>Ga0209573_1001755_pt1 | contig 31169 bp, 29 predicted proteins | sample TNRBio252014_DNA_FD_185870 | JGI IMG/M metagenome (GOLD analysis project Ga0209573, IMG submission 185870) | Wastewater treatment Type I Accumulibacter community from EBPR Bioreactor in Madison, WI, USA - TNR Reactor_6/25/2014_ DNA (SPAdes)... | ecosystem: Engineered > Bioreactor > EBPR >...
AGCTTCTGGACCATCGTGATCGGCCACGCCACCTTCTGCGTGGTGGTGGTGTTCAACAACGCGGTGGCGCGGCTGCGGCGGCTCAACCCCAACCTCATCGAGGCCAGCATGGACCTGGGGGCCGACGGGCTGCAGACCTTTCGCTACGTGATCCTGCCGCAGCTCGGCTCGGCCCTGCTGGCCGGCGCGCTGCTGGCTTTCGCGCTCAGCTTCGACGAGGTCATCGTCACCACCTTCACGGCCGGCCAGCAGACCACGCTGCCGATCTGGATGCTGCAGGAGCTGATCCGGCCCCGCCAGCGCCCGGTGACCAATGTGGTCGCCGTGCTGATCATCGCGCTGACCTTCGTGCCCATCCTCGCGGCCTACCTGCTCACGCGCGCCGACGAACCGCAGCAACGATGAAGGAGACTGCCATGTCCGAACTGAACCTGCCCACCGAACTGTTCATCGACGGCGCCTTCGTGGCCGGCGAGGGTGAAGCCGAACGTGTGCTCAACCCGGCCACGGGCGGCCTCCTGGTCGAAGTGCCGGAGGCTTCGGCCGAACAGGTGCACAAGGCGGTGTCGGCGGCCCATCGCGCCTTCGAAGGCTGGCGCGAGGCGACGCCGATGGAGCGCATGCGCGCTTTGCTGAAGCTGGCCGACGCGGTGGAGTCCAGGGCCGAGGCCTTCGCCAGGCTGGAGTCCCTGAACTGCGGCAAGCCCTATGCGCGCGCGCTGGGCGACGAGATTCCGGCGGTCGCCGATGTGTTCCGCTTCTTTGCCGGCGCCTGCCGCACGCTGACCGGCCCGCTGGCCGGCGAGTACCTGGCCGGCCACACCAGCATGATCCGCCGCGACCCGGTGGGCGTGGTCGGCTCGATCGCGCCCTGGAACTACCCGCTGATGATGGCCGCCTGGAAAATGGCCCCGGCGCTGGCGGCCGGCAACACGGTGGTGCTCAAGCCCAGCGAGCAGACGCCGCTGACGGCCTTGCTGCTGGCCCAGGTGGCGGCCGAAATCCTCCCCAAGGGTGTGCTCAACGTCGTCACCGGTCGCGGCGCCAGCGTCGGCCAGCCGCTGGTGGAGCACCCCAAGGTGGCCATGGTCAGCCTGACCGGCGACGTGGCCACCGGGCGCAAGATCCTGCAGGCCGCCAGCGGCACGCTCAAGCGCACGCACCTCGAGCTGGGGGGCAAGGCACCGGTCATCGTGTTCGACGACGCAGACCTGGCGGCCGTGGTCGAGGGCCTGCGCACCTTCGGCTACTACAACGCCGGCCAGGACTGCACCGCCGCCTGCCGCATCTATGTCGGCGCCCGGCTGCACGACCGCCTGGTCGCCGACCTGACGAGTGCCGTGAAGTCGATACAGGTCGGGCACCAGGACGAGGAGGGCGCGGAGATCGGGCCGCTGATCAGCGAGCGGCAGCGCAACCGCGTCGCCAGCTTCGTCGAGCGCGCACAGATGGCCGGGCACATGGAAGTCACCACCGGCGGCCGCGTGCGCAGCGGTGGGGGCTTCTTCTACGAGCCGACGGTGATCGCGGGCGCGAGGCAGGAGGACGAGATCGTCAAGCGCGAGGTCTTCGGCCCGGTGGTCAGCGTGACCCGGTTCACCGATGCCGATCAGGCCGTGGCCTGGGCCAACGACTCCGACTACGGGCTGGCCTCGAGCGTGTGGACGCAGGACGTCGGCCGCGCGATGCAGGTTGCGCGCCGCCTGCAGTACGGCTGCACCTGGATCAACACCCACTTCATGCTCGTCAACGAGATGCCGCATGGTGGCCTCAAGAGCAGCGGCTACGGCAAGGACCTGAGCCTGTATGCGCTGGAGGACTACACCGTGCCGCGCCACGTGATGGTCAAGCTCTGAGCGGTCCGGGGTCGTCCGGCGCGCACCGCCGCCGCAGCCCCGCCGGCGCAGTCAGGGCCGCCGCGCGCGCGAAGACTCGCGCGCCTGCTCGATGAACTCGGCCACGGCCGGCTTGAGCGCCAGCCCACGCCGCCAGACCAGGCCGACGTCGACGGTGGGCAATTCATCGCGCAGCGGCCTGGCGTCGACATGCTCGGCATCCAGCGTCCAGGGCCGGTACAGGAAGTCGGGCAGCACGGCCAGCCCGGCACCGGCCCCGACCAGCGAGCGCACGGCCTCCAGCGACGTGCTGCGCATCAGCGTGCGGACCTTGACCTGCCGGCGCGCCCAGGCGGCCCGCATCAGCTCGCCGATGCGGTCGGCCTCCAGGACCACCTGGTCGAAGGCCGCGCAGTCGGCCAGCGTCAGATCGTCGCGCGCGGCCAACGGGTGTCCGGAGGCCATCCAGACCCGGTTCGGGCTGCGCGTGAGCACTTCCACCACCAGGGCCTGGGGCTCGCCCAGCACATTGCTGATCATGATCGCGACATCGAGTTCGCCGTTGATCAGCAGGTGCTCGAGGAACTGCGGTGTCTCCTCGGTCACCTGCACGCTCACCTCGGGGCAGTTGCGCCTGAAGCGCGACAGCAGCTCGCTCAGGTAGTAGCCGGCCACCAGGCTGGTGACGCCGATGGACAGCGTGCCCGAGGGGCCGCTGCCGCCGTCGGCGCTGTGCAGGCGCGTCGCTTCGCTCACCGCGGCGATCACCTTGCGCGCGCTGGCCAGGAAGCGGTGCCCCTGCGGCGTCAACGCCATGCCGCGTGAACTGCGCCCGAACAAGGCCTGGCCGAGGTCGTCCTCGAGCTCCTGCATGCTCTTGGTGACAGCGCTCTGGGCGATGGAAAGCATGCGCGAGGCGGCGGCCACCGATCCGGTCTCGGCGACGGCGATGAAGTAGCGGAACTGTCGCAGCGTGATGTGCGACGGCATGCCGCTCAGTCCTCCTGCAGGCCCAGCTTCTGGAGCAGGCCGTCGAGTTCGTCGAGCGAATCGAAACGGATCGCGACCTCGCCGCGATCGGCCCGCTTTCCGCGTTGCCGCAGGCGGATGTCGACGGCGGCGGTCAGGTGGTCGGACAGCTGTTGCTCCAGGCGCGCAATGTCGCGCGGCTTCTCTCGCCGCGTGCGCAGCAGCGTGCCCTGCCGGCCGACGCTGGCGCGCGCCACCAGCCTTTCGGCTTCGCGGACACTGAGCTTGCGGGCGCTGATCTCGTGCGCGGCGGTGATCTGCGACGCCCCGCTGAGCCCGAGCAGGGCACGGGCGTGGCCCATGTCGAGGTCGCCGGCCAGCAAGAGCTGCTGCACCGGCTCGGCCAGCTGGAGCAGGCGCAGCAGGTTGCTGGCCGCGCTGCGCGATCGGCCGACCGACTGCGCGGCCTGCTCGTGGGTCAGCCCGAACTCGGTGACCAGTCGCTGCAGGCCCTGCGCTTCCTCCAGCGGGTTGAGGTCCTCGCGCTGGATGTTCTCGATCAGCGCCATGACGGCGGCGGCTTCGTCGGGCACATGGCGCACCAGCACCGGAATCTCTTCCAGCCCGGCCAGCGCCGCTGCACGGTAGCGTCGTTCCCCGGCGATGATCTCGTAGCGCCCGTCCTCGGCCAAGGGACGCACCAGCACCGGCTGCATCACGCCCTGGCTGCGGATGCTCTCGGCCAGCTCGTAGAGCGAACCCTCGTCCATGCGCGTTCGCGGCTGGTAGCGCCCGGCCTGCAGGCGCGACAGCGGCAATCGGGTCGGGTCACCCTGGGGTGCAGCCTGGGCATCGCTGACCTTGGGGCCCAGCAGCGCTTCGAGGCCCAATCCCAGGCCCTTGGGTTTCTTGCTTGCCATGGCCGGATTGTCATCGGGCGGCGCGTTCGCGCGCGCGCCGGTGCGGGTCGATGACCTGTCGCTGGACGAACAGGCGCAGGCCGTTGCGACGGCTGTCCATGGCCAGCTGCGAGCGGTCGAGGTAGTCGACCAGGCCGCTGTCCTTCACGTACCACTGGCCGGGCCGAAGCTCGAGCTGCTGGCCCGCGCCGGCGCGGCGGGCGAAGGCCTCCTCCGGTGCCGTGTCGCCCAGGATCCTCTGCACCTGCGAGGCGCGCAGCCAGCGCGCATCGGCCGTTTCGGCGACATCGATGGGAAAGCCGGCCCAGCGGAAGTGCCGGCCTTCGACGTCTCTCAGCGCCGCACCGCGCACACGCTGGCGCAGGTCGCTCGCCAGCTCGATCAGTGGCCGCGCCAGCAGCACGCCCCAGAGCGGAATCGTGAACACCGCGACCACGCCGCCGAGCGTGGCGTACACGGCGACGCTGGCGGCGATGCAGACGGCCAGTCGCAGCGCGAGCAGGCCGTAGGGGTTCATGTCCATGGCTGAAGCAAGGCGCGACCCTGGGGCCAGGCGGCGAGCCCGGAATCGGCGTTCAGGTGGCCGCGCGCGCCGGCGTCGACGACCCGGGCGCCCCACTGCTGCATCAGGCCGCGCATGCGCCCGGCCTCACCGAAGGGATCGTCCCGGCTGATCACCGCGGTGGCGGGAAAAGGCAGCCGGCGGCGCTCGATCGGACGCCAGCCATGGAGCTGCGGCGGCATGTCTTCGCGCTCGAGGTCGGGCGGCGCGACCAGCAGCGCACCGCGCACCCGGTGCGTGTGGTGGCTGAACGCGGCCCAGGCGGCCACCAGGTGGCAGCCCAGGCTGTGCGCCGCCAGCCAGGCCGGCTGCCCGTCGAGCCGAGGGTCGTCGAGAAGCACTTCCTCCAGGCGCGCCACCCAGTCGCCACGCAGCGGCCAGTGCCAGTCATGCTGGACGACACGCCGGTCGCCGTGGAGCTGCTCCCACAGCGTCTGCCAATGGCCGGGGCCGGAGTCCAGCCATCCGGGCAACAGGTAGACGGGGTTCATCTCGGAGGCCAGTCCCTGGGGTCCATGACGGCGCTGCCTGCAGCGGCCGCCGGGTCGATTCGCGTATGCTGCGTGGCTCGATTCTGACGCAGGGCAAGGACATGGCCACCAAGGTGTACGTCGACGGGCAGGAGGGCACGACCGGTCTTCGCATCCACGAAGTGCTGGCCGCGCGGCAGGACGTCGAGGTGCTACGCATTGCCGCCGACAGGCGCAAGGACAGCACAGAGCGTGCCCGCCTTCTCAACGCCGCCGACATTGCCTTCCTGTGCCTGCCGGATGCCGCGGCAAGGGAGGCGGTGTCGCTGGTCGACAACGACCGCACCTGCCTGATCGACGCCAGCACGGCCCACCGCACGCAGCCCGGCTGGGTCTATGGCTTGCCCGAGCTGTGCCGCGGGCAACGCGAGCGTATCCGCAGCGCCCGCCGCATCGCCAACCCGGGCTGCCACGCAAGCGCCTTCATCCTGCTGTTGCGGCCGCTGGTCGACGCCGGCCTGGTGCCGCCCGGGTTGCCGCTGTCGGCCACCTCGATCACCGGCTACTCCGGAGGCGGCAAGAAGATGATCGAGCAGTATCAGTCTCAGCCCATTGAGCCAGCGCTTACTTCACCGCGCCCCTATGGTCTTGGCCTGGCTCACAAGCACCTGCCGGAAATGGCCACGCACACGGGGCTGCAGACGCCGCCGCTGTTCATGCCGGTGGTGGCCAATTTCTACAAGGGCCTGGCCGTGACGGTGCCGCTGCACCGGGCCCAGCTTGTCGCGGGTGCCGGCGCCGAGCAGGTGCACGAGGCCCTGGCCGGCCACTATGCGGGCGAGCGCTTCGTCCAGGTGATGCCGCTGCGGGATCGGCAGGTGCTGGAGGCGGGCTTCTTCGATGTGCAGGCCTGCAACGACAGCAACCGGGTGGAGATCTTCGTCTTCGCCAACGACTCGCAGATCCTGCTGATCGCCCGCCTGGACAACCTGGGCAAGGGGGCAAGCGGTGCAGCCGTCCAGGCCATGAACGTGCACCTGGGCGTCGACGAAGGCCTGGGCTTGCAGTAGGGCGCGGCGGCCAGGTTCAGGCCCCGGCCGCCGGACCGGCCTTGGGTGCGAGGCGGCGCACCAGCTCGCGCGCGAATTCGACGAAGGCCAGCGCGCCCTTGGAGGAAGGGTCGAAGACGACGCCCGGCTGCCCGTAGCTGGGAGCTTCGGCGAGACGCACGTTGCGCGGGATCACGGTGTCGAAGACCTTGTCGCCGAAGTGCGCCCGCAGCTGCTCGCTCACCTGCTGCTGCAAGGTCACCCGCGGGTCGAACATCACGCGCAGCAGCCCGATGATCTGCAGTTCGGGGTTCAGGTTGGCATGCACCTGCTTGATCGTGTTGACTAGGTCGGAGAGGCCCTCGAGCGCGAAGTACTCGCACTGCATGGGCACGATCACGCCATGGGCGGCACACAGGCCGTTGAGCGTCAGCAGGCTCAGCGACGGCGGGCAGTCGATGAGCACGAAGTCGTAGTCGTCGGCCACCGCGGCCAGCGCCCGCTTGAGTCGCCTCTCGCGCTGGTCGAGGTCCACCAGCTCGACCTCCGCGCCGGCAAGCTCCCGGTTGGCGCCCAGCACGTGGTAGCCCCCCCCGGGGCTGACCTGACGCGAGGCCACGATGTCCGCCTGGCTCAGCAGCACGTCGTAGACGCTGCGCGAGAGCTTTCGCTTGTCGACCCCGGAGCCCATCGTGGCATTGCCCTGGGGATCGAGGTCGACCACCAGCACCCGTTGGCCGACCTGGGCCAGGCCGGCGGCCAGGTTGACGGTGGTGGTGGTCTTGCCGACTCCACCCTTCTGGTTGGCGATGCAGAAGATTCGCGGCATGTCGGTCACTGGCTGCCCAGGCGGATGCCGAAGCCGACCAGGAACAGGCCTGCCAGGCGTTCGAGCCGCTTGCCCCAGCGGGCATGGGCACTCAAATGGCGACCGACGGCGCCCGCCAGCGCGCACAGGGCCAGTCCGTACAGGGCCGTCAGGACGGCGATCGTGACGGCCATCGCGGCGAAGGTCACCAGGCCCTGGTGGTGGTCCTGCTGGATGAACAAGGGAAAGAAGGCCATGTAGAACATGATGGCCTTGGGGTTGAGCAGGGTGATCAGGAATGCCTGGCGTGCGAAGTGGTGGGCTTCGATGCGGATGGCGGCCGCGGCTCCGCCGCGGGAAAAGAGCAGCTTCAGCCCGATCCACGCCAGATAGCCCGCCCCCAGGTACTGAACCCCCTTGAAGAGGGCCGGATGGGCGGCCAGCAGTGCCGCCACGCCGGCAACGGCCAGCCAGAGCAGCACCTGGTCCCCCGCGATCACCCCCGCCGTGGCGGCGGCCCCGGCCTTGAACCCGCCCTTCCCGGTCGAAGTCAGCAGGGCGAAGGTGCCGGGTCCGGGCAGGGCCAGGAACACCAGCACGGCAGCACAGAACGCAGGAAAGTCGGCGATTCCAAACATGGCAGCGGTGGGCGACGCAGGGCGACTGGGACTGCAGGCTGATCGGGGGGGTGTGGCGACCCCTGGGGCAAGCCGTTGCCCCTAGAACGGTGCCTTTCGGTAGCGCATCGCGTTCGCGGGGCGCGGTCGACCGGTGAGCCTGGATCGGTGAGCCCGGAGGGTAGCCCAGAATGCCCCCGTTCAGCCCGCCTCCGGGAGGTTCGGGCTGGCTTTCGCGGTTTCCTGGTTGTGCCGCCGCAACCAGACCAGGCAGCGCTCGGCCTGCAGTTCCGGCACCTGCAGTGGTTCCACGTGAAACACCTCCACCCCCGACGGCAAGGCGCTGTACTCGCCCTCGGGCGGCCGACCTTTCAGGGCCACCCAGCAGCCGCCGGGGGCAAGGTGTCCATCGCTGAGTCGGGTGAAGTCGGCAAGCGACGCGAAAGCGCGTGAGGTCACGATGTCGCCATCGAGCGGCGCGAGCGTTTCCGCTCGACCGTGCCAGGCCTTCAACGAGAGCCCCAGCTCACCCGCCACCTGGCGCACGAAAGCCGCCTTCTTCCCGACCGGGTCGACGCAGTGGACCTGCGCCTGCGGCCACAACACCGACCACACCAGCCCCGGCAGGCCACCGCCACTGCCGATGTCGACGACGGTCAAGCGCTTGGTCCCGACTGGCGCCGGCCCGCCGGCCGCCGCAGGCCGGGGGTCGCCAAAACGGCGCTGCACAGGCGGCAAGGCGGCCAGGCAGTCGAAAAGGTGCTGCACCCGCATGGCCTCGCGATCGCGCACGGCAGTCAGGTTGTAGATGCGGTTCCAGCGCTCGAGCAGGTCCAGGTAGACCTGCAGCTGGTCGACCTGCTTCGCCTCCACCGGCAGGCCGATCCGGGAAGCGGCCTCCAGGATGCGCTCGCGTTCCAGGCCCCGATCAAGCCGCATGGCTGTCGGTCTGCGACGGGGCCGGCCCAGTTGCGACGCCATCCGTTCCCTCGCCCATGCCAGGTTCCCTGCCGTCAAGCTCGCCACCGGCGGCGAAGCCCGCATGGCGGCGCTTTCGCAAGTGCACCAGCAGCAGAGACACGGCCGCTGGCGTGATGCCCGACAGGCGCGCCGCATGACCCAGGGTGCGGGGCCGCTGGCGCGCAAGCTGCTGCCGGACTTCATGGCTCAGCGCGGTGACACCGGCGTAGTCGAGATCTTCGGGAAGCGGCAGGTTCTCGAGGTGCGCCGCGCGCGCCACCTCGTCGTGCTGACGCTCGATGTAGCCTTGGTACTTGAGCGTGATCTCCACCTGCTCGATGACCGCTTCGGCATCCGGTGCGCCCCATTCCCTGGCCATGGTTTCACGTGAAACACCCGACCCTGCGCCAGCGTGTTGCGCGAGGGCGCAGACCGCCGCATGCGACACCCCGGGCCGCCGCAGAAGGTCGGCCAGGCTGTGCTCGTGCTCCAGGCCCTTGCCCAGCCACTGCTCGGCCACGGCTGCTGGCAGGGTCGCCGGACGGACCCAGCTCCCGCGCAGACGCTGCAGTTCAGCCTCCACCCGCTCGCGCTTGCGGCTGAAAGCCTCCCACCGTGCATCGTCGACCAACCCAAGTCCCCGCCCGACCTCGGTGAGGCGCAGGTCCGCGTTGTCTTCGCGCAGCTGAAGCCGGAACTCGGCCCGACTGGTGAACATCCGATACGGCTCGGTAACCCCCTTGTTCACCAGGTCGTCCACCAGCACCCCCAGATAGGCCTGGTGCCTCTGCAGCTGCCAGGGTTCACGGCCCTGGACCTGCAGCGCCGCCTGCGTTCCGGCATACAAGCCCTGGGCGGCCGCTTCCTCGTAGCCTGTCGTGCCGTTGATCTGCCCGGCGAAGAACAAACCCCTCAGCGCGCGGGTCTCGAATTGCGGCGTCAACTCACGAGGGTCGAAGTAGTCGTACTCGATGGCATAGCCCGGGCGCAGGATGTGCGCCTGTTCCAGCCCCGCGATCGACCGAACCGCACGCCACTGGACGTCGAAAGGCAGCGAGGTCGAGATCCCGTTCGGATAGAACTCGTTCGTCTCCAGCCCTTCGGGCTCCAGGAAGACCTGGTGACCGCTCTTGCCGGCGAACCGGTTGATCTTGTCCTCGATGCTGGGACAGTAGCGCGGACCCACGCCTTCGATCACGCCAGTGAACATCGGGCTGCGATCGAAGCCGCCGCGGATGATCTCGTGCGTGCGCTCATTGGTCTGCGTGATCCAGCACGGCCGTTGAGCGGGGTGCTGCTCGGCGCTGCCGAGGAAACTGAAGACCGGCATCGCGCGCTCGGGCCCCCGCCCGTTCGGCCCGACAACGCCGTCACCCGGCTGCTCGACCAGGCGCGAGAAGTCGATGCTGCGCCCATCGAGTCGCGGCGGCGTCCCCGTCTTGAGCCTGCCCTGGGGCAGCTTCAGCTCCTTCAACCGGGCCGACAGCCTCACTGCCGGCGGGTCTCCGGCACGACCACCGCTGTGGTTCGCCAGGCCGACATGGATCCTGCCATCCAGGAAAGTGCCGGCCGTCAGCACCACCGCGCGCGCTCGGAACACGAGCCCCAGCTGCGTCACGGCACCGGCCACGCGGTCGCCCTCGAGCAGCAGGTCGTCCACTGCCTGCTGGAACAACTGCAGCCCGGGCTGGTTCTCGAGCCGCCGCCGGATGGCAGCCCGGTAGAGCACGCGATCGGCTTGTGCGCGGGTGGCGCGCACGGCCGGCCCCTTGGACGAGTTGAGCACACGGAACTGGATGCCGGCCTCATCGGTCGCCGCCGCCATGGCGCCGCCCAGGGCATCGACCTCCTTGACCAGATGCCCCTTGCCGATGCCGCCTATCGACGGGTTGCAGCTCATCTGCCCCAGCGTCTCGATGTTGTGCGTCAGCAGCAAGGTGCTGCAGCCCATGCGCGCCGCTGCGAGTGCCGCCTCGGACCCGGCGTGGCCGCCCCCGACGACGATGACGTCGAACTCTTGCGGATACAGCATCATGGGCCTCGATTGCTAGGCGTTGCAGCAGCCAACCCACTTCCGGGGCCGCCTTGCCAAGGGTCCGCGTCGGCGACTGCCGCCTGCCCGGCGGCCGCCACCAGGCCGACGTCCTGGTCTCTGGACGAGCGGGTCCGCATTCTAGGTCGGGGCCAGGTTGCAGCCGCTGCCGCACATAATCACCCGATGGGGAGAGGGCAGTGCCGACCCGACTGCGCCGCGTGCTGCATTGCACCGAGCATCTCGACGCCCATCCCGGGCCGGCAAGGCGCGCCGGCCCGGCCCAAGGCCGCGGGCACCCCCTGCCCGCAACTCGACGACGCGCGGCGCTGTCGCCTGTTCGGTCAGGCAGATCGACCCGCCGTCTGTCTGTCGCTGCAGCCCGAGCCCTCGATGTGCGGAGAAAATCGACAGGAAGCACTCACTCTGCTTGATCGCCTGGAGCGCGAGACCGCACCCGCGGGGCCACAGGACAACGAAGCCGGAAGCAGTGGCGATCTTCGGGGCTGCCCGTCGGGGCCCCTCTGCGGCACGCGCGAGAGCGAAGCGACCGTCTGAACCAGGCTTCGGTGGCCCGCTGGTCGCGGCCCCGATTCCGAGGGGCCGAATGCGATGGCCGCTGTCGCTGCACTGGCCGATAATCAGCCCCCAGGGACTCCCTGTGGCTCGTTGAGCCAGCGGGAGGCATTCACCTGTCAGCGCCCGCAGCAGCGGCGTCCACCATGGGTCCAATTCGCAAGACGCCCTCCTATCCCGGCACCCGACAAGAGGTGTCTCCTGCGGCCCCCGGCGCACCGGCGCCCGGGGTCGGTGGTTGCTCGCCCCCCACCCTGGCAGGCGACACGCGCTGGGCCTGCCGGGCATCCGCGGCTTCCTGGGCGGCCATCGCCAGCCTGCTGGCCGCGTGCGCCACGCCCGCCCCGCCTCCACCCCCGGCACCGGCCCCCGCACCGGCCCCGGTCCAGGCACCGTCGCCCGAGCCGATTGCGGTGCCACCTCCGCCAGCGCAGGTGGAGGGCCCGGCACCGGGCAGCCCTGCCGCCGTACAGGCCGCCCAGAGGCTTGCCCTCGCGGCCGCCGAACTGCTGGAGCAGGGGCAGGAGGATCAGGGACTGGCCGAGGTCCAGAAGGCCCTCGTGCTCGATCCCCACCAGCGCATCGCCTCCTCGCTGCTCAAGCAGATCCAGACCGACCCGACCACCCTGCTGGGACGCGAGTCGTTCACCTATCGCGTGCAGCCCGGGGAATCCCTGTCGCGCATTGCCCAGCGGTTCCTCGGCGATGTGCACATGTTCTACGCGCTGGCGCGCTTCAACGACCTCAAGGTACCGCGACAGCTCCAGGGTGGGCAGACGATTCGCGTGCCGGGCAAGGCGCCGCCGGCGGGTGCCGCGGCGCTGGTGGCCCCGGCCGCGGCACCTGCCGCCTTGCCACCCTCGATCAAGCCGGCAGCGGCTGCGGCCTCGCAGGCCGAAGAGGGCCGCAACGCGGAGCGGGATCGCCAGGCGCGCATCTCGACGGCCACGCGCGCCGCGCGCAGTGCCTTCGCCCGCCAGGACCTCAACACGGCCATCAAGCACTGGGACGCCGTGCTCGAGCTGGACCCCGCCAATCAGACGGCCCAGCTGGAACGCAAGAAGGCGATCGATCTGCGGGACAAGCTCGGCAAGGTCAGGTAGCCCGCGAGGCGCCCGGGTTGCGGCCCGGCGCGCACACTCGTGACCCTTCGCCCCCAGGGGGCTCCGGTATGAGCGCTTGGGGCGGCCCGGCGCGCTCCCTGGAGTACCTTCGCCCCCCTGGGGGCTGCGGTATGAGCGCTTGGGGCGGCCCGGCGCGCTCATCGGAGTACCTTCGCCCCCAGGGGGCTCCGGTATGAGCGCTTGGGGGCGGCCCGGCGCGCTCATGCCACACGCGCACAGCCCCAATGGGGTCGGCACGTCCTTCAGCGCGGCGGGGGCCTCGAAGGGGGGCTCGCCGTGGAGGTGTTCGGCGCGTTCCGGGACAGTGCCGCCTGTGCCTTGCGCTGCACCGCCAAGGCGGCGGCATGCCTGGGGTCGATCGCGAGGGCCTGCTCGGCCTGCGCCTTGGCGGCGCGGGGGTCGCTGCCCAGCAAGGACTCGGCCCGTTGCACATGGAGGTCGACCAGCAGCACACGATAGCCGGCCTCGCGCGGCTGGTCCTTCATCGCCTCGCGCAGCAGCGCGATCGCGCCCTCGGTATCGCCCTGGCTGACGAGCAGCGCGGCGTGCTCGGCCTGCGGCGGCATGGGCGCGCCACCGCGAGGCGCACGCGTGTCGTCGAGCTTCATCTCGGCGTCGCTGGCGGCCCGTCGCGTCAAGGTGTTGCGCGTGAACTTGCCGACAAAGCTGCGCCGATTGCGCTCGCGTTCCACCAGCCTCAGGGCGTCGGCGGCCTCCGCGTTCCCGGGCGCCACGGACAGCGCCTGCAGCAGGGCCTGCGCCGCGCCATCGAGCTCGCCCCGGCGTTGCGCGGCCAGCCCTCGCGCCAAGTGCTCCGCCGACACCGAGGCCATGCGCGCCCGCGACTGGGCGAGCCTGCGCGCCACTTCACCGTCCTGCGGTCGGGCGATGGCAAGCAGCTCCCACCCCAGGGCCGCATCGGCCCAGCGGCCCTGAGTCTCCGCCAGACTCGCCTCGGCGGCCCGCCGGCGTTCGAAGTCCGCCTGCTGACCCGCCGCCCTTTGCCCGGGCCCGTCGGGTGGGGGAAGCACCACCGACGGCGGTGCGGGGACAGTGGCCGGCGGCAGGGTGGGCGTCGCACAGCCTGCCAGGACCCCGGCCACAACCCCCAACACCCCGCAGGCCAGGCCCGCCGGGCCAGACCGAAGCGCTGCCCCACGGGGCACCAGGCCAAGACGCTGCGCCGAGGTCATGGCGCGCCCAGGCTGCGGCTGGTCTGCAGCTTGCTCTTGAAACCTTCCAGGTTCAGGTCGCCGAAGATCATCGTGCGCTTGAGCATCAGCGGCTGGGCGAAGAAGCCATTGCCGCCCGGGATCACGGTGCCGGCGAGCTCGAAGCCGTGGCGCGCCGCGCTCTCCATCACCAGCTCGTTCGCGTCGCCGTAGGGATAGGCGAGGTGCCGCACTCGTGCGCCGGCCACTCGCCGGTCGATCAGCTCGCGAGGCACGCGCATCTCGCTCTCGATGTTGGCGCGGTAGCGCTCGTCGGTTTCGCCCGCCGCGCGCTCGATCAGGTTGCGATGGCTCTTGGAGTGCGACTGCACGTCGATCAGACCCGACGCCTGCATCTCCTGCAGCTGCGCCCAGCTCAGCGCCTCGCTGCCCGCGCCCACGAAGTCCGTGTAGGCAAACAGCGTGGCCGGAAAGCCGTACTGCTTGAGCAGGGGGAAGGCGATGCGATGCACGGACTCGTAGCCGTCGTCGATGGTGATCACCACCGAACGCCGCGGCAGCGCCTGCCGTCCGGCAAGAAAGCCGGCCAGGTCGGCAAGCCGGATGACGGTGTAGCCATTGCGAGCCAGCCAGTCCAGCTGGGCCGCGAAGTTGGCCTGCGAGATCACCATCTTCGAGTTGCCCGGGCCGAAACGGTGGTAACACAGGATGGGAACGGTCTGGTAGCGATCGGCCTGCACGCCTGTCGGGTTGAGGGGCACCAGCGGCACCACGGTCGGTGCCCCTGCCTCGGGCCGGGCTGTGTCGTTGGCCTCGGCCACCCACCAGCTCTTGTCGGCACTGCCGAGGAAGCGCCGGGCAATGCCTTCCCAGGTATCGCCGGCCGCCGCCCGGTACAGCACCAGCCGGGCATTGCGTCCGATCTCCTCGCCCGCCGCGCCGGCCGGCCCCGCCTGCACCGGGGCGGGCACGCTCGGCGGCCGCGTCGCCACCGGTGCGGCCGGTGCAGCCGGCGGTGCGGCGGGTGGAGACGCGCAGGCCACCACGAGCAAAGTGGTGGCGAACGCGAAGAAGCGCGTGATCCGCATCGGCATGCCCCTCATGCAGGCCTCAAGGCGTCCGGGTCGGAGTTTCACTGCGCAGCGGCGAGGTCACGCTCGGCAGCGTGACGGGTGCGGCGCCCGCCTGGTCACGGCGCTGCAGGGCCTCGGCCATGGCATCGAAGTCTGCATAGAGCTGTCCGAACTCGTCGCGCCGCTGCTCGCGGATGCGGTGGTCGAAACGACCCTTGGCGATCTCCGCCATCGACTCGCCGACGAGCTTGATCGGCTTGGCAAACCAGTTGGCGACGAAGTACATGGCCACTGCCACCGCCAGCACGGTCACCACCGCCAGCACGACCATCAAGGTGATCGACAGCCGGGCCACCTGCGTCAGGGGCGCCTCGGCGATGCCCAGCGCGACGCGCCCCACCACCTTGTCGTTGAAGGTGATGGGACCCTCGAAGCCGAGCACCGGGCCGCCCTGCAGCAGGTAGCGCGACGCATCGACGGCGCCGATGCGGCCCAGCGGCTCGCTGCCAGGCGCCTTGTAGGCCTTGCCCACCAGTGGCGCTTCGCTGGCCACGCGCACGACCCCACCGCGGTCGATGATCGTGATGCGCTCGAAGTTGCGCGTCTTCATCAGTTCCTGCACCACCACCTCGACCGCCTCCCACTCCTCGCCCAGCACGGAGGCGGCGTTCTGCGCGGCGATGAACCGCGTCAGCGAGGCGCCGTAGTCGCTGACCTGGCCCATCATCGCGCCGTACTGCCGCTGCGTGATGACGGTGGCCGTCAAGCCCATCACCACAGCCACGATCAGGCCCATCATGCCGGCCCACTTGACGCGCAGCGGCACGATGCGCGGCCGCGCCTTCTCTCGCGCCACCTCGTCGATCTCGGAGAGCACCTTGACCAGCGCATCGGCCAGCTCCGCTCCGCTCTGGAAGCGCTGTGCCGGGTTCTTCGCCAGGCAACGGTCGACCACGCGGCGCAGCGACGCCGGCACGTCGCGCCGCTCGCGGTCGATGGGCGGGGCCTCCTCGGTGGCGATCTTGGTCGCCACCGCCACCAGGTTGTCACCACGGAACGGCCGCTGGCCGACGATCATCTGGTACAGCACGATGCCGGCCGAGAACAGGTCCGAGCGGCCGTCGAGCTTGTCGCCGCGGGTCTGCTCCGGGGACATGTACTGCGGCGTGCCCAGCACGTCCCCGGCGCGCGTGCGCAACGACGACTCACCGGCGTTGTCGACATGCGCGATGCCGAAGTCGGTGACCTTGATCGTGCGGCCCCCGGACAAGCGCATGATGTTGCCGGGCTTGATGTCACGATGCACGATGCCACGTTCGTGCGCGTAGTCGAGCGCGCGCGCCAGTTGTATGCCCATCACCACGACGTCGCGCACCGGCAGCGTCCTGACCTTCTCGAGCTCCTCGGCCAGCGACACCCCGCCGAGCATCTCCATGGCCATGTAGGGCCGGCCTTCGATCTCCCCCACGTCGTGCACGACGACGATGTTGGGGTGCGAGAGCCCGCCGGCGGCCCGCGCCTCCTGCAGGAAGCGCCCGCGGTAGTCGTCGCCTTCGCACAGCGACGCGTGCAGGAACTTGATCGCCACGTCGCGCCCGATGTCGGGATCGTGCGCCTTGAACACGGTCGCCATGCCACCGCGCCCCAGGCGCTCGAGGATGCGGTAGCGCCCGACCTGCTGCACGACATGATCGTTTGGCCGGCCACCGCCAGGCAGCGTGCCACCGCCCAGCGAGACCTCTCCCGGCAGCAGCCCCTTGGCACGGCGCACCGTCGTGTTGCCGGTGATCAGATGTGTGTCGGCCGACGACAGGTCGGGCGCCCTGGGCGGGGGCAGGCCGGGCACGGTGTCACCGGAACGGCCGTCGGGCACAGGGGGGAAATGTTCGTCGGGACTCATCTTCGATGTCGCTGCATTCTCGATGCACTTCGTGTCATCCGGCGGTCTGGCCCGCCTTCCCAACGCGCGGCTCCTCGGAGCCTCGGCGAGCGCCGATTGTCGGCCCTGCCTCCCCGACGGCGCCTGCGGGTCAACCCAGGCGTCCCTGGGGGTCGTCGTCGGGCAGGCGTTCGGCGTCCGCACGTGCCAGCGCCATCCAGACCGAGAAGGGCAGCTTGCAGGCCCGCGCCGGTGCAGCGCGGCGCACTTCAAGCCGGCCGTCGCATTCGACCATGACGCCGTACTCGGCCGGAATCTCATCGGTGTCGGCGATGCCGTCCCGCAGCACGTACCAGCACTGGCTGCACAACGCGCGATAGGCCGCCCCCTTGTCGGCGCGCCGCAGGTCGGCCAGCAGGTCGGCGCGATGCGCCTTGACCTCGTGCACCACCGGCTCGACGAAGTCCTCCACGCTGGTCAGGCGGATCGAGAACACATCGGGCATGGCGACCACCCAGCGTGTCCGCTCATCGTTCCCAGGCAGCGGCGAACGCAAGCGAAGCCCACGCCAGACGATTCGCCCGGCGCGCTGCATCTCTTGGGCCACGCGCGTCACCAGGCCTTCATGGGCATCGAGCCGGGCGCGATGCCGCTCGCGCGTCGAGGCCAGCGCCTGCACGCCTTCGTCGCTGACACGAAGCGTCTCGCGCCCTTCGGCATCGAAGACACGGCGCACCCAGCCGGCGGCGATCAACTCGACCTCGAGCGCGTCCCGGCACGGCCAGCCGGCCGAACGCCAGACCTCGAACAGGCGGCGACGCTGGGCTGCCGTGAGCAGGGTTCGCTCGTCACGTGCCGCCATGTCCCAGCGGTCGTCGGGCGTCGTCGGACAAGGGCGGGCCGGGCGTGCGCTGGCCCCTGGCTCACTCGACGACCTGGACGCCGCGCCCGAAGGCCACGCGCCCCTGGATCGATGCCGCCGCCTCCCGGGGCTCCGGGTAGGTCCAGACGGCATCAGGAAGCGTGTCACCCGCGACAAACAAGGTCATGTACCGCGCCTCACCCTTCCAGGAGCACATCGTGCGGCTATTGCTGGGCAGCACGAAGCGCTGGTCGAGCGCCGCCGCGGGGAAGTAGTGGTTGCCTTCGACGAGCACGGTATCGTCGCTTTGCGCGACGACCTGGCCCTTCCAGATCGCTTTCATGGGCATCGCTCCTCGGCTGGCCGCCGCCGTCCAGTCCGGCATCGGCATCGGCATCGGCAAGCATAGCCTCCCCTTGCGGCGGCCCGCCGGCGCCGCTGGCGGGCACCCATTCCTGCACCGCCAGCCCGCACCGAAGGTCATGGCTGGAGTCGAACCAGCCGCACCCCAGGGGCCCTTCCAGCGGTGCCGGGCCGGCCGCCATCGCGTCCGCGGCCGACGCCCCGACATCGATGCGGGCAGGCCGCCGCCTCCGGCCCGCGGCGCCGACTCGGCCCGGGCGGGTCCACAGCCAGCACAAGGTTTCGATCCAAGGGTGCTTCATGGCTCCTCCTTCGACGCCTCTGGGGCGCCGGGTGCAGCCATGTTGGCGCGCCCAGCCCGGCCCCGCCATCGCCCGCTCGTCGTGACCTCGGGGGGGGGGGAGGCAGGCCCCTCGGAAGGGGGGGAAGGGGGTCCTGCTTTCGGGCCGCCGCCAGGCCCGGTTGCGCATCCCGCGCAGCTCAGCCGAAGGGTCTGACGCCGATGAGGGCCGCATGCGCCCAGAACGCGAAGGCCGCCCAGGCCAGCACGCCGATGGCGACCGCGACAGCAGTGCCGACGGGGCGGCCCGGCGCGACGGTCATCGGCCCGGCCGGCCGGTCACGCTGGCGCGCCGCCCGATAGCTGGCCAGCGCCCACAGCAGGAAGCCCCCGAAGAGCAGCAGGTCGGCCAGCGTGCCGTTGGCCAGCAGATGGGCGAGCGCCCAGACCTTGACCGCGAGCACCATGGGGTGGCGCAGCCGCGCCTTCAGGCCGTTGCCCGGCACATAGGCCGCGGCCAGCAGCACGAAGGCCACCAGCGTCAGCAAGGACGCCAGGTGCCGCGTGCCGGGCGGCGGCTGCCACAGCACCAGGGGCGCCTGTCGGGCCAGGCCGTAGCCCCAGACCAGCAGCACGAAGCCGGCGACCGAGACCAGGGAGTACAGCGCCTTCCACTTGTGCTCGCCGAGGCGCTCGATGGCGCCCGCACGCCAGGGCTCGGCCACGATACGCACCGAGTGCACGCCAAGAAAGATCAGCAGTCCCAGCACCAGCAGCGTCATCTCGAGCCCCAGGGTTACGATGGGCGCGATTGTGGCCGGCCGCGCACTACACTGCGCGCCGCCGCCGGCCCTGCGGCATCAGGGTCCAGCCCCGCTGGCACAGCGGTCTAGCCAAGGAGGTCCTCCCCGTGCTGATCAGCTTCGTCGTCGCCTACCTGGCCGTGACCATCCTCATCGGCCTGCTGGCCGCCCGGCGCGTGCACAACGCCCGCGACTACATGGTCGCCGGCCGCTCGCTGCCGTTGTACATGAACGTGGCCACCGTGTTCGCCACCTGGTTCGGCGCCGAGACGGTGCTCTCGGTGTCGGCGACCTTCGCCAAGGACGGCCTGAAAGGCATCCCGGGGGATCCGTTCGGCGCCAGCCTGTGCCTGGTGCTGGCGGCGCTGCTGTTCGCGCGGCTGTTCTACCGCATGAACCTGCTGACCATCGGCGACTTCTACAAGCAGCGCTACGGCAAGGGCGTCGAGGTGCTGACCAGCGTGGCCATCGTGCTGTCCTACCTGGGCTGGACGTCGGCGCAGATGACGGCACTCGGCCTGGTCATCCACGTGCTGAGCGGTGGCGCGCTGTCGCTCGAGACCGCCATCCTGCTCGGCGCCGGGGTGGTGCTGGTCTATACGATCTTCGGCGGCATGTGGTCGGTGGCCTTCACCGACCTGTTCCAGACGGTGGTGATCCTGATCGGCCTGACACTGGTGGCCATGCTGGTCGGCGACCTCGCCGGAGGGGTCGGCAAGGTGCTCGCGCAGGCCTCCGCGGAAGGCAAGTTCGCCTTCTTCCCCGACGATGCCCCGGGCTGGTGGGCGATGGCCGGCGCCTTCTTCGCCTTCGCCTTCGGCTCCATTCCGCAGCAGGACGTGTTCCAGCGCATGACCAGCGCCAAGGACGAGAAGACCGCCGTGCGCGGCACCCTCATCGGCGCCGCGATCTACTTCTGCTTCGCCTTCGTGCCGATATTCATCGCCTACTCGGCGCTGGTGGCCGACCCGGCGGTGTCCAAGCTGTTCGAAGGTGACGATGCGCGCGAGATCCAGCGCATCCTGCCCGACCTGGTGCTGGGCAAGATGCCGCTGTGGGCGCAGGTGCTGTTCTTCGGGGCGCTGCTGTCGGCCATCCTGTCGACGGCCAGCGGCGCGCTGCTGGCCCCGACCTCGCTGTTCACCGAGAACGTGCTGCGCCCCTTCGTGCCGCACATGGGCGACCGGCAGTTCCTGCTGACGCTGCGCATCATCCTGGTGACCTTTGCCGCCGGCGCGCTGCTGTTCGCGGTCAACAGCAAGAGCACGATGTACGAGATGGTGCAGAACGCCTACAACGTGACACTGGCCGGCGCTTTCGTGCCGCTGCTGGCCGGTGCCTACTGGAAGCGGGCGACCACGCAGGGGGCGCTGTTCTCCATCGTGCTGGGCATAGGGTCCTGGCTGGCCGCCTCGCAGGTGGCCGCCGAGGCCATGGTGCCGGCCAACCTGGTGGGCCTGTTCGCCGCCATCATCGGCATGCTGATGGGTTCGCTGGCGCCGCAACTGCTGGCCCACAAAGGCCATTCCATCGAGGCCACGCTGCGCCATGCCGCACACCCGCACGGCGGCCACGCGCCGCACAGGCACTGAGCAGTGGCAGGGCACCCGACGGGCCACCGGGCATGCAGGTGCTCGACGCCGCGGCGGTCCGCGCCCGGCTGCCCTACCCTGCACTGGTCGAGGCCCTGCGCCAGCGGTTCCGCGAGGGTTGCGAGGTGCCGCCACGCCACGTGCACGCGCTGGGCGAGCCGGGCGCCACCTTGCTGCTGATGCCGGCCTGGCGCGCCGGCAAGCGGCTGGCCGTCAAGGCGGTGAACGTGTTCGGCAGCAATGCCGCGCGCGGCCTGCCCGCGGTCCACGCCAGCGTGCAGTTGTTCGACGCCGCGACCGGCGTGCCGCTGGCCTGGCTGGACGGCGGCGAGCTGACCGCCCGCCGCACCGTGGCCGCCTCGGCGCTGGCGGCCGACTACCTGGCGCGACCGTCGCCTGAACACTTGCTGGTCATCGGTGCCGGCCGCCTGGCGCGCGAACTGCCGCTGGCGATGCGAACGGTCAGGCCGTCGTTGCGGCGCTTCAGCGTATGGGCGCGCCGCCGCCTGCAGGCCGAGGCCCTGGCCGCCGACTGGCGCGCCCTGGGCCTGGCGGCCCAGGCCTGCGACTCGCTGGAGCCGGCGGTGCGACAGGCCGACATGGTCAGCTGCGCCACCCTGTCGGAGTCACCGCTGGTGCAGGGGCGATGGCTGCCGCCCGGCTGCCACCTCGACCTCATCGGCAGCTTCACTCCCGCCATGCGCGAAGCCGACGGGGACTGCCTGCGCCGCGCCGCCGTCTGGGTCGACACGACGGAGGCGCTGGCCAAGGCGGGCGACCTGCTGCAGGCGCAGGCCGAAGGCGCGTTCGACGCATCGGCGCTGATCGGCGACCTGGCGGGGCTGTGCCGGGCCACGTGCCGGGCCCGCGGGCGGGCCGGCGAGATCACCTTGTTCAAGTCCGTCGGCACCGCGCTGGAGGACCTGGCGGCCGCCGAACTGGCCGTCGACGGCGCGGGCGGATAATGCCGCTGCCCGCATCGAGGGTCCTGCGCCCATGCTGATTCGCCTGATAGCCGTGCTCGTCACCCTGGTCGCGCTGGTCGCGCTGTACTTCGCCGCGGCGCTGAAGTGGAGCTACTCCAGCGGCGAGCGCGCCGGCTGGGTGCAGAAGCTTTCGCGCAAGGGCTGGGTCTGCAAGACCTGGGAAGGCGAGATGGCGATGGTGTCCTTGCCCGGCGCGGCGCCGGAGAAGTTCCTGTTCACGATCTTCGACGACGCCGTCGCGCAGCAGGTCACACAGGTGATGGGCAAGCGTGTGAGCCTGCACTACGAGGAGAAGGTCGGGTTGCCGACAAGCTGCTTCGGCGACACCCGCCACTACGTCACCCAGGTGACGCGCGCCGAGGAGATCCCCATCGCCCCAGGCGTCGTGGTGCCGACCGCCCCGGCCGCGGGCACCGCGCCGGCTGCACCACCCGCGCTGCCGCCGTCGTCAGCGCGCTGAAGCACCTGCGGCGCCTGCACGGCGGGCGCGTGGGTCGGGCAGCGGCCGACCCAAGGCTCAATGCTCTTCGATGTGGGTGCGCGTATCCTCGGCCAGCGTGCCGGTCTCGGGGTCGACCCAGTCGGCCAGCCCGAGGGCGCTCTCCGCCTCGGGCAGCAACTCGTCGGGCTCGAAGCCGTCTTCTGCCGCACTGTTCAGGTCGGCCAGCGCTTCTTCGGCGCTGGCGTACGGACCGACCTGCATGCGCCCTTCTGCGCCCAGCCAGTAGTACCCGTCAGGGTGACGCACCAGGGCTCGCGACCCCGGGGCCGACAGGTCCATCGCGAGCAAGTCATCCGGGCTGATGTCGGCCAGGGTGGGGGGCAAGGGCGTCGGCAGGGTCTTCATGATCAGTCCATCTCCATGCGGCTGCATTCTGCGCCGCCCGGGCGCTGCGTTGTTGAGTTCGCGCAAGCCCGCCCGTGCTCCCCTGCACACGCACCGGCAGGCGCAGGTGGATACTGCGCGCCAGACCCGCCGCGGAGCTGCTGACGATGGACAAGGACGACTCGCCCGTGGAACACGAGCCGCTGGCTTCCCGCTTCGTGATCCGCACGCCGCATGGGCAGGCCGAGTGCTGCTACCGCCTTCAGGGCGACCTGCTGCTCGTCACCCACACCGAAGTGCCCGCGCTCCTGGAAGGGCGCGGGCTGGCGGCGCGCGTGGTCGCGGCGACGCTGGCATGGGCGCGGCAGCAAGGCCTGAAGGTGCAGCCGCTGTGCAGCTATGTGGCGGCCTACATGCGGCGCCACCCCGAGACGCGGGACCTGCGGCCTCAGGACTGAACGCCCCGGGGCTCAGCGAGTGCTCTGCCAGACAATCCTGCCGTCCGGGCGGATGTAGGCCGAGTCCCGACCCAGGCCGACGTAGGCCAGGCCGCCGGCGAACGGCCGTGCGAAGGTGAAACGCGGCTCGATGACCACGCGGCCGGACTTGTCGATGTAGCCATGCCTGCCGCCGATGCGCACCGCCGCCAGGCCTTGCGAGAAGCCCCAGGCGCGCTCGGCCGTCACCGGCAGCACATGGCGTCCGCTGCGGTCGATGAAGACCTGCTGGCCGCCGTCGCGGACCAGCGCCAGGCCGTCGGAGAAGTCCTCGGCGGCGTCCAGGCGCGGCGGCACGGCGACGCGGCCGCTGCGGTCGATGAAGCCGAACTTGCCGTCGGCCCAGAAGCGCGCCATGCCGTCCTTGAACTCGCTGGCCTGCTCCCAGCGGGGCGGGACCACGACCTCGCCGCTCACGGTCATGAAGCCCTGAAGCCGGGCGGTCCAGATGCGCACCAGCCCTTCGCTGGGCACGCCGACGAAGTCCACGCCGGCCGGCGTGATGTCGCGCCCGCGCGTGTCGAAGACGCGGTGCGTGCGCTCGCGCGACTCGGCGCGCACCAGGCCTCCCACCGGCGTCAGCAGCTTGCCATGCTCGGCCGGCACCACCAGCTTGCCGTCGCGGTCTATCGCCCCATAGCGCAGCGTGCCCCAGGCATCGGCCAGGCCGACCACGGCCAGACCGTCGGCGAAGGGGCCGGCGTCGTCCCAGGCCGGGGCCAGCACCATCTGGCGCCGCGCGTCGGCATAGCCCCAGCGGTTGCGGCCCTGCGCATCCTGGCCACGAAGCGGCTGCAGTCCGTCGGTGAACGGCCGCGTCAGCGCCTCCTGCGGCTCGATCACCATGCGGCCCTGGCCGTCGAAGAAGGCCACGCGCGCGCCCTTGCGCGCCATCACCCAGGGCGCGCCCAGCTCGATGCGATCGAACTCGGCCGGCAGCACGGTGCGGCCCTCCGGGTCGATCAGCCCGTGCAGGTCGCCCTGGCGGATGAAGAACAGCGGCGGCAAGGGCTGCGCCGCCAGCGGCGCCATGCTGCCGCCCAGCCCGATGGCCGCCAGGGCCAGCAGCCGGCACGCGGTCTTGCACAAGGGTCTTGTCAGGTCCATGCCGGCAGTCTGCGCTCGCACGGTATCAGCGCCACTGCGGCCGGCCGACCCGCGCGTTTCAATCCTTTCCTTCCCACTCGCCGATGCGCGTCGGCCGCAGCCAGCCCGATACCCCGCCCAGTTCGGATTTCGCGGGTGGGGCCTGGCGGGCGTGGACCCTGCGCGGCAGGCGCCGGGCAGCGGCCAGCATGCCGGGGAGGCTGGCGACCGGGCGCAGGTCGAATCCGCCGCGCTCGAGCAGGGTCACGGCAGGCCGGCTGTTCGCCGGCACCTGCGCGACCACCTCCAGCCGGCCGGCGTCCCGGGCCGCCCGGCACAACCGCTCCAGCAGCAAGCTGCCGAGCCCCAGCCGCCGCCACTGCGGGTCGACCGCGATCGCCAGCTCGACGCAGCCGTCCCCGTCCGTCGGGCTCATGCAGGCCTCGGCCACGACGCGCCCGGCCGGGCTGTCGATGACCAGCAGCCCCTGAACGCCCTGCTCGCCTTCGAGCTGCGGCCTTGCCTGCAGCTGCACTTCGCGACCGCCGCGCAGGCGGCAGGCGATGCCCGCCGCGGGGCACGCCAGGGGCTCGACACCGGGGGCGCAGGGCTTGACCATCGCCGGCCAACTCTAGGCGGCCGCCACGGGCTCGTCCGTGCGCAAGATCATGCGCCCGGAGTGCGATATTCACCTTCTGCAGCCCGCCGGTGCGACCGGGGGCGCGGCTACCAGCGCGCTGGCAGCTTCTTCAGCAGCACGATCTGCTTGCGCTCGACGGAAACATAGCCGCCCTGCGTCAGCTGCTTGAAGATGCGGCTGACCATTTCCCGCGAGGCACCGACGCGGTCGGCGATGTCCTGCTGGGTCATGCGCTCGGGCACGACCAGGCGCCCGTCCTGTTCGCAGGCCAGCTCGAGCAGCACCTTGGACACACGCGTATAGACATCGTCGAGTGCCAGCCGCTTGACGGTGTCGGTCGAGCGGCGCACCAGGCCGATCAGCTTGCGGATCAGGTGCAGCGCAAAGTCCGGGTGGCCGGCCAGGAACTCGCGGACGTTGGCCCCGCTCACGATCACGCAGGTGGTGGGTTCCAGCGTCATCACCGAGGCCGACCGGCGTCCTCCGTCGAGCGTCATCTCCCCGAAGTACTCGCCCGGACCATGCGTGTTGTAGACCACCTCGCGACCGTTCTCGCCGCCGCCGTAGACCTTCACCGACCCCTTGACGACGATGAAGATCGAGTCGGAGTCGTCGTCCTCGTTGACGAGCACGCTGTGGGCCGGAAAGTTGCGCTGGCCGCCACGCGCCGAGATGGCGCGCAGCAAGTCGTCGTCCAGCGTCACGGTGGCGGGCTGGCGGACAGGCGGGCGGGCGGGGACGGTCATGAGACAGCAGGACTCGAACGCAAGGGCGGGGACGGCGGACGGCAGGCCGCCTTCGGTGGGCGGCGCGCGAAGGCAGCACGAAGGCAGCACGAAGGCAGCGCGAAGTTTAGGGGCGGCTCCGGCGCTGTGCACCGCAGCGCCTGCCGGCCCTATCGAGGCAGCACTCCCAGCAGCAGGTTCAGTGTGAAGAACGACGCAAGCACGGTGGTCACGAGCGCTGCGGCGCACAGGCTCTCGTGGCCGAAGCGCTGCCCCAGCACCGGGTAGATGGCGATCATCGGCACCCCTGCCACCAGGACCGCCGACAGGGCCAGGGCCGGGTCGGCCACCGGGAACACCTGCAAGGCCAGCCACACCGCCAGCGGGTGCGCCAGCAGCTTGCCCAGCGCGATCAGTCCCACCGGCTGCCAGTGGCGGCGCAGCGCGCGGAATTGCAGCAGGCCGCCGATCACGCACAGCGCCAGCGGCGCCGAGGCATTGGCCAGCCAGTCGATCGCCTTGGCCAGCGGGCCTGGCAGCGCAGCCCCGGACAAGGAAAGGCCCACGCCGGCCAGCAGCGACAGGATCAGCGGCGAGCGCAACAGCCTGAGCGCCGTCTCGCGCGCCACGGCGCGCCAGCCCCGCCTCTGCGCCCCGGCAGCCTCTGCCAGGGCCAGCGCCAGCGGAATGATCAGAAGGTTCTCGACGAGCATCGCCATGGCCAGCGACACCGCAGCCGTCGGGCCGACCACCATGGCGGCCAGCGGGTAGCCGATGTAGCCACTGTTGGAGCAGGACATGCCCAGGGCCCCGAGGGCCGCCCCGGCCGCCGGCTGCCCGCTCAGGCGCAGCAGGCCGCCGCCGACCACGAACACCGCCAGGGACGCCGCGCCATAGGCCAGCACGAACGACAGGTCGAACATCTGCGCCAGCGGGCGCTGGACGAAGGCGCGCACGATCAACGCCGGCAGCGCCACATACAGCACGAACTGGCCCAGCACCCGCAAGCCGGCGGCGTCGAACAGCCCCGAGCGCACGACGCCAAAGCCGAGCGCCATCACCAGGAACAAGGGCGCGGTCAGGCCGAGGACCTCGGTCACGCGGCCCCCCCCTGTGCGGCGAGCCGGCAGCCGCCGGCAGGCCGCGCGCGCGTCGCTGCTCCGCCCCTGGGGTCCCTCATAGATCGCGCGCCAGGGCGCCCAGACGCTGCACCATCAGTTGCCAGAACTGGGGCACGCAGTCCTTGTGCCCCGCGGGCGTGGCCGTGCAGGTGTCGAAGCTGACGGCGCCTGCGCCTCGCGCACGCATGGCCGCGTGCGCCGACTCCGACGCCGCATAGGGCACGGTCTGGTCGTCCCGGCCATGGAACAGGTGGACCGGGACCGCCGGTGCCCAGTCGTGCACGTTGCTCTGGCGCTCGATCAGGGCGCGGTCGTCGGCCAGGAAGGCGTCGATGAACTTGGTGTCGAACGCGACATCGGCGTCGTCGGGGATCAGCTCGCGGACCAAGGCCCGGCGAACCTCGTCGCGCAGCGAAGAGGGCAGCTTGCTCAGGAAGCCGGGGTCGATCAAGGCGCCCAGGAAGGCGTTCTGGTCCTTGACCCGGCGCAGCAGCACGTCCAGCGTGACGCCGAGGTCGAACGGCCCGGCGCCCGGCGCCACGGCCACCAGTTCCGCAGCCGGCGCGGCAGCGCCGGACTGCAAGGCTCGATGCGCCGCCATGGTCACGTAACCGCCTTCGGAATAGCCGGCCATGAACAGCTGGCCGTTCGACGCCAGCCTGCGCTGCAACCGCCAGGTTCGGCCCGCGGTCAGCAGGTCGACCACCGCCGACGCCGAGGGCACGGACAGCAGATAGGGGTGCGGCGTGCCCTTGCTGACCCCGTAGCCCACGTAGTCCGCGGCCAGCACGATGTAACCCAGCGAGGCCATCACGACCGGCGGTGCGTCAGCCACCACCGCGAGGCTGGGGGCCTCCTCGTCGCGGAAGATCGTGGCGTGCTGGTAGCTCAGCACCGGGCTGCGCGCGCCGGCCGGCTTCAGTGGCACGGCCAGCAGCCCGGAGACGCGGATCTCGCGGCCATCGACATCGGTGCTCAGGTATTCGAGCCGGTGCGTCTCGACCTCCCAGCGCGGCTCGAGCGCTGGCACCCGCTCGCCCAGTGCGGCCAAGGCCTCGCGCACCGCCGGGATGCCGAAGCGCAGCAGCGCCGTGCTGGCCAGCAGACGGCCGGGACCGGCCGTCTGCTCGACGGCTTGTGGCTCGTCGAGCGAGGCGCCGGCGCCGCCGCAGCCGCTCATGAGACCCGCCGACGCGGCCACCAGCAGGCCCGCCAGGGCAATGCGAACGCCGGCCCGCGGGCCCAGCACGCGCCCGGCCGACCCTTGACCGCCGCCGCTTCGCCGCGGCCGGCTCACCGCGCACCCTGCAGCGCCAGCCGGGGCTCGTCTATGCCCGCCGCCCGGTTGAGATGCATCAGCGTCAACGGCCCGATCGCCCCATCGGGCTGCAGGCCCTGGGTCAGCTGGAACGCGGCGATGCGCGCGTCCAGGCGGTCGCCCGGCTGGCCCCCGCCTTCGACCCGGTCGAGCTGCTCGAGCAGCCAGCTGCGGCTGACTGCACCGGGCTTGATGCCCTCGGCCGTCCTCGCCCCCGGAGGCGCCCGCCACAGGGTCACGAACTCCCCGCGCCAGACGCGCGCCAGCGACGCCAGCCCCAGCCGCAGCTCCGCCCGCCCGGCGCGCAGCTGCGCGCCCTGCTCGTCCAGGCCCTGCAGCAGGACCAGCGCACTGCGCCCGCGCTCGTCGGACAGGGGCAGCAGCACCGGCCGGGCCAGTTGCCGGATGGGCGCCAGGCCGCCGCGCCCGCGGAAGCACGCCAGCCCCTGCGCCTGCACGGCCAGGCAGGCGTCACCCGGCGGCACCGGGCTGCCCCAGAGGCGGACCAGGGCCTGCCAGCCCTCGTTGTCGTCCCCGGCCGACGCAAAGACCACGTCGAGCATCGCCGCGGCATCGGGTTCGGCTCGCGGCAGCACCGCCGCCCCCCCCACCGGCACAGGGAGGGCTTGCGCAGCTGGCTGCCTCGCCGCGGCTGCCGCGGCCTGGCTTCCGGGGCCCGTCGGCTTCTCGGGCGGCGCGGGCACTGCGGTCGACACCGGCGCCACGGGAGTCCCTGCCCCAGGTCGGAAGTCCAGCCGCCCCGGCAGCCCGGATTGTGCGGCGATGAATGTCAGCACCACGCCGACCGCCAGCGCCCCGCCGGCGACGCCGGCCACCGCCCAGGCCGGGGTCCCGGCCAGGGGGGGCGCAGCACTCGGGGCCACGGCGCCCGCTGCGCCCGTGGTCACGGCCTCCACGGGTGGCGGCGCCGGCCGCATGGGTGGAATCGGTGAGGGCGGCGCGACCGGCGGCAGCGTGGCTGCCTCCGCCGACCGGGCATGCCCGTTCGGCGCCTCGACACTCACGGTGGTCCGCCCGGGCACGAGGGGTTCGGCCTCTGGCGGCGGTTGCGGCGCAGGCGCCCCGAAGACGTCGCGCGCCGCGCGATCGACCACCGCGGCATCGACGCGCCGGCGCTGCACCAGCCGCGCGACCACCAGCGCACGGTCGCACAGCACGTTGATCCGCCGCGGCACGCCACGGCAGCGCCGATGCACCAGCTGCACTGCCGCCTCGTCGAACAGGTCGCCCGCGGCATGCCCCGCCACCTTCAGGCGGTGCTCGACGTAGCGCCGGGTTTCGTCGACGGTCAGGGGCGTCAGGTGGAACCGGGCCACCACGCGCTGCGCCAGGGGCTCGAGCAGGGGTCGGTCGAGCAGGGTGCGCAGTTCGGGCTGACCGATCAGCAGCACCTGAACCAGCTTGCGGTCCCCGGTGACCAGGTTGGTCAGCAGGCGCAGCTGCTCGAACACCTCGTCGGACAGCGCCTGCGCCTCGTCGACGACGATCAAGGTGCGGCGGCCGCGTGCGTTGGCCAGCAGCAGGTGGCCATGCAGCATGTCGATCGGGTCGCCCTGGCCATGCAGGGCAGCGGGCTCCATCCCCAGGTCCTCGGCAATGCGGGCCAGCAGCGCCTGTACCCCCAGTTTCGGATTGACCACCGAGGCCACGTCGATGTCCGCTGGCAGGCGTTCGAGAAAGTGGCGCCAGACGGTCGTCTTTCCGGCCCCGATCTCGCCGGTCAGCAAGACGAATCCCCCGCCACGGTGAAGCCCATAGTCCAGAAGGGAAAGGGCCTGGCGATGCTGGTCACTCTGGAACAGAAAGGCAGGATCGGGCGCCACCGAAAAGGGCTCGCGCTGCAACCCGAAGTAGGACTCGACCATGGCCCGAGCCTAACGCACCTGCGGCAGGCCGGCCAACACCAGCACCACCGTCTGCGCCGCAAGCGCGACCGGCTCGTCATCGAATATCCTCACGCCTTCCCTCACTTTCCGGTCAAAACCATGCCCAGCCGAAAGTCGAAAGCCACTCTGCAGGAAATCGAGGATCGTATTGCCGCTTTGCAGGCCGAAGCCGATGCACTGAAGTCGCGCGAAAAGGCCGAAGTCGTCGCCAAAGCCAAAGTGGCGATCGAACATTACGGCATTACCGCGTCCGAACTGGGTTTCTCCAGTCGCGGCGGCTCCCGCACAACCGCCAAGGCCGCGACGCTGCCCGTCAAGTCCAGGCCGGCCGCCCGCAAACCCGTTCCGGTCCGCTATCGCGACACCGATGGCAATACCTGGACCGGCCGCGGCAACAAGCCGCGCTGGCTGGTGGCGCAACTGGCTGCGGGTCGCAAGATCGAGGACTTCCTGATCACGCGCTGAAGCCGGGCACCCTCCGGGCGCCTGCCCGGCCATCGGTCCGGCGAGCCGCGTGGTCAGCGGCTCCCGGATGACACATGTCAATCGCCCGCCAGCCCGGGCCGGCGAAATTACGTGCATGGGCGGCGCCCGACGCGCCGCAACGCTGCTCCAGGGACAGGAGACCCGCGACATGGCACGACCGACCCCAAGACCGACCCCAAGCCAGCGCCCCGCGGCCAGGCCCCCTGCCAAGCCTGCCCGAGCCTCGACTCCCCCCGCGCCAGGGCGGCCTGCCCGGCCCGGAGCCGTTGCCGCCACGCGACGCACGCGAGCGCAGAAGTGGGTCTACCTGCTGGCCGAGGGCCAGGCGTCGATGCGCGACCTGCTGGGCGGGAAAGGGGCCAACCTGTGCGAGATGACGCGCATCGGCCTGCCGGTGCCGCCGGGGCTCATCGTCACCACCGCCGCATGCAACGCCTTCCTGGCCGCCGGCGGCTTTCCCGACGCCATGTGGCAGCAGGTGATTGCCGCGCTGCGCAAGGTCGAGAAGCTCGCCGGCAAGCGCTTCGGCGACCCGGCCAACCCGCTGCTGGTCTCCTGCCGCTCGGGCGCCAGGTTCTCCATGCCCGGCATGATGGACACGGTGCTCAACATCGGCCTCAACGACGGCGTCGCCGCCCGTCTGGCGCAGACCAGCGGCGACCCCCGATTCGTCGCCGACAGCTACCGCCGGCTGGTGCAGATGTTCGGCACCGTGGTGCTGGGCCTGGCCGACGAGCCCTTCGAGGAGGTGCTGGCCACCTGGCGCAGCCGGCGCGGCGTGGTCAACGACGCCGACCTGGACGCCGCCGACCTGGCGGCGATCACCGAGGAGTTCAAGCACATCGTGCGCCAGCGCTCGGGTCGCGACTTTCCGACCGACCCGCTGGAGCAGCTGCGCCTGGCCATCGCCGCGGTGTTCTCGTCATGGAACGGCAAGCGCGCCATCGACTACCGCAACGCCTCGGGCATCGCGCACGACCTGGGCACCGCGGTCAACATCCAGACCATGGTGTTCGGCAACATGGGCGCCGGGCCCGCGGGCGCGTCGGGCACCGGCGTCGTGACCACGCGCAACGTGACCACCGGCACGCCGGAGATCGAGGGCGACTACCTGACCAATGCCCAGGGAGAGGACGTGGTCGCCGGCATCCGCCAGACCAGGCGCATCGCCGCGCTGAAGGACGAGATGCCCAGGATCTACAAGCAGTTCGCCGGCTATTGCCGCAAGCTCGAGCGGCATTTCCGCGAGGTGCAGGACATCGAGTTCACCATCGAGCGCGGCACGCTGTGGATGCTGCAGACGCGAGACGCCAAGCGCAGCGCCGTGGCCGCGGTGCGCATCGCGGTCGAGCTGGCGCGAGAGAAGCTGATCAGCCGCGAGGAAGCGGTGCAGCGGGTCAGGCCCGAGCATGTCGACTACTTCCTTCACCCGCAGTTCGACCCCGCCGGCCGCGCCGCCGCCAAGGCGCGGGGTGACGCCATCGCCAGCGGGCTGAACGTCTCGCCGGGCGCGGCCAGCGGCATGCTGGCCTTCGACGCCGACACCGCCGAGCGCTGGGGCCTGAAGGAGAAGAAGGCAGTGATCATGGTGCGGCCCGAGACCAAGCCCGACGACGTGCACGGCATGCTCG
>Ga0209573_1001756_pt1 | contig 31152 bp, 34 predicted proteins | sample TNRBio252014_DNA_FD_185870 | JGI IMG/M metagenome (GOLD analysis project Ga0209573, IMG submission 185870) | Wastewater treatment Type I Accumulibacter community from EBPR Bioreactor in Madison, WI, USA - TNR Reactor_6/25/2014_ DNA (SPAdes)... | ecosystem: Engineered > Bioreactor > EBPR >...
TCCTCGCCATGGGCGTGCCGATGCGCCAGCTCTACGGCCAGACGGAGCTTGCCGGCGCCTACACCATCCACGCCGCCGACGACGTCGATTTCGACACCGTGGGCGTGCCGTTCGACAACGCCGAGGTTCGTATCGACAACCCCGACGAGAACGGCGTCGGCGAGATCGTCGCCCGCACGTCCGGCATGTTCGCCGGCTTCTTCCGCAACGATGAGGCGACCCTTGCCGAGCTCCACGACGGCTGGATGCACACCGGCGACGCCGGCTACTTCAAGCCCGAGAACGGCCATCTGGTGGTCATCGACCGGATCAAGGACATCGCCACCACCTCGACCGGCGCCCGGTTCTCGCCGATGTTCATCGAGAACAAGCTCAAGTTCTCCCCGTTCATCGCCGAGGCGGTGATCCTCGGCCACGGCCGGCCCTATCTCGCCGCCATCGTCTGCATCCGCTTTTCGATCACGGCGAAGTGGGCGGAGCAGCGGCGCATCGCGTTCACCAACTACACCAACCTCTCCGGTCGCGACGAGGTCTACGAGCTGCTGCGGACCGAGATCGTCAAGGTCAACGCGAGCCTGCCCGAGGCGCACCGGATCCGCCGCTTCCTGCTGCTCTACAAGGAGCTCGACCCCGACGACGGCGAGCTCACCCGCACCCGCAAGGTCCGCCGCGGGGTGATCAACGAGCGCTACGCCGACATCATCGACGCCGTCTATTCCGGCCGCGACACCGTCCACGTCGATGCGGTGATCACCTTCCAGGACGGCACCCGCTCGCGGATCGTCACCGACCTGCGCGTCGAGACGGTGCTGCCGGCGGACGTCGGCGCGGCCCGGCAGGCGGCGGAATAGGATCGGGGATGGACGTTCTCTGCCCCACGGACGGCGCGCCGGAACCACGCCGTCATCGCGAGCCGCGCAGCGGCGTGGCGATCCAGTCCTGCGGGCACTGGATTGCTTCGTCGGCTCCGCCTCCTCGCAATGACGGCGGTTTGCCGGGTTCAACCGCGGTGGCCCGCAGGGCGGGTCGAGGCGAAGTCGACGCGGTGATCACCTTCCAGGACGGCACCCGCTCGCGGATCGTCACCGACCTGCGCGTCGAGACGGTGCTGCCGGCGGACGTCGGCGCGGCCCGGCAGGCGGCAGAGTAGGTGGGGAGCGCCTTGCCTATTGCCAGACCCTCGTTCCCGGCGCCGCTATCAACCCTGTTGAAGGGCGTCTTCTTCATTCCTCATTTCGTCACCCCCGGGCTTGTCCCGGGGGTCCACGACGACCTGGATCGCCGCAACAAGTGCGGCGATGACGGTAGCAAGGTCGATCGTCATCGCGAGCCGCGAAGCGGCGTGGCGATCCAGTACTGCAGGTACTGGATTGCTTCGTCGGCTCCGCCTCCTCGCGATGACAGCTGTTCTGCTGGTTCAACCGCAGTCGGTACTGGCTAGATGAACGTCGATCTTCTCCTCCAGCTCGTCGTCAACGGCCTGATCCTCGGCACGCTCTATGGCGTCGTCGCCATGTGCTTCACCCTGATCTACAAGGCCTCGCAGGTGGTGAACTTCGCGCAGGGCGAGTTCCTCCTGATCGGCGCCTGGGTGTGCTGGTGGCTGCTCACCGAGTTCCAGCTGCCGTTCTACGCCGGCTTCCTGCTCACCCTGGTCTTCATGATGGTGTTCGGCATCGTCCTGCAGGTGGTGGTGCTGAGGCCGTTGATCGGCGAGCCGGTGATCTCGGTGATCATGGTCACCATCGGCCTGTCGATCTTCTTCCAGGCGATGATGAAGTGGCTGTTCGGCGTCTTCACCCAGCCCTTCCCGCCGATCTTCTCCGTCGGTTCGGTCGACATCCTCGGCCTGAACGTCCAGCCCGCCTACCTGATGAGCCTGGTCATTTCGCTGGCGATCATGGCCGGCTTCGCCTGGTTCTTCAAATACTCGCGCCTGGGCCTCGCCATGCGCGCCACCGCCTTCAACCAGCAGGTTGCGCAGAGCCTAGGGATCTCGGTGAAGCAGATGTTCGCCATGTCCTGGGCCATCTCGGCCATGGTCTCGGCCCTGGCCGGCGTCGTCTTCGGCATCGTCAACGGCGTCTCGCCGGCGCTCTCCTTCTTCGGGATCAAGGTGTTCCCGGCGGTGATCCTGGGCGGGCTCGACTCCATCGTCGGGGCGGTGGTCGGCGGGCTGATCATCGGCGTGCTCGAGAACCTGGCCGAGTACGTCGACGGCCAGTACCTGAACATCGGCAACCTCTACACCATCGCCCCGTTCTACGCCCTGGTCCTGATCCTGATGATCAAGCCTTACGGCCTGTTCGGCACCGAGAAGATCGAGAGGCTGTAGGCATGGCGCAGGCCTCGACCCGCTGCGGCGACTTCAAGACCTCGTATCGCGCCGACACCACGATCTTCCCCAGTTCCCGCTCGCGGGCCTTCGCGGTGCTCGGCATCGCGCTGGCCATCGCCGCGCCGCTGCAGATCGGCGGCGTCGGCCTGCTCAGCGACTACTGGGTGACGCTGCTGATCCAGATCGGCTACCTCGCGGTCGCCGCCCTGGGCCTGAACATCCTCGTCGGCTTCACCGGCCAGATCTCGCTCGGCCACTCCGCTTTCTTCGGCTTCGGCGCCTTCGCTTCGGCTTGGTTGAACAACACCTACGGCATCCCGGTGTTCTTCTCGATCCCGCTGGCGGCGCTGTGGACGACCGCGGTGGGGCTGGTCGTCGGCATCCCGGCGGGGCGGATCAAGGGCCTGTATCTCGCGATCGCGACGCTGGCCTCGCAGTTCATCCTGCAGGACTTCTTTGCCCGCGCCGAGTGGTTCACGGGCGGCTCGTCCGGGTCGCTGGCGGCGCCGTTCTCGCTGTTCGGCTTCGAGATCAGCGGCGACCGGCAGTACTTCTACGTCGTGCTCGCCTACCTGGTGGTGATGACCCTGCTCGCCGCCAACCTGATGCGCAGCCGCGACGGCCGGGCGCTGATCGCCATCCGCGACCACTACCTCTCCGCCGAGGTGATGGGCGTGAACCTGACCAAGTACCGGGTGCTGTCCTTCGGCATCTCCTCGTTCTTCGCCGGGATCGGCGGCGCGCTCTACGCCCATTACCTGCAGTACGTCTCGGTCGAGGCCTTCGACATCCTGCTGTCGATCCAGTTCCTCGGCATGGTGATCATCGGCGGGCTGGGCTCGATCATGGGCTCGCTGCTGGGCACGGCGTTCATGGTGCTGCTGCCGGAGGTGATGGAGTGGGGGGTGAACATCCTGCGCCAGACCGAGTGGGGCAACGTCCCGGCCATCGTCAACGGCCTCGCCTTCCTCAAGCAGGCGGCGATCGGCCTCGCCATCGTTCTGTTCCTGATCTTCGAGCCGGACGGGCTCGCCCACCGCTGGCGGCAGATCAAGGCGTACTGGAAGCTGTACCCGTTCTCCTACTGAAAGCAGGGAACGCGGGCAGGCGTGGGGACGAACGTCCCATCAAGCAGAGGGGAGGAGAGCAAGGATGAGGGAGAAACGGGTCGGGCTGGCCATGGCGTTCGCCGTGCTCGGCATCGCCGGCGGCGCGACGGCGGCGGACATCCCGGTCGGCAATCTCGTCGATTACACCGGGCGGACGGCCATCGTCGGCACGCCCTACGGCCAGGCCAAAGTCGACGCGGCCAAGTGGGTGAACGCCCACGGCGGGATCAACGGCAAGACGGTGAACCTGGAGACCGTCGATTACTCCTACGAGGTGCCCCGCGCGATCGCGACCTACAAGAAGTGGAACCAGGCCGGCTACGTCACCATCCAGGGCTGGGGCACCGGCGACACCGAGGCGCTGGTCAACTTCGTCGCCCAGGACGAGATCCCGTACTTCTCCGCGTCCTACTCGGCGCACCTCACCGACCCCGCCGGCAAGGGGCCGGAGACCAAGAAGCCCACGCCCTACAACTTCATCATGGCGCCGTCCTACTCCGACAGCGTCCGCGCGCTCCTGCAGTGGGCGAAGGAGGACTGGGCGGCCAAGGGCGGAGCGGGCGCGCCCAAGTACGTGCACATGGGCGACAACCACCCCTACCCGAACGCGCCGAGGAAGGCCGGCGAAGCCTACGCGAAGGAGCTGGGCTTCGAGGTGCTGCCGGCAATCCAGTACAGCCTCGGGCCAGGCGACTTCAAGGCGCAGTGCCTGAGCCTGAAGGAGTCCGGCGCCGACTACGCCTTCCTCGCCAACACCTCGGATTCCAACGTCTCGCTGCTCAAGTCGTGCCAGACGGTCGGCGCCGACGTGCAGTTCATGTCCAACATCTGGGGCTACGACGAGAACCTGATGAAGGCCACCGGCAAGGCCGCCGACGGCGTCGTCTGGGTCATGGGGGCGGTGGACTGGAACGCCGACGTCCCGGGCATGAAGCTGGTCAAGGAGATCGCCAAGAACGCCGACCCCAACGCGACCTATCGCCCCGTGCACTACATCCGCGGCATCTGCTCCTACTACTACATGAAGGAGGCGATGGAGTGGGCCGACAAGAACGGCGGGATCAGTGGCCCGAAGGTCAAGGAGGGCATGTACCAGAAAGCCGACTGGGTCCCGGAGGGCCTCGAGGGCGTGTGCCCGCCGGCGACCTGGACCGCCGAGGACCACCGCGGCTTCACCCAGGTCCTGGTCTACCGCGGCAAGGTGAAGGCGGATCCGCCGGCCAACGCCGACATCGCCCAGCTCATCGCCGACGGCACCATCGGCATGGAGAAGGTCTACCAGGTCGACATCCCGCGCAAGCCCGAGTGGCTCGGCTGGTAGAACGCTAGCGTATCGCGTCAACGTAGGGCGGGTCCGGCTGTGCCTCCACCCGCCCTACGCCTTCACCGGAAGGCCAGCGAGGAGGCCGATCTCATGGCCGAGGCAGCGCCCGCCGCGACGCCGCAGACGAAGCCGGCGCTGACGGTGAACAACATCGAGGTCGTTTACGACGAGGTGATCCTGGTTCTCCGCGGCGTCAGCCTGAGCGTGGAGAAGGGATCGCTGGTCGCCCTGCTCGGCGCCAACGGCGCCGGCAAGTCGACGACGCTCAAGGCCATCTCGGGCCTGCTCAAGACCGAGGACGGCGAGGTCACCCGCGGCGAGATCGTCCTCGACGGCGAGCGCGTCGATCATCTGGCGCCCGAGGCCATCGTCCGCCGCGGCCTGTTCCAGGTGATGGAGGGCCGGCGGATCGTCGAGGACATGACGCCGATCGAGAACCTCCGGCTCGGCGCCTACACCCGCCGCGACCGCGAGATCGGCAGCGACATCGAGATGGTGTTCTCCTATTTCCCCAGGCTCAAGGAGCGCACCGGGCTCGCCGGCTACCTCTCCGGCGGCGAGCAGCAGATGCTGGCGATCGGCCGGGCGCTGATGGCTCGGCCGAAGATGATGCTGCTCGACGAGCCGTCCATGGGGCTTTCGCCGCTCCTCGTCGGCGAGGTTTTCGCCATCATCCGCCAGCTCAACCGCGACCTCGGCATCACCATGCTGCTGGTCGAGCAGAACGCGCGGATGGCGCTGCGCGCCGCGGACTACGGCTACATCATGGAAAACGGCAAGATCGTCCTGGACGGGACCGCGGAAGAGCTGAGCAACAACGAGGACGTCAAGGAGTTCTATCTCGGCGGCGGCGACGAGCGCCGGTCGTTCAAGAACCTCAAGTCCTACAAGCGGCGCAAGCGATGGCTGTAGTCAGCTTCGTTCGCCAGAAGCGAGCATAAAACCGACACAATTGCCCTTTACGGGTCCCGCAACGACAGACCTCCTACACCGGGTCGGAGACCCCATCTCCGAACCCCGATCGGCACAAACGCCCGACTCGGCGGTCGGACCCCCCACCGACCGCCGTTTCTGTGCTCAGGGAGTTCAGCAGCCGGCGTAGTCGCCACCGGAGGGGCGGGTGCTCGTTACCGTAGGCGCCGTTTGATCCGCCGAGGTCCGCAGCCTACTATCTCAGGCATGCTCAAGCTGAATCAGGTCGATGCCCTCGCCCGTGAAGTTGCCACCAAGCACCTGGCGGCGCTGGGTGTCGAGGACGTGGCGAGTGAGCCCGCTGTTGACTCGCAGGGCGACGAGGCACTTCGCATTACCATCACGATCCGCTCGCCGGACAAGATACCCGGAAACGGCCAGCAGTTCCTCAAGACCTTGACCGAGATTTGGGGTCGGCTGGAGGAGGCGAACGACTCCCGCTTCCCGATCATTGACTACGCTACGCAAGAAGAGCTCGGCAGCGTTGACGATACCGAATCCTGAGCATCTTCTTGAGCAGGCGAAGCGATTGGTCGAACCGCGTGGCAAGGGCCCGACGCGACAGGTTGACATACGCCGGGCGATTTCAGCTGCGTACTATGCCGTCTTCCATTTCGTTGTTCGCGAAGTCGCCGATCAATTTACTCCTGCATATCTCCGAGGGTCGCCGCTCCACGCTTTGGCATATCGCAGCATCGATCATCGCCAGCTCGCTGCACTGTGTAAGGAGGTACGCAGGACGACGTTGTCGCCAACGGTGTCGCGGTACCTGCCGGCAGCCGGCTTTTCGAGCGCGCTGCGAGAATTCGCGGGCTCAATGCTGGAACTGCGTGAGAAGCGGAACGCCGCCGACTACGACCCGCTGTTAAAGTTTCGTGTAGCTGATGCGGCGGCAGTGGTAGCCACGGCGGAAAGCGCGATCAGCGGGTTCCGATCTGCTGATGCTGACGAGCGCCGGACTTTTCTCACGCTCCTCGTCTTCCCGGTTCGATGAGCGGAAGAACGGCGCGCGCCTATGCCTCGTAACGGAGCGTCGGATCCTTGACCGCCAGGATGGCGACGTGCGACGCCGACCTGTAGAGGTTGACGGCGGGCGTCTTCGTCGGAAAGACGTAGACCGTCGGCGCGAGCGTGCGGATCAGGTCGTAATGGTCGATCAGCGAGAACGGGTAGAAGATCCCGTCCCAGTCGGTGTCGTGGTAGCCCTTGCCCCTGGTCATCAGCAGAGGCAGGAGCCTCTTCAGTCCGAAATCCCGGAAGAGTTGCTTCCCGCCCTTGGTCAGCCGCGAGCCCATGCCGTAGATGTTGTGGTCGGAGATGAAGAAGATCCGCCGTGCCACCCGGGCCGCTTCCCTGATCGCCGTCTCCGGTGTGCGGAGATGATGCAGGACCCCGAACAGGGTGACGCAGTCGAACGCACCGCCGGCGAAGTCGAGAGCGCAGGCGTCGCCGGCCGCGACCTGATCGCGCCGCAAGCCTTTGCTCACCGCCACCTCGCGCAGCGCGGCGACCGGCTCGACGCCTTGCAAGCGGATGTCCGCGTGCCGGCGATTCAGATAATGCAGCGCTCGGCCCGTGCCGCAGCCGACGTCGAGCAGGCTGGAGACGTCGAAGTGCGTCAATAGCCCGCTCAGCAGGGCGGCGGCGATGAAATGCTCATCGTTGGGGTCGTAAGCGCAGCTTTTGTCGTATGATGCCGCGGTGGCTTCATAGTAGCGCCGCTGCTTTTCAACTTCTGCGAAACTGCTCACCGATCCCACGGTTCCCCCTTTCTCGCGCGTTGTTGCGCTTGTCAGCCGCCACAGGTCGCCGAAATGGTACGAGCGGGACAGAGAATGACCAACGGAAACTGCCGGATCCCGTTAAACCGCGGCAGTAAAACGCTCTAGCCGGCCAACGACGCGCGGTCGCCGCCCATGAACACCTTCCGGGGAGAGAATCTGAGCTGCGTGCGCGGTGGGCGTGTGGTCTTCGCTCGCCTCGATTTCCGGCTGCAGGCCGGCGGCGCGCTGGTCCTCGCCGGGCCGAACGGCAGCGGCAAGTCGAGCCTGCTCAGGCTGATGGCCGGGCTCACGCCGGCCGCGGGCGGCCGGCTCCTTTGGGACGGCGGGGCGGTGGCGGACGATCCGGCGGTGCACCGCGGCCGGTTGCACTATGTCGGCCACCTCGACGCCGTCAAGCCGGCGCTCAGCGCGCGCGAAACCCTCGTCGTCGCCGCCGGGCTGCGCGGCGATCCAGATCGAGACGCCGCGCCGGAAGACGCGCTCGCGGTCATGGGAATCGCGCGGCTCGCCGGCGTGCCCGCCCGCTACTTTTCCGCCGGGCAGCGGCGACGGCTGGCCCTGGCCAGGCTGTTCGCCTCGAAGGCCACGCTGTGGCTGCTGGACGAGCCGAGGACGGCGCTGGACGCGGACGCGATCGGCCGGCTCGACGACGCCATTGCCGCGCATCGGGCGGGGGGCGGGATGATCGTCGCGGCTCTGCACGGCGGCGGGCACCCTCCCGGCGCCGACGTTCTCGATCTCGCCGCTTTCTCCGGGGCCGCGCGGTGAAGCCGTTCCTCCGTCTCATCGGCCGGGACCTCCGCCTGGCGGTGCGCCAGGGGATGGACGGCTTCACCGCCGTCATCTTTTTCGTCCTCGCCGTCTGCCTGTTTCCCTTCGGCGTCGGCCCGGAGCCGGCGGTGCTGGCGAGGATCGCCCCCGGCGTGATCTGGGTCGCGGCGTTGCTGGCGTCGATGCTGTCGCTGGAGCGGCTGTTCCAGCTCGACTACGAGGACGGCAGCCTGGAACTGCTGGCGCTTTCGCCGCTGCCGCTGGAAGCGGCGGTCATGGCCAAGGTCGTCGCCCATTGGCTCACCACCGGCCTGCCGCTGATCATCGCCGCCCCGCTGCTGGCGCTGCTGTTGCAGATGGAGGCCGCGGGCTTCGCCGCGCTGGTCGCGGCCCTGGCGATCGGCACGCCGCTGCTCAGTCTCATCGGCGCGATCGGCGCGGCCATCGTCCTCGGCGCCCGGCGCGGCGGGGTGCTGCTCAGCCTGCTGATCCTGCCGCTCTACATTCCGGTGCTGATTTTCGGCGTCGCCGCCGTCGACGCCGCCGTCTTCGGCTTCGCCGTCCGCCCGCACCTGATGGTGCTGGCGGGGCTCCTTCTCGGTGCCGCGGTTCTCGTCCCTTGGGTCACCGCGGCGGCCCTCCGGCAGGCGCTGGAGTGAGCGGACGCGATTTTTCCCGGTTCCGTCTTCAGTTCATCCGCGGCCTCCTTTACATCAGGACGAGAAAGGCGCGCCGGCTCGAGCATTCGGCGGCGCGATCGAGGGAATGCACCGCTACGCCAACCCCAGCCGAGTGATGCGGCTGAGCCGGGCGCTCGAGCCCTGGCTCGCCGCCGCTACCGTCGTCCTGATCGCGGCCGGACTGTACCTGGCCCTGGTCGCCTCGCCGCCCGACTACCAGCAGGGCGAGAGCGTGCGGATCATGTACGTGCACGTCCCGGCGGCGTGGATGGCGATGTTCTGCTACGCGGCGCTGGCCGGCGCGTCCGCCGTGGGCCTCATCTGGAAGCATCCGGTGGCGGACCTCGCAGCCAAGGCGACCGCGCCCATCGGCGCCAGCTTCACCTTCCTCGCCCTCGTCACCGGCTCGCTCTGGGGCAAGCCGATGTGGGGCACCTGGTGGGTGTGGGACGCGCGGCTCACCTCGGTCCTGATCCTGTTCTTCCTCTACCTCGGCTACATGGCGCTGCAGTCGGCGTTCGACGATCCGGCCCGCGGCAGCAAAGCCGCCGCCATCATGGCCCTGGTGGGCTTCGTCAACGTGCCGATCATCAAGTTCTCGGTGGACTGGTGGTACACGCTGCACCAGCCGGCGAGCGTCTTCCGCGCCGGGGGGCCGAGCATCGACGCCACCATGCTCTGGCCGCTGGGGCTGATGGCCGGCGGCTTCACCACCTATTATCTCTACGTCGTGCTGGTTCGGCTGCGCGCCGAGATCGTCGCCGGCAAGATCCGGGCGCTGCGGCTGCGGCAGGTGCATGGCTGACGCCATGAACGCGGGCTCGCTGGCGGCGTTCCTGGAGATGGGCGGGTACGGCGCCTACGTCTGGCCGGCCTTCGCCCTGACGGCGGCGGTGATGGTCGGGCTCTTGATCGCGAGCGTCCGCTCGCTGCGGGCGCGGGAGAAGGATCTGACGCGGCTGCGCTCCGAAATGAAGATGGCAAGTGGGGATCCGGCCGGTGAAGCCTAAGCATCGACGTCTCACCTTCGTCGTCATCGGCCTCGGCCTCCTGGCGGTTGCCGCCGCCCTGGTGCTGTCGGCGCTGGAGGAGTCGATCGTCTTCTTCCACAGCCCGAGCGAGATCGCCGCGGGGGGCAACCTCGCCGACCGGCGGATGCGGGTCGGCGGCCTGGTGGAGGAGGGCAGCGTCACCCAGGGCGGGGCGACGGTCACCTTCCGCATCACCGACCTGGCCAACACGCTGCCCGTCGCCTACACCGGAATCCTCCCCGACCTGTTCCGCGAGGGGCAGGGCGTGGTCGCCGAGGGCCGGATGCAGAACGGCGTGTTCATCGCCGACCAGGTCCTGGCCAAGCACGACGAAACCTACATGCCGCCCGAGGTCGCCGACGCGCTCAAGCAGTCGGGCCAGTGGCAGCACATGCGCGACGCCATGGAGCAGGCTGGGCAGATCCCGGAGGGAGAGGCGCGATGATCGTCGAACTCGGCCACTTCGCCCTGATCCTGGCGCTGGCGGTGGCGGTCGTGCAGGGGGTCGTGCCGCTCGTCGGCGCCTGGCGCAACGACCAGGCGCTGATGGACGTGGCCCGCACCGCGGCGCTGGCCCAGTTCGGGCTGGTGGCGCTGGCGTTCGCCGCGCTGATGCACGCGCACGCGACGTCGGACTTCTCCGTCGTCAACGTCTTCGAGAACTCTCACTCGTCGAAGCCGCTGCTCTACAAGCTCTCCGGCACCTGGGGCAACCACGAGGGCTCGATGCTCTTGTGGGTGCTGATCCTCACGATCTTCGGCGCCGCCGTCGGCGCATTCGGCGCCAACCTGCCGGCCGGCCTCCGCGCCCGGGCGCTGGCGGTGCAGTCGTGGATCGCCGTCGGCTTCTATCTCTTCATCGTGCTGACGTCGAACCCGTTCGAGCGGCTGATCCCGGCGCCGATCGACGGCCGGGGCCTCAACCCGCTGCTTCAGGACCCCGGGCTCGCCTTCCATCCGCCGTTCCTCTACCTCGGCTACGTAGGCTTCTCGATGGCGTTCTCGTTCGCCATCGCCGCCCTGATCGAGGGCCGGGTGGACGCGGCCTGGGCCCGTTGGGTGCGGCCGTGGACCCTGGCGGCGTGGATGTTCCTCACCATCGGCATCACGCTGGGCTCATGGTGGGCCTATTACGAGCTCGGCTGGGGCGGCTGGTGGTTCTGGGACCCGGTGGAGAACGCCTCGCTGATGCCTTGGCTCGCCGGCACCGCCCTTCTGCATTCGGCCACCGTGGTGGAGAAGCGCGACGCGCTTAAGGGCTGGACCGTGTTCCTCGCCATCGTCACCTTCGGCCTCAGCCTGCTCGGCACCTTCCTCGTCCGCTCCGGCGTGCTCACCTCGGTGCACGCCTTCGCCGTGGATCCGGCGCGAGGCGTCTTCATCCTCGGCCTGCTGGTCATCATCATCGGCGGCTCGCTGGCGCTGTTCGCCTGGCGCGGCCCCGCCTTGCGCGGCGGCGGCCTGTTTCAGCCGATCTCGCGCGAGGGTGCGCTCCTTCTCAACAACCTGCTGCTCGGCACGGCGACCGCGAGCGTGCTGCTCGGCACCCTTTATCCGTTAATGCTGGAGGCGGTGGGCGGCGGCAAGGTCTCCGTTGGCCCGCCCTTCTTCAACGCCGTGTTCATCCCGCTGATGGTGCCGCTGGTGGCCGCCATGGCGGTCGGGCCGTTCCTGGCCTGGAAGCGCGCCGACCTGGGCGCGGCGCTGGGCCGGCTGTGGGCGGCGGCGCTGGTGACGGCGGCGGCGATCGCCGCGGTGGTGGCGGTGCACGGCTTCGGCGACGTCGTCGGCATCGTCGGCATGGCCATGGCCGCCTGGCTGTTCGTAGGCACGCTCTCGGAGTTCGCCGCCAGGATCAGGCTGTTCTCGGCACCCCTTGCGGAGAGCCGGCGGCGGCTCGCCGGTTTGCCGCGGGCGGCCTGGGGCATGACCCTGGCCCATGCCGGTCTCGCCGTCGCCATCGCCGGCATGACCGGCGCCGGCGAGTGGAAGCAGGAGTCGGTGCAGCTGATGACGCCGGGGGAGACGCGGAGCTTCGCCGGTTACGACGTCACCTTCACCGGGGCGACGCCGGCCCGTGGCCCGAACTACGACGCCACGCTCGGCACGTTCACCCTCGGCCGCGACGGGCGGACGATCGGGACCTTGACCGCGGAGAAGCGGTTCTACCCCGTCGAGGGCCGGGAGACCACGGAAGCCGCGATCCGCACCACGTTCTTCGGCGACGTCTACGCCGTCATCGGCGAGCGCCAGTCGTCAGGCGCCTACGTCACCCGGCTCTACTACAACCCGCTGGTCGCGTGGTTGTGGGGCGGGGCGGCGATCATGGTCGTCGGCGGCCTCCTCAGCCTCTCCGACCGGCGCCACCGCGTCGGTGCGCCGGCCAGGCGCACGCAGCCGCTGCCGGCCGGCGCGGCTGAGGCGCGGACCTGAGGCTGGCGAAGCGCATGCGCCGCCTCTTCTACCTTCTGCCGCTCGCGATCTTCCTCGTGCTCGCCGGCTATTTCTGGATCGGCCTGGGCAAGGACCCGCACGAGATCCCGTCGGTCCTGATCGACCAGCCGGTGCCTGACTTCTCGCTGCCGCCGATCGAGGGGAGGGACCGCGGCCTCGCCACCGCCGACCTCCGCGGCGAGGTTTCGCTGCTCAACGTCTTCGGCTCCTGGTGTGTGGCCTGCCTCGCCGAGCATCCCTTCCTGATGCGGCTCAAGGCCGACGGCGTCGTCCCCATCCACGGCATCGACTGGCGGGAGAAGAACCGCACCGCCGGCCCGGCGTGGCTCGCCAAACGAGGCGACCCGTACACGCTCATCGGCGACGACCCGGACAGCCGCGCGGCCATCGCGCTCGGGATAACCGGCGCGCCGGAGACCTTCATCGTCGATCGCCACGGCGTGATCCGCTACAAGCACGTCGGCCCGATCACGCCGGAGGTGTGGGAGACGCGGCTGTGGCCCATCGTCCGCGAGCTGCAGCGCGGATGAACTTGGTTCGAGGCATTGCCGGTGTTCTTGCGGCCACTGCGCTCGTGCTTGTGCTCGTGCTTGCGCTCGCTCTCGGCGCCGGCACCGCCGGCGCGATCCAGCCGGACGAGATCCTCCCCGACCCGGCGGACGAGGCGCGCGCCCGCGAGGTCAGCAAGGACCTGCGCTGCCTCGTCTGCCAGAACCAGTCCATCGACGACTCCGACGCCGAACTCGCCCGCGACCTCCGCCTGCTGGTGCGCGAGCGGGTCGCGGCCGGCGACAGCAACGAGGAGGTCGTCAATTACGTCGTCTCCCGATACGGCGACTTCGTCCTGCTGAAACCGCCGTTTAAGACGTCGACGTATCTGCTCTGGCTCGGCCCGGCGGTGATCCTTGCCATCGGCCTGGGCGCCGTTACGCTGTTCTATCGCCGGCGGACCGGCGCCGGCATGGCCGGAGAGCCCGCGGCGCTCAGCGACGGCGAACGCGCGCGCCTCGACCGGCTGCTGGACGACGAGCCACGCCGATGACGCTGTGGCTGGCGGTGGCCGCGTTGAGCGCGCTGACGGTGCTGCTGGTGGCCGCACCGCTGATCGTCCGCCGCGCCGGCGCCGCCGCGTCCCGGGCGGAGGCGGACCTGCGCGTCTACCGAGCCCAGCTCGCCGAGGTCGAACGCGACGTCGAGCGCGGGTTGCTCCCTCCGAGCGAGGCGGAAGCGGCACGCACCGAGGTGAAGCGGCGGATGCTGGCCGCGGCGGGCGATGGCGAGGCGGCGCATGCCCGGAACGTCCGGCAGCCCGCGGGCGCGCCATGGCGGCTGGCGGCGGCGCTGCTGGGTCTGGCCGCCCCGGCTGCGGCACTGGGGCTCTATCTCATGGTCGGCGCTCCCGGCGACCGCGACCTGCCGCTCGCCGCCCGGAGCGGTCCCGACGCTGCGGCGGGCTCGGAGAGCATGTCGGCGGAAGAAGCAGTCGCGGCGCTGGCCCGGGCGCTGGAGAGCCGCCCGGACGACGCCGAGGGGTGGGCGCTGCTCGGCCGCTCCTACCTCGGCATGGGCCGCTACGCCGAAGCCGCCGAGGCGCTCGGCCGCGCCCACCGGCTCGACCCGGAACGGGTCGAGGTCGCCGCCGCTTACGGCGAGGCGCTGGTCGCGGCGGCCGACGGCGTCGTCGGCGAGGAGGCCAGGGCCGCGTTCCGAGGCGTGCTCGCAGCCGAGCCGCGGGAGCCCCGCGCCCGCTTCTACCTAGGCCTAGCCAAGGCGCAAGGCGGCGACGTCCGCGGCGCCCTGCAGGACTGGGTGGATCTGGTCGCCCTGTCGCCGGGCGAGGCCCCGTGGCTCGCTTCCGTGCACGAGCAGATCGCGCGCGCGGCCGGCGAGCTCGGGGTCGAGATCGCGAGCCTGGAGCCTTCGGCCGAGGCCCGTGCGCTCGGCGCCGTCTCGGCGCCGGCTGTGGCGCCCGGAGACGCGCAAGCGATCGAGCAGATGAGCGACGAGGAACGCGAGGGGATGATCCGCTCCATGGTCGAGCGCCTCGCCGCCCGGCTGGAGGAGAGCCCCGACGACCGCGAAGGCTGGCTGCGCTTGGCCCGCGCCTACGAGGTCCTGGGCGAAACGGAGAAGGCCGGCAATGCCCGCGCCCGCGCCGCGGCCCTGGAGCGGTAGACCGAGCCGGCGTCGGCGCGGACCGCTCGAGGGCGGTTCGCTGCCATCACCCTCCCGCTCGCAGTGAGGACGAAAGAGGTGTGACCTGTAGGTCGGATTAGCCGCAGGCGTAATCCGACGCGTGACTGGCCGTCCATTCGTCGGGTTACGCCTTGCGGCTAACCCGACCTACGTCGCCACGCCGCTGCGCGGCTCGCGATGACGCCGCGCGCGGGTTCTGGCGCGTCAACCTAATCGCAGGTGCTCTACCCGGTTTCGCCGCGGTGGGCTTCGACGGTGCGCGCCGGCTTGCGGTAGAACAGGTGCCGGCCGATCTGCATCGCCTGGGACATGGTGGCCGCCCAGGGCGGCGACACGTAGTCGGCGTGGTACCACAGCGCGCCGCGGGTCGGGTCGGGGAGGTTGAGGAACAGCGCCGAAAAGGCGACGTGCTCGGCGTCCCGCCAGGCCGCGTCATGGCCAGGCTCGTCGCTCCGCCGGTCGCACACCCACGAGAACTGGCAGCGGTGCAGGCCGTTCTCCTGGCCCTGGTGGACGACGCCGCAGACGGTGTCGGGGAAGTTGCGGTTGGCCACCCGGTTGAGCGTCACCGCCGCAACCGCCAGCCGGCCCAGCGCCGACTCCGAGCGCGCCTCCCAATAGACGTTCAGCGCCAGGCAGCGAAGCTCCGCCTCCAGATCCTCGCCGACCCGCCGCGCCCACGGGTGACTCTTGGCCGGCGGCTTGGCGAGCCAGCCCGGCGTCGCCAACGAGGCGGCGGTGCGAACGGCCGCCCGTGCCAGCGCCTCTTCGCCCGGCGCCGGCCCCAGGACCGGGGTGCGTGGCTCGTCGAAGATGTAGGGGTCGCGCGGCGGCATCGGCATGGCGGACATGGCCACCCGCACCGGGGCCTCGGGAGCCATTGCCGGCGGCGGCGGGAAAAAGTGTGTGGCGCTGCTAGCCGCTGTTGCCGGCTCGGCGTGGCCGGAGGTGGCGTCCTCGTTGGCCTTGGCAGGAGAGACGATCAGCGTCGCCAGCGATGCGGCGCCCTCGGCAAGGCTAGCGGCGACCGGCCGACCCGCGGCCGGCAATGGGTCAGCGGTAGCAAAGACCATGGGTGTTACAATCCCCATTGCCAGCAGAAAAGTATAAAAAGCAGATCTCATGACAACACATGAACATTCAAAAACGGATACGAAGCCTCGATCCCGGCGGCATCCGCAAGGATCCTGACGGGAACGGCAACAACTGCACCTTCAAAGAAGGCATGTTTGGCGCCGGTGTCAACCTCTTCCCGCCTCGCAAGATGCATTTCGCGGCGTTTTGATATGCCGTCATCGGGCCTTGGCGGCGCCCGGCGGAGCGCGCCCGACCTTGCTCGAAGCTCCCTCTGGCCTCCCCGCTCGCTAAGTGCGCCGGCGTTCGGCTACACTTCCGGCGAGCATCGCTGGCGCTCGGGGAGCGAAATGCTGAAGCAGCCTTATCTCCTGTTCGTGGGCGACGCCCGCGACAAGCTGGCGGCGAAATCCGCCGTCGGCGTCCTGCAGTGGCGGCCGGACCTCTGCGTCGGCCAGGTGCGGCTCGACGGCTGCCAAGCCCGCCTGGACCTGCCGGCGATGAGCGTCGAGGAGGGTGCCGCGGCGGGGGCGCGGACCCTGATCATCGGCGTCGCCAACGCCGGCGGGACCATCCCCGGGCACTGGGTGGACACGTTCGCAGCCGCGCTCCGCGCCGGCCTGGACCTGGCCAACGGCCTGCACGACCGGCTGACCGACATTCCGGACCTCGTCGCCCTGGCGACGGCCAACGGCCGTCACCTGTTCGACGTCCGCCATCCGCCGCGCACCTTCGGCGTCGGCACCGGCGAGCCCCGTTCCGGCCGGCGGCTGCTCACCGTCGGCACCGACTGCTCGGTGGGCAAGATGTACGCGACCCTGGCACTGGAGCGGGAGATGCGCGCCCGCGGCCTCGCCGCGGACTTTCGCGCCACCGGCCAGACCGGGATCTTCGTCGCCGGCGCCGGCGTGGCCGTGGACGCGGTGGTCGCCGATTTCATCTCCGGCGCCGCCGAGTGGCTGTCTCCGGCGGCGGCCGAGGACCATTGGGACCTGATCGAGGGGCAGGGCTCGCTGTTCCACCCCTCGTTCGCCGGCGTTAGCCTCGGCCTGCTCCACGGCGCCCAGCCGGAGGCGCTGGTGATGTGCCACGAGCCGGTGCGCACCCACATGCGCGGCCTGCCCAACCGGCCCCTTCCCGACGTCGCCACCTGCATCGAGGCCAACCTGGCGGCGGCGCGGCTGACCAGCCCCGCCGTCCGCTGCGTCGGCGTCGCCGTCAACACCAGCGAGATGCCTGCGGCCGACGGCGAGGCCTACCTCGCCAGGCTCCAGGCCGAGCTCGGCCTGCCCTGCGTCGATCCGCTGAAGACCAGCGTCGCCCCCGTCGTCGACCGCCTGCTCGGCTGATGCGGCGGCTCGCGGTCCGCCACGAGAGCTGGCCGCTGGCCCGCCCCTTCGCCATCGCCCGGGGGATGAAGACGGCGGCCGAGGTGGTGGTGGCCGAGATCGACGACGGCGGGGCCCGCGGCCGCGGCGAGTGCGTCCCCTATGCCCGCTATGGCGAGAGCGTCGATCGCGTCGTCGCCGCCATCGCCGCGCTCGCCCCGGCGATCGCCGGCGGCATGGACCGCGACGCGCTGCAGGCGGCACTGCCCGCCGGCGCCGCCCGCAACGCGCTCGACTGCGCGCTCTGGGATCTTGAGGCGAAGCGGGCCGGCGTGCGCGCCTGGGAGTTGGCGGGGCTGCCGCCGCCGCAGCCCGCTCGTGTAGCGGCGACGCTGTCGCTGGACCTGCCGGCGGCGATGGCCGCGGCGGCCGCGAACGCCGTCGCTACCGGTGCGACGCTGCTGAAGGTCAAGGTCGGCGGCGACGGCGTCCTCGAGCGCCTGGCGGCGGTGCGGGGGGCGGCGCCCGGCGCCCGGCTGGTGATCGATGCCAACGAGGGCTGGACCCTGGCCCTGCTGGAGCGACTGGTGGAGCCGCTGCGCGGGCTGGGCGTCGAGATGATCGAACAGCCCCTGCCGGCCGGACGCGACGACGTCCTCGCCGGCTTCGCCTCCCCGGTCCCGCTTTGCGCCGACGAGAGCGTCCACACCGGGGCCGACCTCGACCGGCGCGAGGGCTACGGCATGGTCAACGTCAAGCTCGACAAGGCCGGCGGGCTCACCACGGCGCTACCGCTGGTCGAGGCGGCTCGGGCGCGCGGGCTGGCGGTGATGGTGGGCTGCATGGTCTCGACGTCGCTGGCCATGGCGCCGGCGACGCTGCTGTCCGAGGGTGCGGCGATCGTCGATCTGGACGGGCCGCTATGGCTCGCACGCGACCGGGAGCCGGCGCTGTCCTACACGCAGGGGCTCGTTCACCCGCCCGAACGGGCGCTGTGGGGATAGCCGACACTGCCCGCAGCGGAAGACATGGTAGCCGTGACAGGCCTTCAGCTTCGGCGCAGAACCGTCACCCGCATCGGCTGCTCGAACTCCCAGCCGTCGTTACGCTGGATGGCGAGGCGGCGGAAGTTGGCGGCGATCTCGTCTTCCTGCTCCTCGAAGCGGTCGCGGATGTGCGGGTTGATCGAGGTCAGCCGGTCGTGGAAGGCCTGGAAGTCGGGGAAGAAGACGGTGTCGAGGTGGGTGAGGTGCTTTTCGAGCAGCAGGCCGAACTCGGGTGCGTAGCGCAGCGCGTCCTGCGCCCGTTGTCGGGCCAGCGTCTCGTCATGGGCGGGCTGCATCAGCTCGAAGTACGGGCCCTCCGCCATCGGCTCGGAGATGTAGAGAATCCCGCCCGAGCGCAGGACCCGTGCCGCTTCGCGCAGCGCCTTCATTAGCCCGTCGGCATCGACGTGATGCAGGCTGTTGAAATAGACGATGATGTCGGCCGAGCGGCTGGGGACGGGCAGGTCCTCGGCGAGCCCCTGGATGTAGTGCTCGTGGGCGACCGGCTTGATGGCGCGGGCGCGGGCGAGCGCCTTCGGGCTGACCTCGACGCCGGTGACGTGCGCCCCGCGGGTCGCGAGGAAGCGCGTCAGCCAGCCGTCACCACAACCCACGTCGATGACGGTGGCATTCGCCAGGTTCAGGGTCTCCCCCATGATCTCGGTGCTGCTTCGCCTGTCCATCTCTCGCCCTGATAATCGCCCCTGGCGGCGGTGCCGCGGCGCTCGCTAAAACTGAGGTAGCCAGCTTTTACTGGATATGGCGCATGAGGGAAACATTTGAAGATATTCGCGAAGGCGTCCGTGCCCTGTGCGCCGGCTTCCCCGGCGACTATTGGCGCCGGCTCGACGAGGAACGCTCATACCCGAGCGCCTTCGTCGGCGCATTAACCGAGGCTGGGTACCTCGCGGCGCTCATCCCCGAGGCCTACGGCGGCAGCGGCCTGCCGTTGGCGGCCGCGGCGGCGATCATGGAGGAGATCCAGAAAAGCGGCTGCAACGGCGCCGCCTGCCACGCGCAGATGTACACCATGGGGACGGTGCTGCGCCACGGCAGCGAGGCGCAGAAGCGGGCGGTGCTGCCGGAGATCGCGAGCGGTGCGCTCAGGCTGCAGGCGTTCGGGGTCAGCGAGCCGACCAGCGGCACCGACACCAGCCGGATCCGAACCACCGCGGTGCGTGACGGCGAGACCTACGTCGTCAACGGCCAGAAGGTGTGGACCTCGCGGGCCGAGCACTCCGACCTGCTGCTGCTCCTCGCCCGGACGACCCCGCGCGACCAGGTCGCCCGCCCGCACGACGGCATGTCGGTGTTCCTGGTGGACCTCCGCGAGGCCTTGGGGCGGGGGCTCACGATCAAGCCGATCCGGGCGATGATCAACCACCACACCACCGAGCTCTTCTTCGACGAGCTGCGGATCACCGCCGACACCCTCATCGGCGAGGAGGGCAGGGGCTTTCGCTACATCCTCGACGGGATGAACGCCGAGCGGATCCTGATCGCCGCCGAGTGCATCGGCGACGCCCGCTGGTTCATCGCCAAGGCCGCTGCCTACGCCACCGAGCGGGAGGTTTTCGGCCGGCCCATCGGCCAGAACCAGGGGATCCAGTTCCCCATCGCCCGGGCCTACGCCGCGACGGAGGCGGCGAGCCTGATGGTCGAGCGGGCGGCGAGCCTGTTCGACGCCGATACGCCCTGCGGGGCGGAGGCCAACATGGCGAAGCTGCTCGCCGCCGACGCTTCCTGGCAGGCGGCGGACATGTGCCTGCAGACCCACGGCGGCTTCGGCTTCGCCACCGAGTACGACGTCGAGCGGAAATTTCGCGAGACCCGGCTCTACCAGATCGCGCCGATCTCGACCAACCTGATCCTGGCCTACCTCGCCGAGCACGTCCTCCAGCTGCCGCGGTCGTATTGAGGCCGCTTTGGTGCACGGCCTCCGGATGACGATGCTTGGCCAGGGTCCATCCGCGTGCTGAGCCGGCCAGCGCGCCGGAGGCTGCGCCTGGGGCTGCCGACGGTGCTCGGGCTGGCGAAGCGAGGGTTCTTCATCCCCTGCCGCTACGCCGGCCTGGCCGACGAGGCCGTGCCCGGCTATCCGGCGCTGGAGCCCCTCTTCCGGGCGGCCGAGCCGGCCTTCGCTGCGCTGCTGGCGCGGATCGGCCACCATGGCGAGGCGCTGGGCGCCATCGGCGGCGAGCCGCCGCCGCAGCCGCGCTGGCGCCAGACGTGGTTTCCGCGCCTCGACGGGGCCGCCGCCTACGCGATGGTGCGCGACCGGGCGCCTCGGCGCATCGTCGAGATCGGCTGCGGCCACTCCACCCGCTTCTTCGCCCGCGCCATCGCCGACGCCGGCCTGCGGACGGAGCTTACGGCCATCGACCCCGCGCCCCGGGCCAGTATCGGGAGCCTGCCGGTGCGGCTTATCCGTCGGCCGGTGCAGCGGGCCGACGCTGGCGTCTTCGCGGCGCTCGCGCCCGGGGACGTCCTGGCCATCGACTCCAGCCACGTCCTGATGCCTGGAACGGACGTGGACGTGCTGCTGAACCGGGTGCTGCCGGCGCTGGCCTCCGGGGTCCTGGTCCACGTCCACGACGTCTTCCTGCCGGACGGCTACCCGCGGGGGTGGGCCTGGCGCGGCTACAACGAACAGCTCGCCGTCGCGGCGCTGATCCAGGGCGGCGGCTTCGGGCTCCTTTGGTCCAGCCGCTACGTCGCGACCCGCATGGCCGACCGGCTGGTTGGCCATGGGGTCGCGCGGCTGGAGCTCCCGGACGGGGCCTTCGAGTCGAGCGTTTGGCTGGAGAAGGTCTGAGCCTTGCCTCGCAGGCGCGTGCGCCGGCGCATATCTACGGGATCATGCTCCGGACGATCCTCTCCTCGGCGCTGAAGATCGCCATCGCCTGCCTGGTCGTCGGCCTGGTCCTGTCGGCCTTCGGCGTCGATCCGTGGTCGCTCTACGGCCGGGTCGGCGACGTCGCCGGCGACGCCGCCGAAGCCGCGGCGTCCTTCATCGGCTGGGCCTGGCCCTACGTCGCCGTCGGCGCGGTGATCGTCGTGCCGCTGTGGCTCCTGATCTTCCTGCTTCGCGGCGGCTGGCGGCGCTGAGCCCCGGCGCCTCAATCGAGCCCGGCGTCCTTGGACGCCGCCAGCGCCAGGGCGCTCCAGTCGAGGTCGCCATGGCCCTGGGCCTGAAGCGCCAGCAGCCGGTCGTGGAGCAGGCTCGCCAGCGGCATCGGCGCGCCGGCGGCGCCGGCCGCCTCCAGCACCAGGCGGATGTCCTTCAGCCCTAGGGACAGCGAGAAGGCCGCGGGCGTGTGCCGATGTTCGGCGATCACCGGCGCGTAGGTGCGGTAGGCCGGGCAGTCGAACAGGGTCGCGGTCAGAAGCTCGGCGAGGCGCGAGCGACTGATGCCCCGCTTTTCGACCATGGCGAAGGCCTCGGCCAGGGCCTCCATGGCCGAGAGGATCATGAAGTTGCCGGCGAGCTTGACGGTGTTGGCGGCGCCGATGTCGTCGCCGAAGTCGAAGCTGCCTTGCGAGAAGGCGGCCAGCATCGGCTTCGCCCGCTCCTTCGCCGGCGGCGGCCCCGACGTGACCGCCCACAGCTTGCCGGCGGCAGCGGCCTCCGGCCGGCCGAAGACCGGCGCCGCCAGGTACCCCGCCCCCTGTTCGGAGTGGGCGATGGCGATGCGCCGGGCGGTTTGCGGCGAGATCGTGCTGAGGGAGACGTGCAGGCCGCCCTCGGCGAGCCGCTGCAACAGGCCGTGGTCGGCGAAGACGACGTTGTCCAGCGCCCGGTCGTCGGCGACCATGGTCATGACCACGCCGTCGCGGGTGACGCACGCCGACGGCGTTTCGGCGCGGCGCGCCCCGGCCTGGACCAGCGGCTCGGCCTTCTCCGGCGTCCGGTTGTAGACGCTCACCTCGAAGCCGGCGGCCAGCAGCCGCCTGGCCATGGCGCTGCCCATGTTGCCGAGGCCGACGAACCCGACCGGCGTTGCCATCGTGCGCCTCCCTCCCGTCTCTTCTTCACCGCATCACTATGAACCCACGGGCCTCGGCGGCAACTCACGGCGACGGGGAGGCCGGTGCGCCCGAGGCAACGCCCTGGAACGGGGGGAAGACGGCGAGGGGAAAGCATGGCAGGTTGCGCCGGCACTGGAACGGGGATCGGAACGATGCGGGCGCTCTGGCTGGCGGTGGTGGTGGTTTCTACGGCAGCAGCGAGCGGGTGCGCCGGCCCGAAGCTCGAGCGCGAGGACGCGCTGAAGGGCGCCTGCCAATTCAGGCCGTGCGTCTGCGCCGACGCGGACGCCCCGTTCTGGCGGGTGCCGGACACCGCCGAGATCATCTGGACCGAGGACGGCACGCCGTCCTGCCCGCCCGGCTTCGCCCTCGAGCGCAAGGACGAAGCATAGGCCTGCTAAACCACCGGCTTAGAGCCGAGAAACATAATCTCCCGCTCGTTGATGCCCTCACCCTCCCGCTGCGCGGGCCCCTCCCTCTCCCACGGCTCCGCCGCGGGCGAGGGGAAGAGGCCGGCCGGTCCTTCCTCTCCCGCCGCGCGGGCGCGCACAAGCTTGGCGCCGATGGTGCCGCGCAACTCCCTCTCCCGCGCGCGGCAACGCGCAAGTGAGAGAGGGTCGGGGTGAGGACCTGCCTGAACTCCGAATGGGTCGCCTCGAGTGAAGCGGCCGCCTCTTCCCTACAGCATCATCTTGGTCAGCTCGACCGCGGTGCGCTTGCCCTCGACGATGACGAGGCCGTTGTCGGTGACGAAGTAGCCGGCCTTCCGGTCGGCGTCGAGGTCGTAGCCGATCACCGCCCCTTCCGGGATGCGGACGTTCTTCTCCAGGATGCAGTTGCGCAGCTTCGCCTTCCGGCCGATGTCGCAGTAGTCGAAGACGATGCAGTTGTCGAGTTCGGCCTGGGCGTGGACGTAGACGTGCCGGCCGATGACGCAGTCGCGGACGATGCCGCCGGAGATGATGCAGCCGCCGGCCAGGACCGAGTCGATGGCCTGGCCGCGCCGGTCCTCCTCGTCGAAGGCGAACTTGGTCGGCGGGTCGGAGTAGCCGGCCGTGCGCAGCGGCCACTGCCGGTTGAACAGGTTGAGCGCCGGCGAGATCGCCTTGATGTCCATGTTCGCTTCGAAGTAGGCGTCCAGCGTGCCGACGTCGCGCCAGTAGGGCAGCTTGTCGGCCGGCTCGCCCGGGATCTTGTTGGTCATGAAGTCGTAGGCGAACATCTCGGCCCGGCCGATGGCCTTGGGCAGGATGTCGCGGCCGAAGTCATGGGCGCTGTTGGGATCCTCCTGATCCTCCTCGACCAGCTTCAGGAGCATGTCGGTCGAGAAGACGTAGTTGCCCATCGAAGCGTAGACCCGGCTCGGGTCGTCCGGAAGCGTGGGCGCGTCGGCCTTCTTCTCGTGAAAGCCGATGATCCGCCCGCCGCGGGTGGTCTCGATCACACCGAACTCCTTGGCGTACTTCTTGTCGGTGGGGATCGCCGCGACGGTGATGTGGGCACGCTTCTGTTCGTGGTACTCAATCATCTCGCGGATATTCATCCGGTAGATGTGATCGGCACCGAAGACGGCGACGACGTTGGGCGCCGACTGCTCGATCAGGTTGATGTTCTGGTGGATGGCGTCGGCGGTGCCACGGTACCAGTCCTTACCTTCGGAGCGCATCTGTGCCGGCACTGGCACGATGAAGTCGTTCTTCAGCAGGCTGCCGAACTGCCAGCCGTCGGCCAGGTGCTGGAGCAGCGATTGGCTGCGGAACTGGACGACGACGTAGATCGAATAGATGCCGGAATTGACCAGATTGCTCAGGACGAAGTCGACGATACGGTACTTGCCGCCGAACGGCACCGCGGGCTTCGCCCGTTCCTTGGTGAGTGGATATAGCCGTGTGCCCTCTCCCCCGGCGAGCACGAGCGCGAGAACCTTGAGCTCCATTGCCGCTCCCCCTTGTTGATTATGGCTGCGGGACCTTGCCGCGTCCCGTTGTAGCACCGAGTGTGCGCCGCGGCACCGTTTCTTTGCCGCGATCTCGCAGGCGCGGCAACGCTGCCTGGGCGGATCCGGGCACTGCCTCCCGGAACCTTTTCCGCGGCGCACCGTTGACGAGCGTAAATCGCAGCGCACCGCGCATGCGGCTCGCGGCGTGTCGGCAAGATCGGATCGGAATGTCCGTCATAGGATGGCAAGGACGTCACCGGCCCGGCGGGATCGCCGGCTTTGCACTTTTGCACCTTTGGAAGCAGACGGTCCCGGCGGTCGAAGCTGCCTCAGCACGCCGGGAGAAACCAAGGAGATCGAAGAATGGCACAGGATAGAGTAGCGACCGCGGGGACGTTCGCGTCCGACGCGGCCGAGACGCCGTCGGTGGTGAAGCGCACCTCCTGGGGCGCCATCATCGCGGGGGTGACGATCGTGCTCGTCGTCCAGATGCTGCTGAGCATGCTCGGCGTCGGCGTCGGCGCCAGCACCGTCGATCCGACAGGGGAGACGCCGGCGGCATCGTCTATCGGCATCGGCGCGGGGATCTGGTGGGTCGTCGCCTCGCTGATCTCGGTCGCCGCCGGCGCCTGGGTGGCAGGTCGCCTCGCCGGCATTCCCCGGCGCGTGGACGGCGCCCTGCACGGGCTCGTCACCTGGGCGCTGTCGGCGCTGATCGTGTTCTACCTGATGACGACCGCCATGAGCAGCGTCATCGGCGGCGCGTTCTCGGTGGTCGGCTCGGCGGTGCAGACCGCGGGTCAGGCCGTCGCCCAGGGCGGGCAGGCCGCGGCCAACGCCTCCCAGCGCGACATCCAGCTCCCTGGCCCGCTTGGCCAGATCCAGAGCCAGATCGAGCAGCGGATGGACCAGGTGATGAACCAGGCCGGCGCCCAGTTCCAGCAGGTCGCCAATGATCCGGAGGTCCGCAGCGCCGTGACCGATCTGGTCACCAAGGACGACCTGACGGCGCAGGATCGCGAGCGGGCGCTCAATCTGGTCGCCGAGAAGACCGACATGAGCCGCCAGGAGATCGACCAGCAGATCAACGAGCTGCAGCAGACCTACCAGGAGTCGGTCCAGCAGGCACGCCAGGCGGCCGAGGCTGCGGCCAACGTCGTCGCCCAGGCGGCCATCTGGTCGTTCATCGCGCTCGTCATCGGCGCCATCGTCGGCGCTGCCGCCGGTGCCGCCGGCTCGCCGCGGGACCTTCGCGCCCCGGGCTACCGGCACGTCTAGGCGGGTCGCCTCTTTCGCAACCAATCCTCCCGGTTCGCCGGGAGGGACGGCGACGCCGGGCCTCGTGCCCGGCGTTTGCCGTTTCGGCTCCAGGTGGACTTGCTGCTGCTACGCGAGCCGCGTGCCCGGTGGAAGCGGATAGCCCCTGAGGAAGGCGCGGCCGTCGAGGGGCTTCCGTCCCGGCCGCTGCAGCCGGAGGAGAACGAGCGCGTCCTCGCCGCAGGCGACGGTCGGCTCGTCGTCGAGGACCGTGCCGGGTTCGCCACTGCCGGCGACGACCCGGGCCTGCAGCACCTTGATCCGCTCTGCCCCGTCCCCCCCGCCGCGCTCGAACCACACGCCCGGCGCCGGCGCGAGCGCGCGGACCGACCGCTCCAGCTCTATGGCAGGCTTGCGCCAGTCGAGCCGCTCGTCGTCGGGGCCGATCTTGGCAGCGTAGGTGACGCCCTCGTCCGGCTGCGGTTGCGGCGTAAGCCTGCCCTCGGTGACGCCGGCCAGCGCCTCGACCATGAGCCGGGCGCCGAGCTCGGCCAGCACGTCGTGCAGGTCGCCTGCGGTCGTGGCCGCGGTGATGGGAACACTTTGCGCCAGCAGCACCGGCCCGGTGTCCAGCCCCGCCTCGACCCGCATGATGCTCACCCCGGTCTCGACGTCGCCGGCGAGGATCGCCCGCTGGATCGGCGCCGCGCCTCGCCAGCGCGGCAGCAGCGAGGCGTGGACGTTGTAGCAGCCGAGCCTCGGCGCCGCGGTGACGGCGGCCGGCAGGATCAGCCCGTAGGCGGCGACGACGCCGGCGTCGCACTGCAGGTCCGCGAAGGCGGCCTGTTCGGCCTGCGGCTTCAGGCTCTTCGGCGTGCGCACCTCGAGCCCGCGCTCGGCAGCGAAGGCATGAACGGGACAGGGGCGAAGCTCCCGTCCGCGCCCCGCCGGCCGCGGCGGCTGGGCGTAGACGCAGGCGATCTCGTGGCCGGCGTCGATCAACGCCGACAGCGTCGGCAGCGCGAACGCGGGGCTGCCCATGAAGGCGAGGCGCAGCCGCTGTCCGCCGGGCTGCGTCATGCCGGCGCGAACGCGCCGTGCTTCTTCGCCTTGCTGAGCTTGCGCAGGATGATGTTGCGCTTGACCGCCGAGATGTGGTCGACGAACAGCACGCCGTCGAGGTGGTCGATCTCGTGCTGGATGCACTTGGCCAGCAGCCCGTCGGCGTCGAGCTCGCGGATCTCGTTCTGGTGGTCCAGGTAGCGCAGGCGGATCCGCGACGGCCGCCTGACGTCGGCGTACTGGTCGGGCAGCGACAGGCAGCCCTCCTCGCCGAGGACCGCGTCGTCGGAGTGCCAGAGGATCTCCGGGTTGGCGAGCCGCATCGGCTCATTGGGCGCGTCCGGCGCCGAGACATCGACCACGATCACCCGCCTCAGCACGCCCACCTGCGGCGCGGCGAGGCCGATGCCGTTGGCGGCATACATGCTCTCCAGCATGTCGTCCATCAGCCGGCGGATCTCGCCGTCGACCCGCTCGACGGGAACCGCGGGCCTCTTCAGCCGGGGATCGGGGGCAACGAGGATCGGCAGGCTCGCCATGGTCATAACGTCAAGGTCGGGTTGGTTTCGCCCAAGGGTAGTTCGCTAGCGATATGGGCAACCCGGCCATGGCGTCAATACGCCTGCTGGTCATGGAAGCACCGTCAGTGCCGACCTCGCCAAGACAGTCACTGCCGCACGCGGACACGATACTCGAGCGAAGCGGCGCCGTCCGCCGGAACGGCCACGCTCCAGCGTGCCCGGTCCGCCGCGAGCTTCTCGTGCTTCGCCGTCTCCGACAGCATCGTCCAGTCGCCGGGGATCGTCTCGACGACCTCGACCGTCACCGGCTGGGCCCTGGCGTTGGCGAGGTCGACGCGCCAGCCGCTCTCCATCGTCCCCTCCGGCAGGTCGGCGCGCACGAACTCGGTCTGCGTCCGGGTCACGGTGATGTCGAAGGCGGCGCCGGCCTCCAGGGCCACGGCGCCGCCGGCGGGGGTATCGCCGATCTGGTCCTCGCCGAGGAGGCGCAGGGCGCCGTCCCGGTCGCGGGCATAGACGCGGACGATCCCCGCCGGTAGCGGCAGGCCGCCGGCGTCCGCCTTCGGGTTGGCGAAGCGCAAGGTCGTGCGCGGGTGGGTCGGCTGCGGCTCGCCGCCCCAGCGGCCGAAGACCTCGGCCATGCTTTCGGCCACGTAGCGTTGCTCGACGGCGAGGCCGCCGGCGTCGAGCAGGGCGAACTGCCGGGTCTGGCCGTCCGTCAGGCTCGCCGGCGCCGGCAGGCTATAGAGGTAGACGGCGCCCAGGGCTTCGGGTGCCGGCGGTGCCGCGTCCGAGCGCATCGCCATCGCCTCGGCGCGCATCCGCGGCGGCGCGGTCGGCGCGCTGACCCGGTTGACCTGACCGGCGACCAGGCCGATCCGGGCGTTCGGGTAGCCGGTGCCCGAGGCGTTGCGGACGATGGCCCGCCCGCTGAGGTCGAGGCTGTTGCCGCCGTCGCGCAAGGTGGCGACGTAGTCGGCGCGCCAGTCGAGGCCGGTGGTGAGGTAGCCGAGATCGACGGGGCGCTCGCTGGCGTCCTCGGTGTGGACGGTCGCGACCAGCGTCGAGGTGGGGTGCAGGCCGTCCGGCACCGCGTCGAAGACCAGCCGGCCCGGGACGCCGGTCTCGATCCGGTCGCGGTAGCGCAGGACGACGCCGGCCTCGGCGCTGAGGATGGTGGCCCGCTCCACGCTCTCCTCGCCGGTCGTCGGGTTGACCCGGACGACGCCGACCTCGCGGCCGACGTGGCGGCGGATCAGGGCTTCGGCCGACAGGCTCGCCGCGTCGTAGTCGATCGCGTTCACCGTCAGCCCCTCGCCGGAGACGATGGCGCTCTCCGGGAGCATCTGCCGGCTGACGTCCGGAAAGGCCAGGCGGTTGCTGCCGGCGGCCAGCGTGGCGGTCCGGCCGTCGCGGATCAGGGCAAGGCCGTTGGCGTAGATGGTGACGTCGAGCGCACCGCGATCCTGCGCCGGCAGGTCGACGTCGGCGGCGGCCGCGGCGGTGGTGGAGGCGACGAGAACGGCGGCGGCGATGCGGCGCATGGCGTGGTCCCCTGCCGGGCGAGCGAAACAGACCGGCAAGTTTGCGTTCCCCGCGGCGTTCATGCAAGATGTTTGGTGTAAAGCCGATCAAGCCTACAACGTCTGGTGCATGGAGATCGCTCTCGACTGGCAGTCCGGCCCGGTGCTGGCGCTGATGGCGGCCGCGGTGGGCGCCGTGGCTGTGGCCATCCTGGCGCTGATGCGGGCGGAACGTGCGCGCGGCGAGGCCGCCGCCCATCTCGCCCGGGTGGCGGAGATGAGCGAACGGCTGCAGGCGAGCCAGGCCCGCCTGGTCGGGCGGCTGGAGCAGGCCCACGGCGGCATGAACCAGCGGCTGGAGGCGATGAGCCGCCGGCTGGGCGACTCGCTGTTCGAGCAGGGCGAGCGAACCGGGCAGACGCTCCGCGCCGTCAACGAGCGCCTCGCCGTCATCGACTCCGCCCAGCGGCGCATCGCCGAGCTGTCGAACCAGGTCATCGGCCTGCACGACGTCCTCGGCGACAAGCAGGCCCGCGGGGCCTTCGGCGAGATGCAGCTCAAGGACCTGGTGACGGCGCTGCTGCCGCCCTCGGCCTACGCCTTCCAGGTCACGCTGACCAACGGCTGCCGCGCCGACTGCCTGCTGCAGCTGCCCGACCCGCCGGGGCCCATGGTCGTCGACGCCAAGTTCCCGCTGGAAAGCTTCCGCGCCCTGCGCCAAGCCCGCGGCGCCCAGGACACCGCCAGGGCCGGCCGGTCCTTCGCAACCGACGTCCTCCGCCACATTCGAGACATCGAGGCCAAGTACCTCGTCCCCGGGCAGACGGCGGACGCTGCGCTGATGTTCCTGCCCTCGGAGGCGGTCTACGCCGAGGTGCACGCAAGCCTGCCGGCGGTAGTCGAGGAATCCTTTCGGCGCAAGGTGTGGATCGTCTCGCCGACGACGCTGTGGGCGACGCTGAGCACGCTGCGCGCCGTGCTGCGCGACGTGCGCCTGCGCGAGCAGGCCTCGGCCATCCAGGCGGAGCTGCGGGGATTGGGCGACGACGTCCGCCGGCTCGACGCGCGGGCGGGGCGGCTGCAGCGCCATTTCGAGGCGGCTCAGGAGGACCTCCGCCAGGTGCGGCTGCTGGCCGAGCGGGTCGCGGTGCGGGCCGGGCGAATCGACGTGCTCCAACTCGACGAAGGGACCGCCGCGGCGGCGCCGGCAACGGACACGGAGCCCGCCGCACGGGCCACCGCCGACCGGCACGAGGCCACCGTCAGCGGCTGAAAGCGGCGGTTTTCCGTGCGCGAAAGGTCAAGAGGCGGTGACGGTCGAGCGGCGGCCGGCCTTCGCCTTGATGCATCCCCCAGGTTTGGGTACTGCAACGGTCGTTCGAGAAGCGGACGCGCCGGCGGCTGCCAGCGGAGGATGGGCAGCACGGTTTCCAGAGACCATTCGGCTGGAAGGATCCGATGCTTAGCGAGTCGCAGCGGTGGGCCGTGACCCGGCTCAAGCAGAAGGTGCCTTGGCCGGTCGTCAAGAGGATCCAGCAGGTTCGCTACATGATGGGCGACCGGTCCTCGCTCGACCCGGAGCCGGGTTGGCCAAAAATTCTCGGCCGTTATGACCGGCTATACTTCTTTCATGTCCGCAAGACCGCCGGGACGAGCCTGATCTCGGCCTTCATGAACGTGCGGCAGGACATATCGCCGGACCAGTACGCGTTCATGCAGCAGAACGGCTGGTTGGCCCACGGCGAATACGTCTACGTGAGCCACAACCGGTTTCTGCTCGAGCGCGGCGACTACTTCTTCGGAAGCTCGCACCTCGCCCTGCACGAACTCGACGTGCCCGCGAACTCCTTCAAGCTCGTCATCCTCCGCGATCCCGTCGCCAGGGTGATTTCGCACTACCGCATGCTGCGGCACTGGCGGGTGAACGGCCACGATCACCCGGCCCGCGTGGAAGAAGACGCCTACCTGGGAGACGGCTTTACCGACTTTCTGGACCGGTTCCCGCCGCGGCATCTGCTGCGGCAGCTCTACATGTTCTCGGAGGGCCTGAGCGTGAAGGAGGCTCTGGAGAACCTGAAGAGCATGAACTTCATCATGATGACCGAGGGCTACGCGGACCAGCTCGAGACCCTGGGCGCGCTGCTGGACCTTCCGTTGCGGTGCCTGCCCGATCGCGCGGGGCACGACCCGGTCACGGTCGGCGCGCGCGAGCGCGCGTTGCTGCGCGAGGCGGTCGCACCGGAATACGAGCTTCTGGAGAAGGTGGCGCCTTTCGTCGGCACGTACCGGCGCCAGGGCTGATCCTGCCCCCGACGCGGCCGTCGGGCGGGTCGAGGCGAAGCCGGCGCCGTCGTTATTTTTCCGGCCGTCATGGCCGTACTCGTTACGGCCATCCACGCCTTCGATGGACCCCCGGAACAAGTCCGGGGGTGACGAATGTAAGGTTTGAGGTTGCTAAACTGAGCTGACGACGCCGCTCGCGGGCTCGGTGCGTCAACCTAGTCGCAGGTCTACAATTGTGCATGGCCATCGCGGGCCGCGTTTAACTTAATAATTCTCGATCGATTTGGCTACGGGTGGCGCTCGCCCCTGAACATGTCCAGCGTCACCTGCTTGAGCAGCGCCCGGAGCCGCTCGTCGCCGGCGCCCGGGCGGCGCAGCCGGCCCTCGACGTTCGCCAACGGCCGCGCGTCCGCGCAGAACGTGGCAAGCAG
>Ga0209573_1001757_pt1 | contig 31131 bp, 33 predicted proteins | sample TNRBio252014_DNA_FD_185870 | JGI IMG/M metagenome (GOLD analysis project Ga0209573, IMG submission 185870) | Wastewater treatment Type I Accumulibacter community from EBPR Bioreactor in Madison, WI, USA - TNR Reactor_6/25/2014_ DNA (SPAdes)... | ecosystem: Engineered > Bioreactor > EBPR >...
AGCGAAGAGCTGGACGATTTTGTGGCTTTTGATGATGAGATAAGTAAGAAATCAAAATATGTGTGCCTGTATGATCCGTTGGATGGCAGTGCCAATATTGATGTAAATGTATCTATTGGTACCATATTTTGTGTGTACAAAAGGGTTTCCCCGATTGGAACAGCCGTAACCATTGAAGATTTTTTGCAACCGGGGAATCAGCAAGTGGCTGCCGGTTATATGATTTATGGTTCATCCACTATGCTTGTGTATGCAACCCGGAGAGGAGTAAATGGCTTTACCCTTGATCCTTCAATAGGTGAGTGGACGCTGAGTCATGCCGATATAAAATGCCCGGACCTGGGTAAAATTTATTCTGTAAATCATGGCAACTTTTTTAAGTACGAGGAAGGGGTAAAAAAATATATTACTGCCTGCCAGAAAAAGGATAAGACCAATGGCGGACCTTACACTCAACGTTATATTGGAAGTATGGTGGCCGATGTGCATCGTAACCTGATAAAGGGGGGTATTTTCACTTATCCGGGTACTACTGATAAGCCAAAAGGTAAACTCAGGTTGTTGTATGAATGTAACCCTTTTGCATTTATAGTTGAAGTAGCAGGCGGAAAAGCTACTGATGGGAAAAAAAGAATATTGGATATTCAGCCGACAGAATTGCACCAGCGAACACCATTTTTTGTGGGCAGTAAGCTGATGATGGAAGAACTGGAGACCTATCTCAACGACAAAGCATGATAACCATTATTGATTATACAGATAAGTATCAGCCTGACTTTAAAAGATTGAACCTGGAATGGCTGGATAAGTATGATCTGACAGAGTCTCACGATCTTGAAATATTAAATGACCCTTCCGGAACTGTCCTGGCAGGTGGCGGCTGTATTTTTTTAGCAATGGACGGAGATAAAGTAATTGGTACAGCTGGTTTATGGAAGGCTAATGAAAAAGAATATGAATTGGTGAAAATGGCAGTTGACCCAGCATACAGGGGACAGGGAATCAGTAAAATGTTACTGCAACGCTGCCTGAATGAAGCGGAAAGATTAAAAGCAGAAAAGCTCTTGTTATTTTCGAACAGCCAGCTGAAAGCTGCATTGAGCTTGTATGAAAAATTCGGATTCAGGTATGTTGAAGTGGCTGATGCACCATTCCTGACAGCAGATGTAAAAATGGAGTTATCTTTATTCCAAGGCATTTAAAATGAGCAATACAATAATATCTGTAAAGAACCTGGTAAAGAACTACGGAAATTTCCAGGCGGTGAAAGGAGTTTCGTTTGATGTAATGGAAGGCGAAATTTTTGGATTACTGGGCCCTAATGGTGCCGGCAAATCAACTACGCTGGAGATCATTGAAACCCTTCGTGAAAAAACCAGTGGGGAAGTAATAGTGGATGGATTGAACCTGGATAAGCAACCGAACGAGATCAAGAAGATAATCGGTGTGCAGTTACAAACGAGTGGTTATTATCCCGGTTTAAATCTTTTGCAGCTGATCGAACTTTTTTGTGGCTTATACAACCGTGATGTAGACCCTATGGAATTACTGGAAATGGTGAATCTGAAGGATAAGGCAAAAGCAAAAGTGAAAGAGCTGAGCGGTGGTCAGAAGCAACGTTTTTCAGTTGCAACAACATTAATCAATCAACCCAGAATTATTTTCCTGGATGAACCCACAACCGGACTGGATCCACAGGCAAGAAGAAGTTTGTGGGAATTGGTTAAAAATATAAGGGCAAGAGGAACAACGGTTATTATTACGACACATTATATGGATGAAGCAGAGTATCTCTGTGACAGGGTGGCAATCATTGATGCAGGAAAGATCATAGCAATGGATTCTCCTGATAAACTGGTTGATAACCTCGTAGCATCAGGTTTTGAGAGGCCAAAAGAAATGAAGATGGCTAACCTGGAGGATGTATTTATTAGTCTGACAGGCCATTCATTAAGAGAAGGATAATTAAGTATGAGTATTCAGAATAAACTAAAGGAATTTATGCAGGGAAAAATTGAAGCACAGAAAGCTGCAGGAACAGCTTTCATGACCGAAAACAGAATGAAGAACGGAGTGAAAGAATTGCCCGAAGGGATACAGTATGAAGTTATAAAAGAGGGAAGTGGGGATCAGCCCTTGCTCAGGGACACAGTGAAAGCACACTACAAAGGATCGTTACTGGACGGAAAAGAATTTGATAATTCTTTTAAAAGAGGCCAACCCTTTTCTGCACCGCTTACTGCATTAATAAAAGGCTGGCAAATTGCTTTGCCGCTGATGAAGGAAGGGAGTCATTGGAGATTATGGATACCTTCACACCTGGCATATGGAGACAGGGGAGCCGGAAGTGATATCCCCGGTGGCGCCACACTTATATTTGAAGTTGAACTGATTGAAATTATAAAACGATAAATTTTTTATATGCCTGTTGCTGCAGTTGACCCCCGTTACCCGATCGGTCAGTATGAGCCAAAACCATTTTCTATCGAACAAAAGATAGAATGGCTGGCAGATATAAAATTCCTGCCATTACAAATTGAGAACGCAATTCTAAACCTGGATGAAGCTCAGTTACAAACAGCTTACAGGGAAGGAGGATGGACAGTGCATCAGTTGGTTCATCATGTGGCCGACAGCCATATGAATGCCTATATACGCTTCAAGGTTGGGTTAACTGAAGAAAATCCCACCATAAAGCCTTATGATGAAAATAAATGGGCTGAGCTGCATGATGTTCAGAAATTACCGGTTAATATATCTGTCACAATTTTACATGCAGTGCATGCCCGTTTGTATGAAACATTAAAGTATGTCACCGATGATGATTGGAATAACAAAACTGTTTTTCACCCGGAGCATAAGAAGACGATGCGGTTATGGTTCCTGCTGGGTATGTATGCCTGGCACGGCAAACATCATGTAGCGCATATTACTTCTTTGAGAGAAAGAAAAGGATGGTAAAATGAAATGGAAAACCCTCTCTTCAGAATACCTGTTTAACGATAAGTGGTTTAAGGTACGCCGTGATAAATGTGAAACTCCCGGCGGAAAGATCATCGATCCTTATTATGTGTATGAATTCTCTACCTGGGTAGGGGCTTTACCTGTTACCGAAGAGGGAAAAATTATCATGGTAAAGCAATACCGGCATGCACTGGGCGAAACCTGTATTGAAATTCCTGGTGGTTGTGTTGATGATACAGATACCAATGTCGAGTATGCTATTGCCAGAGAATTGCTGGAAGAAACAGGCTATACCTTTTCATCTTTTGATTATCTCGGGAAAATATCACCTAATCCTTCAACTAATTCCAATTTGTTACACATGTTCCTGGCAAGGGGAGGAAAGAAAGTAGCGGAGCAAAAACTGGATGAGAATGAAGAGATAGAAGTACTGGAGATGAGCATGGATGAATTAAAGCAGTTACTCAGGGGGAATAAGATCATCCAGGGTATGCATGTTTCCTGTATTTTGTATGCACTGGAGAAGCTGGGTGAATTACACTATTAACGAAAGAATGTCCATGCTGCCATTTCAATTGCATCAAATACACCTGTAGAATATTCCTCCTTCCTCCATATTTCTTTTACGCTGTTCAGGCTTACTTCACCCACCAGGAAAATACTTCCGCAAACAATGATCATATCTTTTTTCGTTGCTTTATGAGAAGCGCTGTAAAGAGAGAAATTTACATTTGAAAATGTTTTTCCTTTTAATCCGTACCGGGTTGCTTTTGCAGCCAATTCTTCTTCAGGCAGTGCCCTTGGTATTTGTGCCCTGGTGAAATAGTAAGTTGCATTCTTCGGCAGAAGCTCAAGTACCTTTTCTGTTTCCTTGTCTTTTACCATACCAATGATGATATGCAATTGCTGATGTTCTGTTAGTTCTATTTGCTGCACCAGTTGTTTTATGCCATCTATATTATGCGCCACATCTAATACTACGAGGGGGAAATTATGAATGACCTCCCACCGGCCATGCAGGCCTGTCAGCTTTTTTGAGTGCGAAAGTGCCTTATGAATTATTTCATCAGTGATCCTGAAGCCTTTTTGTTCTAGTTGAGAGCAGGCTTCAAGAACTGTCAGCAGGTTTTTTGCCTGGTATATTCCCGGCAGGTCAAGATGATAAGTCTTATGATCTGTATGTTGCTTTTCTGCTATCTCCACGATCAGTTGATGCTTCTCCCAATACCAGTCTGTAACCTGTCTTTTGTGAGACGAAATATGCAGCTGAGCATTTTTTTCTATTGCTACTTTCTCAAACACTGGTTCAGTTTCAGGTAAGACTTCTCCGATTACTACCGGAATTCCGGTTTTTATTATTCCAGCTTTTTCAAAAGCGATTTTTTCCAACGTATCTCCGAGCATATTCATATGATCCCACCCAATATTGGTGATCACAGAAAGTTCTGGTGTAATGACATTGGTACTGTCCAATCTTCCACCGAGGCCGGTTTCAATAATAGCGATATCAACATTTTGCTGTGCAAAATAATCGAATGCCATTGCCACAGTAATTTCAAAAAAACTGGGCTCCATTTTTTCAATAAGTGGTTGTATCCTCTCAGTAAAATCAACAACGTATTGTTCGGGTATCATTTCGCCGTCCACTTTTATTCTCTCACGGAAATCTTTCAGGTGCGGAGAAGTGTAAAGGCCTGTTTTGTAACCAGCTGTTTGTAAAATAGCGGCCAGCATATGACTGACTGAACCTTTACCATTGGTTCCGGCGATGTGAACTGATTTGAATTGCTGATGAGGGTTGCCCAGCGTTTGGCAAAGTTCGATGGTGTTGGTAAGATCTTTTTTGAATGCAGCAGCACCAATACGACTAAACATGGGTAGCCGGGTAAATAAATAATCAATGGTCTGCTCGTAATTCATCGGGGCAAAAATAGTGGTTGCCTTAAATAAAAAACCATTTCGTTTTGGGCGAAATGGTTTTTTCTCTTCAATAATCTTGTGTTAGTTAACCCTGAAATTAAACTGAACAGTGATCATGGATTCATGATCAGCTTTATCAAACTTAATGTTCTGCAGGTAACGGATGATGGCTTCTTTATACGCATTGCTGCTATTGGAAGATCCTTTGGCGATACTTACGAATTTTCCGATGCCGTCAGGTGATACGTTTACGTTGGCATAAATGGTAGCTTTATCCAGGTCGCCCTCAAAAGAATAGCTGCGTACGATCTTTCTGTCGCCTCTTGTTACTCTTGGGCCACTGCCACCCCCTGTTCCGGAACCGTTTCCTCCGCCAACACCGTTGCCATTGCCTCCACCTACACCATTACCGGTCCCAACACCATTGCCATTACCCCTGCCACCAGCCTGGTCGTAGTTATCAGCATTATTACCACCCTTTTGAGTTCCCGTAATATTTTTCCCGTCCATTACAGCTTTAGGCCTTGGAGGAGCTGGTGTTTTTATCTCCTTTGGTTCAGCTCTAGTTATAGAAGTATTTGTGATAGCGGTAGCCTTTGGTTTCGTTACAACTGGTTTAGTGATTGCCGGGCTGGAACTTTCATTGTCTTCTTCAATGTTTTTGGAATCTTTATTGGTTCCCGGAGGCATTGGGGCAGCCTGTGCTATACCGGGATTTCCGGCTGCCTGAACGGGATTCCCACCACCGCCACCGCCTTCTTCAAGAGGTACAGGAGGGTCAGGAGGCAGGTTCAGCTCCACTTCAATGCCGGGCATTTCTACTACCTTTTCAAAAACAGGAAGCTTCCATTTCAGCAGGAACATCAGCAATATAGCCACACCGGCAAAACCAGCCGTTATCATAGTGGCTTTTGAACGGTATTGGGCTTCAAGGGATGCAGACATAGCGTAGGCGTTGTTCATACAAATTTAAGCTTTGATTATCAATGAAAGACAGCCCTGTTTATACACAGGTGTTATTAACGATGCAAACGCTGTGCAACTTGCACGAATGTTGATTTATAAAATGTTAAGATTTTGGGAAGAACAGTCCAGGCTTGTTTCAACTCAATCTGCTGGGTTTTGCCGTGTTTTTAATGTTTTCTTCAAATTCGGCAAACTGTATTAAATTTAGTAAAAGCACTGCTATGAGAAAGTCAATATTTTTCTCTACTGTGCTCTCTTTATTCCTGCTTGTACCCGCATCAATAACCTGGGCGCAAACTATCTCAACCCAAAAAGGGCTAACAACCGCAGTTTTCAATACTCCGGCCGGTACTATAAAAGTTTACCTGCCTGATGATATCAGGCCGGGAGAAGTTATTTCAGGAACAGTGTTAGCTGAACCAATTGGTAAAAATGCAAAACAGGTTGAAAAAAACCTTTCAGAACTTATTAAGTACACTGTAAGCATTGATGGGAATAGAACTTCTGTTCCTTCAAAACCCGGGTTGATGAAATGGCTTTTACATTCCGGTGGAAAGCAGATTTCACCGATAGAACTGATAAACGGTAGTGGTGCTAAAGTTGGCCAACTTTCTTTTCCGCTAAATAATTTGGACAAAACTATTTCCGCATCATTACAAAACTGCAGCCACCCATCTCATGTGCTGGTGGGTACCCCGGTTAATATTACTGGTCCTTTTGATGGGGACGCTTCCAATACAAAATGTTCATTAGCAAGTACACCTGCTGAAGTGCTTGCAGAATCACCACGTCAATGTATTTTTAAATACCCGGCTCACGCTGTTGGTTTACAAACATTAGACATAACAGATAATAATGAAAAGAACAGTCAGACATGCAATCAAAGAATTTCAGGTGTCAGCATGGATGTTTCTGCCGGCAAACTGAATTTATCAAAAGGGGAAAGGACTTACATTGATATAAAGATTTCGGGTCTGCAAGGTTTACCGGATACTGCAATTCTGTCTTTGAATAATATTTCGCCTGCAACTGTTACAATGATGCCGGCAAATACAATTGTTATTCCTTTATCACCTGCAACAGAAAGCTCAGGAATATTTGCACGGAAGTTTGATATACAAAGTATAAAATCAGGCACTTTTTCAGTGAATGTGAATCTTGATCTGCCGGATAATAGCAGTACAGCAAACCAGATTGATTTAAGTGATTTAAAGAATGAAAGTGGTTACCCGGGTTCATACGGATATATTGGAGATCAGCCATGTGACCCGGAGGGTGCAACTGTCAGATGGAGATGGCACAAGACATTTGCCTGTGAGATTGATGATCGCAAAGTGCTTCCCTGCGGGCATAGTAAAGAGGGGAATGATGTGTATGAGAAGATAAAAGAATTACTGGAAGAACTGGAACTGGATAAGGCAACTGATATTGGCGAGAAAATGGCCAAAGCATTTTCAACTTCAAAAATGTTCTCTTATTCCATACATGTCATCCGCAAATGGGTGGATTATGATATAGAATACAAATGTGTAAATGGCAAATGGCAATCAACCGGTGGTATGTATGTTAGGCATGGATCTGATGATTTAGGTTGGCATTCTGTTAGACAACTTACCCTTGACTGCTGGACAACGTTTGACGCACCAGCTGCAGAAAAAGAATTCGAAGCTGCATTAGAGCTTGCATTAAGAGGAGCCTGTAAATAATGTATTAACTTCTTTTTTGAATATTGGCTGTTAATAAGCCAGCCAGCACAAGGGTAAAACTCACTACATGTACCCAGGTTATTTTTTCGCCTAACACCAATACGGCTTCCAAAGTGCTGAAAACAGGTATAAGATTACCAAACAATGCAGCCCTTCCTGCGCCAAGATTGCGGATAGCAATATTCCAGATCCAGAAACAGATAACAGAAGCTCCTAAACCAAGATAGAAGATGATAAGAATGTTATTTGCAGTATACGAAACAGGAACTGTATTCGCTGCTTCTTCCAGGTAGAAAGGAAAAAGAAGGATTGTTCCCACAGCAAAAACAATAAAAAGAAAGTTGACCGGAGAAACAGTAACTGGCTTTTTCTTAACCATTGTATTGTAAACAGCGAAAGAAAGACCTGCCAGCAAAACCCAGGTATCACCCCGGGTAAATTTCAGGTGTAACAGGTTTTGAAAATTCCCTTTTGACAACAGAAACAAAATACCGGCTATACAAGTGATTATTCCAATCACTTTTGCGCCACTGATTTTTTCTTTCAGAAATATCCGGGCAAAGATTACAGAAAGAATCGGAGAAGAAGTAGTTCCTATCAGGGCCAGGTTTATGGCAGTAGTATATTGTGCACCGATATATACAAATGTGTTGAACATAGCTACACCGGTGGCAGCTGCTATCAAAAAGTAAAGCCAGGATTTCCGGACTGAGGGCCATTCTTTTTTGAAAGATTGATAAGCAAAAGGGAGAATGATGATTGTGGCAGTCATCCAGCGAAAAAATGCAAGACTTACCGGAGGGATTTCTTTGTATATTCCTTTTGCGATGATAAAATTCCACGACCAGATAAATGTTGCCAGTACAGCAAGGCTGATACCTATGTAAATATTTTTTTTGATCGGCTGATTCATTAAATCTAGTAGTGTGCAAAATCCAGTTCAAACTTTCCTCTGATGCGTTCCATGGGAGGGTTAAAGTAGCCGTATTTGAGATCGGGAAATTCTTCCCGGATCAGTTCCTGTAGATGTTTGACTCCTATGCATTCACCTGTATCTGTCACGCCAATCTTGCCAAGATACCAGTCGGGATCAATGTTGAAATTGCGCCACTGGATCATCTTTAACCCGGTTTCCTTTATCAGCTTTCTCAATGCTTCATATTCTGCAACTGAATCGGTCATTCCCGGGAAAACGAAATAGTTGATGGATGTCCAGCCACCAAATGAGTTAACGACTTTCAGGCTTTCAACAATATCGTCAAAGTCGTAATTGTTAGGACGATAATAAGGAGTGTAAATTTCTCTCCTGGCGGAGTTGGTACTTACACGGATAGAATCAAGTCCGGCTTCACAGAGAGCTTTCACGGCATCCGGCCTTGATCCATTAGTGTTAATATTGATACTCCCTTTTTTTGTGTGTTTCCTGATCTCAATAATCGCATCACGAATGGTTTCCCACATCAGCAAAGGTTCACCTTCGCAACCTTGCCCGAAACTGATGATAGGGTAGGGTGCTGTTTCCAGGTGAGGGACAGTGAACTCAACAATTTCTTCCGGGGTAGGCTTAAAGGTCAATCTGTCTTGCGTAGAAACAATAGGTTCCTCATCGGGTTGCAGTGAGATGCACCCTACACAATTGGCATTACATGCCGGGGATGCTGGTACGGGACATTCCCATCTGCCCAATGCAAAGTTTCTGGCTGCGGGGCAACTGTAAGTCAATGCACAATTATTCATCAGGTGTGCTACTAACCTGTTTTGCGGATAATGTTTGAGTAATTCTTTGGCACCGGCTTCTACTTTTTTTGCATCATACCCGGCACATTCCTGCCTGATATCCGGTTCAATTCGGATGGCAGGTACATAGAATTTATCATTAAACCAGCCTGCTGCAGTATAACAAAATAAGGGAAGGATAGGAGCATCGGATGCTGTTTCATAGGCAGCTAAATAAAAACCAGTATGTGCCGGAGGAATAAATGCAGCAACAGCCCAGCCTTTTTCACAAAGCCGCATATCACCGGTCTCTACATCGATACCAATGCCTCGTCTTCCGGGTAATTCATACAATGAACCCCCATCGGGTAATTCAATCCATTCATCTTCGGGTACAGGTACTGCGTCCCAGCCTGTGCGGCCGGTTACATATAATGAAGTGTCTTCAAAAATATTTCCTTTACCGTCGGAGTAAAGTATGTATGGGGATTGTGATAAACTCATTTATTTAATTGCTGCCTGCAAAAATCGTTAAATTCCTGCTCATTCACAGGACTGTTTTCATCTATGGTTTGCTGAATGAGTTTGTTGTTTTTGAAGTCAATGGTCAATAGTCCGTCTTTCAGCACCAGGTTATTCAACTCGGCCCATTTAATATTTTTTACAGGGAAAGAAGGAAAGCGGATATGGTCATCACTTATATAAACCCGAAATTCTCTTTTAGAAATAAAATAAAGTATGCTAAGCAAAAGGGATATGATTCCGGGAAAGTAATAATTGAATCTGAAAATCCATACCACCGGCAGGTATGCCAGGCAGGCTTTGATGGCGCTGAAACTTTCTTTTTTCTTAAAAAAAAACATTTCAACAAGGAAAAAAACAATAGCTATTGTAATCCCATATCCGGCCCATTTCCGGTTATCATAGTTGGCGGAGAATATAAGAATGGTTGTCAGGATTATTAAGTGAATAATGATTAATAACCATCCCAGCAGGTCGTAGGTTTTTGATTTTGTATTGGGGATAGTAAGTATATAATCTGCTGTTCGGGGCGATGCCATCAGTAGAAGGTTAGCTATGGGATGTTACTAAAAGATTACACAACTTAAACAATACTCTTGCTCCCACATTGGCATTCCAGTCAGAATCACTCACTCCAACTTCACTGAGGTCAAATCCAACGATTTTACGGCCGCTTTCCAGCACTTTTCTGAAAATGAAAAACACTTCTTCCAGTTCGAATCCTCCGGGAACCGGAGTGCCTGTATGAGGGCAAAGTTTCCTGTCCAGCCCATCAATATCAAAACTGATATATACCTGTTGCGGAAGTTTGCTTACTATTTCCTCTGCCAGCGTCTTCCATGATTCCCCTTCAAACTGTCTTTTCTTTATCTCCCTGTCAAAATAAGAGATGACCTTATAATTGCTGTTTTTAATATAATCCCATTCTACCTGGCTATAATCTCTTATCCCCACCTGTACCAGTCTTTGTAACTGTGGTATTTCTTTCAATGCATTAAACATGATGCTGGCATGAGAATGTTTAAAGCCCTCGTAGGTATCCCGAAGATCACAATGAGCATCGATCTGAAGAATACCAAAGTCTCCGTATTTTTCACCAACGGCTTTCATGTAACCTAATGGCGCACTATGATCGCCGCCTAATACAGCCACCAGTTTGTCTTTTTCCAGTAATGCCTTTGTTTGTTCATGCATCCACTCTGTCAGGAAAACACCCCCTTCATTTACTTCTCTCAGCGTTTTGCACATGAACTGGTTGGCATTAACATCTTCTCCTTTTGAAATATAATCTATATAGAGTTCAGCTTCTTTTCTCAGATAATCACTCTTCATCAAGATTTTCCTGTCTGTATGCCGCATAAAGAATCCTTGCTTCCAGGCATCCGGCATTTCAGGATCAAACAAGTCTACCTGGTAACTGGCTTTAAGAATTGACTCGGGTGCTCTTGCTGTACCTGCACCGTAACTTACAGTTACTTCCCATGGAACAGGAATGATTACCAGTTTGGCATTATCTTCTGAAGTGGGTAATCCAAAAATATTATTATTGGGATTGCTTACACTGTTAGGGTCATAAGAGGAAAGGTCAACCATATATCTGTAATTGAAAAACGGTGCAAGTTACATGGGTTTTGTCTTGTGGCAAAAAGAATTGAAGGCAAACAAAAAGGGAGCTGCTTGCAACTCCCTTTTCTAATTTTTTTAATGCGGTTATTTGCGGCTGAGGTTTCTCAAGTGGGACACATGAGAAGCCAGTGCCAACCTCATTTTGGGATACTCGATATAGGTAACTCCAAAATCTTCACATGCTTTTTTGATGATCTTGCTGATTGCAGGATAGTGAACATGCGATACTTTAGGGAATAAATGGTGTTCAACCTGGAAATTCAGCCCTCCGACTAACCAGGATATAACTTTATTACGGGTAGCAAAATTGGCTGTTGTTTTCAATTGGTGGATTGCCCACTCATCTTCCATTTTGTTACTTTCAACATCTGCATGGGGGAAATGTGTATGTTCCACAGTATGTGCTAGTTGGAATACAATACTCAATACAAACCCTGCAAACAGACCGAATATCAGAAAGCCAATCAGCCAGGGAGTAAAGCCCACTACATAAATTGGCAAGGCAATAAAAAGAAATGCATGTAATAGTTTAAAACCCCAGAAAGAAATATGGTCACCTGCAGACATTGGTTTTAAGGGGACAGATCCGATTCTTTTCAAAAAATACTTTTTGTAGTCAGTTACAAAGACCCACCAGATATAAAGTAAAGAATAGGCGGCCCAGAAGTACCAGTGTTGAAAACGGTGTATTTTATAATATTTCTGTGTGTCGCAAAGACGGAGTAGTGGTTTGGCCTCTATATCATCATCCAGCCCTTCAATATTTGTATAGGTGTGGTGAATGATATTATGTTTGGTCTTCCACATGAAATTATTAGCACCTAAAAAATTAAGAGACAGGCCGGCCATGGTATTCACCCATTTGTATTTGCTGAAACTTCCGTGCATGCCATCATGCATGACATTAAAGCCAATCGCCGCAGTTAATCCGCCTAATACTACACATTCAGTCAAAGCAAGCCAGGTGGCGGGTGTAAAAAATATCAGGTGAGTATATACTGCCACGTAAGCCACAACAAGGAAGATCGCTTTAAAATACAATTGAAAGTTTCCTGTAGGAGCTTTACCAGCGTCTTTAAAATAATCGCTGATTCTTTTCTTTAATTCAGCATGAAAAGATTGTGCTGTTCCGGAGAATTTTGGGAATGTCATTTTAATACTGTAATTACTGATTGACAAAGGTAGTCTTAAACTGCCACATTGTGTCAAAAATAAGTCAATCGTTTGATATGAATCAACGACTGTTTGTTTAACGTTTTATTGGGATAATTCAATCAAATATTGATTCAAGTTTCATTTTGTATCAGTGCGCCAAGGTCCCGGATGCCAATTTTTTTCTCGCTGATAAAACCTTCAGCATACTTTACACCAATACGTTTGCCAAACATTCTTGCTCTTGCGATAACACTTTCAAGAAAATCGGGGGTGGAAATATAGGTTTGAGGACCCTCATTGCTGTCTGCACCCGTATGAAATTGTGTGGAATATGCCTCAATAGCTTTCATACGCTGATCAAATACATCACTGATATCGATCAGCAGATCAGGCTCATGATACCAATCCTGTATATAATGTAATACATAAGAGGGACGCCACCTTTCCTGTTTTTCCTGTTTCTCATCTTTAGTTTCTATCTTAGAAAGACCTGCCAGGAAACAGCTGTCGGCAATGAGTTTTCCTGCTCTGCCATGGTCAGGATGCCTGTCATGTAACACATTTCCAATAACTATAGCAGGCTGGTACTTACGTATAGCTGCAATCAGTTTTAATTGATGTTCTTCATCATTCTTAAAAAAACCATCTCTCATTTTCAGGTTCTCTCTTGCATGTACACCCATTATCATGGCTGCATTGGCAGCCTCCTGGTAGCGGGTCTCAATGGTCCCTCTAGTCCCCAGTTCACCTTGTGTCAGGTCAACGATTACTACTTTTTTCCCTTTTTTAGTTTCGTTGATCAATGTGCCCGAGCATCCCAGTTCCACATCATCAGGATGAACGCCTATGGCAAGAATATCTGCTTTCATATTAATGTGAAATATTAACAATAAGTGCAAATGTATTTTATTACAGTGAGAGTAGGGAGGATCAGAACGTACCAGAAAATTAACAACATAATAATTACTTCCTGTAAGGATTATTGTACCAGGAGCCGTCTATTTCTTTTACAATATTCTCAATATCTTTATCCAGTTTATTCTTTGCAAGGTCCCACTCCTGTTTCAGGTTGCCACCTACAAAAAAGGCAACCGTTTGGTAAAACCTTGCATTCAATCCGCCTTTATATTCTTTGATAATTTCATAACAGTTATTTCCTGTTTGACGATTGATCAGCTTCATCAGAATTTTTCCCTGGTATACAGACAGGTTGGAAAGAGGGTCGCTGAATTGCTTTTTCAGCTCTTTTTCTCTTGATTTGATATATGCCTTTCGTTCTTTTTTCGAACTTACGCTGGCCAGATTCGAATTGATATCGTTGATAGTGGCACCGGCGATCCGGGCATACGGGTAAGTAACATAAACAGCATTTCTAAGCCTGGTCCATTCTTCAATATATTTTTTCAGTTTTTCCGGAGACAGGTTAGAAACCCATGCCATTTCCTTATAGTTAACTATTTCATGGTGATACCAGATAGCGGGAAGAATAATCGTATCGTTCGGGCCCCATTTTTTGCGTTGTTCTTTCATGTATTGGAGGGCCCATTCGGTTGAGTCAACTATAGGTTCGGGTGCCGGTGATGGAGTTTGACTAAATGCATTGCTGCTTGTCATTGTTGCCAAGACAAGTAGCAGGAAAAGGAGCTGTATATTTTTTTTAGCGTAATCCACGGAGGATAAAATTAGAAAACAGTATTCGTATTTCTTATACTGACAGTAAAACTACGAAGGACGCTGTTTCAAAAATGTCAAAATTAGGACCCGGTCCTGCCAGCCCGGTTTAACCGGATGCGCCTGACCATGCTGATTATGATGCCAATCGCTGTTATCCATACACCATACCAAAGTAGTTTGATGAGGGGGAAACGGTAGGCTTTTAGCGTTACATATTTCATTATTGCATTTGATTCCTTAACACCAAGCTCTATACTTTTGTCCGGATTTACTTTTTGCAGCTGAAGTATAAGACTTTCAGAAGTGATGGTATCCGGTATGGCAAACCATTCTCCTTTAGCATTAGCCAGCCGGGAAGTAACTGAAAATACGGAGCCGCTTTTAGAATAGATTTTCAGTGGTACTTCATACAACATTCCCTGGGAGCCAAACAGTTCCTGAGGAACGCTGTCCTTTTGTTTTATATCCTGTACAATGATAAATCCTTTGCTATAAAAGAGGGAATCTCCCTGTTTGCGGGTATATGGTTTAAATGAAGTAGTATCCTTTGCATTTTCAGGATTAGGAATAGAAGTGATATAGGTAAATACATCATGATCCCAGTAATGTTTGGCATCAGGGTTTGCCATCAGGCCTTCGTTGCCTTTATAATTGACAAAAGCATTTGGCATCAGCACAAATTCTTCTTTTCCATCATTACTCCTGAACCTGACCTTATAGAACCATAACTGCTTTTTAGGGTGTGCTGAATCTCCTTCATAAGTTAATGAGTAGCGGCCCATATTTGCTGTCATGTCTTTGACCAGGGTCAGGTTTTCCCTGGGATCCTCTCCTTCAGCCAGTGGTGCCGGAATGCCGCCAATATTGTTAGATAATACTTCTTTATTGGATGAAGAGATCAGGATGCCCAGCAGTACCATACCAAATCCCACATGAGCAATAGAACCTCCCGAAAGTTTCAGACTGCCTTTTAAGCCAAGCCAGATATAACCGGCATTCGCTGCTATGGTATAGATGCTACAAACTACCGCCAGCCAGATAGAGCCCTGGAAGATGGGGCCTTTTTTATTGTAATTGATCTCGCCGAAAAGGAAGAACAACAAGGAAAGAACAGCTGCTATAATAGTTGGTATTAATATCTTTTTCCAGAAGTATTGTCCCGGAGTGTCCTTGTATTTTAAGTATTGAGAGATCGCAGTTAATGCCGCAACTATTATGGCAACATAAACCTGGATACTATTATAAGCGAATTCCGCATCCTCCGGAGGGGCAATTTTAGTTCCCAATATTTTATTGAAAACCGGTAAAGATGTTTTTCCAATGATTACAATGGCCGAAAGAAAGAAAACCAATGCCCCGATAAACATCCAGAATTCCCGGGAAGAAGTATTTTCCTCTTTTTGAACTGAAGGAATCTGGTTGTACCTGTAAAAAAAGAATGCTAACGAGGGCAATACAAAGATCAGCAGGAATGTAAGCAACTGAAAGTTCATCCCCAGGTCGGTAAAAGCATGTACTGATGATTCTCCCAGTATTCCGCTACGGGTAAGGAACGTAGAATAAAGAATGAAACCAAAAGCAAGGATGAAGAATAAGTAGGTAGCTCTCAGGGAATGACCGCTATGCCTGTAAATAAGTAATGTGTGGATACCGGACACCAATATCATCCATGGCACCAATGAGGCGTTCTCTACGGGATCCCATGCCCAGTAGCCGCCAAATGTAAGTGACTCATAGGCCCACATGCCGCCCATCATAATACCTACTCCTAATACAGCTGCAGAAAACAATGCCCACGGTAAAGCAGGCTTGGTCCATTCACCAAATTGTTTTTTCCATAAGCCTGCCATGGCAAAGGCAAAGGGAACGATAGTAGAAGCAAATCCCATGAACAAAACCGGTGGGTGGATCACCATCCAGTAATTTTGCAATAAAGGATTCAGGTCATTTCCATCTTTAACTGATTGCATATAATCAGGACGCAAAGGTTGATTCACATCAAAGTTGATATGCAGGCCGGGGGCATTATCAAAGACACCAGAATCTCTTAAAAGAATAAACGGGTTAGAGCCCATTTTCCAGCCGAAAATGTAAATACCGGCAACCATTGTTGCCAACGCAAATTGGGCAAAACTTACAATCGTCATCACCGGAGCTTCCCATTTGCCGCTGCGTTTGATAAGGATAACACCCAGAATACTATGACAGGCACTCCAAAGAAGAAAGCTTCCTTCCTGGCCTTCCCAGAAACAGGCCAGCAGGTATTTGAATTCTAATGACCTGCTGCTATGCTTCCATGCATAATGGTACTCGAAAAGATGGTTGTGAATGATATAGAATAAAATACCGAAAATGGAGAAAACGGAGATTACTTCTACAATGAAGGCATAACGGGCCAATTTTTTCCAGGCAATTGAATCTGTTTCGTTCTTTGATTGAGCGGCAAGAAAATAAGTAACTGTGGCAAGAAGAGAAGCTACCAGGGAAAGCACAATAAAAAAATGTCCTAATTGTCCGGGTAATAAATTTTCTCCGATATAGTCCATACTGTAGTTTAGAATTATTTACCGATAAAAATTACTGCGGCGATAGTTTGCGCAGTGTCATTATTTCTTTGCAGGAACATTCCCGGGGTGTGTGCCACCTTTTGCCTGTTCTTCTTTGTATTTGGATGGGCATTTGGTTTGTATGTCTTTGCATTCAAATTGCCCGTTATTATACTTTCCTTTTAATACTAGTTTTTCGCTGATTTCAAGGTTATCCGGCTTGGCATTATGATAAACCACTTTCACAGATTTTCCAAGGGTATCAATAGCGGTGAAGCTTAAATAATTAGGGTTGTTAACGGCATCGTACTCAATAGGTTGGGATTTGTCCAGTTTAGCCATCAGGTGAACGAATTTACCGGGTTTGGCAATAGCTGTATCAATCGTATCATAAGTGCTGGCTGTTTTTAGGAAAGTAAGTAAGACGCCTATAGAGCCGGCAATTAAAACAAGCAGGATAATATGTATTTTCTTCATGAATTTTTTTTGCAGTACAAAGGTAGGCCAAAATTCCGTTAGGGATGCGATGAGAAAAATCGGGTAATAGCTGACAATTATCATCTTAAATACAAATAAGCAGGCAGCCCGATTTGACCTTATATTTGCACGGCTAACACTTGTTTGGGTTTGTAAAATTTTACTATATGTTATTTCAACTGAATGAAGAGCAACTGATGATTCAAAAAGCAGCCCGGGATTTTGCACAAAATGAATGTTTGCCGGGAGTAATAGAACGGGATGAAAAGCAGCAGTTTCCCCGTGAACAAATCACTAAACTGGCAGAACTGGGTTTTATGGGTATGATGGTGAAACCAGAATATGGTGGTGCCGGGATGGATACGGTGAGTTATGTACTGGCTATGGAAGAAATAAGTAAAGTAGATGCCAGTGTGAGTGTATGTATGAGTGTTAACAACAGCCTGGTATGTTATGGCTTGCAGGAATACGGCAGCGAAGAGCAAAAGCAGAAATATTTGTCGCCGTTAGCACAGGGGCAAAAAGATGGTGAATTGTATATCGGAGCATTTATGCTCAGCGAACCCGAAGCTGGCAGTGATGCTACTTCACAAAGAACGACAGCAGAAGATAAGGGAGATCATTATTTGCTAAACGGAACCAAAAACTGGATAACTAATGGCGGAACGGCTTCGGTTTATCTAGTAATAGCACAAACGGACCCAGCAAAAGGTTCAAGAGGGATTAATTGCCTGATCGTAGAAAAGAACTGGCCAGGAGTAGTAGTGGCTGCAAAAGAAAATAAATTGGGCATCCGTGGAAGTGATACCCATACAGTAATGTTTAATGATGTAAAAGTGCCTAAAGAAAACAGGATCGGGGAGGATGGATTTGGATTTAAGTTCGCTATGAAAACATTAGCTGGTGGCAGAATTGGGATAGCTTCCCAGGCACTGGGTATTGCCAGCGGAGCATATGAGTTGGCAAAAGCATATTCGAAAACCAGGAAAGCCTTTGGTACTGAAATTATGAACCACCAGATCATCGCTTTTAAGCTGGCTGATATGGCTACCCGGATAGAAGCTGCCAGGTTACTTTGTCTGAAAGCTGCCTGGGAAAAAGACAATGATATTGATTATACACTCAGCTCTTCGATGGCCAAAGTATATGCTTCTGAAACAGCCATGTGGACCACTACAGAGGCAGTACAGATACATGGCGGCTATGGTTTTGTAAAAGAGTATCATGTAGAAAGGCTGATGCGGGATGCCAAGATCACCCAGATATACGAAGGTACCAGTGAGGTGCAGCGGATCGTTATCAGCAGATCTATCTTAAAATAAACTGGATAATTTCTTTATATGATGTGCAAATGAAAGAAAATCGTTTGCACATTTTAATTTTACAAGATGCCGGTCAATACAGCGAAGTATAAAAGTATTATTAATGAGTTAGCTGATAAGCATGCCATACTTGTTGCCGTATCCAAAACAAAACCAGTTGAGGATATTTTTGAACTATACAATCTTGGCCATCGTGATTTCGGAGAAAACTACGTTCAGGAGTTAGTAGATAAATCCGTCAGTCTTCCTGCAGATATCCGCTGGCATTTTATTGGTCATTTACAAAGTAATAAAGTAAAATATATAGCTCCGTTTGTTCATTTGATACACGGGGTTGACAGTTTTAAGTTATTGAAAGAGATCAGCAAGCAGGGCGAAAAAGCGGAAAGAAGGATTGATTGCCTTCTACAGGTACATATTGCACAAGAAGAATCAAAGTTTGGCTTCAATGAAGAAGAGCTTATTGTTGCAATGGACCAGGTAAATAGTTTGAACATGACTCATGTACGCATTTGCGGATTGATGGGCATGGCAAGCTTTACAACTGATATGAATGTCGTGAGAACAGAATTTAAGCATTTGAAAAAGATATTTGAAAATACCAGGACCCGGTTACCTGTTAGTCAGCATCCAATGGAAACTCTCTCTATGGGTATGAGCAGTGATTATAAAATTGCTTTGGATGAAGGAAGTACAATGGTGAGAATCGGCAGCTTGCTTTTTGGAGAAAGAGAAAAGAAAGGCTGAGTCAATCTTGTTGCCGTTATGTTCGTAATTATTCGTATTTTTTAGTTTCAATCACCCCAAATGCGTTCTCTGTTTATCGTAACCGCTATGTTCATTTCTTTGCCTGTAATAGCGCAGGAAGAAAGGGATACCACTCTTAGCCGCTGCCCTGTTTATATTACAGATACCGCCAGCGCAAACAATTTTTTTATTGAAGGAAGGCCAGTGGTACTGAAGGTGTACCGGATGAAAGGGAAACTTACCATTAAGGTGGAACAAAGAGACCAGTTTTTTACACTCTACTTTCATGAAAAAAGATTGAAAAATACTACCTACAAAATCAAACAAGGTTCCAAAAGCAGGGGTGAAGTGGAAGGTGCATATACTTTTAAATCCGGTGAGCAAACCTCCTTCGTACCTGTCTTAAAAGGCACGGTCGAATCAATATTTGACAAAGAAAAGAATCTGTGGAGACTTACCGTAAACGGAATGATCATTAACCAGGTAGAAAGAATAATAACTCACTACAGAGTTAAAGCAGTTCTGTTTATCAAATGAGTTTATTGTTTGGGGTAGCCGGGTATATTTTCTCCCAGTATTATATTTCTTTTTGCTTTCAGCAATCCATTGTCATTAACAGTAGTGAGGATGCCATTACCACCTCTGAATCTTGTTTTATTTCTCTCATCCTCTGGCAGCAGCGGGTCATTCGCAAACAAAAATTCATCTATCCAGTATTCATTTTTTTCTGACTCTTTTATCACAGGGTGAATATGCTTCGGGTTATTGCTGTTAGGATAGGAAGCCGGAACCAGCGTATAGAACCTGTATTGCCCATTATTATTTGTTTTTGCCCAACCTCTGATGTAACCGTGTCGTTTGTCCCATCCTTTTTCATCTCCTTTCACCGGGTACATTCCTTTTTGATCCGTGTGATAAATATAAATGATGACACCGGCAGCGGGGGTCTTTCCATCTCTTTTATATACAATACCGCTGATCTCCAGTTTTGGCCCCGGATCATTAAAATCTGGCAATGTATCTGTCCAGTACAATTTTTCAAAAGGTACCGGGCTTTCATAAATAGCTTCACAACCTTCACAGTTTCCCCCCACTTTTGTTTTACTTTCTGCGGATGATCCGGATTCATTTTGACTGCAGGCATTCAATGAATTGCAAAAAGCAATCACTATCAGCAAATATGTTTTCATATAATTTGTTTTGTCAGCTCAATTTCGTCCGGTTTCTCCTTTTCCGGGAGATAACTACACCAGCGGAAGAAAAAACCTGATGAAATGCAGCGATGTAATTGGTCAAGTAAATTCATCCTTTAATGTAATCTCCACTACCGGCTGGAATTTGTACTTTTATTTTGAACTATGCACAACGCCCCTTTCTTTATCAAGTACAAACTGCATCATGTGATTTTCTGGTTACTGGTGTTTGGAATCTGGTTTTTTTTCAGGGTAGATGATTATTCCAGCGAGCAAAAAGCTCTTATTGTGACGATGATTAAGGTAGTTGATCTTATTATCATGATCTCTGTTACCAATTACCTTTTAATACCCAGGCTACTTTACAGGAAAAGATATTTTCTTTTTATAATCTGCCTGCTTACGCTGGTGATAGTAAGTAGCATTATAAAAATGAATATCATTGGAAGGGTGCTTAATAGTTCACCATTGTATAACTGGAGCCAGGATATTAAAGCAAGGGTGTATGACAATATTATTCCACATTTATTTTTAGTTATAGCCGGAGCTGCCATTAAGCTAATGTTTGATTATGGAAAATTGCAGCAGCGGATGGCAGAAACAGCAAGGGAAAAGGCAGAAGCCGAGCTTAGCTTTTTAAAATCCCAGATCAATCCTCATTTTTTATTCAATTCGTTGAACTCCGTTTATTTCCTGATTGATAAGAGTAATACAGCCGCCAGGGAAGCATTGCATAAATTTTCTGAAATGCTGCGTTACCAGTTGTACGAGGCTAACGGGGATAAAATACCTGTTGAGAAAGAAATTCAATACCTTAAAGATTATATGGACTTGCAGCAGCTACGAAAGGATGAAAAGTATGCTGTCAGCTTCAGTTGTGCTCCTTCCGTCAGAGGATTTCATATTGAGCCATTACTGTTAGTATCTTTTGTTGAGAATGCATTTAAGCATATTTCTCATCATATTGATAAAACTAATTTTGTGAGAGTGGATATGCAATACGAAAACAGCACAATGATATTTTCAGTTGAAAATTCAAAGGAAAAGCAACCATCAATTGACCGGCCGGGTGGTATCGGGCTCAGCAACGTCAGACGGAGACTTGAATTGTTATATCCCGGAAAGCATGACCTGGTGATCAGCAACCAGGATGATCTTTTTGCAGTACACTTAAATATCCGATTATCATGATAATTAATTGCATTGTTATTGATGACGAACCACTGGCCAGAAAGGGCCTTAAAGAATACATTGCTGATGTTGACTTTCTTAACCTGGCAGCGGAGTTTGATAATCCATTGCAGGCAACTGAATTGATCAGCAACGGACAAGTACAGTTACTTTTTCTTGATATACAAATGCCCAAAATCACAGGACTTGATTTTTTCAGATCGCTGCAGCACCCGCCGCCAGTAATATTCACTACTGCTTACCCGCAGTATGCATTGGAGGGCTTTGAGGTAAATGCTTTAGACTACCTGGTAAAGCCGGTCTCTTTTGATCGCTTTCTGAAGGCAGTGTTAAAGGCGAAAGAATACTATGAAGTAAGAGACAAGAATGTGGCAGATGCGGCTGCATCAGAATATTTTTTTATAAAAGCAGATAATAAACTGGTCAGGATACTATTTGATGAGGTCTTATTTGTAGAGGCATTGCAGAATTATGTTACCATTCATACAACCGGGAAAAAATATATGACTTATCTTACTTTTAAATCAGTAGAAGATTATTTACCCGGGGATAAATTTATTAAAGTACACAAATCATACATTATTTCAGCGTCAAAGGTTGATAGTATTGAGGGAAACGAGATAAGGATTGGTCAGCATCATATACCTGTCAGTCGGAATCAGAAGGATGAAGTGATGGAAAAACTGCTCCGGAATCGTTTTTTGAAACGGTAAATCCTTGTTCCGGGAATTTATTAAATTTATGAGGGATGAAAATACTGCCACTCATATTATTCCTCCTTTGTACTCCGTTTATCAACGCCCAGCAGCCAGGACCTGACGATCAGGACCCTGAAACATTGGCAAAAAAAATTACTGCAGGTTGTGTGTCTGACCGGGAAAAAGTGACCAGGATATTCCGGTGGATCACAGATAATATTTCCTACCGGGTAAGATCAAGAAGGAAAAAGATTATTGGATCTGCTTCGCAACGATTTTCCGGCGGAGATGAGGATAATGATGCTCCTCTGAAACCACTGAATGAGAGAGTGGCAGCGTCAGTCTTGAAAAAGAAAGAAGCTGTTTGTGATGGCTATGCCCGTCTTTTTACAACCTTATGTGCTTTTTCAGGTATACGAAGTGCAATCATTGTTGGATATGCAACAAGTAGTACCAGTAAACCGATGTCAAAATTTAGCGTGAATCACACCTGGAATGCCGTTTTCCTGGACGGTGAATGGCATTTGCTAGATGTTACCTGGGCCAGTGGCTATATTTCAAGAAGTGGAAATGAGTTTGTACGGGATTACGATGCGCAATACTTTCTTGCATCACCAGATAAATTTATCAGGGATCACTATCCGGATGATCTGAGGTGGACATTACTTTCTGATGCACAGGTACCCGAAGAATTTAGGGGGTCGCCGTTTAAGCAAAAATCATTTATCAAATACAGGATCACTTCTTTCAGTCCTGCTACAGGGGTTATTGAGGCAAGGGTAGGTGATACGATTCAACTGGAGCTGGCTACAGAGGATGCAGAACGTGACCAGCAGATATCTCCTGATATGTCTGTTGATTCTGCAATATTTCAGCATTCAGACTCATGGGTATTTCTTAAACCAGTTGCAATGGAACAAGCTCCGGTCAAACCGGGTAAATACAAGTACGTATATCCAATAGCTTCAGCTGATGTTAAATGGTTGTACCTGCTCTACAATAATGACATGGTCCTGAGGTACAAATTGTATGTAAAAAAGTAAGAAATATTTTAAAAGAGAGAGCCTGCAGCGAAATCAGTCATATTCTTCTGTATTCACAATCTCTCCATAGTTGATCAACAATTCAGCTCCTGCAGGAATATCGGTCAGTGCTTCAAAATATTCTCCATGATTGACCGACATGATGTTTGGAGTTGAAGAATGATTAAGGTAGTTCACCATATCCATCACTTTGAAGCCATAATCGGGAACATAATAATGTTCATCATCATAAAGACAATATGTTTCTACAAGGTTTCTGGAATGAGACGGTAATTGTTCCACTTCAGTTATTGGCAACCTTACCCATTGCCCTATATTATTTGAAAATATAGTGCGGCATCCTTTCGGAATATGCTGCATGGCAAAAACGCCAATTCCATGAACCGGGGATGGCTTTAGCATGGCATAAGTCTCCCCGGAAAGTTCTTTCATTAACTCTTCCTTAGTCATTATTTATTAATCTTGGATTAGCTACCCCGCTGGGAACCTGTATTTTGTTGTTTACTTACAAAACCAGACTTGGGTTTTTGTATAAATTTTGAGCCTGAGGCGTTGGCTCCCTTTTTTTTATCTTCTTTCTTTTTGCCTTTTTTGTTGTTCTGATTCAATAAGGACATAGAGTATCTTTTTATAAAGGTAATAGTTTATGAAATTGGTTACAGTTTTTTGGAAAATCGCATCATGTCGAGACTGTCTGCTCGAAGCTGGAGAAAATTACTATCGATAATGGAAAAAGAATTTATCTTCTTTAAAGCTTCCAGGAACACTTTTTCACCGTCACCGGGGCAGGCTACTTTAGTAATTGCAGGGTCACCAAAACTCATTTTTTCACCTTCTATTTTCACCTGGCATAAGAACCTGTTACAGGCGGTACTGCCTCTGACAGCACCGGATTGAAGATCAAAGTTCAGGTTCGGTTTTTGACGGGGATACAGCTTTGCTAAATCGGTTTTAATACCTGCAATATCAGTCAGTTCCCAAAGTCCATTTAAAGAAGGCGTAGCAGCAGTTTGAACAGCATTCATTTTTTCTATAACAGGAGCTCCGGCAGGGGCAGCTTGCTTTTCAGATTCATTATTATTGCAAGCTACTATAAAGAAAACAGGAAGAATAAACAGGTTAAACAGGGGTTTCATCACTTATTCTTTTTTAGGACAAAAATAAAACCTATTTACAATTTTAAAAAGAGTCGCTGAAATCTTATGCACATTTTATTTAAATACTATACTGTTCAATATTTTTTTCGCATTTTCATTATGTGTATTAGCATCTTTGAGTGCCGTGAAGGTGGCAGTAAATAACTTACCTTTCCAGAAACAAAACCATTGTGTGATACGGATACTATTGGTGAGGCCATTTATGTCGTATACACCTGTATATACCAATTCTGCTGCTTCTGAATTATTCCATTTGAAATAACTTTCAGACTCCAGCTTGAAATCAGTAATACTCTTTTCTAAGGATTCGGTTACAGAAGGAACTGCATCTCTAATCTTTATTTCGGTACCATAAGCTGGGTTTGCTTTTACGCTGACGTTGATATTTTCCCGGAAATTGTCGTTATCACTATCGGGAGGAGAGGTGAAAAAGACCCTTTTTTCCTCCTTTATCTTACTAATCCAATTGGCCGGGTATTTTGCTGTAAAGGCAATGCCTGTATCAGAAAAAGTTTTCCAGTTTTGGGCGATAGTTGAGACTGGTAACAACAGGAGCAGGATCAAAAAATTACTTCTTGGCATTTGAAATAAAATGGTTGAATACGAAAATAGGCTATTTTAAAAGACCGGATTATAGATAAAATACCCTCGGGAGGGGATTGTTCCGATACTTAAACTTCCTTTCTTTACATAAAATTCTAACAAATGAAACTACTTTTCGTTGCCGCTGTGACGACAATACTATCACTTCAGACCCTGGCACAATCTGCCGGTAAAGCCCGGGAACTTAAGAAAACAATTACTTTAAAAATGGCCAGAACCGCTGATGATGAAATGCCAGGTACAAGGGGGGCTTCTGTAGTTTGGCATCCTGTTCAAAAGAAATATTATGCTGCAATGGCTGGAAATGTCGGTTATCCATTGTCTGTGTTTGATGCAAGTGGAAAAAGAATTTCAAATGATGAACATAGTACCGGGGAAGATGTCAGAGGATTGTGGTATAACCCATTGACAAAGACTATTGAAGGCAATGCCTATGGATCTTTTGGATGGTTTACTTACAAATTAGGTAAAAATGGGATGGTAGAAGAAGTAAAAACCTTATTTGAGGGCTTAAATCAGCCATCTGAGCAGTGTGTGGGAGCTTATAATGCTGCAAAAAAACAGGTGTTGTTTTTATATGGAAGCATGGTATATACTTATAGGCGTGACAGCGCTATTGAAAGCAATAATGTAATTATACATTGGGGCAGAACAAAAGCAGACGGAGTTAGTGAAGATGAGGATGAAACAGCAGAACCGGAAAATCATAACAGGACCACCATAGTATATACCGGGATGCCTGGTGCCGAATTAGGTTTTTTGAATTTTATGGATATGCAAATTGAATTATACAATATCAAAGATGGATTTTTGACCCGTACCCTAAAATTACCGGCTGATGCAATTGCTGAGGCTACTTTTAATTTCTCGTATACTAATGGAACGTTTTGGTTGTTTGATATGACCAACCGTGAATGGACAGGGTATAAATGAGATTTGTAAAGACTAGTGTTAAACCCCGGATTTATTCCGGGGTTTTTTATTAATGGCAGAATTTCTCTTTTTATTTTCCTTAGTTTAGATGATTGTATCATTAGCCATATTAAATTAATAACTATGCGTCTTATCATAAGTATTATACTGTTTAGCCTTGTTCCGGGGTTTACCAGTGCTCAAAAGATTAACGAGGATTCTTTATATATGCGGGAGCAGTATGAAAAGTTTGAATACCGTATTCCAATGCGGGATGGGGCAAAACTTTTCACTGTTGTGTATATGCCGAAAGATAAGTCAAGGACATACCCGATACTAATGAACAGAACCTGTTACAATGCTTCAGGATATGGTGATTTTAAAACCCATGGGCATCCTTCCAAATACCTTGTACAGGATGGGTACATACTCGTTTTTCAGGATGTGAGAGGCAGGTATATGAGTGATGGGTTGTTTAATAATATGACACCCAATATTCCCGGCAATGACACAAAGAACAAGAAAGATATTGATGAGAGCTCAGATACCTGGGATACAATAGATTGGATGGTAAAGAACCTGAAAGGTAATAATGGAAAAGTTGGAATATATGGCATTTCTTACCCTGGATTTTATTCGGCAGCATCGTTGCCTGATGCACACCCTGCACTAAAAGCCTGTTCACCCCAGGCGCCGGTCTCTGACTTCTTTTTTGATGATTTTCATCACATGGGAGCATACCTGCAAAGCTACACGGCGGCCTTTGCCGTATTTGGCTACCAGAAAAAGGATACAACCAGGAACGATTGGTTTATACCAGAGATTATGCGGTTTTATGGACAGTCCCCAAAAGATGGGTATGATTTTCATTTAAAACAGGGGACACTTAAAAATATTACGGAGAAGTATCATCATGATAATTTCTTCTGGCAACAGATCATTAACCATCCTAATTATGATACTTTCTGGCAAAAAAGAAATTTATTACCACATCTGAATAATATAAAGCCTGCCGTACTTACCGTTGGTGGGTGGTTTGATGCAGAAGATCTCTATGGTCCGTTAAATATTTATAAAACGATTGAAAAGACTACTCCCGGCGCCAGAAATAGTATTGTGATGGGTCCATGGGGGCATGGAGACTGGGCTAATGAAAAAGGAAAAAGTACACATAATCATATTTATTTTGGCGACAGCATCTCAACTTTTTTTCAAAAGGAGATAGAGAGGACCTTCTTTGCATATCACTTAAAAAATGAAGGGGATTTGAACTTACCTGAAGCATATATGTTCAATACCGGGAAGAAACAATGGGAAAAATTTGATGTGTGGCCGCCTAAGGATATTCCACCGTTAAAATTATACTTTGGCGAGAATGGAAAACTATCTGTAAATAGACCTTTGGATGAAAAAATGAGCTTTGAATACATAAGCGACCCGGCGAAACCTGTTCCTTATACTTCACAGACGGAAGGATTAACATTTACACCAAGGAATTTTATGAGCGATGACCAACGGGGTGCCTCAAAGAGGCCGGATGTATTGACTTTTGAAACTGAAGTACTGGCTGATGAAGTGACAGTGGCGGGAGAAATTCTTGCCAGGTTAAAAGTCGCCATGTCAGGTACTGATGCAGATTTTATTGTGAAACTGATTGACGTTTACCCGGATGATCATCCAAACTATGATCATAATCCCAGGAATATAGTAATGGGAGGCTATCAGCAATTGGTTCGCAGTGAAACATTCAGGGGAAGATTCCGAAATAGCTTTGAAAAGCCGGAGCCCTTTATCCCCGGCCAGGTAACTGATGTGAATGTTCCCTTGCAGGATGTGCTTCATACTTTTAAAAAAGGGCATAAAATAATGATCCAGATACATAGTACCTGGTTCCCGTATATTGATCGTAACCCACAGCAGTACGTCGATAATATTTTTAAAGCCGAGGAGAAGGATTTTATAAAATCAACTATAAAAATATATGGGAGTTCGGTAATAGGAGTGGGAGGTGAACAACAGGTGAAAAAAGGCTTTTAAACAAATTTGGGTTATGCCAACTGTTGAAGGTCTTATCGAAAAATTTAAGATGACGCCTCACCCGGAAGGCGGGTATTATGCAAGGACTTATCAGTCTGAAGGCAATATTTCATTCGAATGTCTTGGCGGAGGGTTCACTGGCAATCGACCTTTTTCAACCGCTATTTATTTTTTACTGGAGAAAGGAAATTTTTCTGCTTTTCACCGTATAAAAAGCGATGAGTGCTGGCATTTTTATGCCGGCGAAACATTATTGATCCATGTTATCGATCCTGCCGGGGAACTGGTGACGGTAAAACTTGGAAACAAAATTGAGAAAGGAGAGATATTCCAGTATGTTGTTCCGGCAGGTTATTGGTTTGCAAGTGAACCTGCGCCTCAAACTTTTTTTTCATTTGCAGGATGTACTGTTGCCCCGGGTTTTGACTTTGAAGATTTTGAATTGGCTCATTCTGCCGGTTTAGTAAAGCAGTATCCCCAACACAAGCTGCTTATTGAAAGACTTTGCCGGCAATAACTAACTGATCAGTTACCTAATCAGGTTTTTTAAAACTTAATAGCGGCAGCTTCAAAGTATTGGCCATATCCTCCGTTTTACTGCCAATAAAGAGTTTGTCCCACATACTTCTTTCCCGGGTGAACATTACAAGCCACTGCGGATTATTAATCTCCATGAAATGCCGTATCTGTTTCAGTAATGGCACTTCCACATCTGCGGCTTGTTTGACCAGCCTGATATCAAGGTAACCTGTCCTTTTAATTATTTGGGCCACTTCTTCATCAGTTTTTTTAATTTCATCAGGACCATAATCGAAATGCAATAAATCTATTCCGGCATGTACACTCCTGGCCAATGGAATAAGCCTGTTTAATTCTGCCTCCGGGTTTTCCAGATCGGAAGCGTAAAGAATAGTTCTTACAGTATTATACCCGAAATGCTGGGGTATTGCTAAAACGGGGATTTCTGATCTGGCGATCATATTTGAAGTGTTAGAACCAAAAAAGAATTTTTTGATTCCTGAAGCACCATGAGTTCCCATAACGATAAGGTCTGCATCGAGTTCTTTGGCCACTGAAATTATTTTTTCGACTATCAACGGATTATATTCCGCTTTGGCTTTTATCTTTTCGGAAGGGAATGAGATTTTAAGGTTTAAAAGTGCTTTGTATATTTCCTCTTTTAATGCCCTTGTTTTTTCGTCTTCATCTTTCTTTATGAGCTTTTCCATTTCCTGTTCATTGGTGGCAGTTGCCAGCTTGTATGGAGACTCATGCAATACATGATATAGGTATAAATTTGATTCAACAACTTTAGCGAGTTGCATGGCATATTCCAGTGCTTTTCTGGCATTTTCTGAAAAATCGAAAGGAATAAGTATTGTTTTCATTTTGTATTAGTAATTTATTACAAAATAAATTTTATTGAACCGGTATAGCGAGTACAGGAACCTTTGCATGATAACTCATCTTCCTGGTAATACTTCGGTTAAAAATGCTGCTAATAAGGCTTCTCTTATGAGTTGTCATAGCCAGCAGGTCAATATTATTTTTATCTATGTATTCTGTAATGCTTTCTTCAAAGTAGCGGCCGGAAAGGTGTTTTGCAGTAATAGTAATACCCTCATATTCCTTTTTTAATTTTTCTTCCATGAATTCAATTTCTTTTGCATCCTTCAAAAAATCGGATGCCCCGGCTACATCCTCATCAGTAAAGATTGTTACCTGTACTTCCGTATTAAATACCCTGGCCAGGTCAAATAAAGGCTTTAATGTGTCGATATCTTCATCAAAATGATTAATGGCAAGGAGGAATTTTACAGGAGTACTCCAGTCATATTCCAGTGGTATTGCCAGGACAGGTATTTTACTGTTACTTATTATTGAAGCTGTCTTGCTTCCAAATATTTTTTCTTTGAGCCCTGATACACCCAAAGTGCCCATTATTACAAGATCAGCCTGGTGTTCTTCAGCGGCAACAAGTATTGTATCATTGATCGGCCCGCTGTATAGCTGTATGTTTACTAATACCTGCTCGGTTTCTTCTATGCTTCTTCTAAGAATTTCAAGGTTATTAAATGCTTCGTCTGCGATCGTTTTATTGTATTCAGCTTTGGGAATAGCACCTTCCATGTACAGGGTGTCCAGATGATCACATGCATGAATGAGATAGATCGTTGCCTGGTTTAGTTTGGCGATCTGTACAGCATAGTCAATCGCTCTTTCAGCATTCGGGGAAAAATCGGTTGGAACAAGAATCTTTTTCATCAGAAATTTAATTGCTTAAAGCAATTTGCTCATATTACCGGCAAGTAACTATGATAACCCTCATTCTGACTACTGATTTTAATATGCTGCCGGTTATTAATTGGTCTGTAAGGAGTGAATTTTCTTTTTTAGTACTCCGGCTGCGTTAGTATAGCCACCGTCAGCCCCGTCAACAAAATGAACATGCTGGTCATCCATATTCCGGACATAGCAGGACATAACAGATTCACTGCTTACATGTAGTCCGTAAAGAATTTTGTCCTGCTTTTCAAGGTCATCCAATGCTGCTTTCAATTGCTCCCTTTGTTCTGGCGATCCCGTGATCACAGTATTTATTTTTCCATCAATTACGAGGGTATCAGACATGTCGACAAGCTTGTACAGGTATTGTTTGCCTTTTTTTGTTTTAAAGTATATCTTGCCTATTGATGTAGTGATCCATGTGCGCAGCAAATACATAGCATTAAACCCACCCAGTCTTGTTCTCATTTCTCTGCCTATTTTTTCAAACGTAGCCATCATTCTGAGTTTTGAAATACTGATTGGCTTACGAACCTCCGGTGCACCGTAGATTTTATCAATGCTTTCTATCACCTGCCTGAATGCATCAGCCTGTTGTATTCCATCTTTGGCAATAACCTGCAGGCAGACTACCTCAAAATTATTGGCTGGTGGTTTAATCTTATCCCAC
>Ga0209573_1001758_pt1 | contig 31127 bp, 26 predicted proteins | sample TNRBio252014_DNA_FD_185870 | JGI IMG/M metagenome (GOLD analysis project Ga0209573, IMG submission 185870) | Wastewater treatment Type I Accumulibacter community from EBPR Bioreactor in Madison, WI, USA - TNR Reactor_6/25/2014_ DNA (SPAdes)... | ecosystem: Engineered > Bioreactor > EBPR >...
CGGCATCGGCCAGCCGAAGATGGTGCGCGGCAAGCACCTGCCGCCCTTCCCCGAGCTGGCGCCGCACCGCTTCGACCTTGTCTTCCTCGACCCGCCGCGCTACGCCAAGAGTCCCTTCGGCGTGGTCGACCTGGTGCATGACTACGCCGCGCTGTTCAAGCCCGCGCTGCTCGCCACCGAGGAAGGCGGCACCCTGATCTGCTGCAACAACGTCGCCCGGGTGCGCCGCGAGGACTGGCTCGAGCAGCTCGAGCGCAGCGCACACAAGGCGGGCCGTCCGGTACGAGAGGCCGAATGGATCACCCCTGACGCGGACTTCCCCAGCCGCGACGACAACCCGCCACTGAAGGTGCTGCTGCTGCGCGTGTAAGCCCGGCACCCGAACGCCTTGAAGCCAACACCGTGACGCCACGCAGCAAATGAACGTCACACATCCAGGGAGCTGCCATGGCTGGATTTGAAAACTACGAGGAAGCCACGCGCAAGATCGAGCACGAGATCGAACGCATGGGTGTTGCGCTCGGCATCGACTGGTTCGACGAGGCGCAGGTGCGCGAACTGGCGCGCGAAGCGCTGGAGCACTCGCAGGACAGGATCCACCAGGCTGCAGCCAATCCGGACGACCAGCAACTGGGCGCGAAGGTCACGCTTTTCGGCCTCGCCAGCCTGATGCTGCGCACGATGGAAGAGAGCGCCGGCGTCGGCATGGAAAGCCATGGCGGACCGATCTGGAAGATCTTCGGCCGGGCGCTGTGGGCCGAGGCGCAAAAGCGCCGCCCGGCGCAGGACTGAACCCACGTACGCAGTCCCCGACTGCCACCGCAACGCCCCCCCCCGCCGCGCCATGCAACCCCGCCCTTCGCCCGCCTACCTCGCCGCTTATCCGGTGCATCTGCAGCAGCAGGTGCTCGCCCTCATCGAGCAGGGCCGCTTCGCCGCCGCGCTGCTGGGGCGCTATCCGCAGGCCCACGCGGTGCGCTCGGACAGCGCGCTCTACGACTACGTGCAGGCGCTCAAGGCCGAACATCTGCGCAGCGCGCCGCCGCTCGGCAAGGTGCGCTTCGACAACACCCTGCACGTGATCCGCAACGCCCTCGGCACCCACACCGCCATCTCGCGCGTTCAGGGCGCGCGCCTGCAGGCCAAGCGCGAGATCCACATCGCCACCCTGTTCCGCGCGGCGCCGGAGGCGTTTCTGCGCATGATCGTGGTGCACGAGCTCGCTCACCTGCGCGTGCGCGCGCACGACAAGGCCTTCTACCAGCTCTGCCTGCACATGGAACCGGACTACCACCAGTACGAGTTCGACCTGCGCGCCTACCTCGCCTACCGCGACGCCGGCGGCGAGGTGCTGTGGGCTGGCCCGTAGCGGCGACACAAACCATTGCGCCGATAAAAAACGCACATGAAAATCCGCCGCTGATTTGACGGAAAATATCAGCTTCGCCGGCCCCCCCACCATCTGTCGCGCCGGCCCCCGGATTTCTCCTTCAGGAAGCGACCATGCTGCAGAAATTCCCCGCCTTCGCCGGCGTCAAAGGTCCGGTCGTCGTCATCGTCATGGACGGCTACGGCATTCCGAAGCACGAGGTCGGCAGCGCCATCGACGCCGCGCGCAAGCCCACACTCGACCGCCTGTTCGCCCAGTACCCCAACGTCACCCTGCGCGCCCACGGCACTGCGGTCGGCATGCCCTCCGACGACGACATGGGCAACTCCGAGGTCGGCCACAACGCCATCGGCGCCGGCCAGGTGTACGCGCAGGGCGCGGCGCTGGTCGCCAACGCCATCGCCGAAGGCGCGATCTGGCAGGGCGAGGCCTGGCAGCAGATCATCGCCGGCGCCAAGGCGGGCACAAACGGAAAAGCGGGCGTGCTCCACTTCATCGGCCTGTTCTCCGACGGCAACGTGCACAGCCACATCGACCATCTCAAGGCGATGGTCGTGCAGGCCAAGGCCGAGGGCGTGGCCACCGTGCGCATCCATGCGCTGCTCGACGGCCGCGACGTACCCGAGACCAGCGCGCTCGACTACGTGGTGCCCTTCGAGGCCTTCCTGCAGGACATCAGCAGCGCCGGCTTCGACGCCCGCATCGCCTCCGGCGGCGGCCGCCAGACCATCACCATGGACCGCTACGACGCCAACTGGCCGATGGTGGCGCGCGGCTGGCGCACCCACGTGCTCGGCGAGGGCCTGCAGTTCGCCAACGCCACCGACGCGGTGCATGGCCTGCGCGCGAAGCACCCCGGCACCATCGACCAGGATCTGCCCGAGTTCGTCATTGCCGACGCTGGAAAACCGATCGGCACCATCGAGGACGGCGACTCGGTGGTGCTGTTCAACTTCCGCGGCGACCGCGCACTCGAGATCACGCGCGCCTTCGTCGAGGACGACTTCGACAAGTTCGACCGCGTGCGCCATCCGCAAGTCACCTACGCCGGCATGCTGCAGTACGACGGCGACCTGCAGCTGCCCAAGCGTTACCTGGTCGCCCCGCCGGCGATCAAGGACACCTCCAGCGAGTGGTTCAGCAAGTCCGGCCTCGCCCAGTTCGCCTGCTCCGAGACGCAGAAGTTCGGCCACGTCACCTATTTCTGGAACGGCAACCGCTCGAACAAGTTCGACGGCGAGACCTGGCAGGAAGTCCCCAGCGACGTCGTGCCCTTCGAGCAGCGCCCGTGGATGAAGGCGGCCGAGATCACCGACGCGATGATCGCCGCGCTGCGGTCGGGCCAGTACAGGGTGCTGCGCTGCAACTATGCCAACGGCGACATGGTCGGCCACACCGGCAACTTCCGCGCCGCGACCATGGCGATCGAGGCGGTGGACCTGGCGCTCGCGCGTCTGCTGCCGGCGATCGACGCCGCAGGCGGGGTGGCGCTGATCACCGCCGACCACGGCAACGCCGACGAGATGTTCGAGCTCGACAAGAAGACCAAGCAGCCGGCGCAGAACAAGGACGGCAGCTACAAGGCCAAAACCGCGCACACGCTCAACCCGGTGCCGCTGATCCTCTACGACAACGTCAGCGCCAGCAGGCTGGGCCTGAAGCGGACGGAAACCGCCGGCCTGTCGAACATCGCCGCCACGGTCGCCAACCTGGTCGGCCTGCACAAGCACGAAAAGTGGGACGACAGCCTGCTGGAGCTGAGGTGATGCGCCTGACGATCAGCACCCTGGGCGCGACCGCCGCCCTCCTCGGCAGCGCACTCGGGCTCCATGCCTGCGCCCTGCTGCCGCCGCCCGAAGTGGCGACCGGCAGCGGCCTCAGCCAGCAGGTCGGCCAGTTCGAGTTCGCCCTGCCGAGCGGGGACTACCGCTGCGAGCGCGGCGAACACCTGCGCCTGCAGCGCGAGGTCGCCAACGCGGTCAATCACCGCATCCAGCTCGCCTGGAACGGCGGCCAGTACCAGCTCGAACGCGACCCCTCGTACTCGGGCCTGCCCCGCTTCGAGGACAGCGCCAGCGGCCTGGTGTGGATCGACCTGCCGTGGAAGGGCCTGCTGCTCGACGGCCGCACCCACAAACCGCTCGCCAACGAGTGCCGCGCTGCCTGAATCCGCCCCGCCGGCCAGCGCGCATGCAGGAGCGCACCCGGCTGCACTGAGCTTTCGGGATGAAGGGGTGGATTCGCGGCTGCCGCCGCTCCTGCAGGGGCGGGAGCGCAACGGTTTTCGTAGGAGCGCCGGAAGGCGCGAACGTCGGCGCAAGGAAGGCGCGATACGGCCGCCCGGGCGCCGTGTTCGCGGCTTCCGCCGCTCCTGCAGGGGCGGGAGCGCAACGGTTTTCGTACGAGCGCCGGAAGGCGCGAACGTCGGCGCAAGGAATGCGCGATACGACCGACCGGGCGCCGTGTTCGCCGTGTTCGCGGCTGCCGCCGCTCCTACAGGGAAGCGTCGGCGCGAGGGGAGGGGCGCGGACCGAGTGCATCGGCGGCGGGCAGCGCCGTGGCGCCGAGCGCGGCAATCGCGGCGTGCGCCGATTCGATCTCGAGCACTGCACGCACCTCCACGTCCGCGATGCCGAAGCGCGCCGCATCCTCCACCTCGGTGCGCAGCGCATGGGCCGTGCCCGCATGCAGGCCGAAGCGCGCCAGCGCCGCGCGCACGGTGGGTTCGGCACCGTGCAGGATCGCCATGCATTCTGCCCCGGCCTCGAACAGCTTCGCCCGCCGCCGGCGTGCGATGTCCAGCCAGGCCTCCGACGAAAGGCCCCCTGGCTCGGTGCACGCCACCCGGTACATCACCTCGCCCTCGGCGATGATGTTGGTCGCGTCCGCCAGCACCCGCATCACCTCCATGTCATCGAGGTCCACGATCAGACGGAAAGCCCCGGTGTACAACAGGTCGCCGAGCAGGATGTTGCCGGCGTTGCCGAACATCGCACCCGCGCCGTGCCCGTCCGCCGCGCCGCCGCTGGCCTCGGTGACGTCGTCGTGGAGCGCGAGCGAGATGTGGATCAGCTCGATCGCCGCGGCGAGCGCGTGCCGGCGCCCGTCCGCCTGACCGAGCGCGCGCGCCGTCGCCAGCACCAGCGCGGGGCGCTGCCGCTCGGCCCCGTGCAGGATGAGCTCGACGACCTGGCGGATCAGCGCCACGTCGCTGTTCAGGTGGCTGCGGATGATCGCATCGACCTGTGCCATGTCGCGCTGGAGCCAGGCGGGGGAAGGGGCGGAGTGCTGGAGCATGTTCGGAGTGCCGTGCGAGGGCCGCGTACGGCGGCCGGTTGGGGTTCGCCCGCGAGTCTATAGCCGCGCCGCCACGCTGACCAGCCGAAAGCGGCGGCGGCGGTGTTCCCGCCGCCGCGGTGCGCGCCGCGCGGAGGGCTGCGGGCTGCGGGCTGCGGGCGAGCGGCGGTGCGCGCCGCCCGGTGCAGACGCCGCGCCCCCGCGACCGCGCGGCGCGCAATACATGCCGGTACAAACCGGACACATGTTGTAGCGCACAATTTCCTCGTGGGACAAGGCGCCGCGTGCGCCCGTGTCCGGTTTACAGGGGGCTGTCATGAAAAAAATCAAACTTGCGCTCGTCCTCACCCTCGCAACGCTCAGCCTGTTGTGGTGGCTGGCCGATCCGCTGGTAGTGCAGGGCAATACCTTCTTTGCGGTGCGCACGATCGTGGTCGATTACAGCGGCGTGCTGGCGATGGGCGTGATGAGCGCGGCCATGATCCTCGCCCTGCGCCCGGCCGCACTCGAGCCGCTGCTCGGCGGCATGGACAAGAGCTACCGCCTGCACAAATGGCTGGGCATCGGCGGGCTGTCGATCGGCGTGGTGCACTGGCTGTGGGCCAAGGGCACCAAGTGGGCGGTGGGCTGGGGCTGGCTGGAGAAGCCGGCGCGTGGCGCGCGCCCCGAGCAGACGGTGGACATCTTCCGCTTCTTCCAGGAGCAGCGCGGGCTGGCCGAGACCATCGGTGAGTGGGCCTTCTACGCCTTCGCCGTGCTCGCCGCGATCGCGCTGATCAAGCGCTTCCCCTACCGTCGCTTCGTGCAGACCCACCGCGTGATGGCTGCGGTGTATCTGGCCCTAGTGGTGCACGGTGTGGTGCTGCTGCCCTTCAGCTACTGGGGCACGCCGCTCGGCATCGTGATGGGGGTGTTGATGGCCGCCGGCAGCTACGCGGCGGTGCTGTCGCTCGCCGGCCGCATCGGCCGTGGCCGTCGCGCCAGCGGTGAAGTGGAGCGCGTCGTGCATCACACCGGCAACGGTGTCCTGGAGGTCGGGCTGCGCCTCGCCACACCGTGGCCGGGCCATCAGGCCGGCCAGTTCGCCTTCGTCACCTTCGACGAGCGCGAAGGGCCGCACCCATTCACGATCTCGTCCGCCTGGGCCGACGATGGCCGCATGAGCTTCATGATCAAGCCGCTCGGCGACTACACCCGCAGACTGCCGGGCAGCGTGCGGGTCGGCGACCCGGTGCGCGTGGAAGGCCCCTACGGTCGCTTCGACTTCGGCGGCGCACAGCCGCGGCAGATCTGGGTGGCCGGCGGCATCGGCATCACCCCCTTCGTCGCCCGCATGCAGGCGCGCGTGGGCGAGGGTGGGGATGCGCCGGTGGATCTGTTCTACAGCACCAGCGCGCCGGACGAAGGCTTCATCGCCCGCCTGCGCGAGCTCGCCGCGCAGGCGAAGGTGAAGCTGCACGTGCTGGTCTCGCAGCGCGACGGCCGCCTCGACGCCGACGGCATCTGCCGTACGGTGCCCGACTGGAAGCAGGCCGGCGTGTGGTTCTGCGGCCCGGCGGGCTTCGGCCAGAGCCTGCGCGAAACACTCGGCGCGCGCGGCCTGGAGGACGGCCGCTTCCATCAGGAGCTGTTCGAGATGCGCTGAGGGCGGGCAAGCCCCCGCGCGCTGCGATCGATCAAGCGCCCGGTGGAAGGGTTCGGCGGGGGGGTCGCGGCTGCCGCCGCTCCTACAGGCGTAGCAGCGTGGGTTGCTGTAGGAACGCCGGAAGGCGCGAATCGGGCGTCCGTCTTCGGCACCCGCGCTGGCTTCTGCACGGCTGCGTTCGCGGCTTCCGCCGCTCCTACAGGGGGCGGTGGGGACGGTTGATGGGGGGTTCGCGGCTGCCGCCGCTCCTACAGTGATTCGGGCGCTGCGGTTTTCTGTAGGAGCGGCGGAAGCCGCGAACCCTTCAGTTGTGTGCGCACTCCGCGCGATCGCCGCTGCGCGCAGCCATGCTGCACTGCGCACAGTGGTAGCCATGGCGCGAGGCGCCCCGCACCACCTGGCGGCGGCCGGCGACGGTCTGGCGCTTGCCGCACTTGCGGCACATGAAGGTGGGAATGGTCACGCCCGCCAGCTTGGCCTGGCGCAGCGTAGCGTCGCGATACATCTCGATCGCGCACTTGTGTCCGTAGCCGGATCTGAAGCTCATGCACTGCCTCCGTGGTAAGGGTCTTCGGGCTAAACCGCCGCCGGAATGCGCCCGTGCAGCGTGTCGAGACGGGCAAGCAGGTCCTGCGCCACGGTGTCGACGACCGCCGCACGGCCACCATAGATTGCGCCTTCATTGCCGTCCAGGGTCAGCAGATCGCCCTCGCGCAGGATGTGGCCGCCGAGCTCGAGCGTGCGCGCGGCCTCGTCGATGCGCAGCGCCTCGCAGCCCACCAGGCAGACCTTGCCGAGCTGGCGCGCCACCACCGCGGCGTGCGAGGTGCGTGCACCGCGCCGGGTGAGCAGGCCCTCGGCGAGTTCGAGCGCACCGATGTCGCGCGTCTCGGCGTCGTGGCGGACCAGGATCACGCGCGCGCCGGCCTCGCGGCGGGCACGCGCGACCGCTTCGTCGAACGCGATCTCGCCGCAGGCCACGCCGCTGGCGGCGCTCGGCGCGCGGGCCAGCGGCGCGAGCGCGGCGCCATCGGCAGCCGCGATGCGGCGCTCGGTGAGCGCGCCCGCATCAAGGCTGCGGGTGCGTTCGCGCGCGCAGGCGACATCGATCACGCCCTCGTCGAGGAGGTCGAGCGCGATCCGCGCCGCTGCCTGCGGAGTGCGCTTGCCGCTGCGCGTCTGCAACAGGTAGAGCGTGCCCTGCTGCACGGTGAACTCGAAGTCCTGCATGTCGCCAAAGGCGTGCTCAAGGCGCACGGTGGCCTCGAGCAGGGCCTGCCACACCGCCGGCGCCACCTGAGCGAGCTCGTCGTGGCCGTACGCGCTGCGCCGGCCGCTCACCACGTCCTCGCCCTGCGCGTTGAAGAGGAAATCCACCCACGGTCGCGGCTCGCCGCTGCTCGGGTCGCGGGTGAAGCCCACCCCCGCGCCGGACAGCCCGCCGGCATTGCCGAACACCATGCGCTGCACCGTCACCGCGGTGCCCATGGCGTCGTCGAGGCCGCGCAGCGCGCGGTAGCTGCGCGCCTTGTCGGCGTGCCAGGACGCGAACACCGCGCTGATCGCGAGGCGCAACTGCGCGTGCGCATCCTGCGGGAAGGCCTCGCCGGCTTCGCGGCGGTAGGTGTCGAGGTGGCGCGCGGCGAGCTCGCGCAGCAGCGCGAAGTCGAGCTCGCGCTCGTCCGCCTCGCCACGCAGCGCGTCGAGGTCGGCGTCGAAGTGACGCGCGTCGATCCCCGCCACCACCTCGCCGAAGCCGGCGATCAGGCGCCGGTAGGCGTCCCACACCATGCGCGGGTGGCCGCTGACGCGCACCAGGCCGGACAGGGTGGATGCGGTGAGGCCGATGTCGAGCAGGGTCTCCATCATGCCCGGCATCGACACCGCCGCGCCCGAGCGCACCGACAGCAGCAGCGGATGGCGCGCATCGCCGAGGCGCAGCCCGCTCACGCGCTCCAGCGCCTCGAGCGCGGGCCGCCAGTCGGCCTCGGTGAGCGCGGCCGGATCGGCGCACCAGCCGGTGCCGATCACGAAGGCGGGCGGCACCGGCAGCCCGAGCGCGGCCATGCGCGCGAGGTTGAAGGCCTTGACGCCGAGCGCGTCGGCGCCGCAGTCGGCCGCGAGCGGGGCGTCGGCGTGGATCGGGCAGATCACGCGGCGGTCTGCGGCGCTCAAGGAGGCCGCAGCGCACGAATCCGCCACAGGCGGCGTGGCGCGGGCGCTCATTGCCCCACCCCGGCGCGGCTGAAGGCGAGCCGGCGCAGGCCGTAGCCGGTCGCCAGCAGCCAGTCGGTGGCCGACTCGAGCGCCTGCGCGAAGTCGGTGCTCAGGTTGAGCGTGGCCGCGTCGCTGACGTGCTCGGCGAGCGCGCGGCGCACGTCGCGCAGCAGCACGTCACACTGGCGCTCGGCGTTGAGCACCCGCCACAGCGCGGCGACGAACGCCTCGTGGTCCTCGGCGCTGGCGTGGTCGCCGAAACCACGCGCGATCTCGATCGCGCGCACATGGTCCTGCGCCGCGCCGAGCACCGCGTCGGCGAGCAGCTGCATGGTCTGGTGCACCTCGCCGCGCCAGCCCTGGTGGTGATCGGCGGCGATCAGCGAGAGCAGGAAGGCCGCCTCCTCGAGCGCGTCGGCGACGTCGTCGGCGGTCTCCACCAGTTCGGCGAAGGCCTCCCAGCGCGGCCGCGTCTCGGCGCGCGCACGCGCGTCCATCACTAGCTGGTCGGCGCGGCGCTCCCAGTCCTTGGCGCGCTCGGAGAAGGCGCGCGCGGCCTTGCGGTCGCGCTCGTGGCCGTGGGCGAGGCCGTCGCGCAGGCCTTCGGCGAGCGCATGGCAGTACGCCGCGTGCTCGGCGAGCAGATCGAACTCGTCATGGCGCTGCAGGTAGCGCGCGAGCAGCAGGCGGGTGTCGTCGGCGACCAGCGCGAGCGGCTGGCGCTGCTGCAGCGCAGTGACGGCGAGCGTCATGGTCTCGAGCACGAAGGCGCGCGCCTTCTCGGTGCCGAGCACGCAGTCGAGGCGGTCGCCGATGCGGAAGTAGTCCGGCCCCAGCGCCTGCATCGCACCGAACACCAGCGCCTCGGCGCCGGCGGCGAGCCAGGCCATGTGGCCGACGCGCCGGCGCGCCGCCTCGGTGAGGATCGCCACCGCGTCGGTCTTGCCGATGAACAGCTCGAGGCGCTTGCGCGCGCGGTTCCAGTCGATCAGGAACACGATGCGCGCGCCGATGCCTTCGAGCACTGCACACAGCGCGTCCGCGTCGGCGCACGCGAAATCCGCGGTGCCGACGTAGTAGGTGGCGCCGTAGTTGAGCTCGGCGCTGGCGCGCGCCTGCGGTTCGCTCCAGGTCGCGCCGACCTCGCACAGCAGCGACTGGAAGAAGGCGAAGCGGCGGCGGTGCAGGTCGGAGTAAGTGAGCGAGACGTGCAGGCCCTCGACCTGGATCACCAGCACGTGGGCGTCATTGGTGCCGATGTCGTTCTGCAGCAGCAGGCGCGCACCGTCGCGGGTAGCGGCAGTGTCCAGCCCCGGGTGGTCGAGCTTGAGCGCGCGCGTGGCATTGACCCCGCGCATGAAGGCGGCGATCTGCGGGCGGTCGGCATCGGCGATCTGCCACACGTGGGCGCCGTCCAGGGTCTCGCTCGACAGCTCGGCGGCGAGCCGGTTGAGCGCCTTGTGCAGATCCATCACCAGCAGGTGCAGGCTGTCGTCCTTGCCACGCTTGCCGCTGGTGAGCGCCTGGAGCTGCCCGCTCGCCAGCGTTTCGGGGGCGAGCGCGTCGAGCCAGGCGCACCAGTGCCCGACGCGCTCGTCGAAGCCGGGCTCACCCTCGAGCGGGCGCGCCATCGTGCACAGGTCCTCGGCGAGCAGCGCGGCGAGGCGGGCGAGCTCCGGCACGTGCAGCACCTTGTCCTCGCGGTAGGCGTTGGCGGGCAATTGCGCCAGCCACGGCGCATCGATCCCGGCGGCGGCGAATTCGCGCGACAGGTCGAGTGTCGGGGCGTCGCTGCGCGCGGCACGGTCGTGTGCGGCCTGCAACACGCTCAGATAGAGCTTCAGACGGTCGTTGGCAGCCAGCGCGGCGCGCACGCGGGCCGGCCGGAGCAGTTCCGTCTGCCCCAGACTGGCGACGGCCTCTAGCTTTTCCATGAAATCCTCCCGGTATTGCGGGCTGATTCTCTGCCTAGAATGTGACAGTCGTGGGACCACCGCGCGCCGATGGTGCACCGCTCAAACTGCGCTTCACGAAACTGCAACACAGCTGTCAAGCGACGGGCGCAAGCTTGCCTGAAAGTCCCGCGCCACATGGCCTCAGGTCTGCAACCATCAGCGCACGATCCGCTCGGAGGCGATCGTCATGCCAGCATCAAAACAGGGCCGCCATTCGCCCGCAACGCTCCCCACCGCCCGCAACGGGCTGACCCGGCACAACGGCGTGCCCGACGGCCAGGCGCTCTACCACCGCATTACCGCGATCGGCGACGGCCTCTCGGCGCATGCCGACCCCTTCGGCATCGCAGCGCCCATCCTGCACGCGCAGGTGGCGTGGCTGATGCATCCGCAAGAGCTCGGCGAACACGTCGCACGCCTGAGCACCGCGCTGTGGGAACTGCAATGGCACACCTGGCGGCGCGCGCTCGGCCTCCCCAGCCCCGACCCGGTCAGGCCCCACGCCGACGATCCGCGCTTTGCGGATCCGGTGTGGACCGACTCGGCGACCTGGGACCTGGTCAAGGAGTGGTATCTCGCCTTCACCCACCACATGCAGGACATGCTCTACGAAACCCCGGGGCTGTCGGGCAAGGAGCGCCGGCGCGCCGCGTTCTGGTGGCGCAAGTGGCTCAACGCGGTGGCGCCCACCAACTACCTGCTGTCCAATCCGATCGCGCTGCGCAAGTTCATCGACAGCCGCGGCGAGAGCCTGTGGCACGGCTGGCGCAACATGCTCGCCGATCTGCAGGCGGGCAACGTGCGCATGACCGACCCGGGCGACTTCAAGGTCGGCGAGAACCTCGCCACCACGCCCGGCGCGGTGATCTTCCGCAACCGCCTGCTCGAGGTCATCCACTACGCGCCGACACAGGCGCAGGTGCACGCCGAACCGGTGGTGATCGTCACGCCGTGGATCAACAAGTTCTACGTGCTCGATCTCGTCCCCAGGAAGAGCATGGTGCGCTACCTGCTCGACCAGGGGCTCGACGTCTACATCACGAGCTGGAAGAACCCCGACGCGTCGATGCGCGACGTTCGCTTCGACGACTACCTGACCGAGGGCATCGACGCCATCGTGCAGGTGGCGCGCGACTACAGCGGCGCCGAGCGCGTGCATGCGGTGGGCTACTGCATCGGCGGCACCGCGCTCGCCACCTGGATGGCGTGGGCCGCGCGGCACTATGGCGAGGAGGCGGTGCCGGTGCGCGACTGGACGCTGTTCACCACCCTGGTGGATTTCCACAAGCCGGGCGACATCGAGGTCTTCATCGACGAGGCGAGCGTGGCTCACCTGTGCGAACAGATGGCACAGAAGGGCTATCTCGACGGCAAGGACATGGCCGCGTCGTTCCGCCTGCTGCGCTCGAACAGCCTGATCTGGCACTACGTGGTGCAAGGCTGGTTGTACGGCGAATCACCCGCACCCTTCGACGTCCTGTACTGGAACATGGATTCGACGCGCATGCCGCAGGCGATGCACGCGTGGTACCTGCGCGAGCTCTACCTGCACAACCGCCTGATCCAGCCCGACGCGCTCACCGTCGCCGGCGAGCCGATCGACCTGCGCCGGATCCGGCAGCCGCTGTACGCGGTCGCCGCCGAGGACGACCACATCGCGCCCTGGGCGCAGGCCTTTCACACCCTGCACCACGTCGCCGCCGACAAGCGCTTCGTGCTGTCGAGCTCCGGTCACATCCTCGGCATCATCAACCCACCGGTGAAGCCGCCCAGACGCCGCTACTGGGTGGCGAGCGCGCATCGCGCCGACAAGCCGCAGCACTGGCGCGAGCGCGCCGAAGCGCACGAGGGAAGCTGGTGGGAGGACTGGATGGCCTGGCTGAAACCGCGCGCCGGTGCGCTGGTCGCGGCACGACCCGCACACGACGAGCGTCACCCTTCGCTGGGGGCTGCGCCGGGGAGTCATGTCGTCGCGGATTGAGCGGCAAGGCATCGACAGCGGGCCGGGCGCCATCACGCCCGACCTCGCGCATCCGGTTTCGGACAAGAGATCATCGGTTCATATCATCAGGAGAAAGCAGGATGAACACGCAGAACAGTTTCACCCCTCACACCGCGCAAGCAGGTGCTCCCGGCCACCCGATCGCGGGCGGTTCACGCACGGACGCTCACGAGCCCCGGACCTGGCAGGCGCGGCCCAGGAAGCACGTGACCGACCTGCTTGACGACGCCGACGCCCTCGCGGACTGGCATCGCAATCTCGATCGCCTGCGCAACACCGACCTCAGTTGAGCGTCACCCAGGCATGGCGCCCGTGGCACGGGCGCCATCAGGCTCCCGGCTGACATCCAGGAGCGAAGGAATTTTTCTGCCCTCACCCTTGCAAGCGCACAGCGATAAAATAATAATAAAGTATTACGCTAAAAGCCAAGGAGAAGGCAGTGAGCACGAACACCCGGAGCGCACTGCGTGCGAGCCTGAAGCAGGAGGACGCCGCCCTCGACGAGCGTCTGCCCGACGCAGCGATCGCCACCGAAAGCACCGCATCCCCCGCAGCGGCCGTCACCGCAGCGTCCGCGCCAGCAGGCGTGCCTGCGCCCCAGCCATCGACGCCCGACGCCCCCGCACCCGCAGCGGTGGCCACCGCCGCGCCCGTCCCGGCGCCCGCGGTCACGCCGGCCCCCAGGCGCAAGCCCCGTACGCCGACCGCGGCCGCAAAACCCTCGTCCAAAGCGAATGCTCCGGCGAAGCCATCCGCGCCCGGCACGGCCGCCAAGCAGCCCGCTACCAGCGCCCGATCCGTCACCAGCGCCGGCTCGGCACCTGCGCCCGCCGCAGCCGCGCGCGCGGCCAAGGCCACACCGCCCGCAAGGCTGGAACCCGAGAAGCGCAGCCGCGAAGCCTTTGGCCTCGTCACGAGCGATCTGCGTCGCCTCGACGGCCTGCGCGCGCAGCTGAAGGCCGCCGGCCGGCCCACACGCAAGTCGGAACTCGTGCGCGCCGGCCTCGTCGCCCTCGCCGCGCTCGGCACCGCCGCGACGATCGCCCACCTCGACGCCTTGCCGCTGCGTGCACGCCGCGCGCGCAAGGGTGACAAGAAGAAATCCGCCGCGAAGCGCAAGGCCGGCGGCAAGAAGCGCTGAGCATTCACCCGGCCCGGCAGCGCGGACCCAACGCGAGGAGAGCACGATGACGCACCAGGACAAGAACGCGGCTGCCGCCTCGGTGGGCGAGATCGACCTCGCCCTCGAGTCGTCGGGGATGCCGTCGTACACTCAGATGTGGGAGACCAACGCCGGGCTGCTCGACGCGTTGCAGCTGCTGCGCGAACGCCTGGCGTGCGCAGACGCCACGGTCTCCGCGCTGCAGGGCGACCTGCTGCAGACCGAGCTGATCGTGGCGACCGCGACCAGCGTCGACCAGATCCGTCGCCAGCTCGCCCGCCTCAAGGACGATCGCAGCCCGCTCCTGCCGCGCCGTCACGCGGACCCGGCCAGCCGTCGCCGCGAGCGCTAGCCGAGCGCGCGCGGCGCGTCAGCCGGCTCAGGCCCCGGCGTCGGGCACGGCCGCGTCAGTCGCGTCGGCGCGCATTTCCTCGATGTCGGCCCTGGCCGCCCGGCTGCCGCGCGCGACTCGGCGGGCGGCTTTGTCCGCGCTGTCGTCTGCCACTGCATCGGCCCCCTCCAGTGCGGCCGGCGCGTCCGCATCGCCGGCCCGCTCATAGAGCGCCGTGGCGATCTCGTTGGCCGACTGCAGGGCAGCGAACATCGCCTGCGATCCAGCAGACGCCGAGCCGGCGGCATCGCTCATCGCCGCGTCCATCCCCGCCTTGTTGTGCGCAATCCAGCCCTGGGTGATGGCGAGAAACTGCGCATGCGTATCGGAGGCGATTTCGCCGATGCCGCGCACCCAGGCGACGAGGCCCGCGATGAGCGGCTCGAGGCTGTCGTACTGCAGCTGTTTCAGTTCCGGCGGCTCATCGCTGCCGAAGAGGGCTTGTCCCTGGCGCGCGCCCTCGGCAGCGGCGTCGCGCAGTGCGCTCAGATTGAGCGCGTTCAGGCGCCCGGCCTGTTCGAGCCCTTCGATGGCGAGGGCGTGGATGGCATCGATGCCGGCTTCCTGGGTGGCGAAGAACTCGGCGGTGGTCACGGTCACTTTCATCATTCGACTCCAAGGGTGATGGGGCAGACTCCGCTCCGGCGCTCAGCCGGAGAACCGGAGGCAGGTTGCTGCAACGCAACATGCATGCAAGTATAGGCAAGCAAAAGGACCGCAGCATGAAGCTTCCGTTTCAGTTGGCGGACAGGCTGCCCCGACCGGAGAACACCCGATGACTCCCCCCTCAGACCCCCGCTCCGGGCCCCCCTCAGACCCGAACGCCAGCGCCGGGCCCGGCCTCGCAGCCGAGCTGTTCGCGGCGCTCGGGGTGGACGCGCTGCTACCGGAAACGCTCGCTGCATGGCGTCCGCTGCTAGCCGAGGCGATGGCCTTTTTCCTCGAGCGCCTGCCCGAAACGCGCCTCGCCGCTATCATCGCCGAACAGTTCGCCCTCGCCGGCGCGGCCTCCGCGGACATGCGCATCGCCGCCCTGCTCGCGCACTGCCCGACACTGCACAAGCTAGGCCAGGTCGTTGCCCGCCATCCCGGCCTCGATGCCGGCTTGCGCCACGCCCTGCAGGCGCTCGAGTCCATGCCGGCGACCGGCACGATCGCGCCCCTGCTCGCCCATGTCCGCGCCGAACTTGGCAGCGGCAGCGGCCTGCACCTGGCGGATCGCGCGCTCGCCGAGGGCAGCGTCGCGATCGTGCTGCCGTTTTCGTGGCGGGAGGACGGGGAACTCCGCGAGGGCGTGCTCAAGGCGCTCAAGCCCGGCCTTGCGCAGCGGCTCGGCGAAGAGCTCGCCATTCTTCCCGCGCTCGGCGATTTCCTCGTGCGCCGCGGCGCGCAACTCGGCCTGCCGGCGCTCGACTATCACGACCACCTCGCCGCCGCCGGCCGGCTGCTGACACATGAGATCCGCCTCGACCGCGAACAGGCCCACATGCGCGCCGCAGCTGCGCTGCTTGCCGACGACGCGCATGTGTTCGTTCCCGCCTTGCTGCCCTGGTGCACGCCGTCGCTGACCGCGATGGAGCGCATCCACGGCCCCAAGCTCGCCGACGCAGCACTGGCGCCGCACGAAGCCCGCCGCCTCGGGCGTGCCCTGGTCGGCGGCCTGCTCGCCCGTCCGTTCTGGTCACCGGCCGAAAGCGCGCTCTTTCATGGCGACCTGCACGGCGGCAACCTGCTGCTCGCCGACGACGGCCGCATCGCCGTGCTCGACTGGAGCCTCACCGCATGTCTGGACAAGCCGCGGCGCGAGGCCCTGGTGGACGTCGCGCTCGCCGCCATTGCCCTCGACACACGCCGCATCGCCAGCGCACTCACCCGCCTCGGGCTGCTTGAAGACACCGCCCCGATGGTCACCACCACGGTGGACCGCGCGCTCGACGATCTGGTGCGCAGCGGCCGTCCGCTCGGCTTCGACTGGCTGGTGGGCCTGCTCGACGTGCTCGCGCTGCAGGGCGCGAGTGGCTTCGGCGAACAACTGGCGGTGTTCCGCAAGAGCTGGCTGTCGCTCACCGGCGTGCTCGGCGACCTCGGCGCCGGCACAGACGCCGACCTGCCGCTGCTCGACCTGGGCGTGCGGCGCTTCGCCGCCGAGTGGCCGGCCCGCCTGCTCGCGCCAGCCGACTCGCGCGCCTTCGCCACTCACGTCTCCACGGCTGGCCTTTTGCGCGCAGCGGCCGACACCGTCCCCGCCAGCCTGCGCTACTGGGCCCGGCTGCTCGGGCGCGCGCACTGAAGCCGCCGGCAGGGCAAGCGGCCTCTCAATGCTTTTTGCGCTTGCCCTTCGCGACCTTGGGCAGCGCCGCGACCAGGCGCGCGATCTCGGCGGCGTCGCGCTCGGCAAGCAAGGCCAGGCCGGCGCGCAACACCTCGGACTTGCTGGCGAGCACGCCGGCCTTGCCGAGCGCCTCGCGCATCGCCTTGATGCGCTTGTGCTCGCTGGCCGGCATCGAGAACGAATCGCGCTCCACCTTTTCGTGCTTGTCACGACGCTCGGCCTCGAGGCGGGCAGCCTCGTCGGCGGCAACCGCCGGCCCGGCCTTCACCGCGAGCGCACGCGCCGTCCGTGCCACCGTCCGCGCCGTCGCGACCGGCGACACAATGGCCGCGGGCGTCACCGCCGCCCGGGTACGCTCGGCGAGCGCGGTGTCTTCCTTCTCCAGGGTCTCGCGCAATTTCGACTGCACGCCAGCGCTGCTGCCACTCATGCTCACTCCTCGATCAATCTGACGACGGCAGCCACCAGCCGGCCGACCTCTTCCTGCGCCGGCGCCGCGGCACGGCCGAGGCCGAACACCGAGGTGCCGCGCACCGCGCTCAGCGCATAGGCGCTGCGCTGGGACAGCGCGGCGTCCAGCACCGGCAGCGTGAAATCCTTCAATACATCGAGCACATCGGCCGACAGCGCGGTGCGGGTGACGCGATTGGGCACCAGCGCGCCGCGCAGGCCGGGGCGACTGTGGCGGCGGTCAAGGATCAGGCGCTCGATGCCGCGCGTCGCCCACAGGTCGGTCGGGCCGGGCACCACCGGCACGAGGGCGAGATCGCACAGATCGAGCGCGCTCATCGTGTGCGGGTGTTCGATCGAGGGCGGGCAGTCCATCACCACCACGTCGACCTTGTTGGCGACCGGATGCAGCGCCTGCGCCATTTCGGTGGCGCTGCCCCTGAGGCGCACCACGCTGGCGGGGAAGGGCGCTTCGGGCGGCGCCGACTCGGCCCAGCGCGAGGCGCTCTCCTGCGGATCGAGATCGGCGAGCGCGACACGGTAGCCCTCGAGGGCGAGGCCGGCGGCGAGCTGCATCGCCACCGTGGTCTTGCCCGATCCGCCTTTCTGGGAAATGAGTGCGATCAGGGTGGGGGCGGTCATGATCCATCCCGTAAAGGTAATACTCGACAGTCTAGCCAATCGGCTGCGTGCTGTGGTCCCGCTGCACCCGGGCGCAGCGCGATCGCACGCAGCACGCAGTCCGCTCGACCGCCTTGCGGGCTTCCAGCGGTGTTCACTCTGCCCGACTCGATGGACGAATATTGCGCCGCAACAACCAAACGGAAATCCTTTGCTACAATTCGGATCTCCCTACCAACCCGGTTGCCCGCCATGGCGCGAGAGATCGAACGCAGGTTCCTGGTCCGCGACGTACGGATTCTTGACGGTCGCAAGGGCGAACACATCATCCAGGGCTATCTCGCCAAGGAGCCGGGTTCGATGTCCACCCGGGTACGCATCCGCGGCGAGCGGGCCTTCCTCACACTGAAGTCACCCAAGCAGGGTTTCAGCCGCGACGAGTTCGAATACACCATCCCGGTCGCAGACGCCCACCAGATGATCGTGCAGCACTGCGCCGGGCGCGTGGTGCGCAAGACGCGCTACCTGGTCGATCATGCCCGTCATGTGTTCGAGGTGGACGTGTTCCAGGACCGCCACGCCGGCCTCGTGGTCGCCGAAGTCGAGTTGGCGCACGAGCAGGCGCCGCTCTGCCTGCCGCCCTGGATCGGCGAGGAAATCACCCACGATTCGCGCTACGGCAACTTCACGCTCGCCGAACAGAGCGCCCTCCTCGGCGCCACCACGATCCCGACCCCGTCGCCGCCGGCAGCGCTGCGCGTTGCTGGCGTCCTCACCACCTCGCACTGAACCGCCGGGGCCCGCTGCAGACGCCTTCGGCGACCGCAGACCGATCGCCGATCACGGTGCACGCTCGCTTCAAACACAGTCGATGAGGGCCGGTTCGTCAATCGTGCTGGCACCGCGCGCCGCCAGCCAGTCCGTCGCCGCCAGCGCATCGAGTGGGCGGGCGAACAGGTAGCCCTGCCCCTCCTGACAACCGAGCACGCCTAGCACCGCCTGCTGGCCGTGATGCTCGACCCCCTCGGCCACCGTGCGCAGGCCCACGCTGTGCGCCATGTTCACGATCGCCTCGACGATGGCGAGGTCCTGGCTGTTGGAGTCCAGTTCGGCGACGAAGCTGCGGTCGATCTTCAGCGCCGAGATCGGCAGCCGGCGCAGCAGGGTCAGCGATGAGTAGCCGACGCCGAAATCATCGATCGCGATCGACGCGCCCATGTGACGCAAGGCCTTGAGCAGCCCGTTGACCGCCGGGCCGTCGGCAGTCAACGCGCTCTCGGTCAGCTCGATCTCGAGTCGGCTTGCCGGCACCCCATGACGGGCGAGGATCGTTTCGATCTCGTCGACCAGTTCCGGGCGCAACTGCGCCGGCGACACGTTCACCGCCACACGTGGCACCTCGAATCCCGCGCGCGCCCACTGTGCCATCTGCACCACCGCGAGTTCGAGCACGGCCAGGCCGAGCTCCCAGATCAACCCGGTGTCCTCGGCCAGCGCCACGAAGCGCCCCGGCGGCAGCAGGCCCAGGCGCGGGTGACGCCAGCGTACGAGCGCCTCCATGCCGGAGAGCCGGCCGTCGTCGAGGCGCAGCTGTGGTTGATAGTGCAGCTCAAGCTCGCCCGCGGCGATCCCCGCACGCAGCTCCGACTCGATGGTCATGCGCTCCACCGCCCGCGCGTTCATCTGCGCAGAGAACAGCTGGTGCTGGTTCCCGCCCGACTCCTTGGCGTGGTACATGGCGAGGTCGGCGTGGCGCAGCAGCGACTCCTCGTCGTGGGCCTGACACGGATACACCGCCACCCCGATGCTGCCACCGACGCGCAGGTTATGTCCGCGCAGGCGCAGCGGCTGGGTGACGACATCGATCAGCTTGGCCGCCACCGCCTCGGCATCCTCGACCCGCCAGAGCTCGTTGAGCACAATCGCGAACTCGTCGCCGCCGAGCCGCGCCACCGTGTCGGATTCGCGCACCGCGCGGCTCAGGCGCAGCGCCATCTCCTGCAGCAGGGCGTCGCCGAGGTCGTGACCGAGGGTGTCGTTGATCCACTTGAAACGATCGAGATCGAGAAACAGCACACCGAGCAGGTTGCCGCTGCGCTGCGCGCTGCGGATGCCCTGGTGCAGGCGGTCCATGAGCGCGGCGCGGTTGGGCAGGCCGGTGAGCGCATCGCGGGTGGCGAGATGCATGATGCGCGCCTCAGCCTCGTGGCGGCGGGCCACCTCCTCCTCGAGCTCGGCCACGCGCTGGCGCAGCTCGAGCTCATCGGTGACGCTGCGCGCCAGCACGGCGAGTGCCTCGCGCGCAGTCTCGCCCAGCCGGCGCGGCTGGCGGTCGATGACGCACAGGGTGCCGAGCACCTCGCCGCCGGGCATCACCAGCGGCATCCCGGCGTAGAAGCGGATGCCAGGGTCGCCGCGTACCAGCGGATTGTCGGCGAAGCGCGGGTCACGGCTCGCGTCCTCGACCTCGAGCAGCCCGTCGTGCAGCAGCGCGTGCGCACAGAAGCTGACCGCGCGCGAGGTGGACTCGATCTCCGTGCCCACCCGCGCCTTGAACCACTGGCGGTGCGCATCGACCAGGCTGATCACCCCGACGGGGGTCTGCGCGATGCGTGCCGCGAGGCGGGCGATCGCATCCAGCGCAGGCTCGGCCAGCGTGTCCAGCACCTGCAGTTGCTGCAACCGTTGCCGGCGGCGTGGCTCGTCGAGCGGTAGCGGCGGCATCCAGCTCGCGAGCTGGGCGAGCAGGGTGCCGGTATCCTCACCCTTGTCGAAGAATGCATCCGCGCCGGCCAGCCGGCACAGCGCCGCGTAGGGTTCGGCAGGTTGATTGCTCATCGCCAGCAGGCGCGGCGCCAGACCGGGCGTGGTACGCAGCCGGCGCAGCAGGGCGAGGCCGCTGCCCTGCGCGAGGGCGAGATCGACCAGCACGGCATCCGGGCGCTGCGCGACGATCAGGCCGTAGGCCGCGTCCTCGCCGTCAGCGGTGCCGACCACGGTCAGGCCGTCCTGGGCCGACAGCAGCTTGAGCAGGGTTTCTCGCATGAGGAGCGAGTCTTCGACGATGACGAGGCGCATGGCAGGGATTCCGTTGTTGATTCGAACGGACTCCATCTTCCGCGCAGCGCCCCTGCGGCTGCAGCGGCGCACCGCCGATCCCGGCATCGGGGTTCGGCCGCTTCGGCTGTAGGCGATCGCCCTACACGGCGCCTGCGTCAGGACGCATCGACCAGCCCGTGCTGCGCGCAGTAGCGCGCGATCTCGGCGGTGTTGGCCAGCCCGGTCTTGTCGATGATGCGGCTGCGGTAGGTGCCGACCGTCTTCACCGACAGGTGCATCGCTTCGGCGATCTCGCTTGCGCTGCGCCCGGCGGCGATCAGCAGCATCACGCGATGCTCCTGTGCCGACAGGGTCTCGTGCGGCGCCCGCGCGGGCGCCTCGCCCGACAGCAGGTCGGCGAGGCGGGCGGCCAGATCAGCGCTGATGTAGCGCTGGCCGCCGCGCACGCGCTCGATCGCGGCCACCAGTTCGCTGGTCGCATGCTCCTTGGTCAGGTAGCCGGCAGCGCCAAGCTGCAGCGCACGCGCGGCGTAGGCAGCCTCGTCGTGCATGCTGAGCACCAGCACGCGCATGCCCGGCGCGGCGCGGTGCAGCCGCACCAAGCCCTCCAGGCCGCTGGTGTCGGGCATAGACAGGTCGAGCAGGGCGATGTCCCACTGCGTGCCGCGGGCCTGCTCAAGGGCCTGCGCAAGGCAGGAGGCCTCGCCGATCTCCGCCTCCGGCCAGCGCTACGCGACCAGCTGGCGCACGCCGAAGCGCATCACCGGATGATCGTCGACGATAAGCAGCTTCATGCCTTGTCCTCCTCGCCTGGCGCGCACACCGGCACGCACACCTCGATCCGCAGCCCCGCGCGGCGGCCAGCGCCGATCCGCAGCCCGCCCCCGGCGAGCGCGGCGCGCTCGCGCATGCTCACCATGCCGAGCGCGGCAGCCGCACCCGGCGCCATGCCGCGGCCGTCGTCCTCGACCGCGAGGTGGTAGACGCCGTCCGCCACCGTCCCCTCGACCCGCACCGTGGTCGCACCGGCATGGCGGGCGACGTTGGTGAGCGCCTCCTGCACGATGCGGTAGAGCTGGTTGGCCTGGTCGGCGCTCAGGCGGTCGGAGTCGCCGACCACGACCTCGCACGCCACCCCGGTGCGTTCGGCGAACTGGCGGCAGGCCAGCCCGAGCGCCGCCTCCAGGCCGAGATCGTCGAGCAGCGGCGGACGCAGGGCGGCGGAAATCCGCCGCACGGTGGCGATGCCCTCGTCGAGCACGCCCTGGATCTGCGGCCACGCCCGGTCACGGCCGGGCGCCTCCTGCAACGCCCGGTGCACCATCATCTTGAGCGCGGTGAGGAGCTGCCCGAGCTGATCGTGCACCTCGCGCGCGAGGCGGCGGCGCTCGGCCTCGATGCTGCGGTCGAGCCCGGACGCAAAAGCCTCGATCTGGTCGCGCGCCGCCCGCAATTCGGCGGTACGCGCGCCCACCGTGTCCTCGAGGCTGGCATTGACCGCGATCAGCGCCTCCTCGGCGCGGCGGCGGCGGCGGCGCTCGCGCTGCAGAAGGGTGTGGGCAGCAAGGATCAGCACCACGCCGCTCGCCGGCAGCAGCAGGTTCAGCAGCAGCGCGCGATCACGCAGCGCCGACAGCTCGAGGTCCCGGCGCTCGATCTCCCCGCGCAGCGCGCGCTCGATCACCTCGAAGCGCGCACGGATCTCGTCCATGGTCGTGCGCCCCTCGTCGAAGCGGTACCTGTTGAGCCTGTCCGGCCCGTCCTTGCGGCGCGCCTCGATGTTGCGCCGGGCAAGTTCGACCCGCCGCTCGACGACCACGCGCAAGCTGTCCGGATCCAGCGCCGGGAGGCCTGCCGCCGCCACCCGCAAGGCGCCGAAAGCAGGCCCGAGCGCATCCACGCCCGCGGTGAACGGCGCGAGGTACTGCTCGTCGCCCGTCAACATGTAGCCGCGCTGACCGGTCTCGACGTCCTTGAGCGCCGACAGCACCTCGGCGGCCTGCAGCAGCCCCATGCGCGCGCGCCCACGCGCCTCGGTCCCGGCTTCCACAGCGCGCAGACTGGCGTGGCTCGACCACGCCAGCGCTACGAACAGGGGCAGCCCGGAGAGCATCAGCACGGTCGCGGCGAGCACGCCGGAGTGCCTGCGTGGAGAATTCTTCATTGGCGGACGATGATGCATTTCCCGGCCATCCATGACGGCGGCCGGACGAGGTACGCATCAAGGATATCAACCGGGGCAGCGGAAGCCTATCCGCTCCCGTCCATCGGCAGCAAGCGCATCGCAGGGATCGCCGTCGCCGGCCCGATCACCCAGCCCTCGACCGGCTCACCTGCAGTGGTGTGCAAGCGCGCCGACCGGCGCCCTGCGACGCGCCATGAACACCAGCCCGAGAGCACCGAAATTCATCGTCAGCGCATAGACGACGCCGGCCACCGCCAGCTCGGGCTGGCGCAGCAGCACGATGGCCACGAAGATCGCCAGCCCGGCGTTCTGCAAGCCGCACTCCATCGCCACCGCGACTGCATCGCGGCGCGCGGCGCCCGCCACCACCACCACCAGCCCGTAGGCGATACCCATCACGGCGAAATTGAGCACCAGCGTCGCCGGACCGACCGACAACAGGTTGGCGAGGATGGTGTGCTGGTGCGACACGAAGGTGGCGACCACGATCGCGGCGAAGAACAGCGTCGCCATGCGGCCGATCAGCGGCTCGGCGCGCGCGGTGAAGCGCGCTGCCTTGCGGCGCAACAGCATGCCGGCGAGGATGGGCAGCGTCGTCACCCCCAGCACGCTGCCGATCAGGTTGCCGACCGGCAAGGCGGCGAGCTGCATGCCGCCCGCGCCGAGCACTCCGGCGCCGGGCCAGGCCAGCGCCAGCTTGACCAGCAGCGGGAAAGTGACCAGCGCCGCCAGGCTGCTGATCACGGTGAGGGTCAGCGACAGCGCGGCGTTGGCGCGCGCGAGATGGGTCAGGAAGCCCGAGCTCGCCCCGCCGGGGCAGGCCGAGAGCACGAGCAGGCCAACGCCCAGGGTCGGCGCCAGGTCGAAGGCGAACACCACGCCGAGCGCGGCCAGCGGCACCACCACGAGCTGGCCGACGAGACCGATCAGCAAGGCACGCGGCTGCACGAACACCTTGCGGAAATCCCCCGCCTGCAGCGCCAGCCCGACCGAGAACATGATGAAGGCGAGCGCGGCGGGAAGGAGAACGTCGATGCTCATCGGTGCGACTACAGGAACGCGAACAAGGCGATGCCCGCCGCAGCGAGCAGCCCGCCGTGCGTCCCGGCACGCGCGGTGTCGACCAGCAGCGCATTGAGCGCCTGCCCACCCGTCGCGGTGCGGAAGCGCCACACCAGCGCCGCCAGCGCCGGCGCCGCCATCAGGCCGAGGGCCGCACCCGGGGCGCCGGTTGCCGTCATCAGCACCAGTGCGCCCAGTGGCGCCAGCACCAGGAGCGCATACACGACGCGCGCGCGTTCGACCCCGAGCAGCGCGGCAAGCGTGCGCCGCCCGGCACGCACGTCACTGTCGAGGTCGCGCACGTTATTCACCAGCAGCACGGCCGCCGCCGGCGCACCGAGGGCAAGGCCGGCAAGCACATCCAGATGATCGACCGCGCGCGTCTGCAGCCAGTGGCTGCCGAGCACCGCGAACACACCGAAGAACAGCAGCACGAAGAGCTCGCCGAGCGGCGAATGCGAGATCGGCCACGGCCCGCCCGAATACGCCCAGCCCGCGACCAGCGAAGCGAGCCCGATGGCGAGGATCAGCGGCCCGCCCACGCTGCACAGCCAGGCGCCGAGCAGCAGTGCCGCCAGCAGGCAGATTAGCGCCCCGCGCTTGACCTCGGCGGCGGTCGCCCAGCCCGCCAGCGTGACGCGCAACGGACCAAGGCGCTCCGGGCGGTCGGTGCCGCGCTCGAAATCGACCGCGTCATTGTAAAGATTGGTACCGATCTGGATCAGCAGTGCACAGGCCGCGGTCGCGAGCAGCACCCAGCCATCGACGCCCCCAGCGTCGGCGAGCGCGAGCGCATTGCCGAGCAAGACCGGTGCGAGCGCCATGCCCAGCGTGCGCGGCCGGATCGCCGCCCACCACACGCGCATGACGCCGGGTCGAGGCAGTGCAGGGGGCGGCGTCAAGCGCAGCCCCGGCACGCGAGCGCAGGCGCCGCAGGGCGGCTGCAGGGCGGGACAGGACGCGCCGCAGGACGGGCGCATGGAGCGGGGGACGGAACGGCAAACATGACGGCAGACGCTTTGAAAGGCGCGGATTATTGCACACGCCGCGCACACCCCGGCCCACCGTGGCGCACGCGCCAGCCGATACGCGGACCCGGCACGCGAATCGACTATGCTTGGTGCACGCACCACCGCGCCGAGCACCGCCACTGGAGTCCGCCCATGACCGCCTTCTCGCACGCCCTCCTGCGAACCCTGCTGCTGCTCGCGATCACCACCGCCAGCGTCGCCGCGCCGCCGCCACTGCCGGCGCTCGACATCGCGATCGAGGACACCTCGGTGTCGGGCATCTCCTCGGGCGGCTTCATGGCGGCACAGGTCCAGGTCGCACACGCCTCGATCATCCGCGGCGCCGGCATCGTCGCCGGCGGACCCTACTACTGCGCCCAGGACAGCGTCGCACGCGCGACCACCGAATGTTCGTGCACCGGCGAGCCGGCGCTGTCATGCAAGGTCGGCGAGGCGAGCGCGGCGGTGCCGGCGCTGGTCGCCGCCACGCGCAGCTTCCATGCCGCCGGCCGCATCGACGATCCGGCACTGCTCGCCCGCCAGCGCGTGGTCACCGTGGTGGGCGGGCGCGACGCGCTCGTGCCCGCGCCGATCACCCGCCAGTTGCACGCCTATTACCAGGCCTTCGGCATGCCGCCATCCAGTCTCGCCCCGGTCGTCCTCGACGAGGCCGGCCACACCATGCCCACCACGTCCTTCGGTGGTGCCTGCGGCGCCACCGACGAGCCCTACATCGGCAAGTGCGGCTTCACTGCCGCCCACGCCATCCTCGACTGGATCTATGGCCCGCAGGTCGCGCCCCCGGCGACCGACACAGTAGCGGCCGGCCGCTTCATCGAGTTCGACCAGCGCCGCTACATACCGGACACCGGCCTGTTCGCCCACCTGTGGGGCACCGGTCTGGACCGCACGGGCTGGATCTATGTGCCCGACGTCTGCGCAGCCGGCAAGCACTGCCGGCTGCATGTCGCCTTCCACGGCTGCAAGCAGGGCCAGAACTACCTCCCGCTGCGCCGCCCGCCCGGCGGCGGGCTCTACAACGGCACCACCTTTGTCCGGAACACCGGCTACGACCGCTGGGCCGACACCAACCGGCTGGTGGTGCTGTTCCCGCAGGCGGTGTCGATCCCGTGGAAGAACCCCAACGGCTGCTGGGACTGGTGGGGCTATACCGACGACGGCTACGCCACCCGTGACGGCATCCAGATCCGCGCGGTGCGCGCGATGATCGACCAGCTGACGTCCGGACGCAGGGACTGAGCCTTCATCGGCACGCTTAGCCTCGCGGGGCTGCATGGACTATAAGGGAATCAGACACCCGCCCGCGGCCGCCAGCCTGCGCGTCGCGGGCGGTGTCATCGATCGCGTGCGCGCGGAGGCGTTTCCATGTCCTATGTCGGTGAGCCCTTCCTCCACGATCTGTTCGTGAGCTACAGCCATGGCGACGACGGCAGCGGCGGCGCCTACCTCAAACCGTGGTCGGCGGCGTTCACCCGCGAGCTCGAGCGCGAACTGCGCGCCGACCGGCGTTTCCGCACCAGCCTGAGCGTGTTCCGCGACCAGGACCACCGTCCCGGCCAGAGCATTGACCCGATGGCCCCGCTCAGCGCGCAGTTGCAGGAGCAGATCGCCGCCTCCGCGTTGCTGGTGGTGCTGATGTCACCCGACTACCTCGCATCGCAGTGGTGCGCCGAGGAGCGCGCGTGGTGGCTCGCCGGCCAGGCCACGCTCGGCCTGCCCTATGACGAACGCATCGCGGTGGTGCGCATCTGGCCCACCGACGAGCCCTGGCCCACCGCGCTGACCGACGCCCGCGGCCACCCGCTGGTCGGCTTCGCCTTCTATCCGGCCGACGCCATCCCGCCACGCCCGCTTGGCTGGACCGACCCGCCCGAGGCCCTCGGCACCGAGTTCCGCAAGGCCCTGCTCGACATGGTCGGGCGCTTGTACCCGAAGCTCGAGGCGATGAAGGCGCGCGCCGACGAACTGCGCCGGCAGCGCGAGGAGGCCGCCCGGCTGAGCCGCGACAGCGGCCAGCTGATCTATCTGCACGGCCGCAGCGACCACGCCGCGGCCTGGGAGCACACCGCGCTCGCGCTCACTGACAAGGGCTTCGCGGTCGTCCCGGGCGAGCCCGACCGCGTCGACAGCGACCCGGTGCGGCTGCAGGAGGTGCGCGAGCGCCGGGTGGAAACCCTGAGCGCCTGCGACGCCCTGCTGCTGCTCGGCACCGAGGACGGGCGCGCGCTCGATGCCGACCTCGTCGTGGTCGGCAAGCACGATCGCCAGTCGGCGCGCGCGCGCGCGCACCACCTGCTGCCCTGCGGCCTGCTCGACACCGCGGGTGCCGCGATCGCCACCAGCGTGCGCCGCGCCACCGCGCGCATCGTGCAGGCCGACTGGATCGACGGCACCAGCCAGGAGTGGCCCGCCGCGGTGCAACACTGGCTGGGCGAAAAGGGTGTGCGCGCGGGAGCGGGCGGATGAACACATCGATGCTCACCGCTGACGACGACCTCGCCGCGGTGTTCGCGATCACGCTGCCGCCGCGTCCCTACCCCGGCCTGCGTCCGTTCGAGCAGCACGAGTGGCCGATCTTCTTCGGCCGCGAGCGCATGACCGACGCCATCGTCGACCAGTTGCTCGGTCGCCGCCTGCTCGTCGTGCATGGCGACTCGGGCTGCGGCAAGAGCTCACTGGTGCGCGCCGGCGTGCTGCCGCGGCTGGCGCAGGAGAGCGCGCGCGGTGGCGTGCGCTGGCGGACCTGCACCGCGCTGCCGCGCGAGGCCCCGCTGTGGAATCTCGCCCGCGCGCTGGCCGAACTCGATGGCGCGGGAGAGGGTGACAGGAACGATGACGGTGGCCACGACGCGCGCACGATCGCCTTCCGGCGCGCGCTCAACTTCGGCCGCGAGGCGCCCGCGGCGCTCGCCGAGCTGCTCGCCTGCGGCCCCGGCAATCAGGTCTGCATCCTGATCGACCAGTTCGAAGAGCTCTTCGCACACGCCCACCGCCACGGCCCCGAAGAAGCCACGCTGCTCACCGAATGCCTGGTCGGGCTGCACGCCTCGCCACCACCGGGCCTGCACGCGGTGCTGACCATGCGCTCGGAGTTCCTCGGCGCCTGCTCGCGCTTCGCCGGCTTCGCGGAGACGGTGAATATGGCGCAATACCTGCTGCCGCGCATGGACCACGACGACCTCATGCGCGCCATCCGCGAGCCTGCCACGCTCTACGACGGCGAAGTCGCGCGCGAGCTCGCCGAACGCCTGATCATCGACGGCGGCGGCGGACAGGACCAGTTGCCGCTGATCCAGCACGGCCTGATGCTGCTCTACAACGAGCACGGCAGCCCCCATTGCAGCGCTGCGGGCCCGGCCTGGCGGCTCGGATTGGCGCACTACCGCGCCGAGCATGGCCTCGCCGGCCTGCTCTCGGCCCATGCCGACACGGTGCTGGCGGGCGCCGAGGCGCACTGCTTCGGCGGTGCGCCGACGCGGGTGGTGGAAGACCTGTTCCGCGCCCTGACCGACATCAACGCCGACGGCCAGGCGATCCGCCGCCCGCGCACACTGGCGCAGCTGGTCGCCACCACTGGCGCCGACGAGGCAGCGTTGCGCTGCGCGATCGATGCGTTCCGCGCCGACGGCGTGTCCTTCCTGAAGCCCCATGGCCAGGAGCCGATTGCTTCCGGCGAGCTGATCGACATCAGCCACGAGGCGCTGATCCGCTGCTGGCAGCGCATCGCCGACCCACGCGACGGCTGGCTGGTGCGCGAGTTCCGTAACGGCCTGGTGTGGCGCGCGCTGCTGGTGCAGGCCGACAGCTTCGAGCGCGACCCCGGCAACGTGCTCGGCGCCACCACCACCGACGAGCGCGAACGCTGGCTGCGCCGGCGCAACGCGACCTGGGCGGAGCGCTACGGCGGCGGCTGGACACGGGTGCAGAAGCTGATCGTCGCCAGCGTCGAAGCCCGCGCCCTGCGTGATGCCGAACGCGGGATCGCCGAACGTCAGCGCCTGGAGGCCCGTCGCCTGCGCCGACGCGCGCGCGCGCTCGCCGTCGGGCTGACGGTGCTCGGCTTCACCAGCGCGCTCGGCGGCCTGGCCTGGCATCAGTCGCGGATCGCCGAGGAAGAGCGCCAGATCGCCGAAAATCAGCGTCAAAAAGCGCTCGATGCGCGCGACGAGGTCGTCCGCCAGCTCGAGGCCCTGGTCGAGGCGCGCGAGGCCGAGGCCAGCGCCCGTGCGGCCGCCGAGGCGGTGGCGCAGGAGGCGCGGCAGTCGGCAAACGTGCTCGCCAGCGTGATCGACGAGCTCGAGCGCGCGACCCCGCCGCCGAGTGCATCCGCCAGCGGTGCCGAACTCGCCGTGCAGCGCAGCCTGAGCGAGGCCAAGTCCGAAATCCGCGCGCAGGTCAGCAACCTGTCCAGCCTGACCGCACAGCAAGCCAGCACGCCGCCCCTCGCCTCGGCACCCGCCATGCCACCCGGGGGGCTCGCGCCGCGTATGTGGATCTACATCGCGGAGGAGGGCCAGCGTGAGGCCGCCCAGGCGCTCGAAGCCCGCCTGCGCGGCGTCAGGATCAGCGATGCGGCGCTCGAGTTGCCCGGCATCGTGCTCGTCAAGGCCGCCCCCACACGCACCATGCTGCGCTGCTTCCGCCCGGAGGAATGCCGCCAGGACGGCGAAGCGCTCGCCGGCACGGTCAACGCCCTGCTGCACGCCCCGACCCTGACGCTGGAGGACTTCAGCGCGCTCTACGGCAGCAACACCGCGATCCGCGCCCGCCATTACGAGCTGTGGTTCGCGGCGGGGGCGATCGAGTTGTCAGGGCGCTAGCCGCAAGCGGCGCAGCGCGCGCGGGTTCGCGGCTGCCGGCGCTCCTACATGGCGCACCGCTGCAGAAGCGCCGGCAGGCGCGCACGGAAATCGCGTCACGGTGGATCGGGGGCCGTGTTCGCGGCTTCCGCCGCTCCTACAGGACGATGAACCCGCGGCGGGTTTCCGCGGGGTTGAACCCGCGGCGGGTTTCGGCGGGGCTGAACCCGTGGCGGGTTTCGGCGGAGCTGAACCCATGGCGGGTTTCGGCGGGGCTGAACCCGTGGCGGGTTTCTGTAGGAGCGGCGGAAGCCGCGAGCTTTTTGGGCAGCGGTGCCTCACGGCGCCCGGACGTGACGAGGGGCGGGCCGACTTCACGTCAGCCCGCCCCTCGTCGACTCAGCGGCTGCGCTGCGCGCGCCGCAGATGCATCACGCCGATCAGGCGGCGCTGGCCGCCTTCAGGATGGCGTTGAGCGTCGCGCTCGGGCGCATCACGGCCGCGGTCTTCTGCGCATCGGGCTTGTAATAACCGCCGATGTCGGCAGGCTTGCCCTGCACCGCCGCCATTTCTTCGATGATCCTGGCTTCGTTCTCACGCAGTGCCTTGGCGAGCGATGCGAACTTGCCCGCCAGCTCGGCGTCTTCGCCCTGCTCCGCAAGGCGTTCGGCCCAGAACAGCGCGAGGTAGAACTGGCTGCCGCGGTTGTCGAGCTTGCCGGTCTTGGGCGAGGGCGACTTGTTCTCGTCGAGCAGGCGGCCGGTGGCCTCGTCGAGGGTCTTGGCGAGCAGCTTGGCGCGGGCGTTGCCGGTCTTGATGCCGAGGTCCTCGAGCGACACCGCCAGGGCGAGGAACTCGCCGAGCGAATCCCAGCGCAGGTGGTTCTCCTGGGTGAGCTGCTGGACGTGCTTGGGCGCCGAACCGCCGGCACCGGTCTCGTACATGCCGCCACCGTTCATCAGCGGCACGATCGACAGCATCTTGGCCGAGGTACCCAGCTCCATGATCGGGAACAGGTCGGTGAGGTAGTCGCGCAGGATGTTGCCGGTGACCGAGATGGTGTCCAGGCCGCGCACCACGCGCTCGAGCGTGTAACGCATCGCGCGCACCTGGCTCATGATCTGGATGTCGAGGCCGCTGGTGTCGTGATCCTTCAGGTAGGTCTTGACCTTCTTGATCAGCTCGTTCTCGTGCGGACGATAGGGGTCGAGCCAGAAGATCGCCGGCATGCCCGAGTTGCGCGCGCGGGTCACGGCGAGCTTGACCCAGTCGCGGATCGGCGCGTCCTTGACCTGGCACATGCGCCAGATGTCGCCGGCCTCGACGTTCTGCGCCAGCAGCACTTCGCCGGTGGCGAGGTCGGTGATGTTGGCGACGCCGTCTTCGGTGATCTCGAAGGTCTTGTCGTGCGAGCCGTACTCCTCGGCCTTCTGCGCCATCAGGCCGACGTTCGGCACCGTGCCCATCGTGCGCGGGTCGAAGTTGCCGTGCCATTTGCAGAAGTTGATCATCTCCTGGTAGATGCGGG
>Ga0209573_1001759_pt1 | contig 31110 bp, 26 predicted proteins | sample TNRBio252014_DNA_FD_185870 | JGI IMG/M metagenome (GOLD analysis project Ga0209573, IMG submission 185870) | Wastewater treatment Type I Accumulibacter community from EBPR Bioreactor in Madison, WI, USA - TNR Reactor_6/25/2014_ DNA (SPAdes)... | ecosystem: Engineered > Bioreactor > EBPR >...
ATCTTCTAAAACCGATAAAACAACGCCCGGCTCTGCAAACATTTATAGCGCAAGCACCGGCACCGGCTTTAGCAGCGCAAACTATGCCATCGGCAAAGGAGGCGCAACCCTAACACTCTTAGGCAATGCCGCTGGCAAAGCCGTAAAAGGCCTTTATGTTACCAATTCTACCTACGCCTATTTTAGTTTGAAAAATGGCGACTCATTTGCCAAAAAATTTGGCGGATCTTCCGGCAACGACCCCGATTTTTTTCTCCTCACCGTCAAAGGCTTCAGCAATGGAAACCCCAAAAACGATTCTGTAAACTTTTATCTCGCAGATTTTCGTTTTGCCGACAATAATCAAGACTACATTTTAGACACATGGGCCTGGCTCGATTTGCAACCACTTGGCGATGTAGATAGCCTTATCTTCAAGCTATCTTCATCCGACAACGACCCTCTTTACGGCATGAACACACCAAGCTTTTTCGCCCTCGATAACTTTACTACAAGCGATGGCGTTTCGGCAATAAGCACTTTAGCGGCAATCAACATCAAAGCATTCCCCAACCCAGTTACCAAGGGCAGCCAAATCAATATCGCCCTGCAAGAAAACAACCATGCCACAGTTATTCTCACCGACCTGTCGGGTAGAATTGTTTACACCCAAAACATTTTCGATACAAACACCACCTCTGTTTCCACGGCTAATCTCAGTTCAGGTACCTACCTGCTCACCATCCGCAACACCCAAGGCATCGGCACATCAAAAATTATTATTGAATAATGTACTTTGCCCGGCTTAATAAACTGCCCCGCCTACAAGTAATACTGCTACTTGTAGCGGGGCAGTTTTGTTTTGCCAGCCACCCCATCGGTGCACTCGATACCATCTCGCTCAAAGAAGTAATCATTACCGATAAACCAACCAACAAAAAAATTAACCGCCAGCAATTCACCAACCTAAACGATTTCACTGCCCGAAGAATCACCAACTTGCTCAACGATGTCTCCTCCGTTTATCTCAAAAACTATGGCAACGGCCAACTCACATCCATTGCCGTGCGCGGCACCACCGCAGCACAAACCGAAGTAATGTGGAATGGCATCCGCATCAATTCACCCATGCTCGGGCAAAGCGATTTAGCTTTACTAAATGTCGGTTTTCACAATGCCGTTTCATTACAATACAATCAGCTAAACAGTGCCATCGGCTGCAATCTCAATTTCAATAACACGCCAATAGATTCGGGAATCCATTTCGTAGGAGCCATTAGGGGCGGCAGTTTTGGGCTGCTCGAAACCAACATGAATGTTCAATACAGCAACGGCAAAATTGCAGGTGCCACAAAAGTTGCATTATTAAAAGCCACCAACAATTTCCCGCTCGAAAAAAACGGCTCACCACAAAAACAACCCAATGCCAACGTATTACAATTTGGTGTTTTTCAAGAACTGCACCTCAAGCTAAAAAACAACCACTCTTTAGCCGTCTATTTTTGGTGGAATAAAGCCCTGCGGCAAATTCCCGCCACCCTTCATCAGCAATCCAGCACCGCAAAGCAACACGACCACGCCTTGCGCACAATGCTGCAATGGAAATGGCAACTGCGCAATCTTTCACTCAATTTTACTGCCGCTTACCTCAACGAAAAGCTGCGCTATATCAACCCTCAACTTCTTTCCGATGACCAAAGCCATACACACGCCCTGCGCAACACACTAAATCTTCAGTACAAAATCAAACGCTTTACTATTGATGGAAACCTCTCTGCCGATTACGAAAAAGCAAACTCCCAAGGTTATCAAGCTATGCAGCAACGCGGGCTTGCAGCCATCTCCGCAAAAGCATCCTATTTTTTTAAACAAGGTGTTTTAATACAGTTTGGTGCCCGCCAAGAAACTATGAACACAACCTTTTCACCTTTTATGCCCTACATGGCTATTGGTTATGGAAGGTGGTTTGCCCAACATCACCTTGCATTAGAGCTTACCGGCAAACGAAGTTTTCGCTTCCCCACAATGAACGATTTGTTTTGGAAACAAAGCGGCAATACAAACCTTAAACCCGAAGACAGTTGGAACACCGAACTAACCATAAATTATAAATTCGATAAGTGGCTCTCACTCTCTCTTAGCAACTACTACACATTTGTGCAACAACAAATTCAATGGACACCCGATGTAAATGGCCGATGGACTCCTCAAAATCTTAAAGCTGTTTTTGCTCGCGGTGCCGAAATCAACACCACGTTTTCATTGCCAGCTACCATTATTAAACACTTCACCTTGCGCCATTCACTTAGCTACGCTTACACCCTTGCCACACAAACTTCTGCCAGCAACGCAGCCAGTGAAGCAATAGGCAAGCAACTGATTTATGTACCCCGCAATCGCCTTTCCACAGGGCTTAATATTGGTTACCGCAACTTTATTCTTTCTCCTGTTTTTCGCTACACTGGCATTCGTTTCGTTAGCACCGATAATCAAGATTTTTTGCCCACATACTATCTGCTCGATATAGAACTCAGTAAAGAATTTTCCATTAAATCATCTTCTATTAAGTTGGCTTTTAGAGTCAATAACATTACTAATATCCGTTACCAAGATGTAGCACAACGCGCCATGCCCGGTCGCAATTTTGAAGGCACCGTATTATTCAATTTAAAGTAAAGTAAAATGCAATTCAACCTATATTTTAAAAGAACAAGTTTGCTATCTGCCACATACAGTTTGTTGCTTGCTTTCTTCTTTTCTTCTTGCGAAAAAGAACCAACAAAAAAGAATCAACTGCCCGATGCGAAAACACAAAAAGTTTGGATACTAAACGAAGGGCTGTTCAACTTTGGCAATGCCTCGCTTGACGTTTATGTGCCCGATTCGCAACAAATTTTCAATGATGTTTACAAAACTGCAAATGCAAAATCATTAGGCGATGTTGGTCAAAGCATCAGCTTTAACGGTAGTTTTGCTTATGTAGTGGTAAACAACTCCGGCAAAATTGTAGTGCTCGATAAAAAAACATTTCTCGAAGTAGGGGCTATAAACATTCCAAACAGTTCACCGCGATTCTTACATTTTGTAAAAGACGATTTAGCTTATGTAACCGAGTTGTATGCAAAGCGAATTTGGCTCATCAATCCGGCCACCAAAACTTTGCTCGATACTATTTCCACCACCGGCTGGACCGAGCAGATTGCAGCCAATGGCAACGAATTGTTTATTGCACAACGCACCAGGCTCAATGATGCTTATGTGGCAAATGTGTTGGTAGTAAATACTTCTACAAAAAAAATTGTAAACACCATCACACTTCCTACCGAGCCAAACAGCTTAGTGCTTAGTGGTAATGCGCTATATGTTCTTTGCAGTGCCGATGCTGCACTTAGCAAAAATGCCTCGCTCGTAAAAATAAATACTACCACAAAATCAATAGATGCAACTATGGAGTTTGCCTCGGGCAAAAGCCCTGGTTTGCTTCGTTTAGATGCAAAAAATAATCGCCTTTTGTGGCGCGATGGCGATGTGTATCAAATGCCTTTTAACTCATCAGTTGCAGCAGCAACTGTATTTATTGCTGGCAGCGCAAGAAATATTTATACTATGGATATTGATCCTGCAAATGCCGATGTGTATATAAGCGATGCACACGATTACGTGCAGGCATCAACTGTTTACCGCTATTCATTCAATGGCGATTCTCTGCAAAAGTTCAAAGCCGGTGTCATTACATCTGCCTTTGGTTTCGAGTAAATTTTTTACTGTAAACAACAATGCCATTGCACAAGGCAATGGCATTGAACAAAACAGAAACTGAATTTTACTTTTTACTCACTTCGCCTACGCTTTTAGCTATTTGGCTCAGGCGAATAAATTCTGCACGATAACCTTCGTCATCTTTCCCTTTTGCAGATTTTGCTAACGCAATTACTTTGTCAAAATCAAAATCCCCTTTGTATTTTGAATCGCGCAGCAACATCCCAAACGATGCTACCGCAGCCGAAAACTTAAAATTGTCGGAAGTATTTGCGAGCAAAGTGCCTTTATCGTTCACCGGGTTTTCTATCAGTTTGCTTGTTGTGCCTTGTGGTTCTTTGTAGCGTATTTTAATATTCAGCCATTCGTTGCTCCTGTTTGTTACTAATGGCTCTTTAGTTTGTTGATACTTCAGTTTGTCGGTGGTAGCTAAACTTTTCAGTTCATTCTCATCTGTAACAATTTCATACAAAGCTGTAACTCCGGCACCTGCACCAATTTCGCCTGCATCTTTCGTATCATCATTAAAATCGCGGTCGGCAAGCAGCCTGTTTTCGTAGCCTATCAGGCGATAGCCCTTCACTTTTTCGGGGTTAAATTCAATTTGAATTTTTACGTCTTTGGCTATTGTGTGCAATGTTGCTCCCATTTGTTGTACCAGCACTTTGTTTGCTTCCATGATGTTGTCAATGTATGCGTAGTTGCCATTGCCTTTATCTGCAAGCTGTTCCATTTTGTTGTCTTTATAGTTGCCCATGCCATAGCCAAGCACCGATAAGAATGTGCCTTGTTCGCGTTTTTGTTCTATCAGTCTTATCAATTCGGCATCGCTCGAAATGCCTACGTTAAAGTCGCCATCGGTACATAGAATTACACGGTTGTTTCCATTGGGTAAAAAATGTTCTTTGGCTGTTTTGTATGCTAATTCTATACCTGCTGCTCCGGCTGTGCTGCCGCCAGCTTCCAGCTTCTCAAGAGCGTCCAGTATTTTGTCTTTGTATGCACATGAGGTTGAAGGCAAAATCACTCCGCTTGCTCCGGCATACACCACCATTGCAATGTGGTCTTTTTCGTTCAGTTCGTTTACCAGCATTCGCAGCGATTGTTTTACCAAGCCAAGTCGTGTTGGTCCTTGCATAGAGCCACTTACATCAATTAAAAATACAAGGTTCGATGGAGGTAAATTTTGTTTCTCAATCTCTTTGCCGCTGATGCCTACATGCAGCAATTTGTGTTTTGTATTCCACGGGCAATCGCTCATTTCTGACGAAACAGCAAAAGGCACATTACCTTTTGGTTGCGGATAATTGTATGTAAAGTAATTGATAAGTTCTTCAATACGCACTGCATCTTTTGGTGGTAGCTGCCCATTGTTCAAGTAACTGCGCACCATGCTATACGAAGCCACATCCACATCAATGCTTAGAGTAGAAAGAGGTTTTTCATGTACTCGTTGAAATTCATTTTCAACTATCAGATTGTAGTCGGTTGTATTGAATTCATCTTCACGTTTTCTTCCGCTATCATCTATCGGTGCCGGCATCGCACGTAGGCTTCCTTCGTTGCCGTATTGATGGAGTGTGTTATTCTCTTTTTTATACATGCCACCACCAAAGGCACGGTGATAAGCGCCCACAGCTTCTTGAACAAAAGTTATGCCACTTGGTGCTATTTGCTTAGGCTTGTTTTTTTGTTTTGTAGCAACTGTTTCGCTTGCTTCTGTTTCCGTAGCAGCAGTTACAATAAAATCTACTACAACTGTTGCCGAATCATTTTTTACAACTATGTTTTTTCGGGTTTCTGTTTTGTATCCAACAAGGCGGCATTGCAAATTGTAATTGCCCGCATTCAGGTTGCCAAGTTTGTAGTTTCCATTCGCATCTGTTTGTGTTGTCGCGCCTTTTACCTTGCCCGATGCATCTATTATTTCAATAGCTGCTCCCATTACAACTATTCCGTTTTTGTCAGTTACTTTTCCTTTAATAATTGCTTTTGTTTTTGATGGTTGAAATAGTGCCAAAGCCGCTGCTGCCGAAAACAACAACACGCATAGTGTTGCTATTGATGTTACTTTTTTCATGATGAAATAATTTTATAGTGAAAGAATGTTTCTTAGATGTAGCATGTAGAAAATTCCATAATTACGCTCTCAACCCATATTGGAATTTATGTGAACAGTACACTGCCAATGCAGCAATTGGCAACATTGTAAAATTACTCTGCTATAATTCACTAACCTTGCTACGAAAAGCTAAAAGGTTATGCTGAAAGATTCTGAATTGATAATAAACCAAGATGGAAGTGTTTATCACCTGCATTTAAAACCAGGTGAAATTGCCAAAACAATTTTCACCGTTGGCGATCCCGATAGGGTAGCGGAGGTAAGTAAGCATTTTGATAGCATTGAACTAACCCGCAGCCACAGAGAATTGGTTACTCATACTGGCATGTTGGGTAAAAAGCGAGTGTCGGTTATTTCTACCGGTATGGGTACCGATAACGTTGATATTGTGTTGAACGAATTAGATGCTTTAGTAAACATTGATTTTGAAACCCGAAAAATTAAAGACGATATAACTTCATTAAACATTATTCGCTTGGGCACTTCGGGCGCACTACAAAAAAACGTAGCTTTAGATAGTGTGTTGGTATCAGAATACGCCATTGGGTTAGACACTACCATGTTCTTTTATCCCAACGATTATATGGAAGATGAATACATTGATGGATTGCAAAATGCAATTGATGAATATCTCGAAGAGCACGAAACTTTTATTACCACTTATACTGCCGCAGCCTCACCCAAATTGCTAAAACGATTTGATGAATATCAAAAGGGGATTACAGTTACTTCGCCCGGTTTTTACGCCCCGCAGGGTCGTCATTTACGCATCAATCCTTGGTTTGGTAATTTTGTAAAAACACTCGCAAGTTTCAAACATGATGATAGGTGCTTGAGCAACTTCGAAATGGAGACTTCCGGCATTTATGCTTTAGGTAGCTTGTTGGGGCACAACTGTATTTCGTTCAATGCTATTTTGGTGAACAGAATTGATAATACATTCAGTAAAAACCCTAACGCGGCTATTCAAAAAATGATTCAGGATGTGTTAGAAAAAGTCGAAAAATTATAAAGCATATTTTGCCAACTACATCTATTCAATTCATCTTTTCATTCATATAGTTTTGAAGTATTTCAACCTCAACGATAAAAGCAAACTTGTTTCACTAAAAGAAGCTACTCTTACTGGTATTCAAGGAAACAGCGGGCTATTTATGCCCATGCAAATTCCGCAATTGAAACCTTCTTTTATTGAAAATATTAGCCAACGCTCGTTACACGAAATTGCATTTGAAGTAGCACAACTTTTTTTGAGCGAAGAGGTAAGCGATGCAGAAATTCAAAGCATTATTACCGATACGCTGAATTTTGAAATTCCATTAGTGCAGCTACAAAGCAATGTTTATTGCCTCGAATTGTTTCACGGGCCTACGTTCGCTTTCAAAGATATTGGCGCAAGGTTTATGGCAAGACTTTTCGCTCGTTTTCTTAAAGATGAGAATAGGCAAATACATATTTTGGTTGCTACATCGGGCGATACAGGTAGTGCTGTAGCTAATGCTTTTTGGAATGTGCCAAACATAGATGTTACAATACTTTATCCAAGTGGAAAAGTAAGTTTATTGCAAGAAAAGCAATTAACTACATTATGTGGCAACATCAATGCATTAGAAATTGATGGCACTTTTGACGATTGCCAACACTTGGTTAAACAAGCATTTGCTGATAATAGTTTGCAGGCAAAAGTCAATCTCGCTTCCGCCAATTCCATTAACCTCGCAAGGTTGATTCCTCAATCGTTTTATTATTTCTGGGCTTATGCACAGTATGTTGCCAAATGGGGAAGCGCAAAGATTGCTGTATGTGTGCCAAGTGGAAATTTCGGGAATCTTACTGCCGGGTTATTTGCAAAAAAAATGGGTTTGCCCATTCATCAATTTATTGCAGCCACAAATGCAAACGATGTTGTTCCGCAGTATCTTTCGAGCGGCAATTTTGTTCCAAGAACCTCTCTTCAAACCATTTCTAATGCAATGGATGTAGGCAATCCAAGCAACTTTAGCCGTATAATGGCTTTGTATGATGATAACTTAGAACTGGTTCGGAAAAACATTGTTGGCTATTCTTTTAGCGATGATGAAACACGAGCAACAATGAAAGCCGTTGCGCAAAAATATAACTATGTGTTAGACCCACACGGTGCTGTTGCATACGCAGCAATCGCTAAGCATCAGCAGTCGAATCCTGATGTGGTTGGTGTTTTCTTTGAAACGGCACACCCTGCTAAATTCGATAACGTTGTGGAAGATGCAATAGGTGTTCCTCCGGTTATTCCACACGAGTTGGCTACTTTAGCTACTAAAGAAAAAGTGGCAACAAAAATGAAAGCCCATTACGAGTTACTAAAAGCTTATCTGCTTCAATAGTTATTCAAAAGCTGCCACTTCGCGCAATACATTTTCTGTAAAGGCATCTAACGCTACAACACCTTGGTCGCCCTTGCCTTGCTTGCGCACAGCCACTGTTCTTTCAGCAGCTTCTTTTTCGCCCACCACCAACATATACGGCACTTTGCGAATTTCGGTGTCGCGTATTTTGCGTCCGGTTTTTTCGCTGCGCGAATCAATTGTTACCGAAAACCCTTGTGCTTGCAGTTGCAGTTGCACCTCTTTTGCGTAGTCAAGATATTTATCGCTTATAGGTAATATGGCAATTTGCTCTGGAGCCAACCACAACGGAAATTTACCAGCATAATGTTCTAACAAAAAGCCGATAAAACGCTCGTGAGTAGAAAGTGGTGCACGGTGAATAATCAACGGGCGTTCTTTTTCATTTTTATCATTTGTGTATGATAAATCAAATCGCTCGGCTTGCGCAAAATCAACCTGATTGGTAGCAATGGTAAATTCACGACCAATTGCGCTCCAAATTTGTATATCAATTTTAGGGCCATAAAAAGCAGCTTCATCAGCTACTTCCACAAATGGTAAGCCTCCTTTTATTAATACTTTGCGAACCATATCTTCGGTTTGCTTCCACATTTCGGCATTGTTGATGTACTTCTGCCCAAGTTTAGAAGGCTCGTGTGTGCTAAAGCGCATTTGGTATTTTTCAATACCAAAAATCTTAAAGTATTTTACATAAAGTTCATTCACTTTCATGAACTCTTCTTCAAATTGCTCGGCAGTGCAATAGATGTGTGCATCATTCATTTGCAGCGAGCGCACACGCATCAAACCAAACAATTCTCCGCTTTGTTCGTAGCGATAACAGGTGCCGTATTCTGCAAATCGTAACGGTAAATCTCTGTAGCTTTTTGGTGTGGCTGCAAAAATCTTGTGATGATGTGGGCAGTTCATTGCTTTTAAATAATACTTTGAACCATCCATTTCCATAGGGGGAAACATACTATCGGCATAATAGGGTAAGTGGCCACTTCTTAAATACAACGCTTCTTTAGCAATGTGTGGGCTTTTTACACGCACATAACCTTGTGCTGCCTCGGTGCTTTTTGCAAGCGCCTCTAATTTTTCAATAATAGCAGCACCTTTGGGCAGCCACAGCGGCAGCCCCGGGCCTACTTCATCATCAAAAGTGAATATCTCCAATTCTTTTCCAAGAGTGCGGTGGTCGCGCTTTTTGCGCTCTTCAAGCAGCACTAAATAATCATCCAGCAATTGCTGTTTTGGAAATGTAATACCGTACACACGTGTAAGTTGCTTGTTCTTTTCATCTCCGCGCCAATATGCACCGGCAATACTTAATAGCTTTATGCTTTTAATATGCCCTGTTGATGGAATATGCGGGCCGCGGCATAGATCGGTAAAATCGCCCTGTTGGTAAAATGTAATCTCACCATCTTTCAAATCTTGCAATAATTCAAGTTTGTATTCATCATTTTTTTCGGTGAAGTATTTTATGGCATCTGCTTTGCTTACTTCGCTACGCTGATACTTACTGTCTTTTGATGCAAGCGTTTTCATGGTAGTTTCGAGTTTGCGCAAATCCTCTTCGGTCAACTTTTTGTCGCCTAAGTCAATATCGTAATAAAAACCCTCGTCAATTGCAGGGCCAATGCCAAACTTTACACCAGGGAATGTAGCTTCCAAAGCCTCTGCCATTAAATGCGCACTTGAATGCCAAAAAGTTTTTTTGCCATTAGTTTCATCCCATGTTAGCAGTTTTAACGAAGCATCGGTATTGATAGCGCGAGTTAAATCGAATACTTCTCCATTTACCTCTGCTGCCAATACTTTGCGTGCCAAACCTTGCGAAATGCTCTCTGCCACTTGAAGTGCCGAAGTGCCTGCTGCGTATTCGCGCACTGCGCCATCGGGTAATGTTATTTTTATCATTATCTGCTTATTGAAAAATTGTGCGCGAATATAGTTTAACAAGGCACTTGATTTATCAAAAAAATAGTTGGCAGTAATTTTACACCGCTTTAATGCTTGTATTTTGAAGGGGATGAAGTGCTCAATGCAAACAAATGAAGCTGCCTGTTTTTAGGTAAAAAGGCAGCACATACGCTTAATTTTCGCAATTAAGGTTTTTTCTTCTGATGCAATTTTTCTTAGTCTATCTTTGCAGTATTATTTCGATAATTTTTAAATGAGGATGAAAAAGGAACACGAAGCATATTGCTCGTTTTGCGGGCGCAAAAAAAGAGATGTGCAAATACTTATTTCCGGAGCCGAAGGACATATTTGCGAAAACTGTGTTTCGCAAGCACAATTGATTATTAGCGAAGAGCTAAGCCCCAAACCAAAACAAGGAAAAGCACCTTTGTTGAGTTCGTTCAAACCCAAAGATATTTTTGCGCATTTGAATCTGCACATAATTGGCCAAGAAGAAGCTAAGAAAGTGATTTCGGTTGCTGTGTACAACCATTACAAACGCATCAATCAAACCAAAACAGATGATGTGGAAATTGAAAAATCTAATATTCTTCTTGTTGGTAACACAGGTACGGGTAAAACACTCATTGCAAAAACAATAGCAAAGTATTTGAATGTTCCATTTGCAATTGCCGATGCCACTGTTTTTACCGAAGCCGGCTATGTAGGCGAAGATGTAGAAAGTATTCTTTCTCGTTTGTTACAGGCTTGCAATTTTGATGTTGCAGCAGCAGAACGAGGCATAATTTTTATTGATGAAATTGATAAAGTTGCTCGCAAAGGCGACAACCCTTCCATTACACGCGATGTAAGTGGCGAAGGTGTGCAGCAAGGCATGTTAAAGTTATTGGAAGGTGCAGAAGTTTTAGTGCCGCCACAAGGTGGAAGAAAACATCCAGAACAGAAGCTGTTGAAGATGGACACGTCAAATATTTTGTTCATCTGCGGAGGTGCTTTTGAAGGTATCGAGAAGTTGATTGCAGCACGCTTAAATCGCTCAAAAGTGGGTTTTAAAAAGGCCAAAGACGCTGAAAAAACCGATGCCGATAATTTTCTTCAATACATCACCGCAGCCGACTTGCGTAGCTTTGGTTTGATTCCGGAGTTGATTGGTAGAATTCCTGTGGTTTCATATTTGAATCCATTGGGCAAAGAGGCACTTCGCGATATTCTTACCGAGCCCAAAAATGCTTTGATAAAGCAGTACAAAAAGATTTTTAAAACAGAAAACATAACTCTTAAAGTAGAAGACGATGCTTTAGAGTATATGGTAGTGAAAGCATTGGAGTTGAATTTGGGAGCGCGTGGTTTGCGTAGTATCTGCGAAGCCATCATGAACGAAGCAATGTTTGAATTGCCTTCAGAGAAGGGCGTAAAGGAATTTGTGTTGAACAAAGCGTATGCCGAGCGTCAATTTGAGCGTAAAAAAGAATTGCAACTAAAGGCTGCATAATCAGCAAATGGTGAGAACCTTCTTTTTTAAATTGTGCAAACTGTAATTTCAAAAAACATTGAGGAAGCTGTTCGTTTGCTAACAGCAGGCGAGGTGGTGGGCATTCCAACCGAAACGGTTTATGGCTTAGCTGCTAATGCCTTAAATGAAAATGCGGTGCTCAAAATTTTTGAAGCAAAGCAACGCCCGTTTTTCGATCCATTAATCGTACATATTGACGCAATTGATAGTATTGAAAAATATGCGAGCGATGTGCCCGATTTGGCAAAGCAGCTTGCCGAGAAGTTCATGCCGGGGCCACTTACACTGCTACTTAAAAAAAATCCGATAATTCCCGATTTAGTAACCTCTGGTTTAGATACCGTTGGCTTACGCATGCCTGCACATCCGCTTACTCACCAGTTGCTGAAACAATTGCCTTTTCCGTTGGCTGCGCCAAGTGCAAATCCATTTGGGTACATCAGCCCCACCACTGCACAACATGTATTTGAGCAACTGCAAGGTAAAATACCTTTTGTGTTAGAAGGTGGTGATGCAGTGGTTGGTGTAGAATCTACAATTGTAGAAGTAATTGCCGATAAGATAGTTGTACATCGCTTTGGTGGGTTAAGTGTAGAGGCAATTGCCAAAGTTTGTGGCAATGTTGAGCTTCAGTTGAATCAGTCGTCAAACCCTACTGCGCCAGGTAAACTTGCTTCGCATTATGCACCTCTCAAACCATTGATAATTGGAGATCTTTCATTGCTTTCAGAGATGTTTAAACATAAAAGGAAAGGTGTGTTAGCCTTCAAGGAATATCGCAATAAGTTTCAAGATGAGGTGATGTTTCTTTCGGAAAATGGCAATTTGCATGAGGCCGCTGCCAATCTTTTTAAGGCGCTGCGTTTGTTCGATAGTAGCGATTGCGAAATCATTCTTGCCGAATATTTACCCGAGGTGGGTTTGGGGCGCGCAATAAATGATAGACTGCGCAGAGCAGAAAGATCGTTGTGAATTTTACCGATATAAAACTAAAAAGGCTGCCTCATACGAGGCAGCCTTTTTTATAGTAAATTTTAAACCGATACTATTCAGCAGAAGATTCTTCTGTAGGTTTAGTTGTATCAGTATCAGCAGCTTTCTTTTTGGTAGAACCTGCTCTTCTTGTTTTCTTTTTAGGCTCTGCGCTGCTAGAAGTATTTTTGTTTTGAGTGTAAAGTTCGTTGAAATCTACCAACTCTATCAAGGCCATTTCAGCAGCATCTCCAGGACGGAAACCTGTTTTGATAATGCGTGTGTACCCACCAGGGCGGTTTGCTATTTTACCGGCTACAACACCAAACAATTCTTTAACTGCTTCTTTGCTTCTTAAAGAACTAAAAGCTAACCTGCGCGAGTGCGTAGAGTCGTTTTTAGCTTTTGTAATCAAAGGTTCAATAAAGCCTCTTAATGCTTTAGCTTTAGCTACTGTTGTAAAAATGCGCTTGTGTTCAATTAAAGAACCTGCAAGATTCATCATCAATGCATGGCGGTGAGCTGTTTTTCTGCCGAGATTGTTTACTTTATCTCCGTGTCTCATTACTGTATCTTTTTAAAATTGTGTTACTCTAAATTTTGTAGTGTGTTGCTATTATGCTTCGTCTAATTTGAATTTGCTCAAATCCATACCAAAACTCAAACCTTTCTCATGCAATAAAGCTTCGATTTCTACTAAGCTCTTTTTACCGAAGTTGCGAAATTTCAACAAATCGTTTGTGTTGAAAGATACCAACTCTTCAAGGCTGTTTATTTTTGCTGCTTTCAAGCAGTTGAATGCGCGAACACTTAGGTCTAAATCTTCCAAAGGAGTTTTTAGCAACTTGCGTAAGTGTAGTGCCTGCTCATCTACTACATCGTTTTCAACTTGTACTGGAACATCAAAAGCAATATGCTCGTCTGTAATCAACATCATGTGTTGAATCAAAATGCGAGATGCTTCTTTCAAAGCCTCTTCGGGATGTGTTGTACCGTCTGTTGAAATATCTAAAACTAATTTTTCAAAGTCCACACGTTGTTCAACACGGTATGGTTCAACACTATATTTTACGTTTCTGATAGGAGTGTAGATAGAGTCAATAGCAATAAAACCAATTGGAAGTTCTTTTGCATTGTTTTCATCTGCCGCAACATAACCACGTCCTTTAGAAATGGTCAATTCTAATTCTAAGCTAACAGAAGGCTCAATATTACAGATAACCAACTCTGGATTCATTACTTGGTAAACACTTGTATGTTTTTCTATTGCACCAGCTTTGAAAGTGTCTGAACCTTTTACAGAGATATAAATTTTATCGCTTTGAGATTCGTCATCCATTACTTTTTTCAAGCGAACTTGTTTCAAGTTCAATACTATTTCAGTAACATCTTCAATTACACCTTTAATGGTTGAAAATTCATGGTCAACACCCGAAATTTTCAAGCCAGAAACTGCGTAACCTTCCAATGAAGATAAAAGCACTCTGCGCAAAGCATTTCCTATGGTTACGCCAAAGCCTGGCTCTAAAGGTTTAAACTCGAAAGTTCCTTCAAAATCAGTTGCTTTTTGAAGAGATATTTTGTCTGGTTTTTGAAATGTTAGAAGACCCATACGAATGATTGGTTTTTACAATAAGGGCGGCAAAAGTAGTATTTTTTGATAATTCAGCAAATATTTAGCCGCTTAAATTCTTTAAAGTGATGAAAACGAATATTATCAGTGTGGCTCGGCAGAATGTTGCTCTTCCGATGCCATAAATGGCTTTTTAGGTTTGTGGTTCGGGTCTTCTTCGTGAAGAATAAAGTCTTCAATCTGTTCTGCACCCAATCTTTTTGCCTTTATTATTTTGTTTTTATCCAAAATATAAATCTGTGGTGTGCTTTGGATGTCCCATTCGTAACGGAAATTGCTTTGGCGGTATGGGTCCGCAACATTTATCCAGTCTAATCCTTTTTCGCGAATAAAAGCTGTCCATTTATCAATATGCTCTTTGCCATTTATAGATGGTGCTACAACTTCTACATCCACCCCGGCTTTTTTGAGGTTGTGATATGCTTCTAACAATACAGGAACTTCTTTTTTGCAATGGCCGCAATCAGGATCCCAAAAACAAAGCACGGTATATTTATTGGGTAGATTGTGGAGGCTATAGAATTTTTTCAAAGTTGAGTCAGCCAAAGTAAAGTTTTGAGCTCTTTTCCCTATCAGCAATGGCTCAAGTATGGTTCCTCTTTCATTTATTTTTGCAAGTTGGGCAGAATCAACCCAAGTGGCATAACCTTTTGAATAATAATTTTTTACCAAATGAACATACACGGCATCCATTCCCATAATTTTAGCATTTGCCATGTTGTTGAGAAAGTACACCAACATATACTTGAAAATATCGCCTTTGGGGTCGGCTTTTGCTAATACTTCATCCGATGCAGTAATTAAAGAATCGGGGATTTGTACTACTGTTTTAGTAAAAAACTGTTTTAGCTTGTTGTGGAAAATTGGCGTGCGCAAAAGGCGGTCGTCATTCAAGTCGAGGTTGTCCCAATAGTGCGATTTGTACCACCGCCATTGAAAGGTGGAGTCAATAATCTTGCCCGAGGCATCTTTCGGAAATTCGGGCACTTCGGGGTCTTTCATTGCCTTTATAAGTTTTGCGTAAAACAATTGCGGGTAATCGCGCACAATACCTTCGCGTTTCGCTTTCACATCGGTATCTACTTTTTTTAGTTCGCTTTTTAGTTTTTCAGTTGTTTCCGTATTTGTTGAAGCTTTAATAATGTTGTTGATAGAATCTGAGTGCTTTCTCATTTTGTTGAGGTACAGCATATCGTCATAAAACAGTTTGTTTTCTACCGAGCCGGTTATCTTCATTTTACCGGCAAGTTCGCCCGAATCTGTTTCCATTTGAAACGAAGGCTCGCTCATTATTACTTCAAAATATCTGTTGCCCAATTTTGGAAAAACTGCTAAGTATATGCCACCGGGCAATGCAGTATCTGCTTTTACATTAAATGTGCCTTTTGCGTCCGAGTAGATAGTGTCTTTTACATATTGTTTATCGCCACTATAAAAGGCGAGTATCATTTCGCTTTTTTCTAAACCGCGCACTGTTAGTTTAATGTTTGTAGATGCAGGAGTTTTAGCTGTTTTGTGTTGAGAAAATGCAATTATTGAAAATAGGAATGCCGCTGATAGGAATGTTAGTTTCTTCATACAAATTTTTCTGTTGCGAATGTGTTATTCTCTGATGCCGCAAAGTAGCAGAGGAGGCTGCATTTGTGCAGTTAATTTTTGTTAGTCAATCAATACATTAAAGTAAAAAGCCCCGCATTTTATTGCGAGGCTCTTTATTTGTTTGCTCATAACTGATTACTGAGCTGGAGTTGCAGCAGCAGAGTCAGTAGCAGCAGGTGCAGCTTCTTCAACAACTGGTGCAGCTTCTTCAGCAGCAGGTGCAGTTGTTTCTTCAGTTGCAGCAGGAGTTTCCTCAGTTGCTGGCGCATTGTTGTTGCATGATGCTAAAGCTAATGTAGCTACAGCAACGAAAGCGAAAAATACTTTTTTCATTTTGCTTTTTGTTTTTGAAATTTTAGTTAAAAAAGACGTGCGAAGATAACATAGGAAATATTGAATTTACCAAAAAAATGGAAAAAAAATTTTCACTTCTCTCTAAACACAATATTTATGGGCACTCCATTAAAGTCAAATTTGTTGCGCAATTTGTTCTCTAAGTAGTTTCTGTAGTTGTCTTTTACATACTTTGGGTGGTTGGCAAAGAATGCAAAAGTGGGTGTGTTGGTTGGTAATTGAGTAACATATTTAATAGAAACTAAGCGACCGCTATTGGGTGGAGGCGGATTTTTTTCAATAAGCGGAAGCATGATTTCATTTAGCTGCGATGTGTTTATTTTACGTTTCTTATTTTCGTAAACCTTTTCTACTAACTCTACCAACTGAAAGATTCTTTGTTTTTCTAAGGCCGAAGTAAATAGCACGGGTACATCATTAAATGGTGCTAACTTGACTTTTATAGCATCTTCATAATACTTCATAGTGTTGGTTTCTTTGTTGGGAACGGCATCCCATTTATTCAACACTACTATTATGCCTCTGCGTTTTTTTGCTGCTAATCTGTAAATGGTCAAATCTTGTTGGGTAATTCCTTCCACAGCATCAATTACAATAATTGCGATGTCGCATTCGTCTAATGCCTTTATTGCTCTAATTACACTATAAAACTCTAAGTTCTCTTGTACTTTCGATTTTTTGCGGATTCCTGCTGTGTCAATCAACAGCATTTCTTTTCCAAACTTGCTATACCTAACATGAACACTATCGCGTGTAGTGCCGGCAATTGGTGTAACAACATTTCTTTCTTCGCCCAACAAAGCATTTACCAATGAGCTTTTGCCAACATTTGGCTGTCCAATTATACAAATGCGAGGAATGTCTTCATCTACTTTGGTTTCTTCCTGCGGAGGCATTTTATCTACTACTGCATCTAATAACTCACCGGTGCCGGTGCCGCTAATAGACGAAAGGAAAAACACATCTTTTAAACCTAAGCTGTAAAACTCCGATGCCGCATATTGCCTTTCAGCATTATCCACCTTATTTACTACCAAAAAAACAGGTTTTTGTGATCGTCTCAGTAGTCCAGCAAATTCATCATCCAAATCGGTAATGCCGCAAGTAACATCTACTACAAATACTAGTAGTGATGCTTCTTCAATAGCAATCATCACTTGTTCGCGAATATGTTTTTCAAACACATCTTCGCTACGCGGTACAAACCCTCCGGTGTCTATCACATTAAACTCTCTTCCATTCCAATCTGATTCGCCATAAATTCTATCGCGAGTAACACCACTTACGTCATCTGTAATAGACTTTTTCTCGCCAATCAAACGATTGAAGAGTGTGCTTTTGCCCACATTGGGGCGACCGATAATTGCAATTGTAAAACCCACGTTGCGTGTTGATGTTTGGTTAATGTTACTTTAAAAAATTCTTGAAAATGTCATTTCCTAATGCAAACACCATCAAGGTTAAAAGCAATAGCATACCTGCTGTTTGGGCATATTCAAGAAACTTGTCGCTAGGTTTTTTTCCGGTTATCATTTCTATGAGTGTAAAAAGTGCATGACCACCGTCCAACGCAGGAATTGGCAATACGTTTAATACAGCTAACATGATAGAAAGAAATGCTGTTAGGTTCCAAAACGCTGTCCAATCCCAAAGTTTTGGAAACAACTGTGTAATGGTAATGAAGCTACCTACTTGTTTGTATCCTTTTACATCCGAGTCGAATATCAAACGGAACTGTTTAAGATAGTTTGAAAGTGTGGTTCCTGTTTTCTTTACTCCCGCAGGTATTGCTTGAAAGAACGTGTAGTTTTTAGTGCTTAGTGTAAAGTAGCTATCTAAAGGTTTGGCTGCAAAACCAATTGTGCCGGCTTCAGAAACCGTAACCGAGGTTTGAATGGTGTCGTTGCCACGCAACAATGTAAGTGGCACAGTTTGTGTTTTGTAATTGCGTAGTTTAAAGCGCAATTCATCAAAGTAAGAAACTTGCTCGTTGTTGATACCAATGATGAAGTCGCCATCTTTTGCACCTGCGCTTGCAATGGCAGAGCCTTTTTGAACTGCACCAATTTCTGCCGGAAAGGCAATGCTGATAAAACCATCTCCTTTGCCTTCAACCAACGCTTTGGTAAGTGTGCGCGGGATTGCTACATCAACTATTTCGCCATTTCTTTTTACTTGAAGCGAAAGAGCGTTATCTAACAAAATGGTTGGCACAATTGAAGTGAAGGTTTCAAACTTTTTATTGTGGTCGTAGCCCACAATCATATCACCATTTTGCAAACCTATTTGCTGCGCAAGCGAATCGGCAACAATGCCATATTTTGCACTTTCAACCGATAAGTATTGCTCGCCTTCGGTAAATAATAGCATTGCATAAATGAAGAATGCAAGTATTATATTTACGGTAACACCACCAAGCATAATTATTAAGCGTTGCCATGCCGGCTTGCTACGAAACTCCCACGGTTGTGGTGGTAGTTTCATTTGCTCTTTGTCCATGCTTTCATCAATCATGCCGGCAATTTTTACATAACCGCCTAATGGCAACCAGCCAATACCGTATTCTGTTTCACCTATTTTCTTTTTAAAAATTGAAAACCAAGGGTCGAAGAACAAGTAGAATTTCTCTACTTTAGTTTTGAACAATTTTGCGGGAATAAAGTGTCCAAGTTCGTGCAGCACAACAAGAATAGATAGACTTAAAACTAACTGGGCTATCTGAATAAGTACGTCCATTTAAAATGAATTTTTTTGAGGAAGAATTCTTCTTCCTCTTTTTGGTTTAGACCGCAAATGTAAGCGAATTGGCTTGGGTTGGGTACGCTTAGGGAATTTTATCACTCTCGTTCGCGCACAGATTGTCAGTATTTTACAAATCTCTTAGTAACAACTTTGCCTTCTGCCGATAGTTTGGCTAAATAAATTCCCGATGCGAGATTGCGGATGTCAATTGTAGTTTTGTTACCCGAAAATTGCTGTTTGAGTTGTATTTGCCCATCTAAAGAATAAATATGTACAGTTTCTTCATTCATTGCTTCGGTTATAGTTATCTCTATAGAACTTTGAGCCGGGTTAGGGAAGATTGAAACATTAAAGTTATTGTCTATAACGTTGATGCCGGTTGAGCAATTGGTTTTTAAACTATCTAAAAAGAACTTGGCATTTAAAATTGCAAACTGTGTGCATCCACCATGTGTGTAATTGCCATAATCGGTTTTGGCTACATTGGGTGCGCCTGCTGCGCTCCATACATTGTATGCTACTTCGCTGTTTAGTGGGCTTACTTGTTCATCGCCCGAGCAGTAAAACAAACGAATTGGAAATTGCGGAATCCACCCTTTTACCAAACTATTTTCTTTCAATGCCACACGAAAAGGATGTAGTGAGTCGGTAAAAATGGCATCAACAATAGAATCTTTAAACATTTTTTTTGGTACCGGATTGCATCGTTGATTGATGTATCCAATGCCTCTATTGCCTGCATAAAAAAGTGGTGGAAGGATAGAGTCGTAGGGATATTTAAAAATATCGGAAGGCTGGTTGTATAAATTTTCAAGTACACTGTTGTAGCCCAAAGTGAGGTATGGCAGATAGCCGGGTGTAGCATAAGTGCTATCGCTCTTCATCATATCATATTGCGCCCCATCTAAATCATAAGAGCCGCTCATTGGCACTGCTCCTGTAACTTGAAACTCGCTGCTTAGGTTCGTTTGAATTTCTTTTGCCGTGGCCACCGTTACATAACCGCCTTGCGAATAGCCCAATAAAAACAACTGCCCATTTAGTGCAACATTTTCTGTTGTGCTTACTTCGCGCGAAGCGCGCAAAATATTTACCGAAGTATTGGCTTCGTGATAGGCGTGTTGATAGGGGTGGATTGGAATCTTTGGATCTTTATCGCCCATGCCTAAATAATCTGGTAATGCTACGGCATATCCAGTTGCTGCAAAGCCAATGCCCAATTCCCATTGGCCACCTTTTAAACTGCTGGCTACCACGCTAATATTGCTTTCGGTGCCATGTGCCCACATTGCCAATGGCACGCCACAACTAACATTGCGAGGCAAAGCAATTGCCCCCGAAGCTTGCACTAATGAGTCGGGATGCTTGTATGGTGTGCGATAAAGCACTTTAAAAATATCTACCCCGTATTGCGTACCTACCAAACTTGAAGGAATGCCGTTGGCATCCAAAACAGAGTCTATTTGTGCTTTAGAAAATGATTTCAGTAATGTATAAGAAATTACTGTTTGTGCGGTAAGTTTGGTAACGGATAGGATACAAACAATGAGTAGAGCAATGAAACGCATGAGCTTTTTTTCTTCAATAATAAAGGAATAGAAGCAAACGGAACTGAATATTTTAATGGAACAATAATCACATTGTTTTTAATTTTAGAATTCGTGCAGCCTCCCACATCACAACGCCTGCGCTAACGGCAATGTTTAGCGAATGTTTTGTGCCAAACTGAGGAATCTCTATACAATAATCACTTTGCTTTACAGCTTGTTGATTTACACCTTCAACCTCGTTGCCAAAAATTAATGCAAGAGGTTTTTGCGCTATCTTTTGCAGGTGATGTAGCGGTAACGCATTTTCGGTTTGTTCAACCGATGCTATTGTATATCCCGATTCCTTTAGCTCATTGATAGCATCTGTTACAGAGTTGCAATACTGCCAAGCCACAGTTTCGGTAGCACCAAGCGCGGTTTTTTGAATGTCGCGATGGGGTGGTACTCCGGTAATGCCACATAAAAAAATCTTTTTTACCGGAAAGGCATCGCAGGTTCTAAACACGCTTCCTACATTCAAATGGCTGCGAATGTTATCGAGCACTACCACAATATCCATTTTAGTGGTGTTTGAAAATTCTTCTTTGCTTAATCTGCCAAGTTCTTCGTTCAATAATTTGCGCATGATGCAAAAGAGTGAATTTTAGTTTTTAATTCGAGTTGCGAAAAGCATAATTGCACACCAGAAATGAAAAAAACATATAAAGCAATACAAAATTTTGTTGTGCGAACTATCATTGGTTTTTTCCTCGTATCAATCGGTTTGGTAGTGTTGTATCGTTTTGTTCCTGTTCCTTTCACATTGTTGATGGTGCAACGCAGTGTAGAGCAAATGTTGGATGGAAAAGAGTTGAAACTGTCTAAAAATTGGATGAATGCAGAAAAAATTTCGCCTAATATGCGCAAGGCGGTTGTTGCTGCCGAAGACCAATTGTTTTATGAACACAATGGCTTTGATACTAAAGCAATAGAAAAAGCATTAAAGTATAACGAAAAGCAAAAAACAAAAAAGCGTAAGAGAATGCGTGGAGCAAGCACAATTAGCCAACAAACTGCCAAGAATGTTTTTTTGTGGTCTTCGCGTAGTTGGGTGCGCAAAGGGTTCGAGGTCTATTTCACTTTTTTTATTGAATTGATTTGGAGTAAAGAACGAATACTGGAGGTTTACTTGAATGTAATTGAAACAGGCGATGGAATTTACGGTGTGGAGGCTGCTGCACAAGCATTTTTTAATACTTCGGCAGCAAAACTTTCGGCTTCGCAAGCCGCAACAATTGCTGCTGTGTTGCCTAATCCACGCAAATGGAATGCAGGCGAGCCATCTGCGTATGTATCGAAACGGAAAAATTGGATTTTGCGCCAAATGCACAATTTCTAAACAGATATTTCTTAATTCTTTTTTCACCTTTGCTACATCAACCAACAAACATGAGTGTTCATAAAGAAATTAAAAGAATTACCACCAACACGCTGATGGAGTTTAAACATGGTGGTGAAAAAATTGCCATGCTTACGGCTTATGATTTCAGCATGGCACGCATTGTAGATGCGGCAGGAATAGATGTGATTTTGGTAGGCGACTCGGCAAGTAATGTAATGGCAGGGCACGAAACCACATTGCCTATTACATTAGATCAAATGATTTATCACGCAAGCAGTGTGGTGCGCGGTGTGAAGCGGGCATTGGTTGTTGTGGATTTGCCTTTTGGTTATTATCAGGGTAATTCGCGTTTGGCTTTAGAAAGTGCCATTCGCATTATGAAAGAAGCCGGTGCTCATGCTGTAAAATTAGAAGGCGGTTCTGAAATAAAAGAAAGTATCGAACGCATACTTACTGCAGGTATTCCTGTGATGGGGCATCTTGGACTCACACCTCAAAGCATCTATAAATTTGGTACTTACACGGTGCGCGCTAAAGAAGAGGCTGAAGCACAAAAACTGTTAGAAGATGCATGTCTATTAGACAAAATAGGTTGTTTTGGTTTGGTGTTAGAAAAAATTCCTGCGGCATTGGCCGAGAAAGTTTCAAAGGCAGTTTCTATTCCTACAATTGGTATTGGAGCAGGTGGTGGAACCGATGGGCAAGTGTTGGTAAGCCACGATATGCTTGGTATTACCAAAGAGTTTAAACCTCGGTTTTTGCGCAGATACCTAAACCTGTTTGATGAGATTGAAAATGCGGTAAGTAGATATGTGGAAGATGTAAAATCAAAAGACTTTCCAACTAAAGAAGAGCAATACTAAACGCTCATTCTGCATTATTGTTATTCTGCCAAATCTGTATTGATAGCAACTGTAGCTGCAAATGCAGGGCTTATTCTTGCTAATTTTTTGCCGGGCACTTCTACTTTGTAACAAGTAAATATGCTGCTTGTGTCGCAGCGGTAATCTGCTTTGTAATAATCTGTTGAAACGATTTGAGCACCACTGTTGAAAGCGGCAATGGAACGGCTGTAACTCCCTGTTCGTGCCTCTATTGTTTCTCCATCGGCACGAGTGCGCACCATAAAACCTTGCTTAACCAAGTTTGTAATTTGAGTTTCATTGCCAGGTGCGGTATTTTCAATAATGAATGCTGCGTACGAATCGGTAGTGTCGGCAAACATAAACATGGCGCGCCCTTCAAGCGATGGCTTACCTTGTTTGTAAACGCTTTCCATACCGCCATTCATTACAAATAAAATTTTGCCGCGAGCATCTTTTAGTTTTGGCCAGTTGCCTGCAAGTGCGGCTTCGCGCAATGTGGTATAATTGCCCCGAAGTTTATCGGGCGTAATTACTTTGTCTAAATTTGCTCCAAACACACTTTTTATTTCTGCATCAAGTTCATTTGCCGATTCGGCTGTGTATGGAATCCCTTTTACAAATCCGGCCACAGGAACTTTATCTCCGGCAGTTTCTTGCTTGGTTTCAATGTATAACGTTATTGGAATGTGTTTTGGATGTGCGTTAGACCAGTTTTTTACTGCCAACAATGCATCTTTAAAAGTGTAATAGTTTGTTTCAAAATCCATATCTGGAATGTGTAATACTTTATAGCCCGGTTGCTGCAATACTGTAATGCCAGATGATACCGGTTCGCCCACCAATGCCATGCCGCCACGATCATAAAACCGGCCCCCAGTTGGGTCGTAATAAACATCTATCTCTAAACTGCGCACACCATAGGTGTTGAACTGCTCCTCGAATGGAAGGTGCGTGTAATCCCAACCATCGGGGTTTAGATTTGGTGGAAAAAGCGCTTTCAGTTTTTGAACCGAATCGTAGATTGGCGGATAAGTTTTTTTGCGATAGCTATTGTGGCTTGCCAGTACCTGAATTTGGTTCATTGGTATTACATCCCATTCAGTTGGAATATCTTTATCTGCAACTTCCTTTTTGCAACCAATAAATTGTAGGGTAATTATAGCGGCTATCAACAAAAGACTTACACGCATTTTTTTTTGCTTTAGTAAGCCAAGTTAAGTAATTGTTACGAAACGTTTAATCTTTGAGCCGCAATAAACCACTCGAAAAAAATCAATAGTGGCTCTAACAAAAAGCAGGAGCAGTTTTTTCGCTGCGGTTAGTTTGCAGATACCACTACACCTTTTTCGGCATTTTTTATTGCAATGTTTCGAGCAACATTAATGGCCAGTTCGCCAAAGGCTTCGCGCACAAGCAAAGGTGCATTTTCGTTCAATACTACTGGGTTGCCGGTGTCGCCACCTTCGCGGATGTTTTGTACAATAGGGATGTGTCCAAGAAAAGGAATTTCGTATTCTTCGGCAAGGCGTTTTCCTCCGTCTTTTCCAAAAATGTAATACTTGTTTTCGGGCAATTCTTCTGGTGTAAAGTATGCCATGTTTTCTACCACGCCTACTATTGGTACATTGATACTTTCAATCCTAAACATCGAAAGTGCCTTACGAGCATCTGCCAATGCCACTTCTTGAGGTGTGGTTACCAGTAAAGCGCCAGAAACATTTACAGTTTGTGCCATAGTTAAATGCACATCGCCAGTGCCCGGGGGCATATCTACTATTAAGTAATCGAGCTTACCCCAAATTACATCGGTAACAAACTGGCGCAATGCCGAAGTTACCATTGGCCCGCGCCACACCACAGCCTGTCTATCGTCTATCAATAAGCCAATAGAAAGCACTTTAATGTTGTGAGTTTCGATAGGTAGGATGTAGTGTTTGTCTTTAATTTGGCGAACCTCGGGGCGCTTACCTTTTATTCCCAACATTATTGGTATTGAAGGTCCATGTATATCGGCATCTATCAAACCAACTTTTGCGCCTTGTGCGGCCAATGCCAATGCTAAGTTTACAGAAACAGTTGATTTTCCCACGCCACCCTTGCCCGAGGCTACACAAATTACATTTTTTACACTCGGCAATATATTAAGATTGGTATTGCGCACGCTTGTAACACTGGCATCCATCACTACATCAATTTCTGCATCAGGCGCAACTGTAGCAACGGCATCAATACAATCTTGTTTTATTTTTTCTTTTAACGGGCAAGCCGGTGTAGTAAGTGTAACTCTAAAGCGTATGGCATTGCCGGCAATTTCCACATCACTTATCATGTTTAATGTAACTAAATCCTTCTTTAAATCGGGGTCGTCCACTTTACGCAGCGCATTTATTACACCATCTTTACTAATTGTCATTACCTGAAGTTTTGCGCGAAACTAATTGTAGTAATGAATTTTTTTGATTTTGCTTCTTCATAAAAGTTGTTGCATTTGTTTTTTAGCCAACTTTTTGGTTTTCTGTTTTGGCAGAAGATTATAGTTTCACCATCCAAAATTTTTGGAGTGAACGAATTTTTCTCTTTGCTTTCCAAACATCCAAATGTGATGTTGAGGTTGTTATTTTCTTTAGTGTTTTTCGCTATGGGCGTGGTGCTTATTTTGGTGCCTTCGGTTACTAATGGCGCAGATGTAAACACCCGTCTGCTTTTTGGTAGCCTAATGCTGGTTTATGGAGGGTATCGTTTTCTTACTTTTTGGTGGGAATTCAAAAAAGCAAAACAAGAGGATTTATGAATACACATCAGGTAACAAGTGATAAGGTAAAGAAATCTGTGGATAGTAGTTTGATGAGTGAGTTAGTATTCAATTCTTGTTCTGTTAATAGATTCAACAAGTTTTTTTGGGTTATGATTCTTGCTGTGCTTTTTTCTTCGTGTAAAAACGGAGGTAAAATAGAGTACTACCCAACTGTAGAAGAAATGAATCGAGGTGTGCTGAAAGTGCAGTGCGATGAATCGTTGCGCAGTATCATGCTTCAACAAGCAGAAATTTTTGAATTAAATTTTCCGGAAGCAAAAATTGAGTTTGAATTTTTACCCGAACAAGTTATTGTAGAAAATTTACTGAGTGGTAGCAGTCGTACAGCCGTGATTTCAAGAAAGCTGAATGAAGCAGAATTTAAAAAAGTGCAAGCTGTCAATAACATTAAACCGCGCGAACATGTTGCTGCTAAAAATGCCATTGCTATGATTGCCAGCAGCGCATCGGCAAGAAGCAACATTGAACTTGGTGAGTTGCAACAAATCCTATCATCGGGCAGCACAACGGTTGTGGTAGAAGGTAAACAAAGCAATATGGTGAAACCCATCACCGAGGGGCTGAATCTTCAAAACATTAAAGCTCAATTTTTTGCTTTAAACACAGCAGATAGTGTGGTTAGTTATGTGCGCAAAAATAATGATGTATTAGGGTTTATCTCTTATGCTGCCATCAGCGATGAAAATGCTCACCGTACAAAAGAGTTATTGAAAGATATTTTGATAATGAAGATTGAAATGAAAAAAGATTCGGACCTCATTGCCACTTCAGCCAATCAAAGCGACATTTATTTGGGCGATTACCCTTTGGTAACACCAATAAACTATGTAGTAACAGATTTTAAAGACAAACTGTCTATCGGCTTCGTGAATTTTTTGTATAAACCCAAAGCGGGTAGAATTTTTCTTCATGCGGGCTTGGTGCCATCAATAATGCCCGAGCGCGAAGTAGTGATAGATACAAGTGGAATGTGAAATGCCAAATAATTCAAAATAGGTAAATAGCCCGATAAACTTATTTTCGCCCCCTTAATCGTAGTAAACATATTTTCAAAATATACAGATAACATAATGAAGAAAATCATTTTTACAGTTTTAGCCGGTGCCTTCTTTTCAGTGAATGCACAAACCATTCAAGATGCTCAACGAGAAATTGATAACGAGAATTATTTTAGAGCAAAACAACTGTTGCGAAAGTTGCAAACCGACCCTGCAAGCGATAAAAATGCAGTGAGTTTTTATCTTGGAAATGCTTACTTAAACGATGGCGATGCCGACTCGGCAAAATTGTTTTATACAGCCGCTTTTAATAGCGAAAGCAAGAACCCTATTGGGTATGTAGCAAATGGTAAGTTAGCTTTGCTGAATGGCAAAAAAGAAGATGCAAAGCAAAACTTTGATCGCGCTTTGCAAATTTCAAAATTCAAAAATGCTGAAATTCAATATCAAGTTGGCGATGCTTATTTAACTGCACCAACAAAAGATTTTGCAGAAGCAGTGAAAGCATTGGAAGAAGCAGTGCGCCTAAGCCCTAAAAGCACAAACTACTTCATTACACTTGGTGATGCATATTTGCAAAGCAATGAGGCCGGCAAAGCCCTGAGCAAGTACGAAACAGCGCGCGATTTAGATACTAAAAGCGCAGTTGCGCTCATAAAAATTGCGCGTGTGAACCGCAACGGACGTATTTACCCCGATGCAATTACAGCATTGGAAAGCGCGATAAAAGTAGATGCAAACCTTGCTTTGGCTTATAAAGAGTTGGGTGAAGTTTACTACCTCAGCAAACAATACGATAAAGTAGGTGCTATGTTTAAAAAATACATGGAATTGAACAGCGATGATGCTGCCGCAAAATTTCAGTACATCAATTTCTTGTTCTCAATAAAAGATTACGAAAATACTATCACCGAAACTACCAAAGCCTTGCAATCGGAGCCTAACAATGCACTGTATCTTCGTGTGCTGGCAGCATCAAATTTAGAGTTGAAGCGATACAAAGATGGATATGATGCAGTGAAAAGATTTTGGGCAATACCAGATGTGAAGGCTAAAGCAATTGACTACGTAAACTCTGCAAAATTAGCATCGCTTACAGGAGATACTACTAATGCAATTTTGTATTTTACTACTGCGCTGCAAAACGATTCTACCAATTGCGATTTGTTGGGCGAATATGCTAAAGCGTTGTATTTGGCAAAGCGCTATTCCGATGCAACTGCATATTACAACAAGAAGCAAGAAAGTTGTGGTTCACTTTCGGCTCTCGATATTTTTAATGTTGGAAGAGCTTATTATTTCAATAAGGAGTATGCCAATGCAGATACTTTTTTTGCACAGTTTATTACACGTACACCTTCAACCCCCGATGGCTATTTGTGGAGAGGCAAAAACTTAGCTTTGATGGATGACCCAACCAATCCTAAATTTATTGCGCTGCCCCACTACCAGCAGTTTGTAGAAAAGTTTGCTGCTGACCCTGCAAAAAACAAACGAGGTTTAGCTGAATCATATTTGTACATAGGCAGTTATTATGCGCAAAACAATGATGTTGCTACTGCAAAATCATATTTCAATAAAATGCTTGAACTTGATCCGGCCGATGCAGAAGCCTTGGAAATGTTGAAGTTACTAAAGTAAGATAATGCGGTATTTTAACAGGGGCAAGCATCAAACTTTATTGATGCTTGCCCCTTTTCTTTTTTTGCATTTGCTAAAGCCAATCAAAGGGCTATTTTTGAGGCGATACGAATAAAAACACTCAGTGAACAACGCAACCAAAGTCGGCATTTTCAGCATTATTACAGTTGTTATTTTCATTCTCGGATTTTACTTTCTGAAAGGAACTAACATTTTTATTGCCAAGAATAAATACTACGCAGTTTATGATAAAGTGGATGGACTTTATAAGTCTAACCAAGTAGTTGTAAATGGTTATAAGATTGGCTTGGTAAGTGATATGAGATATAACACTCAAACAGGTAAGATAACTGTTGAAATGACAATTGATGACGATATTCCTATTCCGGTAGATTCGCGTGCTACAATTGTTTCTACCGACTTTTTGGGAGGTAAGGTTTTAAAAATAGACTTGGGAAAGAATAGTAAAATTTACAATCACTTAGACACTATTCCTTCGGCATTTCAAACAGATTTTATTGGAGGCATTTCAGATATGTTTAACCCAGTAGTTGCCAAGGTTGGAACTGTGTTAAATGAATTGGAAGTTACACTTAAAGAAATCAATACGCTCTTTAAGTCTGGCGAAGATGCCAGTATTCGCGATGCTATCATGCACTTGAATAAATCAATGGCAAATATAGAGGTGATAACAAAAGAGTTCTCTGTTTTGGCACAAGGTGGTAGCATTCAAAATTCTATGAAAAACATTGAAGGCATCACAGGGAATTTGCAAAAAAGCAATGCTGATATTACTCGTTTGCTAAACAATGTGGCAAACATTACCGACACCGTTGCTGCTGCCGATTTAAAAGGCACTATAGAGAATGCTAAAAATGCAATAGGTGAGTTGCAAACAATTTTAGATGATGTGAACAGTGGAAAAGGAACAATAGGCAAGTTGGTGAAAGATGAAAAATTGTATGCTGATATTGATACGGCTGTGAATAGCTTAGACAAGTTGCTGAAAGACGTAAAAGCCAATCCTTATCGCTACATCAATATATCTGTGTTTGGCGGCAAAAAGCGTGATGATGCATACCTGAAAAAACAGGAAAAAAATGCAGCCAAGCAAGTTAAGAAACAGTAGGCTTTAGCTTGGCAAGTCCAAATAAAAAGTTCCGTACTATCCTTTTTGATATTGATCTACTTCGCGTAGGTAGCCAATAATATGTGTAATTACTGTTTTGATTTTTTCTTCGGGCATAAAAAGAAAGTGGTGCGCCCTTAGTTCAGCAATTACATAGTTTTTTAAATCCTCCTCTGTTACCAAGTTACCCAAACTGTCGTTCCATTTAAAAATGAAGGTATCTAAGATTAAATATGCTTCGTGTTCGGCAATAGGGAAATCAATGTACTTATACACATACTTCACCGTATCATAATACTCTGGCTTGCCGGTTTTTGGCGGAATCCATTTATCTAAAACTGAACCCATGCTGCTAAAATAATATCTTGTTGTGTTTATGGCAAATGAAGTGTGGAATTACATAGCAGGCAAGCCTAATAAAGCGCGTGTTTCGGCAATACTGGCAGGCTCTTTGCCCAACATTCTTGCAAGGGTGCTTGCCGCTTCCACAAGTTCGCCATTGCTTTTTGCCATTTCGCCACAAGGTAGGTAAAAATTATCTTCTAATCCTACACGGAAGTTACCATCCATACTTAATGCAACGGCAGCCATTGCCCATTGCTTGCGGCTTACGGTAATTACTTGCCAATGTGTATTTGGAGGCACACTTGCAATTTGGTGCATCAGGTTTTGTGTAGTAGCAGGAATGCCGCCTAACACACCCAACACAAAACTCATTACATAAGGTTTTTGCAATAAGCCCATTTCTATAAATGGATTAGCATTGTTGATATGGCCATTGTCGAATACTTCCATTTCGGGAATAGTGCCGACTTCTTTCATTTTTTCTAAAAAATACTGGATATCGCCAAAAGGGTTTTGAAAAACAAAGTCGTGATAGAATTGCTTAGATTTTTGTGAAAAAATTCCATAGTTCATACTGCCCATATTCAGTGCCGCCATTTCGGGTTTCAATGCTGTTACATGATGAATTCTTTCTTGGCGCGAAATGCCAACTGCGCCAGTAGAATAGTTGATGATGGCATTGGGCACTCGCTTGCGCACTTCTTCGCCTATGCTTTTGTATGTTTCAATATCATAAGCAGGCGAGCCGTCATTTTTTCGTGCATGAATGTGCAAAATACTTGCCCCGGCATTAGTAGCGTGTAAAGCTTCTTCGGCAATTTCTTCCGGAGTGTATGGTATATGTGGGCATTGGCTTCTGTTTGCCAACACACCTGTAAGCGCAGCCGTAATAATTGTCTTGTTATTGCTCATATACTGCAATTTAAAAATTTGTGGGTTATAGGATTCGAATGTTGTTTTCTCTCGAATCAAAAACTACTTCCAAATTGGTTTTCTTTTTTCTTTAAAGGCCGCCAAACCTTCAATGGCGTTTTCGGTTTGTAGCAAGTTGCCCAGTATTTGTTTCATAGCTAAGTGTTCTTCGGGCGAAGCACTCTTTTTTATTTTTTCGTAAGCAGCAATGCCCATGTGCATAGCAGTTGGCGAATTTTCTTTCAATTCATTAAGTAATTTATTCAGCTCGGTTTCCATTTCGCCTTGTTGTGCTACTTTGGTAACCAATCCTAATTGTGCGGCATCTTCTACCGGCAAGTTATAGCCCCGCACACACCAGTCTAACACTTTGCGGGCAGGCATTACTTCCATCAATGCTGCCATTACCTGAAATGGAAACAAACCGCGTTTAACCTCGGGTAGGCCAAATTTTAAACCTTGATTTGCCAGTACAAAACGCACTCCACACAACAGCAAAAAA
>Ga0209573_1001760_pt1 | contig 31094 bp, 28 predicted proteins | sample TNRBio252014_DNA_FD_185870 | JGI IMG/M metagenome (GOLD analysis project Ga0209573, IMG submission 185870) | Wastewater treatment Type I Accumulibacter community from EBPR Bioreactor in Madison, WI, USA - TNR Reactor_6/25/2014_ DNA (SPAdes)... | ecosystem: Engineered > Bioreactor > EBPR >...
GGGATTCCGCCACCAACTATGAGCAACTTTCCGTGCAGCGCAACGCTTCTCGCTGGATCAAGGCTCTGACTCGCTTCGGCTTCATCCCCGCAGCCGCTTGATTCACAGCAACCCATTTGCATGACCCAAGGCGGTCAGGGTTTCGTGCGTCTTCCAACTGGCTTCTTTCACATTAAGCTTGGCGCGGCACTATCATGCGCCAAGCTTTCTTGTCGAGGTCTTCCAATGACACAAATTCAGCGCGCACTGCGGCGCTTCTACCTGGTGATGTTCGTTGTGCTGTGCCTGCTGCTGGTGCAGTTCTGGCCGTACATCGAGGCCCCCGAGCCGAGCGTTCTTCTCTTCGCTGCGCTCTCGTCGCTTGCTTACGCGGCGATCTTTCTGTCGCCGGTGATGCTGACTGGCTGGGCGCTGGAAATGCTCGTTCGCCCCCGCGGCGAAGCCATTCCACGCTGGAAGCTGGCGCTGGTCTATGGGGCTGTCTACTTGCTCGGCCTGATTGTCGTGTTGCTGGTGTTTATCGATCTACAACTCTTCAAGCTTTACGAATACCACATCAACGCTTTCGTGTGGAATCTGGTGACCACGCCAGGGGGGCTTGCTGCGCTGGGAGCGAGCCAGGAAACGATCAATTCCGTCGTCGTCCTGGTCGCTGTCGCAGCGCTTGCGCTGGCCGTTCTCCTGCTGTTGCTGCATCGCGCGGCGGCCAAATCGCCTGCCGAACCGGGACGTCCCGCGCCGCGCATGGCTGCAAGCCTGGCCGCGCTCCTGTTCCTGACCTTGCTCGTCACCGAAGGAGTCTATGCCTTCAGCGCTTACACCGGCAAGGAGTCGTATTTGCAGGCGGCGTCAGTGCTGCCGTTTCACCTGAATACCAGTGCTAGCAGCTTGTTGCGCCGACTCGGTGTGGCGCCGGCGGAAAAATCCAATATCCTGAAACTGGCCGCGGGAAAGGTCAGCTATCCCTTGCAGCCGATCACCGCGACGGCCCGGGACAAGTACCCGAACATCATCTGGCTGACCGCTGAGTCGTTTCGTTGGGATCTTTTCAGCGCGGAGATTACGCCGAATCTCTGGGCGTTCGCCAAGACCTCGCTGAGCTTCAAACGTCACTACAGTGGTGGCAACCGTACGCGCATGGGGATGTTCTCGATGTTCTACGGCTTGCACGCGCCCTATTGGTACGCTTTCCAGAAGCAGCGGGTACGGCCGGCGCTGATCGATCTGCTGATCGACAAGGGCTACCTGTTCTCATTGCGTACCAGCCAGAGTTTTACCTATCCGGAGCTGGACGATACCGTTTTTGCCGACATGCCCGCGGGGACCCTGATGCAGGCTTTGAACGAGGGTGAGCCGTGGCGGCGTGACGAGCAGAACATCGATAACATCCTCGCCGAACTGGCGGGCGCCGACGGCACCAGGCCGCGCTTCATGTTCATGTTTTTCGAGGCCACGCACGCCCCGTACACCTTCCCGGAGTCGGCGGTCATTCGGCCAGACTACCTGCACGAGGTGAACTACGCCAAGCTGGATTTGCTGACCAACGTCGATGCCATCCACCAGCGCTATATCAACGCCGCCCACTTCGTCGATGCGCAGGTCGGGCGCATCCTGGACGCCCTGCAGGCCAGCAAGCAGTTGGCCAACACCGTGCTCCTGTTCACCGGTGACCACGGCGAGGAGTTCATGGAGAACGGCCATTGGGGGCATGGCCACGGCAACTATTTTCCCGAAGAGCAGATCCGGGTGCCGCTGCTGCTGCACCTTCCCGGTTACCCGGCGCAGTCCTTTGAACATGTCACCTCGCACCTGCAAATCCCGAAGACGCTGATGGACTACCTGGGTGTCTCGACTCCGGCGCAAGCGTATACTCTGGCCGGCGACCTGTTCCAGAGCGAGGACTTCCTGGTCCTTGGCAACTACAACTTCATGGGCATCAAGAACGGTGACAGCAAGCTCGTCTTCCCCTTCACCGGCAGCGAGTTCTTCCGCTACGATGTCTATGATGGGCAGGACAAGAGACTACCCAGAGATCGGCGCCAGCCGGTAATCGACGCCAGTAGTGCCGCACTCAAGCGGGTTATCGCCGAGAGTCGTCGCTTTGTGCAGTAAAGGCGGAGTTTTACCGAGGCTGGTATTGACGACGCCTCTGTTTCAAGGAACAAAATGAAAATTGCAGTGATGGGCGCCGGTGCGGTTGGCTGTTACTACGGCGGCATGCTGGCGCGTGCGGGACATGCGGTGCTCTTGATTGGCAGAGCGCCGCACGTGGCTGCGGTGTCTCGCGATGGCCTGTTCATGGATACGCAATCCTTCCAGGAGCAGGTGCCGATGCAGGCCAGTACCGACGCGAGCGCCGTACGCGGTGCGCGGCTGGTGCTCTGTTGCGTCAAGTCGCCCGATACCGAAAGCGCCGCCGCAGAAATGGCCCCATATCTGGACTCCGATGCTTTCGTGCTGAGTCTGCAGAACGGCGTCGACAACGCCGAGCGGCTGCAAGCCGCGCTACGCCGGGAAGTCGCTCCGGCGGTCGTTTACGTGGCCACCGAAATGGCCGGCCCTGGCTGCGTCAAACATCATGGGCGAGGAGAACTGGTCATCGGAGCGTCGTCATTCAGCGAGGACTTGCTGAAGCTGTTCGCCGACGCCGCCGTGCCGGTCACCATTTCCGACAACGTGGCGGGTGCGCTATGGGCCAAGCTGATCGTCAACTGCGCCTACAATGCCCTGTCCGCGATCACGCAGCTCCCCTATGGTCGTCTGGTGCAAGGGGATGCTGTCGAAGGAGTACTGCGCGACGTGGTAAGCGAGTGTCTCGCCGTGGCGCAGGCAGAAGGGGTCAGTGTCGCCGGCGACTCCTGGCAGGCCGTACAGCAGATCGCGCGCACCATGCCCGGCCAGCTCTCGTCAACGGCCCAGGACCTGGCGCGCAACAAGCCCAGCGAGATCGACCATCTCAACGGCTACGTGCTGCGCAAAGGCGAGGCACTGGGCATCGCGACGCCGGTCAATCGCGCCCTGTACGCCATCGTCAAACTGCTTGAAGCACGATAGGCGCCTTACCGTGAAAGTCGCTTCCGCGACCCACGAATCTCCCCTCTACTGCCCGGGGATAAGGGTCGGGAAAGAGGGGGATGGTCATGACTTTCATCATAAGCGCTGTCTCCTCCCGTGATGAGCTTTGGGCAGGAAGAAATCGGCCGTCTCGAATACCTGACGAGGAAAGCGATGCCCCTTCCAGACCAGATTGCGTTTCAGCACCAGGTCGAAGAGCAGGGGATTGTGTTTCTGGATCTCCGCGACGACGTCGGCCGTCTGCGCATCAAGCAGCCCAAGTCGCTCCAGTTGCTGCAGGGAGAACAAGGGCAGGATGCCGGTCAAGGGATAATCGGAGCCGTTCAGCAGACGTTGGTGCAGATCTTCCGCGAGCAGCAGCGTCTGTAGCGCCTCGGGCGCACGGTTGATCTGGGTGACCGCGGACAGATCGCCAAACAGAAGTTTCTCGTGCGCGGGCTCACGCATCATGCCCAGGAAAGCCTGGAAGTTGCGCAGGCCTCGGGATGGTTTGCCGCTCTCGCCACCCTTCGCGGTTTCCCCCAGCGACGCGCAATGCGCGACGATGACGCGCACGCCCTGTTCCAGCGGGCGCCGCAGTCGCAGTGGATCGCCATAGTCCTGATGCCCGCCGCCCTCTGCTGCCAACTCATGACCACCGTGTGTCAGCAGCGGCAGGTCCAGCCGCTGCAGGGCCTGGTAAAAGCGGTCGCAGCGTGGCGAGGCGGGATCCATTCCCATCGCCGGTGGCAGCCATTTCACCGCCCGCGCGCCGTGTGCGGCGGCCCATTCCAGGGCCTCGATCGCGTCTTCACGATAGGGATGAACCGAGCAGATCCATTCCCAGTTGCTGCGCGTTGCGGCAACAGACTGGGCGTACTCATTGGCGACGAAAAAAGTGCTCAATTCGGGGTGCCGCCGACCATCCGCTGCGTGGTTGTAATCGAAGGCGAGCAGCATCAGGCGCATCCCGCTATCCGGGTCGATCAAACTGGCCAGGCGTGCGAGGAAGGACGCGTCGCCGCCGCCCGCGTCATCAACGCAGGCGGCGTTGGTGTACAGCCGTTTTTGCAGGAATTGGGAAGGGTGCCAGATGCTGTCGAGCGCTGGATTGACCCATTCCTTTGCCGGATCCGAATCGCCGGTGCCGACCAGATGCACATGGCAATCCCATAGCTTGGCCGGATCGAGACCGGCCAGGACATCCCTGACGACAGGATGCTCGGCCAGTCGGTCGGGCAGAGCCGGCGCCAGGCAGGGGTTGATCAGGCCGCGCAGCGGCAGCCAGTCGCGTCCCCACCATGCTGCACCGGCAGCGAAACTCAGGGCGGCAGCACCAAGAAACAGGCGCCTTCTCATTCGGGATACCATGATTTCCTGTCTATACCCACCGCGAGATCATAGCCGGCAGATGCCGGCTATGTGTGCCGACCGGGCGCCGGCAATGCTCCAGGAGGGCAAGCAGCGCTGCGCCTTTACTGCAGGCGACTCGCCGTTGGCATGCGGGCTGCCGGGTCCTGGCGGTAGAAAGCCGCGAGCTGTTCGTAGAAGGCCGGATATTGCGCGCGCAGCACTTCCGGCATCTCGAAGAATGCTTCGCTCATGACGGCGAAGAATTCGCTCGGATTCTCTGCCGCGTAGGGATCGAAAACGGTGTCCTGTGCGCTGGCTTCCGCTTCGTCTACCTGCGCGCAGAAGTCTTCGTAACTGGCGAGCAGAATCTGCTGCCAATCGGCTCGCGAGATTTCCGGTGGCAGGGCCGGGACGCCGTTTGCTTCGCCACTGAGCATGTCCAGCTTGTGCGCGAACTCATGGATCACGACGTTGTAGCCGGCGCCCGCCATTTGCGCGTCGCGCCAGGAGATCAGCAGCGGCCCACCGGCCCAGGCTTCGCCCGAGGCCAGTTCCTGGTATTCATGGACAACGCCGAATTCGTCCTCGACACTGCGCGGAATGACGAACTCGTCAGGGTAAACGACGATACCGACCCAGCCGCGGAAATAGTCGAGGCCAAGTTCGAGGATCGGCAGGCAGCCCTGAGCGGCAATCGAGACGCAGATTTCGTCGCTGAGTTGCAGGCCGCCGGCGACGGTGAACTCCTTCTCGGCGAGAAATTCCTGGGCCAAGGCGCGCAGCCGCTGCTGTTCGTCGGCGTCGAGCGCTCTGAGGAAAGGCAGTGCCGAGACAATTTCCTGCCACAGGGCATCAGGAATCTCGGCGGTCTGCGGCTGTTTTCGCAGCCAGCCGATCAGCTTGCCGATCATGACGTCTTCACCTTTCCCGGCGCGGCGGTGGTCAGGTAAATGCCGGTGAAGATCAGGGCAATGCCGAGGTAGTGGTAGGAGCGCGGAGTCTCGGCGAGGAAGATGGCCGCCAGGAGAGTGCCGAAGACCGGCATCAGGTGGATGAACAGGCTGGCCTTGCTGGCACCGACTTCGCCGACGGCGCGGTTGTAGAAGACGTAGCCCAGAAAGCCCGGGAAAACGCCGGTATAAGCTATACCGGCCAGCGAGCTGGTCGAAATGTGGATCGTCTTGCCCCGGGAAATCTCCCAAGCATAGGCGGGGGCGAGGGCGATCAGGCCGACGACGATGAAGGCGGCGAGCAGCAACATCGGGTCGACACCGACTGGCCGCCACTGCAGTCCGATGGTGTATAGCGCCCAGGTGAATACGGCCACCAGCATCCACAGGTCGCCGATGTTCAGGCTGAGATTGGCCAGCGTCTGCACTTCGCCACGACAGACGATGATCGTCACGCCGACGAACGAAAGCAGCACCCCGAGCCACTCGATGCCGTGCAGGTGCTTCTTGAGGAAGGCCCATGACAGGGCAATGGTGGCGATCGGGATGAACGAGTTGAGCAGTACGGCGTTGGTCGCCGCCGTGTAGTTCAAGGCCACGTAAGCCAGCGTGTTGTAGGTGGCGACGCCTATCAGGCCAAGCACGACTACCGGCTTCCAGCCGCGCCGCAGCAGTGGCCACTGTGCGCGCAGATGCGGCAGGGCGAGCGGCAGGACCAGTGCCAGAGCAATCGCCCAGCGCCAGAACGCGAGTGACAGCGGCGGCACCTGGTCACGGATGGCGCGGCCAAGAACCATGTTTCCGGACCAGAACAGGACGGTCAGCGTGAGCAGCAGGTAGGGGTTTTGCAGGCGGGCGAACATCGGCGGCAGGGGGCGGCAAAGGCGCATTATGCCTGATGCGCCGGCGAGTCCATTATAATTGCCTTATGGTTTCAGTTACTCACTCGGTCGCCGCTCAGGGCGACTTCGAACATTCCCTGCAATCCCTGCTTGACGGCGTGCCGGTCGCTGACGGCGAGCGCATTCGACGCGCGGTGGAGTTTGCCCGGTCGTCCTATGGCGAGCGCCAGTTGGGCAGTGGCGAAAGCGTCTGGGGGCACGCCCTGGGGATGGCCCTGATCGTTGCCGGGCTCAAGCTCGACGCCGATGCACGGCTGGCGGCGCTGCTCTTCGCGCTGCCGGCGCAGCAGGAGCATGGCCTGGCGCTGATCGAGAAAGAGTTCGGGCGCAGCGTTGCGCATCTGGTGGACGGCATTTCGCGTCTGAACCGCGTGCGACCGATCACTCGTGGTTTCGTCGCTCATTCGTCGGAAAGTGACGACAAGAAGCCGCAGGAAATGAAGGCGCAGGTCGAGGTGCTGCGCAAGATGCTGCTGGCGATGGTCGAAGACATTCGCGTCGTCTTGCTGCGTCTGGCCTCGCGCACGCAGACCCTGCGTTACTACGCCGTCGAGCCCGATCCGCTGCGCGCGGCGGTGGCGCGCGAGACGCTGGAACTGTATTCGCCCTTGGCCAATCGGCTCGGCGTCTGGGAGCTGAAGTGGGAGCTCGAGGATCTCTCCTTCCGTTTCATGCATCCGGCGATCTACAAGGATATTGCGCAACACCTCGACGAGAAGCGAACCGAGCGCGAGCAGTTCATCGTCGACGCGGTCGATCGCCTGAAGCGCGAGTTGGCTGACGCTGCTGTCGGCGATGCCGAGGTCTACGGCCGACCGAAGCACATTTTCAGTATCTGGAACAAGATGCGCAAGAAGGATGTCGCTTTCTCGGAGGTCTACGACATACGTGCGCTGCGGGTCATCGTCAAGGATGTCAAGGACTGCTACACGGCTCTGGGTATCGTGCACCACATCTGGTCGCCGATCGGCAGTGAGTTCGACGACTATATCGCCCACCCGAAAGGCAACGACTACCGTTCGCTGCACACGGCCGTGCATTGCCCGGACGGACGCGCGCTCGAGGTGCAGATCCGGACTCCCGATATGCATAAGCATGCCGAGTTGGGAGTTGCCGCGCACTGGCGGTACAAGGAGGGCAGCCAGGCGACCCCGGAAGACCGCTACGATGAGAAGATCGCCTGGCTTCGGCAACTGCTTACCTGGCGGGACGAGTCCGTCGATTCGTCGGACTGGGTCAGACACTACAAGAAAGCGGCCTTCGACGACACGATCTATATCCTGACCCCACAGGGGCGGGTCGTCGACCTGCCGCGTGGTGCGACGCCGGTGGATTTTGCCTACCGCGTGCACACCGACATCGGCCATCGCTGCCGCGGCGCCAAGGTCGATGGCGCACTGGTACCGCTGAATACGCAACTGACCACCGGACAGCGCGTCGAAATCGTTCTGGCCAAGCACGGCGGCCCGTCACGCGACTGGCTCAACACCTCGCTGGGCTACGTGTTTACTCATCGCTCGCGCGCCAAGGTCAGGCAGTGGTTTGCCAATCTGGCGCTCGAGGACATGCTCGCCGAGGGGCGGGCGGTGGTGACTCGCGAGCTGCAGCGCATGGGGCAATCGAGCGTCAGTCTCGACGAGCTCTCGGACCGGCTCGGTTTTGCCCGCCCTGACGACCTGTTCATTGCCGTTGCGCGGGCCAAGCTGAACATGCGCCAGTTGCAGCTGGCGGTGCGTGGCGGCGAGGCACCCCCGGACGACGACGATCTCGCCGAGTTGGCGGTGTCCAGGTTACGGCCAAGCGATGACGCCGAGAAGGGCATTCTGATCGTCGGCATGGGGCGTTTGCTGACGCAGCTGGCGGGTTGCTGCAAGCCGGTGCCACCGGATCCCATTGTCGGCTTCGTCACGCGTGGCAAAGGGGTGTCGGTGCATCGTGCCGATTGCAGCAATTTTTCGAACATGCGCGCGATGAATTCCGAGCGGGTGATCGAAACCACCTGGGGCGGCAGCGAGGAAGGTATTTTTGCGGTTGATATCGTCATCGACGCTCACGATCGTCAAGGCTTGTTGCGCGACGTCTCGGACGTCCTCGCGCGCGAAAAACTCAACGTTATCGCGGTCAATACGCAGTCCAGGCTGGGTAAGGCCTTGATGCGCTTCACTGCCGAAGTGGGCAGCATCCCGCAGCTCAACCGCACGCTGAGCCTGCTGCACGGTGTCGAGGGCGTGGTGGCCGCAAGGCGCGCCTGAGTCGCACCACCGGCCTGGCAGGTTTTGCCAGGCCGGCGCTGACCAGTGCTGCAGCTGCTCGTCAGTCCTTCAGCAGTTCGATCAGCTCGGCTTGCGACGAATGCGGAGTGGTCCGTGAGCCGCGCCGCTGATGATAGCTGCCATCCGCTCCGAGTTCCCAGGCCAGGGTATTGTCGGTGAGGTAGATCTGCAGCCCCTCGGTGATTACCCGGCGCTTCAGCTTGCGGTCGAGGATCGGAAAAGCGAGCTCGATGCGGCGGAAGAAATTGCGCTCCATCCAGTCGGCGCTCGATAGATAGACTTTTTCTTCGCCGTCGGCGAAGAAATAGAACACCCGATGATGTTCAAGTTGTCGACCGATGATCGACCAGACGTTGATGTTCTCGGACAGGTCCTTGACGCCGGCACGCAAGCCGCAGACACCGCGGACGATGAGGTCGATCTTGACGCCGGCCTGCGAGGCTTCGTAGAGCGCAGCGATGGTCTCCGGTTCGAGCAGCGAATTCATCTTGGCGATGATTCGGGAACGCTTGCCGGTGCGTGCTGCCTCGGCTTCGGCACGGATCCCGGCGACGACATTCGGTTGCAGCGAGAAAGGCGCCTGCCAGAGGTGCTTCAGGGTCTGCGCGCGGCCGAGGCCGGTAAGCTGCTTGAACACCTCGTTGGCATCGGCACCGATGTCTTCGTTGCAGGTGAGCAGACCGAAATCGGAGTACAGGCGGGCCGTCTTGGGGTGGTAGTTGCCGGTACCGAGGTGCACGTAGCGGCGCAGGACGCTGCCGCCGGCCTTGCTTTCCTCGCGGCGGACGATCATCAGCATCTTGGCGTGCGTCTTGTAGCCAACAACGCCGTAAATGACGTGCGCGCCGACTTCTTCAAGCTTGGTCGCCCAGCCAATGTTCGCTTCCTCGTCAAAGCGCGCCATCAGTTCGACGACCACGGTGACTTCCTTGCCGTTCTGTGCCGCGCGCAACAGCGACTGCATCAGCACCGAGTCAGTGCCGGTTCGGTAAACGGTCATCTTGATGGCCACCACCTGCGGGTCAGCGGCTGACTGTTCGAGTAGCTCAATGACTGGATTGAAGCTCTGGTAGGGATGGTGCAGCAGGATGTCGCCGCCGCGGATGGCGTCGAACAGGTTGGCATTCTTCTGCAGCACTTTCGGTGTGCCGGGTTTGAAGGGTTGAAACTTGAGGTTGTCGCGCAGCACCCAGTCGGGAACCTGCATCAGGCGGACCAGATTGACCGGCCCGGCGACCCGAAAGAGGTCGCGCTCGGTGAGGTCGAATTGACCGAGCAGGAACTCGGCCATCGCTTCCGAGCAGTTGTTGGCGACCTCGAGGCGGACCGCATTACCAAAGTGTCGCTGCGGCAATTCACCCTGGATCTTGGCGCGCAGATTCTTGACCGCTTCTTCGTCGACGAACAGGTTGCTGTTGCGCGTGACGCGGAACTGGTAGCAGCCAAGGACTTTCATGCCGGCGAACAACTCGTGGACGAACTCATGCAGGATCGACGACAGGAAGATGAAGCAGTATTCGCTGTCCCCGAGTTCGCGTGGCAGCCGGATGACGCGGGGCAGGACACGTGGCGCCTGCACGATGGCCGCGTTCGAGCTGCGCCCGAAAGCGTCACGACCTTCGAGTTCGACGGCAAAGTTGAGGCTCTTGTTGAGCACGCGCGGGAAGGGGTGCGAGGGGTCGAGGCCGATCGGGGTGATCACCGGCATCACTTCGCGGAAGAAGAAGGCGCTGATCCATTCGCGCTGGGCGGGGCTCCAGTCGCCGCGTTTGAGGAAGCGAATGCCTTCACTGGCCAGCTGCGGCAGGATCTCTTCATTAAACAGCGCGTACTGTTCCTTGACCAAGGCGTGCGTTTCGTCGCTGACCAGGGCGTAGACTTCGCGCGCCGTCTTGCCGTCGGTGGTGAGCGCTACCGATCCCAGTTTGAGTTGCTCCTTGACGCCGGCAACCCGGATTTCGAAGAACTCGTCGAGGTTGCTGCTGACGATGCACAAGAAGCGCAAACGTTCGAGCAGTGGGGTTTTGGGGTTCCTGGCCTGCCACAACACGCGCCGATTGAAAGCCAGCAGCCCCATCTCGCGATTCTGGAAGTAGTCCGACGGGAAGCCGTCAGTGGCCTTGGTGAGAGAGGTTTCGGTGGGCGTGGCGACGGTATTCATGGGTTCCTTCCGCGAAAATTGATGGATCAGGCAGGCTTGCTGAAGACAGCAAACATATTACAACCATCGCTCTATCGCTGGTCGCCAATAGCCCTATTTTGTTGTCAGAACGGGACTGTTTGATCACTTGTCGCGCGTTGGCCGGGCTGTCGGCGGTGGTAACATGCTCATCCTGCAAACCTCTTTCGCCGTGTGGACAGAAAAAGAACGGGCATGAGTTACGAACTGATTGCCGGTGTTGATCTGGGTTCCAACACTTTTCGCCTGCAACTTGGGCGTATCGTTGGCGATCAGATTCACCCGCTCGATAGCCTGAAAGAGCCTGTTCGCCTGGCTTCCGGCTTGAGCGCGGAGAAAGTCCTCGATCACGCCGCGCAGCGGCGGGCGCTTGACGCCCTGCGCCGTTTTGGCGAGCGGCTGCGTGGTTTTGCTCCGGAGCAGGTGCGAGCGGTGGCGACCGACGCGATGCGTGTCGCGCACAACGCCGACCTCGTCCTGCCGCAAGCCGAGGCTGCGCTCGGCTTTCCGATCGAAATCATCGCTGGGCGCGAGGAAGCTCGGCTGATCTTCATCGGCGCCGCGAAAGCGCTGCCGGCCGCGACGCATCGGCGTCTGGTGGTCGATATCGGCGGTGGCTCGACCGAGTTGATCATTGGCCAGGGCTGCGAACCCTTGCTGATGGAGTCGCTATTCATGGGGGGAATCAATTTCCGTCAGCGTTTCTTCCCGAGCGGGAAGGTAGACCAGAAGCGCTTCAGCGCCGCCGAAGTGGCGGCCGCTCGGCAGATGGAAGCGGTGGTTACTGACTACCAGCGCTGCGGTTGGCACGAGGCGGTCGGCTCCTCGGGTTCGGCGCAGGAACTTGCCGCCGTGCTTGAGTTGAACGGCCTCAACCCTGAGCGCTGCAGCGGCATCAGTCGCCAGGGGCTGGACCGTCTGCGGCAGCTGATCATCGCCGCCGGCTCGGCGGAACGGCTGCCGCTCAAAGGCCTGCGCCGCGAACGCCTGCAAATTCTCCCCGGTGCCCTGGCCATCATGTCGGCGGTGTTTTCCTTGCTCGAACTTGAACAAATGACCTATTCGGAGGGCGCTTTGCCACTCGGCGTCCTGCACGATCTGCGCAGTCGTTTCGAACATCACGACACGCGCGACCTGACCGTCGCGCAGTTCATGCGCCGCTATCAGGTCGCCGAGGAGCAGGTCCGACGCGTCGAGCGTACCGCCCTGGCCCTGCTCGGACAACTCATCCAGCTCGATTCTCCTGAGCACGAGCGGGAAGTCCACTTCCTGCGCTGGGCCGTCTCCCTGCACGAGATCGGCATTTCGGTGGCGCACGGCAGCTTTCACAAGCATGGCGCGTATCTCGTGAGCAACGCCGACATGCCGGGATTTTCGCAGCGCGATCAGTCGCGCCTGGCGCTGCTGCTTCTCGGCCAGCGCGGCAGGCTGCAGAAACTGGCCTCGCTGCCTGCCGGTGATCCGAACTGGCGGTTGCTCTTCTGTCTTCGGCTGGCGGTCTTGCTGCATCGTTCACGTCACGAGCAGGCACCGCCAGAGCTGGTGATCCGCGAGTCGCCCGAGGGTTTCCAGCTCTCTTGCACGGCCGCCTGGCTGGACGCTAACCCGCTGGCTCTTGCCGCTTTGCGCGAAGAGTCCCTGCTCTGGGGTGGTATCGGCAGTGAGCTGCAGCTCACTGCCCTGGCGCCTGCAGGGACGTGCCAGTGAGGCTCCGATGAACGTCGCCGCGATCGATCTGGTGCAGCAGCCGGGGGGGCTGCAGTTGCGCCTGTCCGGGGACTGGACGCTGGCGACGATGCCGCAGCCGATCGTCAGCTTCGAGCGGCGCCTGCGCGAGCTGGCAGCCGGCAATCCGGCGTGGGACCTGCAGGCCATCGCGCGTATGGACAGCGCCGGCGGGATTCTGTTGTGGCGCGCCTGGGGCCAACAGTGGCCGCCGTCGCTGCTTATTTCGAGCCGGCATCGAGCCTTGATTACGCGTGTTGAGCTCATGTCGCTTGATCTCCCGTCGGCGTGTTCGCGCGACGGCCTGTCGGTGCTGCTCGCCGTCGGTCGGCTGGTCCTCGCCGCGGCCAGTCACTTCACCGGCCTGGTGGCCTTGATCGGCCAGCTTGTCCTGGACCTGTTTTACCTCTGTCGGCATCCAGGGGACATCCCCTGGCGAGAGTTTTCAGCAAACCTCTTCAAGAGCGGTGCGCAGGCGCTGCCGGTGACGGCCTTGATCGGTTTCCTGATCGGAGTCGTTCTGGCCTACCTTTCGGCCTTGCAGTTGGCGAGCTTTGGTGCCGACGTCTTCATCGTCAATCTGCTTGGCATCAGTATCGTGCGCGAACTGGGGCCGGTGCTGGTCGCCGTTCTCGTCGCCGGTCGTTCGGGGTCGGCAATGACGGCCCAGATCGGCGTCATGCGCGTCACCGACGAGATCGACGCGCTGGCCACGATGGGCGTTTCGCAAAGCCAGCGCCTGGTTTTGCCCAAGGTCGCTGCGCTTTCGGTGGCGATGCCGCTGCTGGTGCTCTGGTGTTCGGCGGCGGGGATTTTCGGCGGCATGGTTTCGGCCAATTTGCAGATGGACCTGTCGTATGGCTTTTTCATTGATACCCTGCCCAAGGTGGTGCCGGTCGCCAATCTGTGGATCGGTATGGGCAAGGGCGTGATTTTCGGCTTTCTGATTGCCTTGATTGCCTGTCACTTCGGCCTCAGAGTCAAGCCGAATACCGAAAGCTTGTCCTCGCAGACGACCGCTTCGGTGGTGACGGCGATCACGGTGGCGATTCTGGTCGACGCCGTGGCTGCAATTCTGACTCGCAATATCGGACTGCCGCTGTGAGCGCAGCAGCAGAGGTGGCCCTAACAACGGTACCGGCCATCGAAATTCGCGGCTTGTGTACGCGCTTCGATGCGGTGGTGATTCATCGCGACATCGATCTCGCGGTCGAGGCCGGGCAGATACTCGGCCTGGTCGGCGGCTCGGGCAGCGGCAAGACGACCTTGCTGCGCGAGATCGTCGGTCTGTTGCGGCCCAGCGCGGGGACGCTTAAACTCTTTGGCCAGACGCTGTTCGACGGCGATCATGAGCAGGGGCGAGCGCTTCGCCGCCGCTTCGGAATGCTTTTTCAGCAAGGCGCACTCTTTTCGGCGTTTTCGGTCTTTGACAATATCGCCTTTCCGCTGCGCGAACTGCGCACCCTTGACGAAGCAATGATTCGTGATCTGGTCCTGCTCAAACTGGCGATGGTCGAACTTGAGCCGCGCCACGCTCAGCTGATGCCTGCGGAATTGTCGGGCGGGATGATCAAGCGCGTGGCGCTGGCGCGCGCCCTGTCCCTGGAACCGGAACTTCTCGTTCTCGACGAACCGACGGCCGGGCTCGACCCCGACCGTAGCGAGAACTTCATCACCTTGCTCAAACTGCTGCAGCAGGAGCTCGGCTTTACGGTGGTCATGGTGACGCACGATCTCGATACCCTGCTTGGCCTGGCGACGCGTCTGGCGGTACTCGCGGATCAGGAGATCGTTGCCTGCGGCACGCCGGCAGAAGTGCTGGCCGTCGATCATCCCTTCGTCCAGAAGTTTTTTGCTCCGAAGCGCGTGGCGGCAGCGATTCGACAGGAGGCGAGCTAGCCATGGAAAACCGTTCGCACGCGCTGCTGGCCGGATTGTTCACCCTGTTGCTGGGAGTTGCGGTGGTGCTCTCGGTGTGGTGGATCGGCGGCAAGCACGAGACCAGCCGCGACTATATCGTGGTGACGCGGCAGAACGTTACCGGACTGAGCCTGCAAGGACAGGTCCGCTACCGCGGCATTCGTGTCGGCAAAGTGCAGACCATTGAACTCGACCCGGATGATGTGCGCAACATCCTGATTCGCATCAGCGTAAACGATTCGGTACCGGTGACCCGTGGGACGGTTGCCAAAATGGGCTATCAGGGAGTCACCGGAATCGCGCACGTCCTGCTCGAAGAAACCGGCGCCGATCTGCAGCCACTGCCGGGTAATGCCGGGGAGGCTTCGCGAATTCTCATGCGGCCTTCGCTGATCGAGGAACTGTCCGATGCTGGTGGTGCCACCTTGCGCGCGGCCGGAGAGTTTCTTGGCAAGGCCAACAAACTGCTCGACAACGACAATCAGCAACGTTTCGCGGGTATTCTGGCCAATCTCGAAGCGACCACCGCCAACGCCAACGAAACGATCAGCGAGTTTCGTCAGTTGTTGGCGCAAACTCCGGAGAGCCTGCGTCGGCTCAACGCCACGCTGGCTCATGCCGAGCAGGCGGCGGGCCAGGCGACACCATTGCTGCTCGAAACACGTGAACTGGTCGTGCGTTTGCAGGCCGTCAGCAAGCGCGTCGATGGTTTGCTTGGCGACCCATCGCCGAGCGGGGTCGCCGCGCTCGCGCCGCGTCTCAACGAACTCGGTAGCGAGTTGTCGGCGAACTCGCGGCAATTGCAGCGGGTGTTGCAGATGCTCGAGGAGGCGCCACAAAGTTTCGTTTTTGGCTCGCCAAAGCATTCTCCCGGACCCGGCGAAGCCGGTTTCGTCGCCCCACCAAAGCGTGAAGGATCTCCATGAAGAGACGGTCGATCTGCCTTGCCGCGTGCCTGTTGCTCGCCGCCTGCGCAGGCGGGGCACGCAACAACACCCCAGCCGAGGTCTATGACTTCGGTTTGCCGGCTGCGCGTCTGGCCGAAGGCAGCGGCTGGGCGAAGCTGGCTCTCGAGATTCGCGCAGCGTACTGGTTTGACTCGCCGAGTATCGAATATCGCCTGCTCTACGACGATCCTCTGAAGCTGCGTAGCTACGCCGCCAGCCGCTGGGCTGGTGCGCCCGGACTGCTGCTCGCGCAGCACCTGCGGCAACAACTGGGACTGCTCGACAGCAGCGGACGTACGGCCGTCAGCTGCCTGCTGCGCCTTGAGCTGCAGGAGTTCTCGCAGGTCTTTGAAACGCCGCTGCTGAGTCGTGGCGTGTTGCAGGGAACGGCGCGCGTAATCGACGCCAGGCACCAGATCGTCGCCGAACGTGCGTTCAGCATCGAGCAGCCGGCAGCCGGCGCCGATGCCAGTGGCGGTGTGCGCGCCCTGGTTGTGGCCAGCAACGCCCTCGGGCAGCAACTCGCCGGCTGGTTGCAGGAACTCGAGAAACTTGGCCGGCTGAAGCAGTGTCCGGCGACGATCGCTGGCTGAGGGGCTTTGCCCTGGCCCGCGCAGAGGCTTTTTCTATCGACAGAGCAAGGAGGCAAGATGAGCACCGATATGCCAGTTCAGGACGACCCCTACGTTGTTCGCAGCGATCACCAGGGCGTCGCCACGCTGACTCTGAACCGCCCGCAGCAGTTCAACTCGCTGTCACAGGCGATGATCGCGGCCCTGCAGGCGCAGATTGACGCCATCGCGCCTGATCCAGCCGTGCGCGTGCTGGTCATTGCCGGGGCCGGCAAGGCCTTCTGTGCCGGACACGACCTCAAGGAGATGCGTGCCAACCACGACAAGGCTTTCATGCAGGACCTCTTCCGGCGCTGCGGCCGGATGATGATGGCCCTGACCCAGATGCCGCAGCCGGTGATCGCGCGCGTGCATGGCATTGCGACCGCGGCCGGCTGTCAGCTGGTTTCGATGTGCGACCTCGCCGTTGCCGCCGACAGCGCGCGCTTTGCGACCTCGGGAATCAATGTTGGCCTGTTCTGCGCGACGCCGGGTGTCGGCCTGTCGCGCAACCTGGGTCGCAAGCAGGCGCTGGAAATGTTGCTCACCGGCGATTTCATCGATGCACGGGCCGCTCTACAGCAGGGGCTGGTCAATCGCGTGGTGGCTGGCGACGCGCTCGATGCCGAGGTCGACAGGCTTGCCGGCTCGATCATCGCCAAGTCGTCGGTGGCCATTGGCATGGGCAAGCAGATGTTTTACAAACAGCTCGAAATGGGTCTCGAAGGCGCTTACCAGTACGCCTCCGAAGTGATGGCCTGCAACATGATGACCGAAGACGCGGGCGAGGGAATCGATGCCTTTATCGGCAAACGCAAGGCGGACTGGAGGGGTCGTTAATGGAGTGTTCCATTCTTGATGAGACTTTCGGCCACCGACTTTCGGCAACCATCTCCCACCCACCGTCATTGCGTGCTGGTTTAATGTGAAAGTCGCGCACGCGACTCACACGACTGCCAGTTGATCGGGGCCGCTGGCTCGGGCGGCGTGCAGTGCCTCGATGGCGCGCTTCAGAACGTCCTCGAACGACTGGTCCGTGGCGCTGGCCTGGCTGGCGCCGACACTGACCGTAAAGTGGACGGTGCCGTTCTCGGTCGGGATCGAGATGTCGGCAACCACCGTGCGGATGCGCTCGGCAACCGCGATCGCTGCGCTGATATCGGTGTCGAGCAGGAGCATGGCAAACTCTCCGGCACCGAGTCGCCCGATCATATCCGCGCCGCGTAGACAGGTGGTGGCCGCCTCGGCAAACGAGATCAGCGCCTGGTCACCGGTGGCGTGGCCATAACCATCGTTGATGCGTTTGAAGAAATCGATATCGACTAACAGGATCGAGAGCGGTTTCTGCGCAGAGTCTGCTTGCTGCAATTGCGCGTGGAACGCCGCGACGAAGTGCTGCCGGCTACTGACGCCGGTCAGCCGATCGGTGTTCGCCAGATGCTGCAGCTCGGCGTCTTGATTGGCCAGCGTGCGCAGCAGCTGCAAGGATCGAAAAGCCACCACGGCCAGTGGCACGGTGACGCAGGTGGCCAGCATGAGGATCCACAGGGTTTGTTTCTGCCACAGCGCGAGTGCCTCGTCGTAGGCTACTGAGACGGTCACCAGCAAGGGGAAATCGGGGACCGACGAGTAGCTGGTGAACTGTCGCCGCTGCTTGTCGCCGCTCTCCTCGAGCACCACCGCCTGGTCTTTCTGCAAGAGCTGCGCGCCGGGAAGCGTGACGCCGGTGATCGCTTGGCCGAGCAGTCGCCGGTCGTTGGGCGCTCGCGCCAGAATTGTGCCGTCGGCGCGGAGGAGAGTGATTACCCCGCCCGGCTTGCGGCGCTGTTTCTCGTACACGGTCGTCAGTTTGCTCAGGTCAATCACCGCGACCAGGATTGGGAAAGCCTGCGTGGGCAGACGGCTGGCGATGGGTAGTTCGGAATTTCCCTCCGGCTTCCTGCGTGTGGGGGCGCCGATGAACAGGCCACCGCCTGCCGGCGTGCTTCTGAAGTAGTCGCTGTCGGCGACGTTTGCCAATGGCTCGGAGGAGTCGGAAAGTGGGTCTATCGCCGTGCCGTCGGCAGCCAGCAGACGAATCTCTATGGTGGCGGCAGTGCGGTCGCGAAAGTCCTCGAGCAAGCGCCGAAAACCGGGGGCACTGGCTGGGTCGAGGTCGGGGTTTGCCGCCAGCCAGTTGGCACACGCGGCAAGAATGACTTCGGCCAGACGAAACTGCCGCCGCGTCTGGTCTTCGACGGCGTGGGTCATGCGCTGCAGGGATTCGCGCGTCGTGGCGACGCGTTCATCGCGAGCCGAGACGATCCAGAAGCTCACGGCAGCCCACAAGGCCGCGACAAACAGCAGCGAGAAGACGATGACCGTTCGCGGGCTCGCCCATTCCTCAAGATGCTTTTTGGTGGCCTTGACCATGCTGTGCCTGCCCCTGTCACACGTGGGGAGTCATTCTAGCAGCGTAGTCGCGCTGACGGACAAGCGCGCCGCCGGGGCCGGGATTGTGCTAACGCTGCCAGCGCCGCTCGTCGTCGACGTCCCGGTCTGCGTCGTCGCCGACCACCGTGGCGTCCTCGGCCTCAACATCGATGACCCCGGCGAAGAACTCGATCGCCGTGTCGGCAACCTGCGCGGTGTCGTAGTAAGCGTAGGCGCCAGCGCCAAGCGCGCCAAAAACCGGTATCCAGCGAGAAATCCCCTTGCCGATCAGCCTTTGCGCGATGTGCATGCCGATCTTCAGCACCACCGCCTGCACCTGCGGCCGCGAGGCCCGCTGAACGACAAAACGTTGCCCGATCTGGGCGACCAGATCGCGAACCGCTTGCGCGTCGGTATGCCGGAAAAGACAGTAGATCATCTCCTCGCGGCCCAATTCTGCAGTTTTTCCATAGCAAGCGGCGATGTCGGCGACCAGCTGCGTCTGCAGTTGCCACAGCGAGCGCAGTTCCGGAAGCAGGGTCAGCCAGCCGAGCGGGCCGGGCGGCAGGCTAAGCCCGCTCGAGGTCACAGCAGCGCGTCGTGCTGCTGTGGCGGCAATCGCGCGCGCGCGAAGTTCCGGTTTGCGTGCTTCAAGTTCCGTACTGACCGGTGTATGGCCGACGAAGTCGAGAATCGCCTCGGCGATTCGGGGCCCTGCCTTGAGCTGCGCCTTGCGTTTCGAGAAACGTCTATCTTGCATGGTCAGAGTGCCATTTAATGTGAAAGTCGCGTATGCGACTCACGAAACTCCCTTCTCCCCTCGCGGGAGAAGGGCCGGGGGAAGAGGGGGCGGTCATGACTTTCATGATCAGGGGTGTCTCGACATGTCATGACCGTTAATGTGAAAGTCGCGTCCGCGACTCACGAATAGAAAGTGCCCGTCTGCCGTTTTGCGGAATAAAGCGCCATTTTGCTTCATGCGCTGGTCCGACGCCAGACGCTCGCCAGCCAGGGTTGCTGCGCGCACGGCAGGCCGGTCGGACGATAATAGTGTTCGATCTCCATATAGCCCGCCGCCGCCATGTGTTCGCGCCACGCGGCGAGGTCGTGGTAGCTGGCGTAGCGGCCACTGCTCCAGCCTTCCTCGTTATCGCCACGCGGGTTCGAGCAGAACAAGACGCCGGCGGGCTTGAGGGTGGCGCGCAATTGTCGCAGGACGCGTAGTAGTTCCTGGCGTGGGATATGGAACAGCGAGGCATTGGCGTAGACCCCGTCAAAGTGTGCTTCAGGCAGATCGAGCTTGAGGAAGTCCTGCTGCCAGACCGTACAGCCGCTGTCCTTGCGTGCCATGTCGACGAAGTTCCGCGAACCGTCGAGTCCGATCGCCCGATGGCCGAGCTGGGTAAGCGCTTTGAGGTCGCGGCCCGGCCCACAGCCGAAGTCCAGAACCGTGAAAGGTGCCTGGCCGTGGATATGGCGCAACAGTGCGGCGATGTTTTGCGTCACGTCGTGCTCGCGCGTGCCTGCACGGAAGTCCTCGGCGCGCTGGTCGTAATGGGCCAGGGTCTGGGTGCTGATAAGGTCGAGATCGTCGGGACGTAATGGCATGGCTGGTGTGGGCGGCCGGGTTATGAGCAGCGGGCAAGATGGAATATGGCGGAACGGAGGTGGCCATTGATGGTAAACCATAGGCCCGCCATTTGGCTCGACGAGCTGCGTTTGCTCGCCGACAAGGTCAGCTTGGCGCGACCGGCTGCCGAAAACAGGAAAAGAAATATTCCTGTGCTAATCTACGTGACGGCGTGCGGCCTTGCCGGGCTCGCTGCAGCGGGAGCGATGACGGGCTGACGCCAGGGGAGACGACATAATATGACCCGGGGAAGGCATGCCTTTCCCACCACGAGGGTTCGCCATGGCCACTGAAACCGAAATGAAGCTATCGCTGCCGGCGCGCGCGGCCAGCCAGTTGAGCCGCCATGTCTTGCTGTCGGGCGTGCCGTCGCAGCGGCAACTGCTGATCAATACCTACTACGATACGCCCGATTGCCGCCTGCGCAGCGAGCGGCTGATCGTGCGCTATCGTCAGCAAGGGGGCGACTGGCTGTTGGGCGTCAAGACTGCTGCTCAACTCAGCGGTGGGCTGGCCGAGCGCCAGGAGTGGGAGTGCCCTGGCCGGCCCGGCGAGTTCGACTTTTCGCATGTCGACCAAAGCGCTGTTCGCGATCTTCTCGAGTCCTTGCAAGATCAGTTGCAGCCGGCGTTTGTCACCCGTTTCCAGCGCCACACCTGGCTGCTGGAGCCGCGCGCGGGCGTGCGCATCGAACTGGCGCTCGACCGCGGGACGATCGAGGCCAGCGGTCGTCGCCAGCCAATCCGTGAGGTCGAGCTGGAGCTGCTGTCCGGAGCCGTCGGCGATCTCTTCGACCTGGCCGTTGCGCTGCAGGCCAGCCTGCCTTTGCATCCGGAAGCTCGCAGCAAGTCCGATCGCGCCTATCGCCTGATGCTCGACACGCCGATGACCGCGGCCAAAGCGCTGCCGGTTGCGATCGACGCCAGCTTGTCGAGCATCAGCGCATTTCGTCGCATTGCCCTGTCCTGCGTCAACCAGTTGCAGAGCAATGAGCAAGGTATTCTCACGACCGATGCGCCCGAGTTTGTGCACCAGGCGCGCGTCGCCATTCGCCGCCTGCGGTCGGCCGTACGTGTCTGGCAGCGCCACCTCCCGGCGCCATTCGTGGCCCGTTTTGATCCTCTCTGGCAGGAACTCGCCAGGCATCTGGGGGGGGTACGCAACTGGGACGTTTTCCTGGCCGATACCGCGCCGCTATTGAGTGCGGCCTTTGCCGACCGGGCAGAAGATCAGACGAAAGTAGAGTTGTTGTTTCGCTACGCCCGCCGGCGCTGCACAAACAATCGCCGGGCCGCGCGAGCCGCTTTCAAGTCGGCCACCTATTCGCGTCTGTTGCTCGACTTCTCGGCCGCTCTTCAGGCGTTGCCCGAAGCCAAGCGCGGTTCGCTGGGAGACTTTGTTCCCGCCTGGCTCAACAAGTGTACCCAGCGCGTCAACCAGCGCGCCGCAGAGGCACAGCAGGGCGGCGACGAGGCTCGTCACCGTCTGCGCCTGGCGTTCAAGCAATTGCGCTACGCGCTCGAATTCTTTTCGCCAATTTTCGCCGGGCCCGTATTGCAGAACTACCATCAGTCGCTTACCGCCCTGCAGGAACAGCTCGGGCACCAGAACGACCTCGCGGTCGCCATGCAACTGGTTGTTGAGGCGCTGCCGGGGCGCAGAGCCGAGGGTGTCCATGGCTGGCTGGCGGCGCAAAGCGAGGCACTGCTACCGGAACTGGAAGCGCTTTTGGAGGCTTTTCGACGTCAAGACGCGCCGTGGTCAGCGCCTTCGCCGTGAACGGGTGGGTTTGCGGCGGGTTGCAGTTTTTACAGGTTTACAGCGAGCGGTTCTGAGGTCGTCTCAGCTTTCCTTGGCCGTGCGGTCTTTTTGCCCCTCGACGTAACCGGTAAGTTGCGACTCGAGTTCGTTGAAAGCTGAAGGCGCTTGCTGGCTCAAACGCGACAGCCTTCGCATCAGGCGCTGCTGCGCAAAAGTCTCCGCCGGGTCGGGCTTGCCCAGTAGATACTCCGAGCCGCGTTTGGTCATCACGACCATCGAATTGGACTCGAATCTGTGGCCAGTGAGCGGCGACGTCCTGATGTGCGAGGACGAGGGAAAGCGCGGATTACTGCCATACACGCGCCCTTCGATGCACACCAGTCTTTCGCCCTCACGGGTGATCAGTTCCAGAGTTTTCCAGTTATTGAGGATATTCATAGTGTCCCCGCCCCCATTTTCAATGCGAAGTAGCCAAGCGACTCACCATTCTAGCCGACAAATCAATGCTGCGCCGCCTTTCGGAAGTAGGCCGAATGCCGTGACGTGCTTCGTCAATAGTTGTCTTCGCAGATTTGGTCATGTGTTAATTCAGAGATTTGCAAACCAAGCAAGCTTGTTAAGAGTCCTGCCCGAAGGTGGGAAGCTGGCCGGTCACCGCCGTTACTGTCCACAGCGACTCGTCGGGAGACCGTTCCAGCTATCGCAGCAAGCAGACGTATCTTGGTAGTAGCAAAAACCTTGCCACTTTTGCATAAATAAAGTGACTCCATTAAAGCAAGAGCTTAGAGTTGTTGCGTGTTAACGGCAAAAATGCCGTGTAAAATTTATCGACACTTGCCGCGCGCGAGTGGGCGAGTGAGCCAGTCGGCGAATGACATTCGGCGTTTCCATTGACGGCTTGCTGGGCCGTTGCCGACGCAGCTTTCAAGCGTCCAGCGCACTCTGCAACAGGCAGTTGCTTTCGTCGGCAGCGAGTGCTTCGATCCTGGCCAGCTGTTGCGTCAGTACGGCCAGTGTCGCCTCTGAGGCGTCACGACCTTTGCGCAGGCGGCCGAGGATGCGCGCGCGCAACACCGCTGGCCTGGCCTGTGGCGCGACGATAAAGAAAGCGACTGCCGCCTGCGCGGCCAGGGCTCGGAAGCTGTCGCGCCGGGCGCGTTCGAGAAAGGCGGCGTCGACGATCACCGACCAGTTGGCTGCCAGCAGCTCCTCGGCCAGCTCGTACAGGCGGCCGTAGGTCAGTTCGCTGACGTTCCTGGTGTAGAGGCCGCCGTCTACCGGCGAGCCACTTCGCGCGGCTGCGTCGAGGTCGAACAGGCGCTTGCGCTCGACGTCGGAGCGCAGGCGTAGTGTCGCCGCGGCGGGATCGTGCAGCAATACTCGGCGTGCGGCGCGACTCTTGCCGCAAGCGGAGACTCCGTGGGTGATGATCAATCTTGCGGGGGGCGGGTTCGCCAAGCGTTCGGCGAGCGCCAGGTAATCGTTGGCGTGGCCGCCATCACTGCTCGTCTGCGTGGCCCGCAGCGCCGCCACTTTGGCGCGCACCAGTGCGCGATAGACGGCGTAGAAGCGTAGCACCTGCACGGCGTCGTAGTCGCCACTGCAGGACAGCCACTCGTTGACCAGCCAGGCGGCCAGACCGGGCTGATCGTGGTCGAGGAGATCGATGAAAGTGAACGCGATCTCGCTGGCGACGTCAATCCAGCGCAGATCTTCACTGAATTCGATGCAGTCGAAGAGGCGTACGTTGCCGTCAATCACAACCAGGTTGCCCAGATGCAGGTCGCCGTGACACTCGCGTACCCGGCCGGCCGCTTTGCGGGCGGCGAAGCGGGGTGCCAGCCGCTCGAATTCGCGGTGCGTCCACGCGGCGAGCCGTGCCAGGCGCGTCTGTTCTTCCCGGCCTGGCAGCAGCGGCGCCAGCTCGGCGAAATTGGCGAGGGCCGGTGCCAGCACCTCCTCGGGTTCGCCGAAATGCGTGTCGGCCGGTGCCACTGTCGCCTGCTCGTGAAACTCGGCAATCGTGGCGGCCAGGGCGGACATCTGTTTCGCATGCAGTTTTCGGCGCCCGCACAGGCGATCGAGTCGACCCGCTTCGGCGAAGCGGCGCATTTTGACCGCGAACTCGATGGCCTCGCCGCTGCCGCCGATCTGCGGGTCGGCCGCCGTGCCGCCAATGGCGACGACTTGCAGGTAGAGGTCCGGCGCGAAGCGACGATTCAGGCGCAGCTCGGCCTCGCAGCAGGCTTGGCGCTTGGCGAGCGTGCTGTAGTCGAGGAAGGGCAGGAGCAGCGGCTTCTTGATCTTGTAGGCGAAGGCCCCGGCCAGGAGCAGCCATGAGGCGTGCGTTTCGACGAGTTCGACGCCGGTCGCCGGGTCCGGATAGCGGTCGGCTTCGAGCAGGGCGGCGATCAGCGGGGGTAGCACTTGCCGGCGCCGATCAACGGCCGACTTCGGCCAACAGCGAGGCGATCATCGCTTCTGCCTGGCGCAGGTAGCTGCCGCCGAACAGGTTCAGGTGGTTGAGTACGTGGTAGAGCTGGTACAGCGTTCGCCGCTGTTGGTAGCCGTCGGGCACTGGCCAGGCCTCGCGGTAGGCGGCGTAGAAGCGCTCCGGAAAGCCGCCGAACAGTTCGCTCATTGCCAGGTCGCATTCGCGGTCGCCGAAATGGGCCGCCGGGTCGAACAGCGCCAGCCTGCCCGTTTCGTCGATGGCTGCATTGCCGGACCACAGGTCGCCATGCAGCAGGCTGGCGCTTGGCCGATGAGCGGCGAAGAAGGCGGCAAGATTCTCCGCCAGCCGCTCACCTTTGGCGATCAGTCTGCCCTGGTAGCCGCCCGCTGCGGCGAGTGCGAGCTGTGGTTGCAATCGCTGCGTGGCAAAGAACGCCGGCCAGCTAGCCCGCCCGGCGTTGAGTTGTGGCGTACGGCCGATGAAGTTGTCGCGATGCCAGCCGTACTGTGGGCCGCTGATGCGATGCAGTTCGGCGAGCGAGCGGCCCGCCGCCGCCACCTGCTTCTCTTCTCGCAGGCCGTGCAGGCGCAGGTGCTCGAGGACCAGGTAGGCCTGCCCGCCGGCGCGGCCGTGGCCGACGACGCGTGGCACGCGCAGCGCCGGGCAGGCCGCCAGCGCCTGCAGGCCGTCCGCTTCGGCGACGAACATGTCGAGCAGGCTGGCGTCATTCAATTTGACGAAGCAGCGTCGTTGGCCGCTCTCGAGCAGCAGCGTGCGCGAGATCGAACCACCCCCAATCGGTGTGCCGGCGTCGATCGCGGTGGGCTGCGCTTCGCGGTCGCCATCGATCAGCGCACGCAGCGCGTCGCCCAGTGCAGCATTCATGGCCAAGCTCGATTTCATGTGCTTCCCGCCAGGGCCGAGGCTGACGTCAACTCACTTGTTGACCACTTCAGCCTGCGGGCGCGGTGCCAGATTGACACGATTGCGACCCTCGCCCTTGGCCGCGTAGAGCGCTTGATCGGCGCGTGCGATGAACTCTGCGGCCGACTCGCCAGCGACGTAATCGGCGATACCGATGGAGACGGTGATGTTGCCGATCAAGAGCTGCTTGCTGCCGCTGGTCCTGATACGGCTGGCCGCGACCAACGCGCGCAAGGCCTCGGCCAGGCCGACCGCGCCGCCGCGCGGCGTTCGTGGCAGGATCACGGCAAACTCTTCGCCACCAAAACGAGCAGCTGTGTCCTTGCCTTTCACGTTGGCCCTGAGCATTTCGCCGACGCCGGCCAGCACCTTGTCGCCGAACAGGTGACCGTGGGTATCGTTGAGCCGTTTGAAACGGTCCAGATCGATCATCAGCAGGCATGGTCCGTGGCCGGAAGGGAGGTCTTGTTGCAGGCAGGCGGTCAGGGCCAGATCGAATCCCCGGCGATTGGCCAGCCCGGTCAGGCCGTCGACCAGGGCTTCTTCGCGGGCACGCGCGACCTCGTGGCGGAGCTCCTGCGCTTCACGACTGCTGTTCTCCAGCCGCTCCTGCAGGTCACTGATCGCCTTCTGCATGTCGCGTGTACCGCGCAGGATCTCGGCGAGACCGGGTGGCTGTGCCTCCTTGGCATTTGCCGGGTGCTGCAGGGTCGCGCTCCAACGTTCCAGCGAGTCGCTGTAATGTGAGGCCTGATCACCGGCATGAGTTGCCGAGTCGGCGACCTGGCCGACAAGGTCGCCGACGCTGTCGCCGATACGCAGCGCGGTTTTCGCGTCCAGGTCGGCGACGTGTTTGTAATACAGCGCGCAGGCGGCGGGGTCGTCGAGCTTGCCTTCGGTCGTGAGGCGCGCGTCGAGTGCTATTTGCAGGTCCCGATTGATGCCCGACACATATTCGTACCAGATCGCGTAGCTGAATGGATGCAGGCCGGCACCCTGCTGGCTCATGCGTTTCACTGCCTGGCGCAGAAACTGCGCTTTGCTCAAAAGTGTGCTCGTACCTCATTGTCGTTCTCTCTTGTCCTGGTGGTCAGCAAGCGGTCTTTGCAAATTCGTCACCTGCCGGGCTTGCTTACGGCGGCGGCTTGATCCTGCCCTGCCGTAGCAGATGCTCGACCCTTCAGGTGGCCGCGGTCGGCTGAACAAATAACCCTGCATCTTCGGGCAGTTGGCCTGGCGCAGGAACTCAAGCTGCGCGCGGGTTTCGGCGCCTTCCGCGATCACTTCCAGCCCGAGGCTGTGCGCCATGGCGATGATGGCGGTGGTAATACCGGCATCATCGGCGTTGTCCGGCAGGCCGCGGACGAAGCTCTGGTCGATCTTCAACATGCCGATCGGAAAGCGCTTGACGTATGACAAAGACGAATAGCCGGTGCCAAAGTCGTCGATCGAAAAATGGACACCGAGTTTGCGCAGACGATGGAAACCGTCGATCCGTCGTGCCTCCGGCTCCATCAGGATGCTCTCGGTCAGTTCAAGTTCGAACTGGCTGGCCTCGATGCCCGTCGCGGCGATGATTATCGCAACCGAGCCCAGGAAGTCGTGCGTGCGCAACTGTCGCGCCTCCTGAGCCGAACGCAACACGTAGCGCGCCCGGTGACCGAGAAGCGGCCAGTTGATCGGCTTGGAGATGAAGTCGCTGGCACCCGACTCGTAGGCCTGGTTGGCCGATTCCATATCATCCATGCCGGTGACCATGATCACCGGCACCTCGCTCATGTCCCGGCGTTGGCGAATGTGTCTACAAACGGCAAAGGCGTCGACTCCCGGCATCTCGATGTCGAGCAGGACCAGTGCGGGAGGTGGCCCAGCCAGCAGTTCGATCGCTTCTTCGCCGTCGGCCGCGACGCCGACTTCGAAGTCGAATTGCGCCAGCGTTTCCTGTTCGAGCATGCGCATCACAGGGTCGTCGTCGACGATCAGGACTCTCGGTCGTGTGGTCGCCTCAGGCAGTAGCATGGTCTGGACTTTCGGCAAGGATGGTCGCCAGCAAGGCGAGTACGCGCGGGAGCTCGAATTCTACTACTTCCAGCAGTGGCTTCGCGCCGTCCTCGGCTTCTTTGCGGGCGAGTGTTTCGCGTTCCCTGCATAGCTTTGCCAGTTGTTCGGGGCCGACATTCGCGCTGCTGGATTTCAGCGCATGCGCGCTCCTGCGCAAGGCTTCGGCGTCGCCTGCTGCGGCAGCGGTTTGTGTCGCTGTCGTTGCCAGTGGCAGCCAGCGCTGCAAAGTGGCGAGCAGGCGCTCACGGGAGAAGGGCTTGCTAACGGTCATGACAATCGAGACAGCCCAGATCATGAAAGTCATGACCGTTTTCCCCTCTTCCACGACCCTTCTCCCGCGACGGGAGAAGGGCGATTCGTGAGTCGCTTGCGCGACTGTCAAAATAAGTTAATCGTCTTTTTCTCAAGGCAATAAACCTAACGGCAATCCGCGGCAAGAGCTTTAGCCCGGAGCGTGTGTTTGTCGCCCATCATCGCCCGGTCGACATTCGCGTGTGCTGCCCTCGCCGCGAGCTGGCGGACCACCGCCATGAACGGGGAATGGGAGCAGAACCCGGATGGTCGAAAGCGACGCACGGGCCTTGGATGACATGGCGGGGTCGGCAAAGGGCACCATGATGGCCAGCCGGCCGGCCATCATCCGGCAGTAGCGGCTACGCCTTCACCGCCCGTACGGCGCGGCGCAGCAGGTAGCCGAGCAGAATCGACGCCAGGGTCAGACCAAGCAGCGAGGCCAGCCAGAAGCCGGCGGCGCCCATTGCCTGTCGGGCATGAAAGGCTAGCCACCAGCCACCGAACAGGCCGACGCCCCAGAAGCAGACGACGTGTACCAGCATCGGCACGAACGTAATCTTGTAGCCGCGCAGGGCGTGCGCGGCAATCGTCTGTATGGCGTCGAAGACCTGGTACAGGGCGACGTAGCCGATCAGCGCCAGGGCCACCGCCTGTACCGCCGGATCGTCGGTGTAGGCGGCGGTCAGCGGCTTCGCGATCAGCCACAGCAAGAGGCCGAGCAGCGTCGACAGCACACCGGCAAGCAGCAGTCCGGCGCTGATCGACAGTTCGGCACGCCGCCAGTCGCGTGCGCCGGCGGCATGTCCGACCTGGGCCAGCGTGGCGATGGCCAGCGCCAGTGGCAGCATGTAGCAGATCGCGGCGAGGTTGGCGACGATGCGGTGACCGGCGACGACCGTTGCGCCGAGTTGGGCGATGAACAAGGCCATCAGCGTGAATGAGGAAATCTCGACGAAGCTCGAAAAACCCATCGGCAGGCCGAGACGCAGCAGTTCCGTCAGCGGGCGGCGGCGTGGCAAATGCCAGTCGGCGAGCAGTTTGTAAGGCTGCAGCGCCTTGGCGAACAGCAGGTAGCCGGCAGCAGCGAGCATCGAGAACCAGCCGACGACGGCGTTCGAGACGCCGCAGCCAAGGACGCCGAGCGCTTCGCCGCCCCAACGCCCGGTGACCAGCAACCATGCCAGCAGTGCGTGCAGCAGGGTGCTGACGACACTGATGACCAGCAGTGGGCGGGGTTTTCCGAGAGCGTTGCAGAAGGCGTGGAAAGTTCGGTAGAGGAGTACCCCGGGCAGTCCCACGGCGAGCAGGCTCAGGTAGGCGCGCGCTTTCTCTTCGACGCCCGCGTCGATCCTCGAGAGCGCGAACAGCGGCTCGGGGTGGAGCAGGATCTGTACGCCGGGGATGGCCAGCAGCAGCGCCAGCCAGAAGGCCTGCTGCAGCGTGCCGGCGATCTCCTGCTCGCGGCGGGCGCCGCGCAGGTGGGCGACGCTTGGCGCGACGGCCTGCAGGATGCCGGCGAAGGCAAAGAGCACCGAGATGTAGATGCCGCCGCCAACGGCCACCGCCGCCAGATCTTCGGTCCCGTAGTGGCCGAGAAGGGCAGTGTCGATGATCATCATGCCCATCGACGTCAGCTGCGCGATCAGCATTGGTGTCGCGTGCGCGACAATCAGGCGGGACTGCTGGGCGAGCATCGGTGGCGGGAGCGAAGAGGGCCGCCAAGGCTACCCGATTTTTCCCGCGCGCGGGTCGGCGGCGGCCACCATGCGGGTTCGTCGCGGCCGTTTTCCGAAACGCTCAGGACATGTCGAGAGAATCCTGATGATGGATGTCATCACCCTCCCCCTTTTCGCAGACCCGTCTCGCGCAGGGAGAAAAGGGCGCTTCGTGAGTCGCATACGCGACTTTCACATTAACGGTCATGACAGGTGGAGACACCCCAAGTCATGAAAGTCATGACCGTTTCCCTCTTCCCCTGACCCTTCTCCCGCGAGGGGAGACGGGAGTTTCGTGAGTCGCTTGCGCGACTTTCACATTAAGGATTGCGGAGGGGCAGTTGAAAGATGACCGCAGTTGTACTAGGGTTTCCACTTTTGGCCACCACGGAGAGCAAGGAAATGGTCGCAGCGAGCCAGGGTACCGCTTACGAAGCCATCGAAATCGCCAGCCGCGACGAGATCTCGGCGTTGCAGGTCGAACGCCTGCGTTGGTCGCTGCACCAGGCCTACGACCACGTCGACCACTATCGGCGCAAGTTCGACGAGCATGGCGTCCACCCGGATGACTTGAAAACTCTCGCCGACCTGAGCAGCTTCCCGTTCACCATCAAGGACGATCTGCGCGAAAACTACCCCTTCAAGATGTTTGCCGTGCCACGCGAGAAGGTGCTGCGGGTGCACGCTTCCTCGGGGACGACCGGCCAGCCGACGGTCGTTGGCTACACGCAGAACGATATCGACATGTGGGCGACGCTGATGGCGCGCTCGATTTATGCCGCTGGCGGGCGGTCCGGCGACATGGTGCATGTCGGCTACGGTTACGGACTGTTTACCGGTGGCCTCGGCGCCCATTACGGCGCCGAGCGTCTGGGCTGCACGGTGATCCCGATGTCGGGCGGGCAAACGGAAAAACAGGTGCAGCTGATCGCCGATTTTCAGCCCGACATCATCATGGTGACGCCGTCGTACATGCTCAATCTGGCCGACGAGTTCGGCAGACAAGGCGTCGCCGCCGATTCGACGCGCTTGCGCATCGGGCTCTTCGGTGCCGAGCCGTGGAGCGAGTTGATGCGCCGCGAGATCGAGACCACTTTCGGCATCGACGCGATCGACCTCTATGGGCTGTCGGAAGTGATCGGCCCCGGCGTCGCCAGCGAATGCGCCGAAAGCAAGGACGGACCGGTGATCTGGGAGGATCACTTCTATCCAGAAATCATCGACCCGAGCAGCGGCGAAGTGCTTCCCGACGGCAGTCACGGCGAGCTGGTGTTTACTTCGCTGAGCAAGGAAGCCTTGCCGATCGTCCGTTACCGGACGCGCGACCTGACTCGTTTGTTGCCGCCGACGGCGCGCTCGATGCGCCGGATCGACAAGATCACCGGCCGCTCGGACGACATGTTGATCATTCGCGGGGTCAACGTTTTCCCGTCGCAGATCGAGGAATTGATCCTCAAGCAGCCGATGCTGTCGCCGCATTACCTGATCGAAGTCTGGCGTGATGGTCACCTCGACGCCGTCGACGTCAATGTCGAGATCAAGCGGGAGTACCGCTACCGGCTGGCGGTGGACAAGGAACACGTGGCGAACACCCTGCAGCACCACATCAAATCCTTCATCGGCATCACTGCGCAGGTGCGCATCATCGACATCGGTGGTATCGAACGCTCGCTTGGCAAGGCGCGTCGGGTGATCGACAAACGACCGCCCGAGTGAACGCGCGAGTGAACGCCTTGGCGAGGCTTTGCCCAGCAGCCGGAAGGGATGCATCGAGCGGCGCAGCGAAGGGCTGGGATGATCTCAGCGCTGAAGCATGACGACGCCGGCCCAGTAGTGGCAAGGCGTTGCGGTGGGCAGGCAAAAAAAACCTTCGCACAAGAGGGCTAGACGGCCGGGCGGACTTCTGGCAGGATAGGTGGAGCGTAATC
>Ga0209573_1001761_pt1 | contig 31081 bp, 21 predicted proteins | sample TNRBio252014_DNA_FD_185870 | JGI IMG/M metagenome (GOLD analysis project Ga0209573, IMG submission 185870) | Wastewater treatment Type I Accumulibacter community from EBPR Bioreactor in Madison, WI, USA - TNR Reactor_6/25/2014_ DNA (SPAdes)... | ecosystem: Engineered > Bioreactor > EBPR >...
CTCTTTGAATTGAGCGTGTACTTTGAGCAAAAGACACCAAATTTGTCCTTGAATCAGAGATTTAACACTTGGTATGATTCATTAGCTAAAAGACTATAGACTAATAGACTATTGAGCTAAACAATTACAAAGCTTTAACTAAAACAATCCAAACAATTCAGCGTCAATCTTTTCTATTACTTCTGCCAAATGGGTTGGCTGTTTGACAAAGTCTTTGTTGGAAATATTGATTATAAGGAGTTTTCCAAGGCTGTAGGATTGGATCCATTCGTTATATTTCTCATTGAGATGGCTGAGGTATTCCAGATTGATGGATCCTTCATAGTCCCTGCCTCTTGCCTGAATGTGTTCTACCAGGGTAGCGATATCTGATTTAAGGTAAACCAGGAGATCCGGAGGTGAAATATATGAAGACATGATCTCAAACAAGGACTGATAATTATTGAAATCCCTTTTGCTCATAAAACCCATTTCAAACAGGTTGGGTGCAAAAATTTTGGCATCTTCATAGATCGTTCTGTCCTGAATGACGGTTTTTTCACCTCGTTGAATCGCAGCCACCTGTTGAAAACGACTGTTGAGGAAGTAAATCTGTAAATTGAAAGACCATCTGCTCATATTTCCATAAAAATCACTGAGATAGGGATTGTCAGAAGTGTCTTCGAACATTGCCTCCCACTTGTAATGTCTGGCAAGTAAATTCGAAAGTGTGGTTTTCCCCGCACCAATATTTCCCGCAATGGCAATATGTTTGAGTTTTTCTTTAATGATACGTCAATTTGCCCGGTATATACCGGATTCAAAGAAATGAATAAATCAATAAATGAATGAAAGGTGATCATAAAACCAACCATCAAAACATCCATCATGTAATAAGACGCTAAGATAATTTTTTGAAATAAAAAGTGAGGAGAATATTTGAAAAAAACATATATTTATTTTTTTGATCGGGTTTCTTCAGGCGTGATCTTATTAATTTAGGTGGTTAGCTTTTTTGTCTGTCTTTTTTCAGGATTTAAAAGAAAAAATCTGGCAAAAGATCCCAAAATTGTCATGTAAATATACGATCTGAACTCAGAATTAATTCCCGGACTAAAGAACTAAAAGACTAAATGATTAAATCACTAAAGGACTAAAGGACTAATCGACTAAATGACTAATAAATATTTGATTTTCAGTCACAAATAGTTTTACCTGGCTTACTGAAATTAAAACATCATGTCGTAATACCTGTTGATTTGTTTTTGGAATTCAGCAATACTGATGTTGCGGGCAACTCTGATGTATTCCTTTCCGTCAAAAAAAACGAGGATCCCCGGAACGGTAAAAATTCCATTTTGTCCTGCTATATCCGGATAATTGACTGTATCAGCGTAGGCGATTTTCAACAGTGGAAAATGCTCCTCACACATTTCCACAATTTTGGGTTTCAAGACTTTACAAACATTGCATTGCTCATGGGAAAAATAGATGAGACAAGCGTCTGACTGTTGGACGAATGATGAAAAATGTTCAAAACTTATTAATTGCTCCATGGTTCAACTTTATAGTTCTAACCAGATTGACTAAAATTTCAATCCCGATTTGGCGTGTTTATCTTCAGGGCAGTCTTTACATTTATGTTTGCCCTTTTTATACCTTTTGCAACAAGTGTCATCCGATCCGGATTTGGCCTGATTGATACTTCCTGAAATGACCGTAACCGGCTTTAAACCTGTCAGAAATACAAATTTTTCCTTTTCCATCATATTAAATTAAAAATCATAAAACACTCATTTTGTAAAAAAGTTGATTTATATGAATTAAAACTTAATTTTTCAGATCATAATCACCCTGCATTTTATTTTAAATTATAAAATGACAATGTTCGTCATGCAAATGTAGATTTTTTCTACCAGACTATCTGTTTGAGCTACGAATGGAATAACAATTAATGTTTAAATTGCGTCTTATTTTAAAATTAATTTAATATGAATTTCCCAATGAAGCATGTATTACAAAATTCGCTTTCCTTTGAATAAAAATCTTCACAGGATGGTTCATATCAGATATTTTATCAAAAAAATCAGCCATGTGTTCGGATCAAATTAAAGTGACTTTATAAAACGGAACAAAACGAATGACAACGAAATACTTTTACTTTATTTTACTGTTTTGCTTCTACTTTCAGGTGACCGGTCAGCAAAATAGCCTTAAGCAATATCGTGCCGTTCGTGTGGTTGAGGTGGCACCTACTATTGACGGAAAACTTGATGACCTTGCCTGGGAAACTGGTGATTGGGGCACGGATTTTGTTCAATATGAACCTTTTAACGGCAGGCAACCCAGTTACCCAACCTATTTCAAAATTCTATTCGATGACAACAATCTGTATGTAGCCATGCGTGCTATAGACCCCTACCCTGACAGCATCATCACCCGTTTAACCCGCCGGGACAATGACGAGGGAGACGTGATGATCATCGCTCTTGACAGTTATTATGACAAACGAACCGCTTTTTGTTTTGGAGTGAGCGCTGGTGGAGTAAAAACAGATTTTATTTTAACAAATGACGGAGATAACAACAATAGCAACTGGGATCCGAACTGGTGGGTGAAGGTTACAAAAAACCATGAAGGATGGGATGCGGAGATGAGGATTCCATTAAGCCAACTCCGTTTTAAAAAAGGTGGTTCAAATGTTTGGGGACTGCAATTGTTGCGAAAGATTTACAGAAACCAGGAAACACATTTTTGGTATCATATTGCCAAGGATGCACCCGGATTTGTAAGGCATTCAGGCCAACTCCTGGGTCTGGAAGGGCTTGAACCGAGGAAAATCCTGGATGTGACACCTTACACGGTAGGTTCCGTCTCAAGCTATCCGGCTGAGCCTTCCAATCCCTTTGCTGAAGGAACGGATTATCATGCTAAAGCCGGTTTGGATGCCAAAATAGGCCTGACCAACAATTTTACCATGGATTTGTCGATTTTCCCTGACTTTGGCCAAGTGGAAGCAGACCCTTCAGAAGTCAATTTAAGTGCCTATGAAACCTATTTTGAGGAAAAAAGACCTTTTTTTATTGAAGGAAACAATATATCCAGTTTCAATCTTGGATTGGGTGATGGAGGATTGGGTAATGACAATTTGTTTTACTCTCGCAGGATCGGAAGACCTCCAAGAGGACAATTTTCCAATTCAGAAAATGCTTTTGTTGATTATCCCGATTTTACCCGAATCCTCGGTTCAGCGAAAATTACCGGCAAAACAGAAGATGGCTTGTCAATGGCATTGATCGAAACTGTGACCGCGGAAGAAAAAGCCCAACTCGACATATCTGGTCAAAGGAGTTTCGAAACCGTTGAACCACAAACCAATTTCTTTGTGGGACGGATCCAAAAAGAGATGAATGAAGGAAATACCATCTTTGGAGGCATGTTCACCAGTGTCAACAGAAAACTGACTGATCAGTTGTCTGACCAGATGGTTAAGGGTGCATATTCAGGAGGTATTGATTTCACTCAGTATTTTAAAAACAAAGCCTGGCAATTGAACATCAATACTGCATTCAGCCACCTTGAAGGAAGTTCGCTTTCGATCGCTCGTGCTCAGCATTCTTCTGCCAGGTACTTCCAAAGACCAGATGCAACACATGTAAAAGTTGATACAAGCCGGACAACATTTACAGGGCATGGAGGAAAAATTCAATTGGGCAGATACAATAGTGGGCACTGGAGTTTTTTGGGTGCTGTACTTTGGAAATCTCCTGAATTTGAGATCAATGATATTGGTTTTATGCGTGAAGGTGACCAGGTGATGTCAGTACTTTGGGCAGGCTACCGCCAATGGGAACCAAAGCGATTTTACAAAAATTATCAAATAAACCTCAACTTTTACAATGGATGGAATTTTGAGAGATTGCTTAAATTCGTCGGTATGAGTTTTGACATTCATTCTCAATTTAAAAATTCCTGGGAAGGAAATACCGGTTTTGAGTTGTTGCCATATATCAACTCCACTGATTTGCTGAGGGGTGGACCAGCCATGTTATTGCCTGCAAATGCATCCTATTGGGCCAGGATTTATACTGATGGCACAAAAAAACTGGTTGCAGGGATGAACAATATAGTCAGTTACAGTTTTGCCAATAACTATTTCAGTTACAGCATTACACCTTCTCTAAAATATACACCATTAAACAACCTGAACCTGACTTTTTCACCTTCATGGTCTATCACCAATAATGCAATGCAGTATGTATCAGAATCGATATTCGAGGATAAATCACGATACATTATGGCAAAAATTGAACAGGAAGTGATCAACTTTTCTTTCAGGATCAATTACACAATTTCTCCTGATCTGACGGTCCAGTACTGGGGTCAGCCATTTATTGCAACAGGTCATTATTCTGATTTCAAATTCATAAAGAACCCTACTGCTGACCATTTTGAGGATAGAATTCATGTTTTCGAAACAGATCAGATAAATCAGGAAGATGACTTTTGGATGATCGATGAAAACCGGGATGGAAATACAGATTACAACATAGGTTCTCCGAATTTTCACGTAAGGGAATTCCTTTCCAACCTCGTTATCCGTTGGGAATTTAATCCCGGTTCAGCAATATACCTTGTCTGGAGTCAGAATCGCTCAGGTTTTCTCCCTGATAAAAGCATTCAGGTATTTCAGGATTTGAATGAATTGTTCAGTGAAGAAGGAACCAATACATTTCTGGTTAAATTCAGTTACAGATTTGGTATGAAATAATCTGTTCCTTACATTCGGTTTTAATACATCCTGTCAACTTATATAGGTAGTCATAGTCGTGGTGGCGTTTGATCCTGAATAATAATAATTCATTTATTTTCAGGGATTCATTCTCCAGATAATGATCAAGTTGCCACCCAAAAAATGTTGACAAATCATTGAATTTGGTTTAGATTTGTAGGATACTCGATGATTATATAATTCAAAACCAATTGTCATGAAAGTTTTTTTTACGCTCCTTTTAATAGGCTTTACGTATTTCACCAGCTATGGTCAAATTTTTTTTGGTGAACAACAATTGATCTCCGCATCCGGTATTTCCAGACCAGAAACCATATTCTCAACGGATCTGGATGGTGATGGAGATATGGATATCCTGACAAGCAGTTATGGGGACAAATCAGTGTCCTGGTTTGAAAATCTGGACGGAATGGGAAACTTTACTCCTCCGGTATTTCTCGACCCGGATGTACCTCAACCTGCTGGTGCCATTGCAGAAGATCTGGATGGAGATGGCGACCCCGATATCATTTATGCCTCATGGGAACGCGATGAAATTTTCTGGAAAAAGAATCTGGGAGCAGGTTTATTTGGTAATCCACAAATTATAGATGATTATGCTTCAGGAGTCTGGAAGCTTTATAGTTCAGATATAGATGGTGATGGAGACCCTGATCTGGTAGTACCTCTGCGCGAAGGGCATGGGGTTGTCTGGTATGAAAACATGGATGGAACGGGAAATTTTTCTGAAAAGAAATGGATTGATTCCAACATGCAGAATGCCCGTGAAGCTTTTCCTGCAGATATTGATGGGGACGGCTTTACAGATATTGTAAGCCTTGATTGGTCGACCGGAACTGCGATCTGGTATCGCAATGAAGACGGAAAAGGAAATTTTTCAGTCAGAAAAACTATCACTGATCAGTTGAATTACCCTGAAAAGCTGATTTGTATTGATTTAGATGGAAATGGCTACCCAGACATATTGACAGGCAGTTATCCGGATTTGTTGTTTATAAAAAATACAGGTAACCAGGGATTGTTTGAAGAACCTGTGGAAGTATCTGATAGCGACGATATTGGAGATTTTTATGTCACTGATTTCAACAATGACACCAATCCTGACATCCTGGTGACTCATTCGTATTTGAATACATTAGGTTGGTATCAAAATAACGGACAAGGTGGTTTTAACGATTTACACGAAATTGCCGGAAATTTTGAAGGTTACACTAAAGTGAATGGTGCAGATTTTGATATGGACGGAGATATGGACCTCCTTGGATCAATTTCCTTTACAAGCACACTTACCATACATTACAATCTGGATGGAGCCGGAACAACAGGTATTGAAGGAATAGTGACCAGACCTGAAATAAGCGGACCTGGTGACCTGTTTTTGCATGATTCTCAAGGAAATGGTCAGGAAGATATTTTTGTAGCTGCCAAATCCGATAATGCCGTTTTTGTGTATGAAAAAGCTCAAAGAAATACAATCTATGGCACAGCAAAAAAAATTGCCGAAATCATCACCCCTTCATCCATCTATTTAAAAGATCTGGATGGTGACAATATAGCAGATCTGCTTGCTTGCTCCGAAGAAAGCGGACAAGTGATTTGGTGGAAAAACAACGGGCAAAACAATTTCGGACCCGCCGCGCAAATAGTAAATTTCGGACCGGGCACCAGTTGTGTTTATAGCGCTGATCTGGATGGTGACGGAGATCATGATGTTTTGGTTGCCAATCAATGGTCCAATAAAGTAGTATGGTTCGAAAATAACGGAAATGCCGGTTTTAGCACAGAAAAACTTGTAGGTGAAGGACTGAATGGCGCTACCGATATCTTTGTGGAGGATCTATTTGGAGATGGGTTGCCGGATATTTTGGTGGCTTCAAAATATTCTCGCGTTTCATATTTCCAAAACAATGGTAACAAAACTTTTTCTCCCGAAATCGTTATTGAAAACATGATGAACGGGGTCGAAAAAGTATGGGCAGTCGATATGGATGGAGATGGAGATATCGACATGCTGGCACATAATTACGATAAACTGATTTGGTATGAAAGACCAAATTCATCGGGTGCACGAAGCATGCGTCATGTCATCAATGTTAATGACTATCTGTATAACATTGGTTTTGTTTTCCCTAAAGATGTTAATGGGGATGGTTTAATGGATGTCTTTGCAAGTTGGGGACAATCGGGGAACATCAGCTGGTTTCAACAAGAACCGGAGACAAAACAATTTTCCAAACAGGATATTGCGCCTCACATCATCAATGGCCCTACCGTCATCAATGCTATGGATGTGGATGGAGATGGCCGTAAAGATCTTATCAGTACATCTTTTCTTGACAACAAAATAGCCTGGTATAAAAATGAAAGGATACCCGAATTCACAGCTCAGCCATACGATGCAGAAATTTGCCAAAGCGGTCAGGCTACCTTCATGGCCTCGATGCAGGATGCTTCTGCATTTAAATGGCAAATGACACCTGATCTGTCCCGAAATTTTGTGGATATCACAGAAGGTGAGTATTTTTCAGGAGTTAATACACCGACTCTCCTGGTAAACATCCCGGATCCATCCTTTGATCAGGCAAAATTCAGATGCCTGGCTCGTTACAAAGGTCTGGAATTTGCATCCGGAGAAGCTTCACTTGAAGTGGATCGATTGATCGATGCGAATGCAGGTGAGGATCAGCAGATCTGCAACAATTACATTTACGTCAATGGCAATTTGCCTCAGGAAGGTTCCGGACAATGGAGTGTCATACAGGGTGGAGCCAATTTTGCAGATCCTACAGCATCATTTACACGGGTGGAGCAATTGCAATCCGGTGAAAATATACTTTTATGGGTAATTGTCAATGGAGTATGCACGAGTTCAGATCAGGTAATCATAACTGTCCTGGATAGTTCCAGGATCGAAAACCATACGCAATCCGTTGAGGCAATTTTGGGCACGACAGCCACAATGATGGTTGAAGCAACCGGACAAGATTTGCAGTATGGTTGGTATAAAGAAGGAACGGTGTTGGAAGATGACGGACGAATTCAGGGTTCAAAATCAGCCCAACTGACAATTAGTGATATTTCAAATGCGGATCAGGGTATATATCAATGCAGGGTGAATGGTTTATGCAATGCTGTTTATACGGCTGAAATACCTCTGAGTGTGGTTACTTCCACAGGCGAACCTGATAACTCATCTATAAAGGTTTTTCCAAATCCGGTTTTAAATCAATTGTACATCAATACCGGACAAGACATCAAACAAGCAAGTATTTTTAATGCAACGGGAGAAAAAATGATTTCAGCTTCCACAAAAGATACCATCAAATCACTGGATCTGAGCAGCTTTCCATCAGGTATGTATCTGGTGGGTATTTTAACTAAGGATCATTGGCAATATTTCCGTGTTTTAAAATTATAAATGCGAATCAATGGTTGAAAAAAAGCTCTAAAAATCCTTTATTTGTCCTCAATCCTAAAGGAAGATAAAGGATTTTGTCGCTTTCATCCTTTAGGATCGAGGCAAAAAAGTGAGAAAATCCTGCTTATCTGCAGTATCAACTTTAACCCTTGATTCGCATTATAAGTTCATTATAGATAATATCAGAATTCAGGAAATTTCTATCGCAAAAATGCTGATTTGAAAAAATCATTTCATGTCAGCATTCATGTAATTATTTTACTTTTACAAATTGAAACCGGAATTTGAGGAAATTCTTCTGGTATAAGTTGACGTTTCCTGTATGTTCTGAGCATTTTTATTATCTGTAGTTTAGAAATTGACTCCAAAGTGTATAACTTCCTCATTTGAATGATTATGAACAATACGCGAAAGAACAAATTACTCAACAGAAAAAAAACAGACCCAACAAACTATACTTACACTGGTCTTGCAGAGGAAGTTAAGCCTGATATTCAATTGTTCAAATACAGCCGAACCGATTTCCACGAATATAAATCTCTACCGGTCAACAACATCGGAAAATTTACAGATAAAGACAGTGTATATTGGTTGAACATTCATGGACTGAACGATGCAGCATTGATCGCCGGTATTTGTCATCAATTCGGTATCCACAGCCTCATTATTCAGGACATACTGGATGTCAACCAACGATCCAAATTCCAGGAATTTGACCATTTTTCATATCTTACTATAAAATCTGTTGTTCCATCTGAAAAAGAGATTAAAACGGAGCATATCAGCTTTGTTTTGGGGGAAAACTTTCTGATCTCTTTCCAGGAACGAAAAGGGGATTATTTTGAGCATTTGAGGTATAGACTCAGAGAAAGCAAAGGAATTATCAGAGAAAGGAGTTCAGATTATTTGCTATATGCACTATTGGAAGCAATCCTTGACAATTATTTTAAAACCCTTGATCAAATCGATTCTGATGTAGAAAAACTTAATTTGCTGGATCAAAACAAGGAACCTTCCCCAAACCTGTTGATGACCATTGAAAAGCACAAGAAAATGGTTCATTTCATCAATAAATCCATCCTGCCATTAAAAGAATTTAGTTTGATCATTGAAAGGAAAGAAAATAAATATATCAAACCGGAACATATAAAATACTTTCTGGAAATCAAAGACTTGTGCCTGACATTGATCGATAGTTGCGAGATCATCCAATCATCCCTGGATAGCAGTACCAACCTGTTTTTCTCGATCCAGGGATACAGAATGAATATGATCATGAAAATGCTTACCATCGTGGCAACCATATTCATACCGCTCACATTCATTACAGGTATTTATGGGATGAATTTTAAAAATATGCCGGAACTTAACTGGCATTACGGATATTTTGCGTTATTGGGTATTTTGTTCGTAATATTTTTAGTTATGATCACTTACTTAAGAAGGAAAAGATGGCTTTAAGAAGCCAATTTCAAATCCTTGAAGCATAATACAATTCAAGCTTTTCATAAAAAGTATAGTTGTTCAAGAACCAATATTCCAATAAGTAAAATATATAAATCTGATATTCTATTGATTAAAAACATTGAATTCAAGTAATTATTTAGGTGGTTGGCTAATTAAACACAATTAGACTTTACCCGGATGATAAGTATTCCCGTTTGCATCTATATCTGTGCGTCCTCTATTCATATAATAAATAGTTTCTACTTTATCCGAAATCCGTTCAGCTGTTTTAAACTCATCCAAAAAAATCCTTGCTGTTGTCCTTGGTGCAACAATAATTATGTTATGCTAGATGAGAAATTTGTTTTAAAATACAGGTGAAGTTCTGTTGTAATCATCCTGTAGTCGGACAATATCATCTTCATCCGAAGGATGTTCAGGATCAGCATGCAACCAAAGTTCGGCGACGATACCCCAATTTTCCAGGCCAATCAACCTATGCCTTTCTCCGGTTTTTAGCGTAACGCTGTCTCCTTCGGAATAGGTCTTTGATGGCATTTCTTCATCAGTCTCGCTCGTTGCGATCCCAACTGGCCCACTAACCACCCTCCATAGTTCTGACCGGCGAAAATGATATTGCCAGGAGAGTTTTTTACCCGGAGCTACCATTAATATTTTGGGACTGACTTTCAATCCATCGATCAAATTATCCAGGATCACTCCAGAAAAAAAGGTTTTAATAAATTGAGCTGTCTGCTCTTCCCTGATGACAAAAAAACCACCCCAGGGTCGCTCAAAATCCTTTTGGTCAAACCCAAATCCCTGGTTCCTGAGTTTTTCTTCTGTTTCGATAAAAATCTTATGCATTCAATGATGGATTAGTGTTTGCCTTTATATTTAAAAGGTTTGAAAATTTAACCTGGCATTCTATAAAATAATTGATCATTACTTTTCAGTGAATTATCAACATTTTTTGGATTTGTTTAGCTATTTAGTCAGTTAGTCTGTTAGTTTTTAAGTCTTTTAGCTTGAAAGTTTTTTAGCTATAAAGTATATTAGATAATGAAGTATATCGCGATGCAAAACTTAAATTTATACAGAAATTTTAATGCCTTTTACACAAAGTAGTCTCAAACCCGGGAGACTCCCAGACTAAATAGCTAATCAACTAAAATATTTCCATTTTTCTGTACCTGGTCCATTTTTAACCAAATAAACCTCAATTTCCAACCTGACAACAATTAAAAAACAGTTTTTGTTAAAAAAACGTCCAAAAATAAACAAAATCACTGATATTCTTACAGATCAGCATCAGCAATCATTGGTCCGGATCAGGAAAAGGAACTTATTTAGTCTTTGCAAGAAAACGCCAAATACTGCGTTATGCTTGTTTTTGAAACAGTCATTTACAATTAGTAAACTCCTTGTTTTCAAAAACTCTTGCCTGTGCGATACTCGCAGAAAGGTCGCAAGCCTTGTCCTTGACGTTTTCTTATCAAAGACGAAAAAACAATGGGTTTTCTTGCAGACACTATTTAGCATGATAGTTTATAAGTCAATCAACTTTTAGCCAATGATGGATGATGCTTCGAGTATAAACTTCAATTAATAAATCCATTTAAAGTGCCTTTCTCAAAATAATGTCCAAATCCTATAGACTAAAAAACTCATCAGCTATCCCCTAAACAACTACAAAAAAAAATCCCAAAATGATCATTGGTTTGAAGATAAAGCTATAAAATCACTACTAAAAATGTGATTTTATCCTGAAAGCATTCCTAACGGATATCTCATTTTTCCGGCATATTGTTTTTCAGTCAAAAAACATGTTTGCCAAAAAAAAAGAAGATGACCAATAAAACCAGTCATCTTCTTATAAATTAACAACTTAAAAAATCCGATTAAATCTCAGGATCAGCAGGTGTATTGGCATTATTATCCCTTTCAGAATTTGGGAATGGATAAAAATTCCTGTTTCTTTCTGCACCGGTATCGTTTGGACCCGGTCTTCCGAATCTTCTGCTATCTTCCAGTTTTAATCCTGAGTTGTACAATTCTATGCACCTGTTTCTGTATATCTCGGCAAGAATTGCTGTGGCGGTATTTTCGCCGCTATATGCCGGTAAATTGGCATTAACGCCATAAACATCGGTGGTCTTGGTTAAAACTTTGTTCAGTTCAGTAACTGCACCAGGCAAATCATTTTTTCGGGCCAATGCTTCCGCTTTGGTCAAAATGACTTCTCCGGGAAGGTATACAGGAATCTTTGCACTATTTGAAGCAAAAAATCCTTTACCTTCATTTACAGTAGTTGTGAAAGTTTTTGATTTTAAATAAAACAGAACCCTTCCGTCTGTTTCAGCAGGAACTAAACTTCCTGTCAGTCCAAGGTTGAAATCAACCGGCTCACAAACATTCACATTGCTATAGGAAACATCGAATATCGGATTTCTGACAACATCATCAAAAACCCATTCACTTTTCTTTGACAGGTCAACTTTATCAGCATACTCGATGGCTTTATCATTATTCCCAACCATGATGTATGTCCTCGCCAATAATGCAGCAAATGAATTTTTAAAGTCTACACCAGATTGGAAAGCAGTTGAAAATACGGGATTTCCATTAGCCGCTGTCAATCCTGCTTCAAAGTTTTTAATAGCTTCTGCCAGCACTTCAGTCCTTGGAACAAATGCCGCATTTTTTTCAGTCGTTATCGGGGCACTTTCCCAATAGGTTCCTAATTGAAGCAATGCCAGACCTTTATATAAATGAGCATAACAAAGGACTGCATTCTTGGTAGCAGGATCTCCCAGTATGCCTGTATTGTTCAGGATCAGATCAGCATTGGCTCTGATAATATGAGACTGTTCCCATAATCTGGTTACCACTGCATTATTTCCAAGCACATTTCCTTTTCCTGCCTGAAGATTTGCCTCATCTGTATTACCCTGATTTAACACCAGTATTTCATTGGTAGTCAGACCATTAGCCGTAATAAAAGAGTACACGGGAGAAGTTCTGCTTACGGTATATCTGTATTGCAAGCCATTGCACAATGATATCAATCCTGCAGTTGAACTCACAACCGACTCATTGGATGCCTGGCTTGGGTTCAGGTATTCATCTCTGTAACACGAAGTCAGGAACAAAGAAGATATCATGAACAGCGTAAATATTTTATATATATTTTTCATCATTCTTATACTTTAACTTGTGATAAAAAATGCTTAGAAGCTTCCTTTTAAACTAAACTGGAAAGATCTGGGTATTGGAATATTTCCAAAGTCAATACCTCTAAGCCTGTCTGATACTCCACCTGCATTGGTTTCCGGATCGTAACCGTCATAAGTGTCAAATGAATACAGGTTTCTTCCTGTAATGGTAAGAGTAATGTCTTCCATCCCCTTGATGAGATTGTCAGGCAATTTGTACCCCAGGGATACTTCCCTGATCTTGGTAAAAGTACCATCTTCAACTCTCCATTCTTCAATAGGATAGATCGAATGAATGTAGCCTCTGGGCAGTTCACCCTTCAGCTCTTTCTCGGAATAATCTCCAATTCCAACTCCCTGACGGGTTCTTTTGTCAGCATTGAAAACATCTGCTCCGTACACTCCATCCAAAAGGAATCCGAAAGACAGTTTTTTCCATCTGAAATCTGAACCCAGTGACAAGGTAAAATCAGGATTCGGATCACCGATCACCTTTCTCAAAGCAACGCCCGTTGGCATACCATTAGCGTCTCTCTTTGGAGTATATAACACGCCACCTAAAACATATGAACCTTCAGGAATTTCATCTCCTGCCTTATAATTCACTGCAGTTCCTTTTTCAGTTTGTTCCAGACCCCATTGATTTTTAATGGTGTTACCATCTGCATCTGTTGCGAAATAAGTACCATAGAAAATACTGGCTGCTTCTCCTTCGATCAGGAAGGAAGGAGCACCTGTAACAGTTGAAAGTGCAACGGTTGGTGAGCCCAATTTTGTGACCACATTCTTATTTTGACCGTATACTCCATACAAATTCCATTCAAAATTAGATGATTTAATTACATCATAATTCAAAGAAAGTTCTATACCCTTATTTTCCATTTCTCCGACGTTCTCCAATCTGCTTGTTCCACCTTCAGAAGGTGCCAGTTGTTTACTGACCAACAGATCAAAAACTTTTTGGTCATAATAGGTAAAACCTAACATAAGTCTGTTCTTCAGGAAGCCCAAATCTGCTCCGAATTCAATTTCTCTGGTCCTTTCAGGAGCGATGTTTTCGAAAGCCAACTGTGTATTGGGAACCAAAGTATTTTTACCGATATAAGTAACACTGGAAATAAGATTAAACCTGTCATATGGGCCAATGGCAGTTACGCCACCTGCTTCACCGTATGATGTTCTGAGTTTTGCAGTATTCCAAAACTTGTTCAAACCTCCGTTTTTCCAGAATCCCAATTCAGAAACCAACCATGAAAGGGAAGCCTTTGAATAAAGCTGATTCCGCTGTGATGATGAGAAAATGGATGAATTGTCAACCCTGGCAGCGCCCGTTAAAAAGATTTGGTTTTTAAATCCAAACGTTTGTTGTCCGAAATAACCATCAATCCAATATCTTGAAAGACCATAACCGGTCAAAGGAGTTGGAGAACCTGCAATACTTTCGAAACCAGGAGCAATATTTTCTCCTCTTGATGCCTGGTAATCTACTCTTGAATTCTGATAATTGTATCCTACAACTGTATTGGATGACAAATCACCGAAGTCCCTGTTATAACTCAGGTTGATGTCCGTATTGTATTGAAATGATGTATTGGTGGCAACTGAAGCATAACCGGATGCTAAAAATGTCGGCGCAACACCTGAATATGGATACTGTGGAATATATTGTGTTCCAACCTGAGTGAAGGCATCAAGTCCGGTGATAATATCCAGTTGTAAACCTTCAATCGGATAAATGCTCAATTTTACATTGGAGATTGTCCGGTTAACATTTTGGTTGAAATCAAATGTTTCGATCACAGATAATGGGTTAACCCTGGTGGGTTCCACTGCCTTTAAATTGCCATTGGCGTCTCTTTCAGTAATATCCCAGATGTTATTGGTGATATTGACGGAATTAACAGGACTCCAGAAAACATTACCATTGGGCAATTCCTTTCCATAGGACCTCACTGTATTGATCCCGAAACCCAAAGTTGCCCATTTGGTCAATTGCTGATCCAGATTTAATCTCAATGCAATCCTGGAAAAATCTGTATTTTTAACGATACCGCCGTTTTTCATAAATGAAGCGCCGGCAAAATACTTCGTTTTATCATTTCCGCCAGTGATGTTGATAAAATTATCACTGCCGATTCCATTCTGAAAAATATGATCCTGATAATCGTAACGTGTTACATCCACCAAATTGGTTGCCAAATTTGCTTTGGCACCATCTCTGATGATTTCCTGCACCGTAACATTTGGATTTGCGGCTTGTTGTGCTGCTGAAATCCCTGTTATATTACCCAGTCTGAGGGTTTCAAAACCAAATTGCTTACCATAAGTGGAAATATACACCTTTTTGCGCAACTGATTGACCACCAAACTGGCTCCGGCAGAAATTTTGGGTTTTCCCGATACTCCTCTTTTTGTAGTGATGAGTACGACGCCATTTGCTGCTCTTGAACCATAAACCGCAGCGGCAGCAGCACCATTGATCACATTTATAGATTCTATATCATTCGGATTTATGTCAGCCAACCTTGGCGTACCGATGTTTGCTTCTCCGGCAGGCGTTCCTGTCTGCGTAACTGCTGTTGCACTGTTGCTGACAATCACACCATCGATAACGTATAAAGGATCTGAACTACCTGAAATACTGTTAACACCTCTAAGATTGATATTGATTCCTCCTGCCGGATCTCCGGATGTTTGAGTTATTCTCGCCCCGGGCACTCTGCCCTGAAGGGTAGCAAGCGCATTTGCAGTTCCGGAATTGCTGAGTTGATCTGCTTTAATGGAAGTAATAGAATTACCCAGTTGCCTCCTCTTTGCATTGATGGTAGAACCGGTGACCACCACTTCATCCAGAGCCAACGCTTCTTCCATCATGATAACATCAATTGATTTGTTGAATTTACTGGCAGATAGTGTTACATTGCTTTCATATTTTACATACCCAACGTATGTAAAAACCAAATTATATTCTCCTGCAGGCAATGATCCGGTAAGCTCATAATTCCCGTCGATGTCCGTAATTGTTCCAATATTTGCACCTTGAAACACTACATTCACTCCGGTCAGGGACATACCATTTACATCTTTGACTGTGCCATTAATTGAAAAATTTGATTGTGCAATGGCAAATAATCCTGTGAAGGTAAAAATTGCCCATAAAAACATAGTTTTACCTCGAATAAATTTTGTTCGCATAAAAGTTGGTTTTGGTTAATTAATTATGAAATTTTTTGTTTAGCTAAGATAATTAAATTAACATTAGAAAAAAATCTAATGCAACTTAATTATATCACTTTCAAAAAATAATAAAAGTATGTTGGTAGCAGAATGAAATTAAAAACGATCAACACTAATCCAAAAAACTGATTATCAATTATTAAAAAATTATATTTCAAAACAGAATTAAAAAACAGTATCAATGCACTTTTATATAGAATATTTATAATGCGGTGAACCATGATCACTATTCAACCCAAGGAATATTGAATTACATTAAAAAAGAGCTGTAAATTTCTACAACTCTTTTTTGGGTGAAGCCAGTGCCTTCGAATGGTGACACCAAAGGTCACCATCATGATAATTTTTTGAAAAAAAATTCGTCATGACCTCCGACTCCCGACTTATGGATACATTAAAAAAAAAAGGCTGTCTGAATAGACAACTCTTTTTTGTGGAGCCAGGGCTTTCGAATGGTGACACCAAAGGTCACCATCATGATAATTTTTTGAAAAAAAATTCGTCATGACCTCCGACCTTTACCTGATCAATATATCAAAAAAAAAAGCTGTCTGCATAGACAACTCTCTTTTTTTGTGGAGCTAGGGGGATTCGAACCCCCGACCCCTTGACTGCCAGTCAAATACTCTAGCCAACTGAGCTATAGCCCCATTTTATATAAAAGCGATGCAAATATAAGTGCATTTATTTGATCTCACAAAAAACAATTCTTCAAATTTGTTTATATCTAAACAGGATCTACATCAATACTCATTTTAACGGGTGAAAACATCTTGTTTTCATAAAACAAATCCCTTTGTTCCAGAATAAACCGCTTTATGCCCACGCCAATCCGTGGATCTTTCTCCAGTTTAATCAAAATTCGTTGATGATATAATCCCCTCAATCGCTCAATGCCAGGTGGTGCCGGTCCCAAAACAGCCCTTCCAAGCTTTGTTTTCAGCATCCGGCCAAACTCGATCGCTCCCTGTCGGCACAACTTAGGATCTTTATGCTTCAACATGATATCGATCAGCCTGGAAAAAGGCGGATAATTGAATTTTTCCCTTTCCAAAAGCTCCCGCTCCACAAAACTTTGATAATCATGATTGATGATGTCACGTATCAACGGATGATCCACTAGACTGGTTTGAATGATGACCCTGCCCTGGTCTTTTCGTCGGCCTGCCCTACCCGAAACCTGTATCATCATCTGGAAAGCACGTTCACTGGCTCTGAAATCAGGAAACTGTATCAATCTGTCGGCATCGATGATCCCAACCAAACCGATGTGGTCAAAATCAAGCCCCTTGGTGATCATTTGAGTTCCGATCAAAATATCCGTTTTCCTCCTTTCAAAATCCAGGATAATGGATTCCATTTCATTTTGCGTACCTGCTGTATCGAGATCCATGCGTCCAATACTCGCTTCAGGTAACAATATTTTAAGCTCTTCTTCCACTTTTTCTGTACCCAATCCCAAATCGATCAGGCCCTGCGACCCACAAACAGGACACGCTCCGGGCAGCGGACTCCGCGCATGACAATAATGACACCTGATCTCTTCAAAAACTTTATGATAGGTCATACTGACATCGCAATGCTGACATTTGCTGTACCAGCCACAGGAACCGCAACGGATCGTTGGCGCAAAACCACGCCTGTTCTGAAATAAAAGCACCTGATCTCCTCTCGATAAAACATGCTGGATCTGACTGATCAGCCGGATACTGTAGGAAGCATGATTGGGCAACAACATAGATTTGTCGTGCATGTTGATGATCTCGATCTCAGGAAGTTTTACCGTTCCGAAACGACTGTTCAACCCAACATATTGATATAAGCCTTTTTGTGCATTATACCAGGTTTCCAGCGCAGGTGTGGCACTGCCATATATGATCCGTGCATTCAATTTATGCGCCATATAAGCAGCTACATCCCGTGCATTATATCGTGGATTCGGACTATATTGTTTGAAAGAAGGATCGTGCTCTTCATCTACAATGATGAGTTTTAAACTGGTAAAAGGCAAAAACAATGCACTACGAGCACCGATCAGCACCGGATGACCGCCTAAACACTTATTCCAGATCTCCACTCTTTTGAATACACTCAACTTGCTGTGAAAAACCAGTACATCATCTCCAAAATTCTTCTGCAATCGCTGTACAATATGTGACGTCAGCGCGATTTCAGGTAGTAAATACAAAACCTGACCTCCCGAAGCAACGGCTTCACTGATCAACTCCTGATAGATCCTGGTTTTACCACTTCCGGTAACTCCGTGCAATAAAGCATGAGGCTTGTCTTCAAAGCCTGTCCTGATCTGATTGGTGGTTTGTTCCTGAACCGAAGACAACGCAGGCAGCTCTTCAATAACTCCGTCAAATGGCTTGAGCCGGCTGATCTCCACATAATATTTTTCCAGGATCCCTTTTTTCTCCAAAGCGCTTAAAACAGAGGCATCCGCTCCCGTCTCTTTACAAATATGACCAGAAGGAAAACCTTTTTCCTCTCCTGACCCAAAAAGGAATTGTACTACATTTGCCTGATGGAAAGAACGAACAGTTTTTTCAAGCGCACGTTCATAACCTGATTCACCATCAGCATAAGCGGCACTAAACCGAGCCCATTGCTCCAATTTTGGTTTATATGCCTCAGCCAACTCCTCCCTTGATTTGATCAATTGCTTATCAAACAGCTTTTTTAATACCGGATACACCGATTTTTTATCGAGAATGTCCTGTATGGTCTTCACAGGGATCTCCTGCTGCATTTGCAAAGCTTCCATGATCATAAATTCATCATCACTCAGCGATAAATGAGCAGAATATTCAGTATCCGCAGCAGAAATGAGGGTTTCACTGCTCATTTTCAATCCAGTAGGTAGCGCCACAGACATCACCTCACCCTCTGTACACATATAATAGGATGCTATCCACTTCCAAAGATCGTACTGTGTCCGGGTTATGATCGGATGTTGATCCAGCACAGTATGAATGTACTTCAAGGTAAATCCGGGTTGATACGATTCACCCATGCATTCTATCACCAATCCTGCATAAATCTTGTTGCGCAAAGGCACTTCCACCCTGATCCCAAACTGAACCGAGTGTTGTAAATCTTCCGGGACTTTAAAAGTATAGTTGGTCTTTACTGCCAGCGGAAGTAAAACGCTGACATATATAATAGGCTCATTTTCAATATTATGCAAAACTTGTTCACTCATACTTCTTCTAACAGATTGAAAAAACTAATACGCTTCGACATCCACATCACTCCTTCGATCACCTACCCCATGCAAACTCCCGTCAGATAAAACACGGATGGCTTTTACCAGGCCGATCCTTTCATACGTTCCAAAATCATGGCCCATGGATTGCAGGCTATCCTTTACTACCTGTTCCAAACCTTCCTTTTCGATAAAAATTTTATCGGGTAAATACTGATGATGGAACCTGAATTGATCCACAGCATCATCCAATGTCATTTCAAAATCTATTACATTGACAATAACCTGAAAAACAGTGGTAATGATGGTAGATCCACCTGGTGAACCGAGCACCAAAAACAGCTTTCTGTCTTTTTCTACGATCGTCGGAGTCATGCTGCTCAGCATTCGTTTCGCTGGCACGATGGCATTTGCTTCATTGCCTATCAGACCAAACTGATTTGGGAAACCAGGCTTTATGCTGAAATCATCCATTTCATTGTTTAGAAAAAAACCGCCGCCCTCAACCAACACTTTTGATCCGTAATTGGAATTGAGGGTTGTTGTGACTGAAACAGCCATTCTGTTTTTATCTACGACTGAAGTATGGGTCGTTTCAAAGTGCTCCCTGTCCGGCAGATCATAAGTGTGGATCGAACTACTTTTTGTCGCTTTTCCCGGATCAAAATCTTTCATTTTGCCGGATAAATAGCTGCTGTCCAATAAAGTTGAAGTCGGAACATCAAAAAAATCCGGATCACCCAGAAATTTTGCCCTGTCCGCATAGACTCTTCTTTCTGCTTCAACCATCAGGTGAATGCTTTCAGTTGAATGAAATCCTAAGGCACTCGGATTAAATGGTTCGATGAGTTCAAGTAGTTGGGCAAGGGCAATCCCACCGCTGGAAGGTGGTGGCATGGAAACCACCCGATAAGACCTGTAATTCGTTTCCACGGGAGGTCGCCAGACAACCTGATATGCTTCCAAATCTTTTTCACTGATAATGCCTCCAGATTTTTGAACGGTGGTGACCAGATGTTTTGCAGTTTCACCCTTATAGAAACCATCACGCCCATGACTCTTTATACGCTCCAGCGTTTTGGCAAGCGCTTCCTGTTTCAAAATATCCCCTTTTTCCCATGGTTTATTTCTTACAAAAGGATTGGGGAAAGGATTGAATTTTTGAAAATCATTTTTGTATTGGTTCAGTCGATCTGCTTCTTCCTGCGAGATTGCAAAACCTTTGCGGGCGAGTTTGATCGATGGTTCTATGATCTTTTCAAAATCCCTGATCTGCCCGAATTTTTCCCATGCGCTGATCAACCCATCTACTGTTCCGGGAACACCCACTGCCAGCGCCCCAAAAATACTGGCTGAATCAATTACGCTTCCGTCAGGGTGCAGATACATATCTTTATTTGCCAAATCAGGTGCTTTCTCCCTGTAATCCAGACAGCTATAATTTCCTTCTGCCGTCCTGATCACCATAAAACCTCCTCCTCCGATATTGCCTGCGCGGGGATAGACCACTGCCAGAGCGAATTGACTCGCAACGGCAGCATCCACTGCATTACCGCCTTGCTTCATGATGCTCACCCCAACCTCAGATGCCAATGCATGCGCGCTGACCACCATTCCATGCTGTGCCACGACGCTTTTATCTATTTGATCAGCCCTGTAAAAAGTTTGATTGCAGGACAATACAAAAAATGAGAATGCGACAAAAAAAACTGATCCCGGACGATGCCTGAGTCTTTTCATATAAATATTTGTTTCAAATCCAGACTAAACTGACAAATGTAATCTGTATTTCATTTATTGCCAAAACTATGAGCTAAAGTAATTTTTTTGAATACCGCTATAATATTTAATGGCAGTTAGCGTTAAAAAGTTATATTCATAAACACCTTCCGTTAATTCCACATTTTTTTGGAACATTACAACTAACAGTTTCCTGGCTTTGTTAACTCATTTCAAAAAAATCACTTTTTATATTAATTGTTTTCATAATTTGTATATTTTTAAATTCAAATATACTACATATTATTAAGTATTTATATATTTGACTTTTAAAGCGCCATAGTTTAAAGGATCCCGTTAAAATCCTCAAAAAAATGGTTTGCTTTTTGATGGTCTGTAAAAAAACAATGATCCATTTTTTTTAGTTACGGGAATTTATTCGTTTGGTTTTTATCCTTATCAAAACATAATTTTATAAAGTTTATACAACCATTTACCATAAAAAAAATAAATGAAAAAAAATATGTTGAACAAAAAATACCTCTACGCTTCTTTAGCCACATTACTGCTGATGCTGTTTGCAAACGCTTCACAAAGCCAAACGCGCAGATTCGTCAATGAATTTCTCAACATCGGAGTTGGAGCCAAGGCTCACGGCATGATGGGAGCCAATGCTGCAAGTGTGGATGACATCACCGCCGGATACTGGAATCCGGCAGGTTTATCAAGGATTCAGACTCCATTCCAGATCACTGCAATGCATGCTGAATGGTTTGCCGGCATCGCACAATATGATTATGTAGCTTTCGGGAAAAAATTCGGAAGCAACGGCAGGTCATTTGCAGGTTTGTCTTTCATTCGGATGGGTGTAGACCAGATCCCGAACACTTTCAATCTGATCGGCCCTGACGGAAGGGTCAATTATGATATGATCTCCGAGTTTTCTGCGACTGATTATGCATTTTTACTTTCATATTCGTACAAACTATATTCCAACCTGTATTTGGGAGGGAATGTTAAAGTAGTGAATCGAAATATCGGGAAATTCGGGACAGCCTGGGGTTTTGGATTTGATTTCGGAACACAGATGAACTTTGGCAAATGGAGATTTGGACTGATGTTGCGTGACGTTCCTTCAACTTTTACCACCTGGAGTTTTAACTATACGGAAGAGGAAAAAGAGATCCTCTTTGCTACAGGCAATGACATTCCAAAAGCTACCACAGAAGTTGCCCTTCCTCAGGTGATCGTTGGTCTGGGTTTTGCCGGAGGAGCAAAAAAGGGTGAAAAAGGCATTTCTTACCTTGTTGAAGGGAACCTGAATATCAGTACCAATTCAAGCCTTTATGCAGTGATACAGACTGAAACTGTGGATGTTGGACCGGCTTTCGGATTAGAGATCGGATATAACCACCTGGTGTTCCTGCGTGGCGGCATCGGCAATCTTCAGTTTATCGATAAAAACCTTGTCGGCACCAAAAGCATCAACATGCAACCCAACATTGGCCTTGGCCTGAAACTGGGCCGACTGACCGCTGATTATGCACTCACCAATGTGGGCAAATTAGGCATCACCGAATATTCACATATTTTCTCGCTAAAACTCGACTTAAAGGAGAAAAGCCGGAGGTAATCAGTTGTTGAGTTGTTGAGTTGTTTGTTGAATTGTTGAGTTGTTTATTTGTTGAGTTGTTGAATTGTTTGTTGAGTTGTTGAGTTGTTGATCAGGTAAATTATCAAATTATCAAAATAAATCCATGTATAAAATCTCAGACCTCCTGATCTATCCTGTAAAAAGTTTGGGTGGGATCCGGCTTGAAATGGCAAATGCCCTATGGCATGGATTTGAACTGGATCGCAACTGGATGTTGCTGGATCATCAATTTTCATGTTTAACCCAACGCGAATTGCCTGAATTAGCGCTGTTTAGATTGTCAAAATCGCCTAAAGAGATCACAGTTACTTATGGAAATGATTCGATTACGTTTGGGATCGATCAGCTAAACGGAAATAAAATAGATAGTTTTGTTTGGAATGATCCTGCTGAAGCGACAGAAGTGGATGTTCAGGTCAGTCAATGGTTTTCTGATGCACTCAACAGGAAAATATTACTGGTCAGAATGACAAATGAAAGATCCAGATCACATTTCGTTCAAAAATTAGGAGGCCGGTTGCCGGTTAGTTTTGCAGACGGATACCCCTATCTGCTGGCAGGCGAAGCCAGTTTAATTTTCCTCAACCAACAGTTGAATGAACCCGTTGATATGATGCGTTTCAGGCCGAACATTGTGGTTTCCACCTCTGAGCCACATGAAGAAGATGACTGGCAACTTTTACAGGCTGGAAATGCCGGATTTGCCAACATCAAACCTTGCGGCAGATGCAAAATCGTCGCTATTGACCCTGCGACGGCCAGGCAGAACAATGAACCACTGACCGTTCTGAGTCGTTACCGTAAAAAAGAAAATCAGGTTTTATTCGGAACCAATATGGTTTGCACAAAAGAAGGCATCGTCCGGATTGGAGATACAGTGAATTTCAATTAATACAAAAAAAAGCCTGACATGAAGTAACACTTCAAATCAGGCACATTATAAAATTGACTATCAATAACTTACATATCAAGGAATCAAGTATTGATATCTTATAAGTTCATCATTCTTTTATTTCTGTTTTGGGAGCTTCTGTTTTGGTATGATCTATTTCTGAGCCCATCATGCTATGTGGGATGGAATAAATAGCCAATAGTACGATCGCTGCAACGACTACCATCACCCGCCTGGTTCTGACTTTATAAACTGCAATCACAGCGATCAACCAGAAAGTCCAAGCCACGATGGTTTTATTATCTGTCAGATCATGACCAAAAGGCCAACCAGTCCAGAAGGCGTCAAAAGCGTATTTTTGCATGATCGGTCCAAGGATCAGTCCCCCGATACTCAAAAAAATCAGTGTCCAAAGACTTAACCGGAAAGTATTGTGTCTTCTGAATATAGCTTCCAAACCTGTTCTGGTCGAAAAGATCATTGCCAGCAACATCATCAAAACATGCGGTAAAAGTACAGGCAATTTTGGCACAACGCCTTTATATCTCATGACCACCGGCTCGTCAGGGAATTTGACCGTGTTGGTGCCATCTGTCATGCTGATCTGGTACTCCATCTTGCCTGCTTTAGGCTGCCTGGGAATAGACAATATCAATTCGTCTCCTCTCCGTTCCAAAGGTTTTTCAGTCCAATCGTCGAAACTCTTATATCTTTTAAAAATATAGGTTCCATTGAACTTTTCAGGCGCTTTGATCGCAATTTCAGTTTCAACTGTTTCTCCTTCCACCTCATCTGACCGTATCAGTTTATACTTGATCACTTCATTTCCGATCTCCACCTGACCTTTTTTGGGATAAGTCGGCCCCGTGGATCTTTGCCAAACAGCTATTAATAAGGTAAAAATGATGGTGATCACCCAAAGGAACCAGGATCTTTTGTAAAAAGGAAGTTTAGTCATAATCATTAGTTTTTCAATGTGCTGCGAAAATAAAACCTTTTATAAAAAATAAAATAATCCAATGACTATTTATACTCAATTTATAAAATCAAGCAACAAAAAGCCAACATAAGGGCAAAATTGAATATCTCAAAAGTAATTTTGGAAAAAACCAGTCATTTGAATTTTTTGCAAAAAGACTCAAAACCACTTATGGGATGGCGCAAAAAAAAACAATAGTAATTGTTTAGCTCAATAGTCTTTTAGTCTATAGGCTATAAGCTTATGAATCATACCTAGTGATAAATCTCTGATTCCAGGACAAATTTGGTATCTTTTGCTCAATGTACTGACTCAATTCAAAGAGACTAACTGGCTAACAGACCAATTAGCTAACCACCTGAATAACTAAAAATAATAAATAATTACCAGGAAGAAAATCCAGGTTTCGTCAATAAAATGAAAACGTCCCGGACAAGGCTAGAGCAGTTTTTGAAAACAAGGAATTTAATCATTGTAAATAACTATTTCAAAAACGATTATAAAGGAGTACAAGAGCATTTACCTGCAAAGTCCAAATAAAAAACCCGCCATCAAACTTGGACATCTGAAGGCGGGCATGGTATACTAACTGATAAAAACTATTTAAGTATTTTCTTCAAAACCAGGTCTTTATCCAGTTTTTTGGTACAGAAAAACCAGTCTTTACATTCCAGACCTTCTTCTTTTCCATCCATTCTGTCCTTAGCTGTTCCGCAATTTCCAGCAGGAGAGATGATCACATCATCACCAGGTCTCCAGTCAGCAGGTGTGGCTACACCGAACTCGTCAGAAGTTTTAAGCGCTAACAAAACACGGTACAATTCGTCAAAATTTCTTCCCAGACTCAATGGGTAATAAATAATGGTTCTGATAATACCTTTAGGGTCAACGAAAAACACAGCGCGTACAGCTTTGGTATTGCTCTCGCCCGGCATCATCATTCCGTATTTTTTAGCAACATCCATGGTGATGTCTTCGATCAACGGAAATGTGACCTCAACATCCTTCATCCCTTTAAACTCGATTTTTTCCTTAATGGTTCTCAACCACGCAATGTGGCTGTACAGTCCATCAACGGACAGCCCAACCAGTTGGCAATTCGCCTCATTGAATTGTTTTTCCATGGAGGCAAAAGTCATGAATTCTGAAGTACAAACCGGGGTAAAATCCGCAGGATGGCTGAAAAGGATCACCCATTTTCCTTTGTAATCTTTAGGGAAATTGATTTCTCCCTGAGTCGTGATCGCTTTAAATTCCGGAGCCGCTTCACCGATTCGTGGCATGCTCACAACTTGTTGTTCCTGATTTAATTCCATTTTGATATATTTTAAAGATTTGCAAAATTGCCAAAACAAAAATATCATCCTGTTACCGCAGACATAATCCAATTTCTTTTATTGAATTAAATCTATTTAAGAATGATTACTATCTGGTAACAGACAAAGATAAGAAATGTTGAGGAAAAAGGCAAAAAAAGTTTTTAACCGGAAAGGTGATGTTAAACTATTTCTTAATCCATGATTTTATACGCCAAAAAAATTCAACTAAATTGAATCCATATAAACAATAATTCTCTGAAACTAAGCTTGAAATTAAGTGGATCAAGCCAAATTTTCTTTGGGATTAAATAAAATTGAAATATTTGGAATTATTTAAATGAAAATATCGTTCAATTTTTATAAATTAACGCCCAATTAAAAATACCCGCAAATGACCCGTCTTTTTCGCACTTTCCCTTCGAACAGATCCATGTCCTATTTCTATTTTAGAAGAATTGGAATCTTGCTTATTTTCAAATAGATCTGCATTTAATAAATTTATAGTAACTCTTCAATAAAACGAATAATGAAGTCGGTACAGATTTTCCTTGACACAGAATTTACAGGTTTAAACCAAAATGCACAGCTTATATCTTTAGCTATGGTTGCAATTACTGGTGAAGTGTTTTATGCTGAATTCAACGATTTTAAACGCGAAAATATAAACCCCTGGATTAAATTAAATGTATTAACAAAGCTAAAATTCAATCATTTAGATACTTATGAAAAAAAAGAATCTGGTAATTGGATGATCAAGGCTGATCACCATAAGATTCAGGAATATCTTACTGAATGGTTAAAACAATTCGAACTTATTGAAATCTGGGCTGATGTTATGGCATATGACTGGGTGCTTTTCTGTGAGCTGTTTGGAGGCGCCATGCACACACCTGACAACATATTTTTTACTCCTTTTGATCTTTCAACGCTAATGAAAATTTCAGGTCTGATCAATCCTCAGGGAAAATACGAGGGTGATATAAACAGAGCAGAATTTGCAGGAACTGATGATTCACTTCAACATAATGCGCTGAATGATGCTTTGACTTCAATGCAATGTTATAAAAAACTTAAAGATATATGGCAAAACAACTTCTAAGTCACCATATTTTTTTATTCCCTTTCCAATGGGAATTCATCGGGAAAATGATGAAAAATAAAACCATTGAGCAACGCACACAGCTTAATGAATTTGCTTCATTATTTGATACTGATATATGGTTAAGAAAAGAATACTCACTTGATAAAGTATTAAATTACAATGAGTTCAATTTCTACTACCCTATGGTGAGAGATGTCCTTTTTGATACCGGCTCTGATTTAGACAGGGCAATCATCACCAACTTATTCTACAATATTGAGCCAGATGAATACTTGTATGAATTCAAAGTATGTGTGGATCCCAAAAAAGATACTTTTAAAACATACAGACTGCATATTGAATCTATTATTATGCACTTATACTCTACCGGAGTCGGTGTACTGTCTTTTCACCTCAATAACAGGTTTTCAGATCAGGGCGATAAACAAGATATTTTGAACATCAATCAGACTGGCAGACGAATTTATCCCCCATTCTTCCCTATGAATTTCGATTTTATCGGGGATCAGGCTCAGTACGAATACGATGATTTCGCCGCGTCACTCATTACGCTGAAAAAATCAGAATTAGGCGATACAATAAACCTGACAAATTTTTCTGGTGTAGAAGAATTCAAAAATTATGAGAATAAAACATATTTTAAGAATGAACCATTTCAGATCCCGCAACATTTCAAAGATCTTTTTGGAAAAGTCCCAATTACCGTTGACTGGGACGAAAGAAACGGACATGAAAAGAAAATATATATTAACCCACTCATTGATGACCGGATGTTTGTTGTCAGTTGGTATGGGAACACAGATCTATGTAAGGAGCTTGCTTCAAAGACCGATAAAATAAGGGATGGATTTCAAATCCTGAATTATGAAACAAATGACTGGTGGTACAAATATGTGTTCAACGACCAAAGATTCCCGACATGTCAGGATGAATCGATGAAATCCCAACTAATCCAAAAACATACTTATTCAAGATGGTCTAATTTAGGTACTTTTTATGGAATAAACAGATACTCTTTTGTCTGCCTGACCGATACATTGGATAATCTGAAAAAACCCTATGTAAACGCAGCTTTTCTGGTCAATCACATGCAAACCATTTATTATAAAATGGCAGAACTCTGCCTGGTGCAAAGAGCTTGTGTTTTAAGGTTTTCTCAGGAAGTTGCGGGAATTTCTGCCATGAAAGATAAGAAAAAGAACCCACTTACAAAACGTGTCAGTAATTTGTATAAGCAATACATCAAGTTTGTAAACCGGATATATTTCAGAGAGGTCACTGCTCAGGAACAAGGCATCGAATTATATGATTTGATGCAGGAACATATGAGAATTGAACAGAATGTCAAAGACTTAGATAATGAGATCAGTGAATTGAATCAATATGCAATGCTGCTGGAGGAACAAAAAAGAAACAGTAGTCTTGCAATTTTAACACTGATCGGTTCAATTTTCATCATACCTACATTCATTGTCGGTGTATATGGCATGAACATCGGAAAATATGCACAAATGCCTGAAAATGCAATAATTCCGATCATAGCCGGGATGGTCATCACGCCGGTTTTTGTAGTATGGTTTATTTATACTAAAGAAAAAAAATATGCATTTATACTGCTCATCATGGCATTGATTTGCTTCCTGACTGCCATCTTATTACCTTATCTTTTAAAAATTTAAAATAATGTGTAAAAACTTAAAAAACTGCACTTTCTATAAGATCATCATTGTTATTGCATTGGCAATTTCATCATTTTTAGCAGTATTTTTCATTTTTTGTGATCCTTCCTATCCAAATAATATTTTCATGATAATTTTAACATTGGCTTTCCTCGTTCTGACATTCTATTTGGCTAATCTTCAATACAAATCAGAGAAAAACGAAAAGGAGTTTCATCAGGATATGGTGAAAAAGCTTATTAATAAAAATGAAGAAGAAAGCATCGCAAAAAAAAATCAAAAGTATAGATTAAAGCTCCTAAAATGGGAAAAAACCTATCAAATTATTACAGCTTTAGCTCAAAAATCTGAAAAGCAAAACAAAGAGGGAGATAAAATAACAACCCATAAAATAAATATTGAAATAATTGAAGATCTTAAAAAGGTAGGAATAACCTTCCCTCTTAATATACCAATAGAATCCTCTGAAAAAAAAGAAATAAATTCCTAAACGATGTATAAACTAGAATTTACGCTCAAACAGCATACGCCCATCATCCATTTCCAGCACGATCAGGATGGGGCCACACTCAGGGCAACTGAGGTGAAACCAAAGTTAGATAGGTTTATTATTGAGATTATCAAACGAAAAAGTAAGGAAATACCTAAAGAATGGTTATTAGGTGAACATGAATCACTAAATTATAAGATGAAAGTATTACCTGTGAAATCGCATAGAATAATTATTGCAAACAGAATGATGGGTGGAAAGCCAAGCCAAAGTAAAGTATTAAAAGATAATGGCTATGATTGTGTGGAAATCAGCCCTTATTTTGCACAAGAGAAAGAATTTGGACAACTGTTTCAAAAAACTAGACATAAGGATCACCAAGCAAACAAATGGGTAAATGTTTTCTCGACTGCCTCTGATTTTGATCAGAAGGTAAAAGATTTAAAGACGGTTGGTCTTTATTCAAATGATCAAATAAGACTTGAAATGACTTTCTATAATATGGTTTTATTTAATTTGGTTAAAGAATCGCTTTCGGTCTTTTTTACAAGTACAAATTTTGGAACAAGACAAAGTAAAGGCTTTGGAAGTTTTTTACCTATTAATATTTCTGATCAAGAAATCTTAAGCAATTTGAGAAAGAATCCAAGTATTAGGGGCGTTTTCTGTATTAATAACAATAACAATTTTAAAGAGAAGTTCAAAAAAATCTCACAGGAGTATCTAATCCTTAAAAGAGGGGATTCGCAAGGGACTTATCAAAAATCAAAAATTTGGGAATATTTATGTTCTTCAAATAAAATTAATTGGGAAAAAAAAGCTATAAAAATTCATATTAAAACCCATGATCTTGGCCTATTTAATCAACTAAAGTATGATTACAGAAAACAAGTTCATTCAACAGGACATTTTGTGGATCAACATCCCAAAATGGATGATTTTTATATAAGAGCTTTATTAGGATTAGCAGAGCTATATGAATTCTCAAAGACGAATAATGAAAGAATTAAAGTAAAAATTGGGGATGCATTAAATTATAATATAGATCCACAATTAAAATCAAAATCAATTGATAGGTTTGCTTCACCTATCAGATATTTTTTTTCGGATACTTCAATTTTCTTAACAACATCCGAAATCCCAGAGGAATTGATATATTATAGTGATTTATCAAATGTAAAATTCAGAAGATATTTTCGATTTACTATAGATGACATGAATGCAAATAAATATTTTGATTTACCTATACCAGATAATTTCAACTTAGAAGATTTTATTGAAAAGAAAATGAATTATGGCAAAAACTTAAAATAATATTACAATGGCAACCTTCCTCGCAATAACCATCGGCCCAATATACAAAACAATGTCTCAAGCACGTAAAACGCGTGAGCTTTGGAGTGCAAGTTTTAGTTTTTCGCTTTTAATGAAATACCTGATTAAAGAATTTAGCAAATATGGCAAATTGAAATCACCTTCTGATGAAGTAAAACTACCTCTTCACGGAGCAGGAGTATTTCCGGACAGGTGCTATTTTGAGCTTACACAAGGATTAGATGTGAACCAGATTAATACTGCAAAACATAATGCCCTCAACAAATTAAGCCAAATAACCGGGTATTCGTTGAGTGATTTGGATTCTTTTCAGATTTACGTTGTGCAAAAAGAAATTGCACAAAATCCAATCCAAAAATTAAATATTATACTGGATGGATTGGAACTTAACAACAAGTATCATCCTAAAAAAGCATTTGATATTGAAAAGAATTATTGGTCAAATTCTGGTTTTTTTCAAAATTTATACGATAAAGGTTATGCTGCAAAGGATATTCTTCCTCCTATCCTGTCTATTGACTAAGAATTGACCCCCCGGTTGACGGAATCTTTGACCCCCCGGTTGACCGAAGTTGACCCCCCTTAACGGGATGAGATCTTAAGGAAAATCTGCT
>Ga0209573_1001762_pt1 | contig 31078 bp, 27 predicted proteins | sample TNRBio252014_DNA_FD_185870 | JGI IMG/M metagenome (GOLD analysis project Ga0209573, IMG submission 185870) | Wastewater treatment Type I Accumulibacter community from EBPR Bioreactor in Madison, WI, USA - TNR Reactor_6/25/2014_ DNA (SPAdes)... | ecosystem: Engineered > Bioreactor > EBPR >...
GGTTGTCAGGCAAGCAGGACAGCGAGCATCAACAATCCACCTTTGATCATACCTCAAATCAACGGAGATGAAGTTTTGCAGGAAGAAAAAACCGGAGTATACACTTTGAGTTTTGCCAATACACCTGCAGATGCCACCTATCTCTGGTTTGTTGAAAATGGAGATACGATTTGTCAGGGTACAAACTGCACTTCCATCAGTCTGAATATCAAGGAACAGACCAATATCTGTGTTGAAGTCAGCTACAATGGACAGGCTTGTACAGAAAGTGATTGCTTTACCATCCGTTTTGAAGAGATAGTGGATGTTTATATCCCGAATATTTTCTCACCAAACGGCGACGGTGAAAATGATATTTTCTACATCAAATCAGACAACAGCGTTGGCACCATTAAATCCATGAATATTTTTGACAGATGGGGCGAACAGGTGTTTGGTGGTCAAAATCTCAGGACCAACGATCAGGCCTCAGGTTGGGACGGCCGCCTTAACGGCAACTATGTTATGCCCGGAGTCTATGTGTACGATATTGTGATTTTAACTGTAGAGAATAAAGAATTACGCTATTCAGGTGATATTACTGTATTAAGGTAAAAAAGGCACGATATTTGAATGTTATAAAAGAGCTGTGTTCATTCACGGCTCTTTTTGTATTTACAATTTTATTGCTTTTAGTTTATTTTCATATAATTCATCATCGAACGCATATTATCGGATACAGAATGGTCATTCAGGTTCAAATATCGTTCACATTTAAAAAGATAAACTGACCGGAAACAGGTTCAATGCGAATAAATGATTAAATCGCACGAATTGATATCGTATTTATTTACCTATGGCAAACTCGTTTTGCCTGGTATAGGTACATTGAACCTGGAACAATATTCTGCCAAAGCAGCCCAACATGAATTCCGCATTTACGGGCCAAAAACCGGTTATTTCATTTCATCCACCAGTCAATCTGAACTTACAAATTACAAAAACTGGCTAAAATCAGGATTCAAAACGAATGATGAAGAGCTCGAAAACCTGATCAAAGAACAGGAGAAATATTTTACTTCGAGCCTGAAAGAGAAAGGGAATTTGATCATTCCGGCGCTGGGTCGTATCTACCTGGATGATCGCCAAAAAGTCAAATTTGAAGCAGATAATGAACTTCAAAAATGCCTGGAATTCGCTTACCCGGATCTGCCACTCAATTATTACCAGCCTCAGCAATACCTGCAAAAAATCCAGCAAGATGCTTCCATTCAGCTTATGGAAACTCCTCGGAAAAAAGGTATTCCATGGTACCTTTATTTGATCGGGATCATTTTGGCGGCCTTTTTATTATCTTTGGGGATCAGCTATTTAGCAGGTTTCGATCTGTTTAAAGGCCCAAAGGAAACCGATGAAAAAACAAGCGAACCTTCAATTGAACCTCCGGTTTATGACAGTACGAATATTTTTGAGGAAGAACCTGATATTTCCGACAATCAGGAAATAGAAATACCTGAAGAAGAAATACCTTCCGAAACAGAGCAACCCATTATTAATTCTCCAATAGAAGCAGAGAAAAAAACAGCAGTTCCCAATACTTCACAAACTAAAACCGGGCATGAAGAAATCAACCGGATAATTGAATTGTCCGAACAAAACAAATCGCAGATCTCTCATCCTCTGATCATCATTGTCGGCTCTTTCAAAAAGCCTTATGAGGTTAAAAAAATGTTGCGATCTATAGAATCCGAGGGCTATCAGGGATTTGTTATAAAACATGGAGATTTTTACAGAACAGGCATTTTAATGGAAATTTTACCGTCGCAATCTGACTCAGTTTTGAATGATATAAAAGACAAAATCGAAAAAGACGCATGGATATTAGCAGATTAATTCCATAAATGATTTTAATATATGTGAGTTGATGTACATTTGCCCCACAAAAAAACCAAAAAAGGTATTTTGAGATGGAGGAAAAAAAAATGTTTGAACCTGAAGCGTTGAATAGTGTAGCACAATTTCACAGAATATTCCAGTTGCCTGTCCTTGACCAACCGGTCATTCCTTCGAAAGAAAGAATCGAATTGAGAATTTCATTACTGGAAGAAGAATTGAAGGAGTTGCAAGCAGCCATTGATGCCGATGATCTTGTGGAAGTTGCAGATGCTTTTTGTGATTTGCAGTATGTTTTGTCAGGCGCAATCCTGGAATTCGGATTGGGTTATCAGTTCAAAGAACTATTTGACGAAGTTCAGCGAAGCAATATGAGCAAACCCTGCAAAACGCTGGAAGAAGCCGAAGCAACCCAAAGCTATTATGAAAAAGAAAGAGGTATGGAATCAGTGATCAAAAAAGTTGGGGATGAATACCTTGTTTACAGAAAATCAGATGGAAAAGTATTCAAATCGGTCCAATACAGCCCGCCGGATCTTGAAAAAATATTAAAATAAGCATAAATGAACCGGTTTATTCGTTTGATTTAAAATTTCAAAGAAGGAATGTACGTTTCCCGAAACAATATAGTTAACCAATAGAAATTTAGTAATTACCGGATATGAGTATTAAGATTGAAAGCTTAACAAAACGGTATGGTGAACAGCTGGTATTGGACAATATCAGTCTCCAGGCAACAAAGGGTGAGATACTGGGATTTTTAGGCCCGAATGGCGCTGGAAAATCGACCACCATGAAGATCATCACAGGCTATGTCAAAGCAGACAGCGGCTTCGTGGAAGTATGTGGTTTGAATGCTTTTGACGAACCCATTGAGATCAAGAAAAAAATCGGCTATTTACCGGAGAATAATCCATTATATGACCAAATGTATGTAAAGGAATATTTGGGTTTTATTGCTTCCTTACATCAGCTGGATCACAAAAAAGAGATCATTGGTGAAATGATCGCAAAAACCGGTTTAACCAAAGAACAAAACAAAAAGATCAAAGCCTTATCCAAAGGTTACAGGCAGCGAGTCGGACTGGCTCAGGCCATGCTCCATGATCCAGAAGTTCTGATTTTGGATGAACCAACTTCAGGACTGGATCCGAATCAATTGGGTGATATTCGCAGTCTGATCCGCAAACTTGGCGAAGAAAAAACCCTTATTTTTTCCACACACATCATGCAGGAAGTTGAAGCCCTATGTGATCGGGTTGTGATCATTCACGAAGGTCAGATCGTAGTGGATGACCATATCCAATACCTTGAAAAATACAAGAAAGCTGGTTTTGATCGGGTACTCGTTGAGTTTGAAGGACCTGTAGATGAAAAGTTATTCCGTCATCTGACCGGATTCATCAGCTGTAAAAAGAAGGGTAATTATGTCTATGAAATAGACGGAAAATCCGAGATCACCCTGAGAAAAGAGTTGCTGGCGCTTGCACAAAGCAACAACCTGCCGCTCATCGGTCTTCAGAAGCAGGAGATCAGCGTAGAAAATGTATTCCAATCCTTAACCAAATAGTTATGATTGCCATATATATAAAAGAACTATCCAATTTTTTCAGTTCACTGATCGCCTATATCGTGATCGGGGTTTTCCTTATTTTCATGGGACTTGTAATGTGGTTTTGGCCGGACACAGCCGTGCCATACAGTAATTTTGCGGATATGAGTGTGCTGTTTTACATGGCTCCGACCATATTTACCTTCATCATTCCTGCCATCACGATGCATAGTTTTTCAGAAGAAAGACAGGCTGGAACGATTGAATTGCTGATGACCAAACCTGTCAGGAACTGGCAGATTGTGATGGGCAAATTTTTAGCGAACCTTAGTCTGATCATTTTTGCCCTGATACCCACCGTGATCTATTATTATTCGGTCTATCAGTTGGGTTTGCCTAAAGGAAACATCGATACCGGAGCGGTGATAGGTTCTTATATCGGCCTGATTTTGCTGGCATCAGTATTTGTATCGATCGGTACTTTCTCTTCCGTTTTGACTTCCAATCAGGTGGTTGCCTTTGTCATTGGAACCTTTTTATGTTTCATCACGCATTGGGGATTTGAATATACGAGCACTTTGCCGGTATTTGCAGGGAATATGGAAGATGTCATCCAAAAACTGGGCATCAATTACCACTACCTGTCGATCAGCAGGGGGATCATTGATTCCAGGGATGTCATTTACTTTTTATCAGCGGACATGATTTTTCTTTTGTTGACCTATTATTTTTTACAAAAAAACAAGAAGTAAAAATCCTGGCTTAACTTGGGCAATCGGCAAGAAAAATAATCAGTCAGGTTTTAACCAATTGCAAAGAGTTTTAAGATCAAAGGTTCATCGCAGCCTGGGACAGACAAACAAAAAACTTTCAAATGAAAAAACAATCCTTCAATATCATACAACTGCTGATGATCATCGGGATCATACTGATGATCAATGTGATCAGCTCCTTTTTCCATACCGCGGTTGATTTTACAGGAGACAAAAGATATACCCTGACTAAGACGACCAGGGAACTTTTGAAAGAACAGGACGATGTGATCTACGTCAAAGTATTGCTGGATGGCAATTTTCCTGCCTTGTATAAAAAGATACAGGAGTCCACAAGTGAAATGTTGCGGGATTTTAACAATATCAATTCTCATATTGAATACGATTTTGAAAATCCCCTGAAAGGCAATGTGGAAGAAGTCAACCAGGCGGTGGAATTGCTCCGTAAAGACGGCATGGTAGGTATTGGCATCAAAACCAATACCACGGAAAGCACCAGTGTCAACTATATTTTTCCATATGCCATTTTCCATTATGGCAAAAGGAAATTTGTGGTCAATCTCCTTGAACCGATGACAGCCGATGTGAATGAAGAAACATGGATCAACAATTCGATTTCCATGCTCGAATATAAATTTGCCAATGCCATCCAAAAACTCAGACAGAAGGACAGTCCTACGATCTTGTTCACTGAGGGAAAAGGCGAATTGAATGAAAAGCAGACCGCGAGACTTGAGAACAAATTGCTGCAATATTATCAGGTTGGACGCATCAATCTGGACAGCGTACATACGATACCTGGTGAACTGGATCTTTTGATCGTTGCTAAACCTACCCAACCTTTCAGCCCAAAAAATCAGTTCCTGATCGATCAATACCTCATGAAAGGAGGAAATATCATTTGGCTGATTGACCGGCTGAACATGAATCTGGACAGCATCAACAAACAAAAATTCTATATACCTGAACCCTACCCGCTCAATCTCGATGACCTTTGGTTTAAATATGGTGTCAGGATATTACCAAATCTCGTGCAGGATTTGTCATGCACGAGGATTCCACAGGTAGTTGGTATACAGGGTAATAAACCACAGATTGAAAGTTTTGACTGGTATTACCATTTATTGGTAGATCCTGATGGAGCACATCCGATCGTTTCCAATCTGGATAAAATGAACCTTTATGATCCGAGTTCGATCGATACGATCCAAACGAGCACCAAGGTAAAAAAGACTATATTGTTAAAATCATCCAAATACAGCAGGTTCCAGTTGAGCCCGGCCCGTGTCACCTTTGAGATCCTCAAGTATCCGCCGGAGGTGGATCGGTTCAATAAGCCACATCTGCCCTTGGCTGTGTTGGTGGAAGGAGAATTTGAGTCCTATTTCCGGAACAAGCTTTCTCAGGGCACACAGGAAATGCTTCAGCAGATCAAAGAACCTTTCAGGGAAAAGAGTGAAAAGCCAGGCAAGATGATCTTTGTGTCAGACGGAGATTTTATCAAAAACCTGTATGACAGTCAAACCGAAAAAATTTCTCCCATCGGATATAATAAATGGGTGCAATACACTTTTATAGGCAACGAAGATTTTATCACGAATTCTGTGGAATATATGGTTGAAAAAAGAGGTGTGATCTCAGCCCGAAGTAAAAAAGTCAAGTTCAAAATGCTTGACACCATTAAAGCCACGAATGAAATGAGCCTTTGGCAGATGGTCAATATCGGTATTCCACTGTTATTCCTGATTGCTTTTGGGTTGGGATTCAATTATTACCGGAGGAAGCGATATGCATCCTGAACCGGATAATGTAAAACCTGCAGGGTAAATTCCTTCAAGGCTAAACTATTTCTGAAACATATTGGAATATGTACAGGCATTAGTGTAAAACCAAACATCAATGAAAATAAGAGATTTCAAACCAGAGGATTTGAATTTGATGCGGGTTTGGTTAGCACAGGACTACATCCAAAAACATTGGGGTGATCCTACGGTTTGGCTTAAAGAAATCACTGAAAATTTAAACGCTGAGTGGATAAAGTATTTCATTGTGGAGTGCACTCTTCCCATTGGTTTTCTTCAATATTACGAAACTGATAAAGCGCCACTCGGTGATTGGTCGCAAGAACCCATCGGCACGGTAGGGATAGACTATCTCATTGGTGATATAGAATATTTTGGAAAAGGATATGGTTCTAAAATAGTACGAACATTCGTAGATACCATCAAATCAATAAATGAGTATGATCACATCATAGCTGACCCTGCTGAAGAAAATAAAGCCTCCATTAAAGTACTTAAAAACAATGGATTTGTATTGAAATCCAATGGACTTTATAGTTTGGATTTAAGCAATACCGGAATAAAGGTTTTCCGGGCTGACTCAAAGGATACCGGCATGATCACTGAACTGTTTCGGGATACCATCCAAAACGTGAACTCACAAGATTATCCGTCAGATGAAATTGAAGATTGGTCTTCATGGTGGACGCATCACGATAAATGGCAAGAAAAGATTGAAAAACAGTACTTTATAAAAGCCATCATTGAGAATAAAATCGTTGGATTCAGTTCATTGACAACTGATGGTTACCTCGATTTTATGTTTACACACAAAGACCATCAAAGATGTGGCATTGCCGCTTGTTTATTGCGCAAGATTGAACGAAAAGCCAAAAAACAAGGCAACGAGTTGATTTATTCGGATGTTAGCATCACAGCAAAAGGTTTTTTTGAAAAACACGGATATGTTGTTGAAAAACAACAATTCAAAAAGTCAAGAAATAAAGAATTGATCAATTTCAAAATGATAAAAACAATGAAAACCAATGCCAGAAAGGTAAATTGAAACTTTTCCAGCAAAGTAAGTCTTCAGACCCTGCAATAATTTGAAAACTCAGGAACAAAATCCCTCACTTACTTTAAAGAAGTAAAATAAAACCTGGATGAAAGTCAAATTAATAATTTCGAGCTTTCAGAAAAAACATTTTAAATCTCTAAATTCCGATAAAATGCCTTGATCTTGGTAAGGTGTGTTTTGCATTGGAAATACAAACTTGATCATTTTCGGCTAACCTCAAGGCGAATCAGTTTATCAAAATCTATTAACAACGGAATAAGAGCATTTTTGAAAACCAGTACCATTCTATCACCAATTAATTCCGATCCCACGGATTTGTATCAAATTGTAAGGGTATATCTTTATAATGATCTCAGCTTAAAACAATTAAAGGAAGACCATTATCATGCGACATTCCCATATTTTAAACTTTCAGCTCAAATTATTTCATAATTTATAAAATATAATGTACAATATATTTGACATATTGTATATAATATTTACCTTTGTGTCATATTTTATTAACACATAGTATAAATATCTCGACAAATAAATTAAAAATATGGGACATCAGGAAAAACAATCAATCGTAGCCATCATTGGCTCAATACTGGTAATCGGATTCTATTCATTGTATATTTACAAAAATTACATTCAGGCGGACATAGAACTGTTGAATGATTTCCAATTCTGGGGAAAATCGTTTCTTTACTTTATTCCAATCGGAATAGTGGTTCAAATCGTGATCCACATCGTTTTTGCCATCGCAAACCGGATCATCACCAGGGAAGACATCCCCGATTTTACAGATGAGCGGGACAAGCTCATTGAACTCAAATCCATAAGGATCTCTCATTGGATTTTTATTTTCGGATTTATGCTTTCTATGGGTTTTGTAGCTATGGGAATGAAACCTTATGTCATGTTCCTTACCCTGATCTTTTCAGGATTTATGGCCAGTCTCGCTTCAGAGATCGCAAAAATTATCTACTACAGAAAAGGCGTATAATATGGAAAACGATCAGGTATTAATCAGCAACAGCATCCGTAAGCTTCGGTTTTTCAACAACGAGATGACTCAGCAGGAATTGGCGGACAGAACTGGAGTAACCCGCCAAACCATTGTCGCCATCGAAAATGGAAAGTATTTCCCTACGCTGGAATTGGCACTACGGATCGCATTTATTTTCAACGTGGAATTGTCGGATGTATTTATTTATCACCCTGAAAATGATTCAGTGTTAAAAAAAATAAAAGCAAAACTATCGAAAAATGACAAGCATTAAAATGAAAGCAATCGTATGCAAAAAATCCGGAAAACCCGATGTCCTTTCATTCATGGATTGGCCCAAACCAAAACCAGGGAAGGCGGAGATTTTGATAAAAGTAGATGCATCTTCAGTAACCCGCGGAGATGTCAACCTAAGGAAAATCCCAAGGATATTACTCCATTCCCTGGGACTGTTTTTTGGTTTTAAGCCAATGGTAATTACCGGAATTGAATTTTCGGGTGTCGTAGAAACGATTGGTCAAAACGTCAGCAGATTCAAGCCCGGAGATCAGGTTTTTGGCACAACCACTGGTTTAAAGTACGGTGGCAACGCTGAATATGTTTGCGTACCTGAAAAATGGAAAATGGGCGTGGTCGAACATAAGCCCGTTAATCTCACGTTTGTAGAATCAGCAGTATTGCCTGTTGGAACGATGACGTCGTTGGACATGTTCAGAAGGACGAACATCAAACAGGGAGACAAAATTCTGGTGTATGGCGCATCAGGATCTGTCGGTTCCTATGCTGTTCAAATTGCCAGATATTTTAGCGCAGAAGTAACTGCTGTTTGCGGCACAAATAATGTGGAACTCGTCAAATCCCTTGGTGCTGTTCGTGTGATAGACTACACCAAAGATGATTTTACCAAAGAAGAAATGGTTTATGATATTGTTTTCGATGCTGTTGGCAAATTAAGGAAGTATAAATGCAAAAAAGTGCTTAATACAAAAGGACAATTTCTTACAGTACGATTACCAACAAAAGAAAGGCCGGAACATTTGAAAATGATAAAGGATCTATGCGAAAGTGGCGTAATTAAACCATTGATTGACAAAATATACGCACTCCATCAGGTTCCTGAAGCACATGAATATGTCCAAAGTGGCCGGAAAAAAGGTAATGTAGCAATAAAAACAGATTGGTTGATCAATTCTACCAAAACAGATCAATAGCCAGTTTCAACTTCCTTTAACTGAGCATGCTCAAGTTTTAATCAATAAAAAAATAATCATTAATCTATCAAGTCTTATGGATACTACAGTCAAAAAAAGCTTAAATCCACGGAAAACATTTTGGAAATGCGGAGCTTGTTCCCATGCCATGTTTCACTTGCTAAATCATGAGTTTGATAATAGTAAGTCCAGGGAGGAAAAGGCATCTGATATGCTGGCAGGAGGCATTGCACAGAAAGGTCATCAGTGCGGAATGCTTTGGGGAGGCGCGTTGGCCGCTGGTACTGAATCTTTTAGAAGGTATGATGACAAAAATGTGGCCATTGCAACTGCGATTCACACTTCTAAACTGCTGGTTGAGTCTTTTAAGAAAAGAACCCGTTCTGCAAACTGTCGCGATATCGCTAAAGTGAACTGGGAAAGCAAATTCGAGCTGGCACTTTATACCATAAAATCCCTGGCTAGAGGGATGGTATTCAACCCTTGTTTCAACCTTATGGTCAAATGGACTCCGGAAGCTGTACAAGCTGCCAATCAGGGCTTATCGGAAAATAAAAAATTCACCCGGCCTTGTCTCAGCTGCTCCACTGAGCTTGTAAAAAAAATGGGAGGTACTGAAGAAGAATCGGTTATGGTAGCAGGTTTCGCAGGAGGATTGGGTTTGAGTGGGCACGCTTGCGGAGCATTAAGCGCAGCGATATGGTATAAAATGTTGAATTGGGAAAAAAATAATGAAGGGAAATCTCAACAGATGTTTAATAATCCGGATGCTAAAAAAGTTTTGGAAGCATTTTACGAACAAACAAATTCCGAAGTTTTGTGCAAAAATATTACTCAAACAAGTTTTAATACCATTGATGAACATACCGAATATATACGGAATGGCGGTTGCCGGAATTTAATTGAAGGATTGGCAACCTCATAAAATGATTTAAGGCACATAATATTACCAGACAATCATAAATAGCAAATCGATGGAACGGTTTGTGGAATCATTTCATTGGACTTTACGAAATTTTTTATCGTTCTATACGAAATTTTTTTTAAGAAGTTTCAACTTGTAAAAACTCTAAAACTATAATACCATAATAAAATAGACAGGAAAAAATTTTTATCCTGCTTTTGGATCGTTTGAATAAAGATCATTCATGCTTTTTCATATAACTTAACAGGCATAATTTTCAAAATACTGATATTCACAAGAATAATCAATATTTTTCATCAAAGTTTCCATTTGGTAAAAAAAGGAAGTTCCATAACAATTCACCCGACAGCATACAATTTCAACATTCTGTTCGTTCATTAGTTGCAATTATTTAACTGCTTCGATCAAAAACCTGCTTTAAATTGTTATTAAATTAAAAATATCTGATCAAATCAACATATAACCGATATTTTTGCAAAAATAAATGACATAAATGCCGCAAAAATCGGCATTAATCACATTTATAAAATAAAGATGCATCTGCCAAAAATACTATTTTATATGTACAAGAGAGGCATTTGTAACAGTAAAAACGAATAAAAGAGTGTGAAATCGACATGAAAAATACAAGGGATCCACTTGAATGGCTGTATTTTTCCCTGAAGATTCCAAATAGCCGAAAAGAAGATTAAAAAAATACTTATGAAAAAATACCTGATACCTGGAATCGTATTGCTTGTTTTAGGACTTGGCGCATGGTACCTTATCAAATCTAACAATGTAATGAGTTCCTACGATTTCTCATACAGGGAATTTGCAGTGGAGGATGTAGAATCCATCGAAAAGATCATTGTCGTAAACAAAACAGGAGAGCCACCCTTCCATTTTACGCGCAATGGAGACAGATGGATGGTAAATGGCAAGTTTAAAGTCAATAAAAATGTAATGGACAACATGCTGGACGCCATCAAAAATGTTCAGATCGACTATGTTCCACCAAACAGCGCAAAAGAAGAGATCATGAAAGGATTTCTCAAGCATGGGATCAAGGTGGACATATTCAATAAAAGGAATAAAAAAATAAAATCTTATTATATAGGATCTTCACCTACTGACGGAAGAGGTTCATATTATGTGATGGACGGTTATGACATCCCTTTTGTAATGAAATTACCTACGGTGGAAGGAAATATTCATACCAGGTTCAATTACACGCTGGAACAATTCAGAGATCTGGCGGTAGTAGAAATTCCGAAAGAATCCATTGAAGCCATTGAAGTGTCTTACCCTTTCAATAAAAAATTCTCTTTCAAACTGGCAGCCGGTGTGATTTCTACCCTGCATCCGTTTCAGAAGGCAATTGAAGGTGAACAAGACCCTGCATTGATCGAAGCCTATTTGTCTGGTTTCAGCCAAAAATATGCGGAATATATCGAGAATAAGAATCCTGCCAAAGAAGATATCCTTAAGCAGACCCCGTTTTGTGAAATGAGAATCACCAAAACTGATGGCAAAACCGAGGAGTTGTCTTTTTTTTATATTCCTGATCCTGATGATATTTCCTACGCGGCACCGGCAGATTTCACTGAACACTTCAAGGAAGGAAAAGCTGAAAGGTTTTTCATTATGACCAACCGGGGTGATTTCTACCTGGCCCAATTGATATTATTTAAGGATATCTTGTGGAAATATGATGCTTTTTTCAAAAAAATAAAAATGTAAGCAAATCAGGTATTGTTTTGTATGTATTAATACACTTTCTAACATAAAAATACGGAAAGTCAATTGGAATATTAACCCATACAGTATAGGGTTCATCAGCTGTTTTGGGAAAAATATATTGAATTTATTACTTGAATCTCAGATCAGATGCATATATGGAATACACTAAGTGGGATATTGCCCGAATTTCCAAATTTTCAAAATAATCCATCATTATTTAGGTAAAATCACTGATCAATTAAGAAAATCAAGCCGTTGTGCTGCCCCTATTTCATTTATACGGTCATTTTCCCACAAAACCTGCCCGTTTACCAAAGTATGAGTAATTTTTTGGAAAAAATTCTTGCCTTCAAAAGTAGACCATTTACATTTAGCCAATAGGTTTCCTTTATTCACTTGCCATTCGTGATCCATATCAATGACCACCAGGTCAGCCCAATAACCTTCCCTGATATATCCTCGTTCCTTCACTCTGAAAACCTCTGCCGGCGCATGACACATTTTATGAACGATCTGTTCCAAAGTGATCATCCCTTTAGTATAGAAATCAAGCATAACATTAAGACTGTGCTGTACCAATGGCAAACCTGAAGGTGCTTTCAGATAATGTTCAGATTTTTCTTCCATGGTATGCGGAGCATGATCTGTTGCGATGACATCCAGCCGATCGTCCATCAATGCTTCCCACAAAGCGATTCTGTCTTTTTCACTTTTAACCGCAGGGTTACATTTCAAACCATTGCCCAGCTTTTCATAGTCCATATCATTGTAGTAAAGATGGTGAACACATACCTCTGATGTGATCCTTTTGTCTTTCAAAGGGATTTCATTGGAAAACAGTGACATTTCTTTAGCAGAAGTCAAATGCAGGACATGCAAACGGGTATCGTATTTTTTTGCCAACGCAACTGCTTTTGAACTGGATAAATAACAAGCTTCATCAGACCTGATTTCAGGATGAAAACGGGCATGCAATGCATCTTTGTATCGATTAAAATAAGATTCCTGATTTCTCCTGATGGTTTGCTCATCCTCGCAATGGGTTGCGATCAGCATCGGAACACTGCTGAACAGGGATTCCAGCACCTTTTCATCATCCACCAACATATTACCTGTACTGGAACCCATGAACACCTTGATGCCACAAACTTTTTTTGGATCTGTTTTCAACACTTCCTCCAGATTGTCATTGGATGCGCCCATATAAAAAGAATAATTGACCGCAGAATTCATTTTTCCCAAATTATATTTTTCATCCAATGCTTCCTGTGTCAAAGTCGGTGGTTTTGTATTGGGCATCTCCATAAAACTGGTTATGCCTCCGGCCAATGCAGCCCTTGATTCCGTAAAAATATCAGCTTTGTACTCCATTCCAGGCTGTCTGAAATGCACCTGATCATCAATTACACCAGGAATGACCAATTTCCCGGCAGCGATCAACTCACGATCCGCAGTTTTATGAATCACTGGTGCTATTTGTTCAATCCTGCCATCCTTGATAAAAATATCTCCTTGGATGATGGAATGCTGATTAATGATTTGGGCATCTTTTATGATCAACGTACTCATATACCTAAATTTATCCTTAAAACTTTAAGTCCGAAGGTAAATATATAAAAACTTTAAGCTGTAATGCATACTTTTGTACATCAAATTCTACACACATGCTGTCAAACAAAAGAATTGGAATACTGGGAGGCGGACAATTGGGGAAAATGGTTTGTGAAGCCGTTTCAAAGTGGCATCAGCATATCGCCGTCATGGATGTTTCGAATGACATGCCTGCAGCTAATTATTGCACACAATTCATCGAAGGCAATTTTAAATCGTATGATGACGTCATTCAGTTTGGCAACACGGTGGATGTGATCAGCGTTGAAATTGAGCATGTCAACATCGAAGCGCTGGATCATCTTAAAAGCAGAGGTGTAAAAGTATACCCGGATCCGGACATACTGCGCAAAATCATTGATAAAGGCTTGCAAAAACAGCTCTATATTTCAAAAGGAATGCCTACTGCTCCTTTCATGCTGGTCAAAAACAAAGAGGATATCCTCAAAAAAATCAATTCAAATGAGATTCAGTTTCCTTTTGTGCAAAAATCCCGGACAGAAGGTTACGATGGCAGGGGTGTTGCCGTCATACACCACGATGGCGAACTGGATAAAATCATGGATATACCATCTGTTATAGAGAAAAAAATAGACATTAAAACAGAACTGAGTGTGATCGTTGCCCGCAATCCACAAGGACAGGTTGAAGTATTTCCACCGGTTGAGATGAAATTTAATCAGGAAGCCAACCTGCTCGATGAATTGGTTTGCCCGGCACAATTGGATCCTGAGAACCTTGAAAGAGCGGTTAATTTATCCCGTGAACTTGCTGAACAGACCCAAATCATCGGTTTACTGGCTGTTGAATTATTCATTGACACCGATGATCAGCTTTTTGTAAATGAAATTGCTCCAAGACCTCACAATTCCGGACATCACACCATCGAAGCTTGCAATGTATCTCAGTTTGAACAGTTTGCAAGAGCCATTCTGGGCTTTCCGCTCATTGCACCCGTTTGTAGCAAAGCATCTGTGATGATCAACCTGTTGGGTGAATCGGGATACCAGGGAACTGCCATTCTAACCGGCACAGAAGACATCATGGCTATGGAAGGTGTACACATTCATTGGTATGGTAAAAAAGAGACCAAATCAGCCAGAAAAATGGGACATGTGACCATTCTTGACGACAATATACTCGATGCTCATATGAAAGCCATGTACATCAAAGAAAAACTTAAAGTGATATCAAAATAAGTTTTAATCATTTTGTAATAAATCTCGAACATGAATAATAAACCTGCTTTAGTCAGCATCATCATGGGTTCAGACTCAGATCTGCCCGTCATGAAAGATGCCGCCGACATCCTGGCAACATTCGGTGTAAACTATGAGCTCAATATTGTTTCAGCTCACAGAACGCCCCAAAGAATGTTCGATTTCGCAAAAAAAGCCTACTCAAGGGGCGTGCGGGTGATCATAGCTGGCGCGGGAGGCGCTGCACATTTGCCCGGGATGACAGCTTCCCTCACAGGATTGCCCGTGATCGGTGTGCCTGTCAAATCTTCGAATTCTATAGACGGATGGGATTCAATATTATCAATTTTACAAATGCCTAATGGCATCCCTGTTGCAACTGTTGCGCTGAACGCAGCTAAAAACGCAGGGCTGCTGGCGATCCGGATACTCTCAACTTCCGACCAGAACCTCTATGAAGCCATGATGGCTTATCAGGATGAAATGGAAAAATCAGTGATCGAAAAAGCGAATAAACTTACACAAAACCTATCTTCAACCAATTAATTAACTCATTATGTTTAAATATTTGATTATCTTCCTGTTAACATTGATTTCTTCAATGTTCTTTAACCCTGTTTCCGGACAGTCATTTCGTGTGATGACTTACAATCTCCGTTGGGATAATCCGAATGATGCGGAGAACAGATGGGACGAAAGGAAAGCAGAACTTGTGGATTTTGTACAGGCTGCACATCCTGATATTTTAGGTACACAGGAAGGATTAAAAAGACAACTGGATTATATTTCTGAAAATATTCCCCAATTCGGGATGTTTGGAGTCGGCAGAGAAGACGGAAAAGAAAAAGGTGAATACACTGCGATTTTTTATAATAAAAATAAGTTCAATCTTCTTGCACAATCGAGCTTCTGGCTTTCCGAAACCAGCCACGAAGTTTCTGTTGGCTGGGATGCAGCATTACCTCGCATTTGCACCTATGGGCTGCTGGAAGACCTGAAAACAGGCGAAAGGATCCATGTATTCAATACACATTTCGATCATATGGGCCAAAAAGCCAGACTGATGTCTGCAAAACTGATCGTTTCCAAAATTGAGCAAATGACAAATGCTAACGACAATGTGATCCTCATGGGTGACTTTAACTGCAATTCGGTATCTGAACCAATAAAAGAGATCAAAAAACACCTGACAGATGGAAAGGATATCTCAAAAAAAGGATTGAAAGGCCCGGAAGCAACGTTCAATGGTTTCGACAAGGAAATTACAGACCTTGGAACCATCGACCATATCTTCACCAGGAATTTTACTGTACAATCTTATAAACACTTCACCAAAAAAAGGAAGAACAAATTACAATTGTCCGACCACTATCCGGTGATGGCTAAAATCAAAATGAAGTAAATATCCAGATTTCTATATACCTGAATAGACAGCTTGATCATTTCATAAAATGATGTTCAACTCCAAGGGATTTAACTCCATGAAAATGAAGACGTTTTGATCAATAATCAGACTGAAGGATTTCAGGAAAATTCATTTTGTAAACTACTGATGCCAAATAATATTTTGCCTTTCTACCTCAATAGTCACACCATTATAGCTGACCTGAAATACTACTTATCCGTATGATCTGAATGATCTGGTGAAATGAAAACCGGTCAAAGTTTATTAAAATAATCCCGCAGGTCTTTTGCATCCTTTGCTTCCATTCTTCCGCTTAGGATCAGACGTAGTTCTCTGCGTCTTACTGCGCCCTCATACCTTTTTTCCTCTTCTTCAGTTAACGGAATGACAGAAGGAACCAACTTCGGCTTCAATGTATCTTTGTCAAGAGCCACAAATGTGAGGTATGCATGATTGCTTTTTCTCGGCTTCTGGTCAGGTATGGTCGCAGTAAACACTTCAATATATATTTCCATCGAACTGGAAAATGCCCGGGTAATTTTCGCATTCAGGGTAACGATTTCACCCACCTTAACCGAATCGCTGAAAGAAACGTGATCTACCGATGCTGTCACCACAAATGACTCGCTGTGCCTGGCTGCACAAATTCCTCCGGCGATGTCCATCCACCTCATCAGGTTTCCACCCATCAGATTTCCCAAAGGATTGGTATCATTGGGCATCACCAGTTCTGTCATTATGGTATTGGAAGCTGCGACCGTTTTTCCGTTCATATTTTTTTTTCAGCAAATGTAACCAATTATGTGGCTTTTATGCCAAAATCAGGTTCAATTAGTGGCCATAAGCAAAGGAAGAAGTTAAACTATTTCAATTAGATATTTGTTTGGCAAATGATAAGGCAAAATGGCAATTTCGCCTTGAATTTGCTGTATTGGAAAACAGATATTTCTTGCGAAGATTTAAATAATTCATTACTTTTACCTGCAATTTGCTGTTTAATGATAAAAATGAAGCATAAACTGATTTTTTTTGGCGTTATCGTACTATTAACCAGCCAAATCCTTTCTTCCTGCAAAGACAAAATTGAATACCAGGACATCGAAGGTAATTGGACCTTGATCAGAGCGATGAGAAACGGGAAACCAACTCAAACACTGGAAAATGTCTTTTTTGAATTCAATCCCGAAAATCGCATGATGACCAATCTACTTGGAATAGAAAACACTTTTGATATTGTTTACAAATATCCTGTAATTGAGATCAAAAATGGCAGCGATTTGGAAGAGTTAACCGTTAAAAAGATGGAGGAAGATACACTCCACCTTGAGCTGAGGATTATTAATTATAAATATGATTTTTACCTCATGAGGTCAGAATCAAACTAACTCCTTTCTAAGCCATTAAAAAAGTCCAATGTTATCAATTCCGGAAAGAAAATCAATTATTTTATTTTTTGTGCTGTCTTTTTTTATGACATTCCATTCCTATGGATTGGATATCAGTGTCAGATCAGCACAGTTCAAATCAGAAAAACAGGCTTATCTGGAAGTATACTTGTATGTTGTCGGCTCCTCAGTCAAATATGACACACTGGAAGACAATAATTTACAGGCAGGAGTCCAGATAACCATGATGATTCTGCAGGATAGCTCCATTTTTACTTTTGACAAATTCACCATGTTAAGTCCAACTGGTTTTGTTCCAAAGGATTTCATGGATCTCAAACGCCTTCCACTGAAAACCGGTTCTTATATTTTTTCAGTCGAAGCCATCGATGTCAATGACCCGAACAACAAATACAATATCTCTTATCCATTATTGGTTGAAGATCTAACGAATACTTTTCAACTTTCAGATATTCAATTATTAAGCTCCGTGGAGAAAAAAAATTCCGATGAAGCTTTCAATAAAAACGGATTTTTTTTACAGCCGTCAGCATTTCATTTTTTTCCTGCAGCGATGAACCAACTTCATGCCTATATCGAAATGTACAACGACAGCCATGATTTCACCTCCGAACACTATATCAGATATGCGATTTATCAGCAAATAAATGATCAGGATCAAACACTTATTTCCCAAAAATACAAAAAAACCGAAAAAGTTCCGTTTCAGGCTTTTTTCCTGCAACTCCCTATCAATGAATTGGTTTCAGGAAATTATATTTTTTCCGTCGAATGGTTAGATAAGGAAAAGAATTTGCTGCATGCCAAAAGTGTCACGTTTCAAAGGAGTAATCCATACAAAGACTTCGTACGTTTACAACCCGATAAAAGTATCTATGGCAAAGCCTTTGTACACGCTTTGGACAAGGAAGAAATCGAATATATCCTCAAGGCCTTGACCCCATTGGTCAAGGGAAATCAGGGCGTGCTGTTGCAACAGGTGATGTTCGAAAAAAATATTGATGCACAAAAATATTTCCTGTGGAATTATTTTTCAGAGTTATCTCCTTCTGAACCACATTTGGCTTACCAGCAGTTTAAAGAAATTGCTCAGGCCATCGATCTGACCTTCAAATCCCATGTTGGATATGGCTTTGAAACAGACAGAGGACGTATTTATATGAAATACGGACGGCCTACCGAGATCATTAAATCAGAAGAAGAACCTTCTGCCCCACCCTATGAAATTTGGTTTTATAATGAAATTCAAGAAGTCAGACAGGTAAATGTGAAATTTATTTTCCACAACCCTTCTTTGGCTCTAAATGATATGGTACTATTGCATTCGAATTGTAAAACGGAAAGATATAATCCGAGGTGGGAAGTTGAACTTTACAAAAACGCTCCGGGTGAACAGGAGGGAAATTCTCCTTATTCGACAAGGATGGCAGAAAATTACAGGAGGGATGCTCGGAAAATTTGGGATGAATTATAAATTGGATAGGCAACTCATTGACTGACATAACATTGCCTACTGATTTGAAATATATGTTTCAACATAAAAACACAACGAATCAAATTGATCGGTTAAACTGATTTGGTGCTTATGTTCAATGCATTTTAGATTAATTATGTTTAGCCATAAATTCTAAGTCCTGCCAATGCAGGTTATCAAAAAATAACTAACAGATGCAATACCTGAAGGCTTCTTTTCTTGTTTTATTTCTTTTGATGGTAAATCTGATTTTCGCCCAATCCGGCACCATCCGGGGTAATGTGTATGATAAAGGTACCGGTAATCCTATTGCCTATGCCAATATTTATCTGGAAAACACAAATTTTGGAGTGACTACTGATGATGATGGATTTTTCAGCATGACCAATGTTCCAAAAGGCAATTATTCACTTGTTGCCTCATTTATCGGCTACGAAACTAAAAAACAAGACGTCGAATTGCTTTCCGGCCAGATCAAATACATCCAACTGTCACTGGATGCGTCCGGTATCGGCCTGGCAGTCGTGGATATTTCAGCAAAACGCGAGCGGGCAAGATCAGAAACTCAGGTTTCAGTCATAAAAGTTTCTCCCAAGGAAATTAAAGCCCTGCCTGCAATCGGAGGAGAAGCAGATATCTTACAGTATTTGCAGGTGTTGCCAGGTATCATAGCGACCGGTGACCAGGGCGGACAACTATTCATCAGAGGTGGTTCACCCGTCCAAAACAAGATCACACTGGATGGTCTGACCATCATCAACCCCTTTCATAGCATCGGCTCATTTTCAGTTTTTGAAACGGAACTGATCAGCAATGTGGACGTATTGACCGGAGGATTCAATGTAGAACACGGGAGCAGAGTGTCCGCCGTCGTGGATATAAAAACAAGACCCGGAAATGGTGTCCAGCATGAATCCATCATCTCTGTCAGCCCTTTCATGTATAAATTACTTGCTGAAGGTCCAATCATTAAATTCAGTGAAAACAAAGACTTTAGCATGTCCTACATTTTGACGACTAAACAATCTCTTATTGATAAAACAGCCAAATATCTGTATCCTTACATCAATGCATCAGATTCCATCGGACTTCCTTACAAAATAAGCGATTTTTACGGAAAATTGAGCATGCAACTCGGCAGTGGTTCAAAAATAGATCTATTTGGATTCGATTTTTCTGACCGTTATTTCCATCCGAGAGTGGCTGACATCAACTGGGACAACTCCGGTGGAGGCATCAAATTCAAAGTCATCCCTTCGAACAGTAGCATCATGGTAGACGCAGGCTTTGGATATACAGCATACGAAACAGAAATGATCAGCGCTGACGGACTGCCCAGATTCAGTGAGATCAACCATTTCAGTACGGATGTGGATTTTACCTATTTTGGGGAAAAAATAAAGATGAATTATGGACTGGAATTCAACAGCATCTATACAAATTTTGAATTTACCAATCCATTCAAGGTGAGTTTTCAGGAATTCCAAAACACCACAGAAATGAACGGCTACATAAAACTGACCAGAAAATGGCTTGGCTGGATCATAGAACCAGGCCTGAGGGCACAGTTTTATGCCTCGTTAGGTGATTTTGAACTGGAACCAAGGTTGAGCATTAAATACAATATCAATGAATCCATCAGATTTAAAGCTTCCGGTGGTCTTTATTCACAAAACCTGATCAGCACATCCACTGAAAGAGATGTAGTCAATATTTTTGTGGGCTTTATTTCAAGCCCCGAAGAAAGAGTCTATGACCCGTTTACGGAAAACAATGCTGTCAATAAACTCCAAAAAGCGAAACAGGCTGTCTTAGGAATAGAATTCACACCTTTAGCCAATCTGGACATTAACCTGGAAGGGTATTACAAAAATTTTGACCAGCTGATCGTGGTCAACCGCAATAAACTTTCACTGAAAGATCCAAATTATGTGGTTGAACATGGAAATGCATACGGAATGGATGTTTCTGCAAAATATGAACTAAGCAAATTATATTTTTGGCTTTCTTACTCACTGAGTTGGGTACAAAGAGATGATGCCGAACAAGTGTATCCGACTGTATTCGATCGCAGACATAACCTGAATTTTATCAGCAGTGCAACTTTTGGAAAAAATGCCTCCTGGGAAGCAAGTGCCAGGTGGAACCTGGGAAGTGGATTTCCTTTCACCAAAACACAGGCATTTTTCAACCAGTTTCAATTCATCAACGGAGCAAATACCGATTATGAAACCGACAATCCGGATTTCATAGGTGTGATCTATTCAGATGTAAGGAACGGTGGTCGGCTTCCATATTATCACAGGCTCGACCTGGCATTAAAGAAAACCATCAAATTATCTTCAAGGAGCAGACTTGAAATTCAGGGAAGTGTAACCAATGTGTACAATAGACAAAATATTTTCTACTTCGACAGGCTTAAATATGAGCGTGTCAACCAATTGCCGATATTACCATCTTTGGGCTTAACATGGTACATCTGATTTCAACTTCCTTGCAAAGTATTTGAAATTAAGCAGACTTTGGTAGATCAAAGCTATGTTTGGGTATGCCAAATCTAAATTGGTATCACTTCACAGCAACAGATTGATCGTTAAAACAACCAGGTTTTGCAAGTTGCAATCAGAATTATATAGCAGAAGGACTAAATCTGTTTTATTTCTTCCCCTTAGCCTTAAATGATCCAGGCAAAGATTCTTCTATGATCGCCTTGACCTTTTCCAGACTCCAGACTTTCAGTTCTTCCGGCGGAACAGCCTTGCCATCCGTTTTCGGTATTTTTACAGCATTCTTTTTGAACCTGATAAACGGACCCCATCTTCCATTTTCAATGGCAATACTTTCTTTTTCCCAGTTCTGAATATATCTGTTGGCTTCCTTTACCACTTTTGCTTCGATCAGTTCTATAGCTTCCTTCAAAGTGATATGGTCCAAATCTATCTTTTTGGGGACATTGATATATAAGCCATTCCATTTAATAAATGGGCCAAACCTACCTTTTCCTTTGGTAATATCCTGATCCTGAAAACGTCCTATTGGTTTATTTTCATCCAATTTCATAGAAATCAATTCAACAGCGCGGTCAAAATCAACTTTCAATGGATCTTCACCCTTGGGTATCGAAACGAACATCTCCTTGTATTTCAAATATGGACCAAAACGGCCTGAACTGACCGTGATCTCCTCACCCTGAAATTTACCCAGATCTTTTGGCAACTGAAACAGATCCATCGCCTCCTCGAAGGTGATCAATTCCATCTTTTGCTCAGGTTTGAGGTTGGCAAACTTTGGTTTGCCTCCTTCAGGCATTTCCTCCTTTGTCCCGATCTGCACCACAGGTCCATACCTGGTAAGCTGAACAAGCACGGTATGTCCTGTTGACGGATCAATTCCCAGCTCACGCCTTGCCCTTACCCGGTCAGTATTTTCTATTGTATTCTCAATATCTTTATGAAAAACATCATAAAACTCTTTGATCATTCCTGACCAGTCGATGCCTTTCTCTGCAATATCATCCAGTTGCATCTCAACATCAGCAGTAAAACTGTAATCCATGATGGTCGAAAAATGCTCCTCCAAAAAATCAGTTACGATCATTCCCAGATCCGTCGGATGGAGCCTGTTGACTGCGCCTCCAACCACTTCAGACTTTTCTTCTCTTTTGATGGCGCCTTTTCGTAAGGTCAGTTCAATAAATTCCCGCTTTACTCCCTCTATCTTATCTTTAACAATATAACCTCTTTCTTTTTCCATGATCCTGGAAATGGTAGGCGCATAAGTGGAAGGCCTGCCGATTCCCAACGCTTCCAGTTGTTTTACCAGCGTAGCTTCCGTATACCTTGGCTTTGGCTTGGAATACTTTTGGATGGCGCTGATTTGTTGACCAAATAATATTTGGCCAACTTTTACCGGAGGAATTACACCCTGTCCGTTTTCCCCTGAGTCATCGTCTGAGGATTCCATGTAAACTTTCAGAAAACCATCGAACTTCATCACTTCACCTGAAGCCTGGAAAATTGCTTTGTCATGATTGGAAATTGCGATATCGACTTCCGTGCGTTCAAGTTCAGCGCTTGACATTTGACTGGCGATGGTCCTTTTCCAGATCAGATCATACAATTTCATCTGATCGCTGTCTTCCCCGGCTTCAAGCCGGTCTATATAGGTCGGCCTGATGGCTTCGTGCGCTTCCTGAGCATTGGCTTTTTGGGTTTTATACTGCCTTTTATGGGCATATTTTTCACCAAAATTATCTACGATGGCTTTATGGATCGTATTCAATGCCTGTTGACTCAATAATGTGCTGTCTGTCCTCATATAGGTAATGGCCCCGCTTTCGTACAATTTTTGGGCAGCGCTCATGGTTCTCGATACGCTGAAACCGTATTTTCTGCTCGCTTCCTGTTGTAGTGTGGATGTGGTAAAAGGCGGCGTTGGGTTCCTTTTGACGGGCTTTACCCTGAGATCTGCGATGCGGTAAGTTGCAGCAATAATCTTTTCCAAAAACTTGCGGGCATCATCTTCTACAGGAAAACTCTGGCTCAATTCGGCTTTTATGACATTGTTGCCTCCATTATCTTCCGTAACAGAAAAATGACCAAAAAACCTAAAGGCAGATTGTGATTCAAATTCTCTGATCTCCCTTTCCCGCTCAACGATCAGTTTTACGGCAACAGACTGAACTCTACCAGCCGAAAGCTTTCCTTTGATCTTTCTCCAAAGCAACTCAGACAATTCGAAGCCCACCACCCGATCCAAAACCCTTCTGGCTTGCTGAGCGTTCACCAGATTCATATCCACGAGCCTGGGCTGCCCGATAGCTTTTATTACTGCATCTTTTGTGATCTCCCTGAATGCAATCCTTTTGGTATTGCGTACATCCAGACCCAATACTTCACACAAATGCCACGCAATGGCTTCTCCTTCGCGGTCTTCGTCCGTCGCCAGCCAAATGGTCTCTGACAGCTTCATTTCGTCCTTGAGCGCTTTAACAACCTTCTTTTTGTCCGGAGTGATCTCATATTGTGGAGCAAAAGAATTGGAAATATCTATACCCATATTTTTTTTGGGTAAATCCCGGATATGTCCGAAACTGGATTTGACCCTAAAGTCCTTACCCAAAATCTTTTCAATGGTTTTTGCTTTTGCAGGAGACTCAACTATCAATAAATTTCTCGTCATCACAAAATTTTACATAAAAAATCCTGTCATACCAACATGCGCTTACGTCACCTTAACCGGCAGAAATCAGTACGCAGGGTTTAAAATTTCGCCAAAAGTAGCAAAATTGTTCATTTGCAAACAAATACAAGTAGATATTTTAACAGAAATGAACTTTATTCCCTATTCCATATACCCTAAAAGTTGTTTTAACTGAAATTTTTTCACCTGTGTTGTTCACATTTTTATTAACTAAATAGTCTTTGCAAGAAAACGCCAATTACTGCGTTATGCTAGTTTTTGAAACAGTCATTTACAATTAGTAAACTCCTTTTTTCAAAAACTCTTGCCTGTGCGATACTCGCAGAAAGGTCGCAAGCCTTGTCCTTGACGTTTTCTTATCAAAGACGAATAAAATATGAGTTTTCTTGCAGACACTAAATAGCAAAACCGCCTGTTTAAGTCTGCATGAAATCTTCTGGAATTGCTCTATGCCATGTAAACATCATTGACGTACATTGATTGCATAGTTTTTGAAAAAAGGAGTTCTCTGACTGCAGGTGACTGTTACAAAAACGAATTCAAACACCATATTTTCGTGCAAAGACTATATAAAAAAAGTCCTGCTTGAAAAAACAGGACTTAACAACTTATTACTTAACTATTAAAACCAACTTTAAAGCGATTACCTTTTTCTGATCCGACCATCGTACTTCCAGACAACCACTGTTTTTTTTCGCACCAATTTGTGCGGCCATCATCTCCTGATTGTGGTCATCCACAACCTGTACACTATAATCAGCTATTTTGGTATCAAATCCCTAACCAGGACTCGAACTCTTCCTCCTGTTCAACCAGGATGTCGACCTCTTCTCCTTCAGGCTGATTAAAAAACCTGTTTAAAAAAATAAATAAATTGTTCATTGGATTATAATTAACATGAAACATATACTAGACGTTCAAAAATGTAAAAACGCTGCAAAAACCATAAAGTTTTTTTAATAATTTTTACATTACATACAAAAATAATATAAAACTGCTTAAAAACCTAAAGTTTAGACATAATTTTACAAAAACTCTGCCAACTTTAACAAATCGTTTTAATTAAACCTTTTCAATAAGCATCCCATATTTTATTTTGTACTAAAACAGAATCAGTTATATAACACAAAATTAATAAAAAAAATTGCTTGTTCTGTAAAATATTATTCTTATAACAATAATTTAACTTTGTTATATATATTAAACTTATTTAATATTTTGGTCAAATACTGTCAGAAAAAAGATGATTCTCGTGGTAAAACCCTTAGATTTCGTCTGATCCTGTCTATTTTAAATCTTTAACTTAAAGTTAATATTAATTATTATGCCGTCGTGGCAAAAAAAAATAATCAAGCTGGATCAGTTTCCTGTCTGCAGGTATTTTACCCCTTAAATACTCTTTTACAGATACCTGATTTTTGTTATGCTCGGTGAAAATCAATCAGGATGGTCATTCAAATGATCTTTTTACAACATAAATACTTCACGTACCCAAATGTCAATAAGACACAAGCTTTTTTTGTGGACTCAAATCTCAGAAAATAAATACCTTTGTTTGGCAGGCATCACCTATACTCAAAGTTTTTTACGTCGATTTCATCCACAAATCATGTTTCACAGAAATAAATACCTTAATTTTGCCTGTTACTATGTACCAAATAGAAATAAAAAAACACGTCCTGAAATTTAATTTACCTGCAGGTACTTCCAGAGGCATCATGTTCGAAAAACCCTCTTGGTTTATCATATTGAGAGACGTGAAAAATCCTGAAACGGTTGGGTTGGGCGAATGTGGTTTGTTGCCCGGATTGAGCATCGATGACCACCCGGAATATGAAACAACCCTGGCTGGCATCGGAAAATGGATGGAAAATGAAGAAATAACACAAATTCTGCATCAACGACTCAAGGATTGGCCATCTATCCGGTTTGGACTGGAAATGGCATGGGTTGACCTCCAAACCGGCGGCAAAAAAATATTGTTTCCGGGAGAATTTACGCGCGGACAACGATCCATCCCCATCAACGGGTTGATCTGGATGGGCGATCAAAAAAAAATGCTGGACCAGATTGAGAAAAAGATCAGTGAAGGTTGGCATTGCATGAAACTAAAAGTTGGCGCCATTGATTTTAAAGAAGAATTGTTCCTCCTCAAATACATCAGAAATGCTTTTTCTCCCGCTGAACTGGAACTCAGACTGGATGCCAACGGTGGATTCACTCCCGAATCGGCATTGGACAAGCTAAAACAACTGGCTGAATTCGGCATTCATAGTATTGAACAACCGATCATGCCCGGCATGTGGGATGAAATGGCTGAACTTTGCATTCATTCACCTATAGATATCGCCCTGGATGAGGAACTGATCTTACATCAGGATTTAAAAAACAGGGAAACCATGCTCAAACATATCCGGCCAACATACATCATAATCAAACCCAGCCTTACCGGTGGTTTTGAAAGTGCCGGATCATGGATCAACATTGCATCGGATCTGAATATCGCTTACTGGATCACTTCTGCACTCGAATCCAATATCGGACTGAATGCCATCGCCCAATGGACCAGCACACTCCAAAATCCGCTGCCTCAGGGCCTGGGTACAGGTCAACTTTACACAAATAATTTTGAGTCGCCTTTGGTGGTAAAACCGGGGTTTTTATCACATGATCCAAATAAAATTTGGGAAACGAATTTGCTGACCTCAAACAATCTGAATGAATAGTTCACGAAGGATCAGACTCGAAGGCAAGGAATACCATGCCGGGAATATCCGAAGTTTTACGGAGAAGATCAGTCATTCGGATTGGGGCAAAGACCTCGCTCAGTTTATTACAGAATGGCTGGATGACTCAACGGAGATAGTGGTGCAAACGTCAGGTTCAACAGGCCTGCCCAAACAAATCCGGTTGCCAAAAAAAATGATGACAGAAAGTGCTCTGATGACCGGACGCTTTTTAGATTTAAAAACAGAAGATAAAGCTTTGCTTTGTCTGCCGGCACGGTACATTGCGGGAAAAATGATGGTGGTTCGGGCTTTCACCCTCGGACTGGATCTGTATAGCGTCCCACCCGCTTCAATTCCTGAGATCGAAATGGACTTTGAGTTCACTGCCATGACACCTCACCAGACCAGTTCAATAATGCACAACCAAAAAGAAAAACTCAATCGAATTTCGAAACTGATCATTGGCGGAGGAAGTATTGATGACACATTGAGGGATCAACTTCAATCAGTTGATGCACAATGTTTTTTGAGTTACGGTATGACAGAAACGAGTTCGCATATCGCCTTGCAAAAAATCAACGGACCTGACAAAAGCGAACGTTTTGAATTGATAGACGATCGGATCAGATTGATCCTGGAAGAAGATGGGAGGCTGAGCATCACAGGTAGTTTGCTGGGAGAAGAACTGGTTCGCACCAATGATCTTGTTAAAATGACCGGGCAACATGCGTTCCAATGGTTAGGAAGAGCTGATTTTGTGATCAATACCGGAGGAATCAAGGTACATCCTGAAGTGCTTGAAAATAAAATAAAGGATCTCATCCCTGTTGCATTTCTCATTTCAGGTATTGCAGATCCGATTTATCAACAACGGATCGTTTTGGTCCTTGAACCGGGTATTGACAAGCCTCAGTTACTCATTGACAACATCCTTACAAGGGTTTTACCACATGAAAAACCTGTAAAAATGTTCGAAATCAATGCATTGCCAAAAACAGAAAACGGAAAAATTATCAGAAATATAAATTTTGAAACCGATGTAAAACTGATATGGGAAAAATCTTCTTAATTTGTAATTATTTAGGTGGTGTTAGCTGATTAGTAAGTTAGTCTATTGGATTTGAGCGCGTACATTGTGCAAAAGCCACTAAATTTGCTCTCGGAAATGATTTTTTGGTCAGGTATTGATCATTGGCTAAAAGACTTCAGACTAAAAGACTTTCAACCTAAACAATAACCTTAATTTTATAACTAAATAAAAGTATTTTCGACATCGGATCAATGAAACATACAACTTAAATTCATGCAGGTTCTTTTAATGCTCAGATTCCAAAAAAAATAATGAATATGAATCCAACAGCCATTCATTTTAACCCTGGCGATGCTTTTGTCGCCTACAGTTTGCCAGGAGAAAGCGATTATTTCCTGATGACCTCCGGAAATGAGAAAAATCCAATTTTGTCCCCGGATGATTTAAAAGAGGAAGGATTTATTTTTCATCCGTTTATACCATCTGAGGTATCTCCACCTATATTTTTGAAGGCTGAGACCATTATGAAAAATCCTGTTTTCAGCTTCAAAGCCGGTTCAGGCGACATACCCGAAACCATCTCCAAAGAGCATTTTCTCCGGTTGGCCAATCAATTTATCCGGGCGAGTTCAGGAGAATATCTGAAATTGGTGCTTTCCAGAACAAAAACGATCAAAAACAGCGCAATGGACCTGTACGAACTGTTTTTAGCACTTCATAAAAAGTATGAGCAGGCATTTGTTTACCTGTTCAACCATCCACTCACAGGTTGCTGGATGGGCGCCAGTCCAGAAATGCTGTTGCGTTCGGATCAGGGTATCATGCAAACCGTTGCTTTGGCTGGCACAAAACTATACGATCCCGCTGAAATCAACGGATACTGGTCTCCCAAAGACCGGATGGAGCAGGATATTGTCGTGCAATATCTCGAAAATACATTGAAAGCACATCACCTCAAATTCACCAAGAAAGGTCCTGAGGATCAGCGCGCGGGCCATTTGGTGCATCTGAAAACGAGTTTTAGTTTTGAACTGCCGGAAGATATTTTTGGTCTGATACACCACCTGCATCCGACTCCTGCGGTTTGCGGGATACCTAAAAACAAGTCACTGGAATACATTGCCGAACACGAAACACACGACAGGCTGTATTATGCCGGTTTTCTCGGACCCGTTCAGCGTGAACAAAAACTGGATTTATTTGTCAATTTAAGGTGTATGCATATTTTTAGCGAAGAATTCGTGCTCTATGCAGGCAGCGGCATCATACCCGACTCTTTTGCTGAAGGTGAATGGGAAGAAACAGAAAGAAAATTCCGAACGATGCAGGACATCATTGAATGGATACAAAACTAAAACAATTGATCGTGGACAGCAAACAAACAGTCATCAGTCTGGTACAGATCTGCCATTTGAAAGGCATCCGGAAGATCGTTTTTTCTCCTGGTTCACGAAATGCACCATTGATCATCGCCTTCAATGAGCATGGTGGTTTTGAAACATTTTCCATCCACGACGAACGTTCAGCTGCTTTTTTTGCACTTGGAATGGCACAGCAAACGGGTGAAACCGTCGCCATCGTTTCCACTTCAGGCAGTGCATCGCTCAACTATGCTCCTGCAATAGCAGAAGCGTTTTACCAGAGAATTCCTTTACTGGTGCTCACAGCAGACAGGCCTCCGGAATGGATAGATCAGGGAGACAGCCAGACCATGAGACAGCGCAATCTGTACCAGAATTTTATCAAAAAAAGCTTTGAAATCCGGTATGAGACCACGAATATGGACGAATTGTGGTACAATAGCAGGATGTACAACGAAGCGATCAACGATACCAGGATTGAACCCAAAGGTCCTGTTCATATCAATATTCCGCTAAGAGAACCATTGTATCTGTTTGAAAAAAACTTTGAGGATAAAAGCCTTGCAAAGGTTTTCGATCAGGTATCTCCGCCACCTCAACTTTCAGTTAAAGTAATGGATGAACTGGCTGATGCATGGAACGAATGTCCCAGGAAGCTTATCCTTTGCGGGATCACGCCCAAAAGCAAAGCTTTGAACGATGTTCTGGTACGGATTGCAGACGATCCGTCGGTGATCGTTTTGACGGAAACCACTTCCAATCTGGGTGATGAATCGTTTATTGAACAGATCGACCGCATACTTTTTTCCATCCAGCCTGAAGATCATGAGACATACAAGCCCGAACTTTTGCTTACTTTCGGAACCAATATTGTATCCAAGAAGATAAAAAGTCTTTTCCGGACGTGGGATATTCCTGCGCACTGGCATGTGGATGAAACCGATGTGGTCATAGACACATATAAAAAGCTGACCAAACATCTGAGATGTGACCTGTTGATCTTTTTTGAGGAATTACTGTCAAGAAGAAAGGTGGTCGACAGCGAATACCGTGAAGCCTGGCAAACAAAAAACACAACCATCAAGTTCAATCACATCGAATTCATGGAACAGGCCAGTTGGTCTGACCTGTTGGCTTACAGCATGGTTCTCAGCCAGTTGCCCAAAAATGCTGTTTTACAGATGGCCAACAGCACTGCAGTGAGGTATGTTCAGTTGATGGATAAACGGGCTGACATCAGTTACCATGCCAACAGAGGTGTGGCAGGCATAGACGGATGCACTTCAACGGCTGTTGGCGCAGCCTGGGCGACAGATCAAATGACCGTTCTGGTGACGGGCGACACGGCATTCCTATATGACTCGAATGCGCTGTGGATCCCATACATAAAAGCCAATCTCAGGATCGTGATCTTCAACAATCAGGGAGGCAATATTTTCCGTTTTATTCCCGGGCCGGACACGACCCCATACCTGGAGAACTTTTTTGAGGCACATCATCAGATCGAATCGGGATATCTGGCCAAAACTTTCAACATTCCATACTATAAAGCCACGGATGAAGATGAATTATCTGCCTGTCTTGCCGAGTTCTGGAGGCCACAGGTAGGCAAACGACCGGCCATACTTGAGATCTTTACTCCGCGTTTCAAGAACGATAAAATGCTGAAGGCATACTTCAGATTTTTGTAAAAGATGAATGACGGTGGTGCATTTGGATTTGGTAAAACGAGCATGGTTTAATGTCAGATTTGGTG
>Ga0209573_1001763_pt1 | contig 31060 bp, 29 predicted proteins | sample TNRBio252014_DNA_FD_185870 | JGI IMG/M metagenome (GOLD analysis project Ga0209573, IMG submission 185870) | Wastewater treatment Type I Accumulibacter community from EBPR Bioreactor in Madison, WI, USA - TNR Reactor_6/25/2014_ DNA (SPAdes)... | ecosystem: Engineered > Bioreactor > EBPR >...
GGTGCTGCCCAAGCGCTGGATCGTCGAGCGCACCATCGGCTGGCTGGGCCGCTGCCGGCGTCTGGCCAAGGATTGGGAAAACCTCAACCGCAAGGCCCTCGCCTTCCTCAGACTCGCCTCCATCCGCCTCATGCTCCGAAAACTCTGCAACCCCTCATGAACTTCCCGGACAGACTCTAACTGGTCATCTCCCTTCCTCAACGCACGGTGTCGCTCCGATCTGCTGAATCGGGGAAAAGAGCGGGCCGGTACCGAGGGTGCGTACCGGCCCGCCCACGCGCCGCCGGTCCGCTGCGCGTGCTGCTTGGCGGCAGACCGCGACATCACTTGGCCGACGACAGAGAAGCTGGCCGCCGGTTGCTGCGAGACCAGCCGCTGCCGCCGGAGTTCCTCGTCCTCGGGCTGCAGCCGGAGCCTTGGACGCCCGCCGATTCGAAGGGCTCGGTCGACGTGCTTCTGGCTCGCCGCGCGCCATGCCTTGAAGGCCTCTCGAGCGTCACCTCGGCGGGCGGCACCGGGTAGCTGGCGAGCCACAGATCGAGCAGGACCCGGCCGAGCCGGATCACGCTGCGCAGATCGGGCGCGTTCTCCCAGCGGGACATCGTCGGCTGCGAGCACAGGCTCCGTCCGCTGTCCGGCGGCCGGCCGCAGGCGAGCTTGAACGCCGGATCGAAGCGCAGGCTGTCGAGGTCGTCGGCGTCCTCCCAGCCGCAGGCGATGGCGAAGATGCGCGCCCGCAGGATGTCGGCGAGAGCGTGCACGGTCCGGCCGGGATCGCGGTGATCGGGGATGACGGCGGCGAGCTTGCCGGCGATGCCCAGCCGCCGCTCGGCTTCCGCCAGAAGCATCACCCCGCCGTCCGAGGTGATCCGGCCGCCGTCGAACGCCGCGCTGACCGTCTTGCGCGCAACGGCTGGAAACGTGAACGGCAGGCTCGTATCGTCGATCATGGCGGATGTGGCAGGCCCGGATGCTGTCGAAGGCTTGGCGTCAACAACCGAATCCTACTGCAAATCAGGCCATTACGCTAATCCGCCAACCCGTCCCCGCGGCGCTCATGAATAAGACGGGCTAAAGAGAGAACGCCAGGAGCCTTGACCGGGCGGCGTGGTTCCCAGGCGCGCCGGCAAAGCCCTTTGAAACAACGCGTTTTCTGGCTGGCGGATGGGCGGGGAGAGCGTTCCGGGCAGGCGGACTGGCGGAGCGACGGGAACCCGGATCGAACCGTCTCTGTGCGCCGGGAGACCGGCAGGTGGCTGCAGATGCAAGTTCCGTACGTTGAAGATCTAGTGGATCGACTCTAACGCTTGGTGCCCTCGCTTGACGGCGGCGATGATCTTGTCGGGGTCGGCGGTCCAGACGAAGGGTTTCGGGTGGTCGTTGGTTTCGGCGACGAAGCGGTTGATGGCGGTCTGCAGATCGACGATGGATCGGAAGACGCCGCGTTTGAGGCGGCGCCGGGTGAGTTTGGCGAAGAAGCCCTCGACGGCGTTGAGCCACGACGCCGAGGTGGGCGTGAAGTGGAAGACGAAGCGGGGATGCCGGGCCAGCCATTCCATGACCTTCGGATGCTTGTGGGTGGCGTAGTTGTCGAGGATGAGGTGAACGACCTTGCCGACCGGCACCCGGGCCTCGACGGCATTGAGGAAGCGGATGAACTCCTGATGCCGGTGGCGCTGCATGCAACGGCCGATGACCGTGCCTTCCAGGATGTTCAACGCCGCGAACAGCGTGGTGGTACCGTTGCGCTTGTAGTCATGGGTCATGGTGCCGGCGCGACCCTTCTTCATCGGCAAGCCGGGCTGGGTGCGGTCGAGCGCCTGGATCTGGCTCTTCTCGTCCACCGACAGCACGACCGCATGCGCCGGCGGATCGACGTAGAGGCCGACCACGTCCTTCAGCTTGTCGGCGAACTTCGGGTCGTTGGAGAGCTTGAACTGGCGCACCCGGTGTGGTGCCAAGCCGTGGCTGTGCCAGATGCGCTGCACCGAGGAAACGCTGATGCCGGTGGCCCCGGCCATCGCCGCCGCCGTCCAGTGGGTCGCCTCGCCGGGCGGATCGCCGACCGTCAGTTCGACGACGCGCGCGATCACCGCCTTGTCCAGGGGCGGCTTGCGCGACGGCCGGGTCTTGTCGCGCAGCAGACCATCGACGCCGGCCTGCATGAAGCGCTCCTGCCAGCGCCAGACCACCGACTTGCTCTTGCCGGTCTCCCGCATGATCGCGGCCGTGCCCAGCCCGTCGGCCGTCAGCAACACGATCCGCGCTCGCCATACCTGCTTCTGCGGGCTGTTCCGATCGGCGACGATCGCGGCCAATCGCCCGCGATCCTCGGCCCCAACGTCAACGACGATTCCCCTGCGCATCCCGCAAACTCGCACGAGCGACACACGTTGGGAATCCTCAAAGGGACTCGTGCGTTAGGACGCAACCACTAGCCAATCACGACGACCCCGAGTCATGCGTCAGCATCCGCAAGGATGCCAGGGAAGCGTTGACAGGGGAACATGAGGGCAGAGTATTGAGCCGCGAAAAGTTGACGTCCAGGGTGCCGACGCCGTGGAGACCAGCGGAAGGCAACACGGGCTGGGGCGCTATACCGAGGCGACCATCCCCGAGGACACCGGCTTCATCACGAAACCGGAGATCGCCCGCGACCTGATTGCGACGGCCCTTGATGCCGGCATCCCGTGCGCCGATGTGCTGGCGGATGCGCTTTGCGGCTGGGACAAGGGCTTGCGCGTCATGCTTGAACGGCGGGAGCAGCCGCACGTGCTTGCGGTCCGCTCGAACGAGCGGCTGATGGGGGGCTCGTTGCAGACCCGAACGGCCGGGGACTGTCAGGAATTTCGTGTGCAAGCGGCCGGTTGACGATTTACGCGGCCATTGCCCTCGTGAAACGCTCGCTGAAGATGACAGCGAACTGGGCTTTAGCCGTGCACCACTCGCGCGGCGGCATTTTCCACTCCTTTTCGGAGCGGTTCAAGACCAGGAACAGGAGCTTCATCGCGGCCTCGTCGGTCGGGAAGTGGCCCCTGGCGCGGACGGCGCGGCGCAGCTTGGAGTTCAGCGCCTCGATGGCGTTGGTGGTGTAGAGGATTCTGCGCACGTCCGCCGGGAAGGCGTAGAACGGGACGACTTCGCCCCAGGCGCGCCGCCAGCTCTGACCGATGGCGGGATAGCGGCGGCCCCAAAGCCCGTCCTCGAAGGCCGTGAGCGCGACCTCGCCGGCGGCGGCGTCGACGGCCCGGTAGATGGCCTTCAGCGCCGCCGCGACCGGCTTGCGATCCTTGTAGGAGACGAAGTCGAGGCTGTGACGCAGCAGATGGACGATGCAAGTCTGGACTGTGGCCTCCGAGAACACCGCGAGGATCGCCTCCGGAAAGCCCTTGAGCCCGTCGACGACGGCGAGCAGGACGTCTTCAACGCGGCGGTTCCGGAGCTCGTTCTTCACCCGAAGCCAGAACTTCGCGCCTTCGTTCTGCTCCAGCCAAAGGCCGAGGATTTCCTTGGCTCCGTCCGCTCGGACGCCGAGGGCAATATGAACGGCCTTGTTGCGGACGAGGCCTTCGTCGCGGACCTTGACCCTCGGCGCGTCGAAGAAAACGAGCGGATAGACCGGCTCCAGCGGCCGCGCCTGCCAGGCGGCGATCTCGTCCAGCACGGCGTCCGTCACCGTGCTGACGAGGTCGGGCGAGACGTCGATCCCGTTGAGATCGCGCAGATGCCCGACGATCTCGCGGGCGCTCATGCCGCGGGCGTACATCGACACGATCTTGTCGTCGAAGCCCGGGAAACGGCGCTGATACTTGGCGATGAGCTGCGGATCGAACGTCGCTTGCCGGTCCCGGGGGATATCCAGCTCCAGCTTGCCGGTCTCGGTCGTCACTGTCTTACGACCGTAGCCGTTGCGGCTGTTGCCGGCCGCGTCGGACGACAGATGGTGGTCCATCTCGGCGTTCAGCGCCCGCTCGGCGAGCGCCTTCTTCAAATCGTCGAGCAACCCATCGGCGTCGAACGCCGTCTTCGGGTCCGCTCCCCCCAGCAACTGGTCGAGGAGCGTGTCAGGTATGCGGGGAGCCTTGCGTCGGGCCATGGGCTATCTCCTTCGATGCCATCATGACCGGCCGCACACGAAATTCCTGACAGTCCCGGGCGGCCGCCAAAATCGCCGACGCGATGGCTCCCGGCAACTTGCAACGGCTTGCTGCGGGCGAGGACGACACCGGCCCGCGGCATTTACGACCGGCACGCATCCGCCTGTTCCGCTCCAGGAACCAGGGCAACCGTTCGACCATCGGCTCCTGGTCAGGCGCAGCCTGCGCGACACGGAAGAGCGGGCCTACTATGTCGTGTTCGCGCCTGCCGATGTGGGCCTTGCCGAAGTCGCCGGTGTCGCCGGGCTCCGCTGGACCATCGAGACCTGCTTCGCAACCGCCAAGGACGAACCCGGCCTCGACCATTGCGAGGCCCGCTCGTGGCACGGCTGGCATCGCCACATGACCCTCGTCATGGCGCGCTTGCCTTTCTCGCCAAACTGCGCGTCGACCTGATGCGCGCGTCAGTAGCCGAACCCGACTCTGGAAAATGGAACGAAAGGAGTCTGCGCCCTGCCGCCAGCCCCTTCGTGACCCGCTCGCCACAGCTCGGTGTCACAGTCCAGGCGATCCGCCACCTTTCGCCTGCGCCGTCTTCGCCAGACCGAGTGCCCACAACCTCATCACGGCGCCGCAACGGCAAACTGGGCTTTTGGCCTCGCCGCCCCTATGATGGTTGCACATACTCAAAATTTTTGATTAGGCACTTTTCTCAGGCTGTTGGAAATGTGGTACAAAACAGAAACGCGCGAATGGATTGGCGAGGTTGAGAGATGGCGCGCATCAGGGTTCAGTTCCAGAAGGGGCTCGGCGAGGCGCGCTTCGACGAGCTTTACGGGAGCGAGCATCGGTGCAGGGAGGCGGTGTTCGGCTGGCGCTGGCCGCACGGCTTCGTCTGCCCCGGCTGCGGCGGGCAGGATCACTGCGTCATCAAGACCCGCGCCCTCTACCAGTGCACGTCCTGCCGGCGGCAGACCTCGCTGATCGCCGGGACGATCTTCGCCTCGACCAAGGTGCCGCTGCGCACTTGGTTCCGCGCCATGTACCACCCGACGCAGAGCAAGGGCGGGATCTCCAGCCTCGAACTCGGCCGCCGCCTCGGCGTTACCCAGAACACCGCCTGGAAGCTCAAGCACAAGGTGACGCAGGTGATGATGGAGCGGGACGCAGGCAAACGTCCGACCGGCCGGGTGGAGAAGGACGACGTCTATCTCGGCGACGAGCGCTGCGGTGGCAATCGTGGCCGCGGCGCGCCGGCAAGACGCCGATCATCGCCGCCGTCGAGACCAAGCCCGAGGGCCAGCCGGTGCGCCTGAACCTGCGCCGGATCAAGAGCTTCCGCCGCAAGGAGGTGGAAAAACTGGCCCGGCGCAGCCTCGATCCCGGCGCGACCGTCATCAGCGTCGGCCTCGCCTGCTTCCGCGGCATCGCCGACGCCGGATGCACGCTTCAGCCGATCCACACCGGGTCCGGCTGCAAAGCGGTGCTGACGCAGGCCAACACCCGCTCGGCAACATCAAGACCGCCATCACCGCCACCTACCGGGCCATCCGCCAGATCCCGCGCTACTTGGCCGAGTTCGAATATCGCTTCAACCGGCGCTACGGTCTCGCCGCCATGATGCCCCGCCTCGGATGGGCTGCCGCTCGAAGCCCGCCAATGCCCTACCGCCTCCTCAAACTGGCTGAGGCTCACGCGTAATCAGGAAGTTTTTAGTTCGAACCGTGCTCCTTTTGCGATACTCTCGCGTACCCCCGATGACAACCTAAATTTCTTCGGACCACTGCCGCAATAGTAGTCGCTCTGCCTGTCTCGGTACATTCAAAGGTTCCAGGAACCTCCCTGATCACCCTTAAAGGTAAGACAGCTCCCCAGCTGACTGCGCGCCACATTCATGCTAACGTCACACTTGGCATGTCACAGAGAGCCACTATATATGTTGGAAGACATCATCGCAATCCCAGCTCCTCTTCTTCCACCCCACTTGGCATTGGTATGTCGCATCATATCAGATGCATTCGACGAGGGTTCCTCGCCTCAAACGGACTCGCTAATCGAGCGGAGCCTTGGGCCTTCCGTTAAGCCACATCGCGGAGAAATTGCGTTCAAGACGTTCCTTTTGGCCTCGGACAGGAATTTAACGCCCAAGCAAGTTGCAGATACCGCTTGCTCGGCACTATTGAAGTACCCAGATCTAATTGCGCACACTAACATCGATTTGCCCTATGTTAATATCTCTCTCAACTACTCCGCCTTTGCAAATCAACTTGTTAATATATCAACTTACATTGAATCTTCTATAATTCAAGCTAATAAGACAATCGTCATTGAGCATACCCAGCCTAATACGCATAAAGCGCTACACATCGGCCACCTGCGCAACACAATCCTAGGGGACACTATCTATAGACTTTTACGTCTTTTTTATATGCGCGCTTACGCCGTTGATTATCATGGCGACGAAGGAATGCATGTAGCCCGGGTTGTATGGTTTATCAAAAACCATTACCCAGATATCCGCGATATCGAGCCCTCCGGCTCTTGGCTGGGCGACATCTATCCCCAAGCAGTATCATTGTCGGAGGCGCCTAACGATGCTCCGGATTCAAAAATACGAAACGACATTTCGGACACGCTCAAAAATATCGAAAACCGGTCAGGCAAAGATTTTGAAATTTGGTCTATAACAAGGCGCTGGTCCCTAGATTATTTTAAGTCTATATATGAATGGCTTGGGGTACATTTTGACGATGAATTTTGTGAATCTGCTGTGTCAGTTGCCTCCCAAAACCGGGTAGATGAATACTTAAAAAAGGGCGTATTTGTAGAATCAGAAGGAGCTATTGGCTGTGATTTAAACGAGTATGACCTTGGATTTTGCTTACTTCGCAAGAGTGATGGAACCGGTCTGTATGCGACGAAGGATGTTGAGCTTCTGATCGAGCGATATTCCAAGTACCACTTTGACGCTTGTATCTACGTTGTCGATAAACGGCAGCATCGGCATTTTCAACAAGTGTTCCATACGGTACATAAAATGGGATACGCGGCTGGACTTAAATGCCATCATTTAGCCTACGACGTAGTAAAGACGAAAGAAGGTGGCCTATCATCAAGGAAAGGCGGAGCTATATCGGCGCATGCTCTCTTGAATCGACTAACGGAGATTGCGAACGAAAATATTAGAAGGAGAGGCGGATCCAACGAACCTTCTGAGGATATGGAGACGGCAGCGCATGACATTGCCCTGGCCTCTATCCGATATGGAATGTTGAAAGTTGACGCCCAAAAACCAATAACGTTCGATATCGAAGGGTGGTCAAATGTGGAGGGAAATACCGGACCTTATTTGCTATATACGGTTTCGAGGATGGGATCAATACTTCGTAAAGCAGACAAATCGATAGACGATATTATTACAATTTCGAATAATAAAAGCGAGCTCTTATCGCTCTTATCCCACGATCGCGAACGCATTATGTTGGACGCTATTCTTCGTGCTCCATCCGTGATTCATGAGTCAGCATCGCAGCTACGGCCAAGTATCCTCTGTTCATTTATTTTTAATTTATCGCAGCTGTTTAATTCCTATTATTCAGAGGTAAAAATACTATCTGAGCCCAATCATTTATTGCGCGCCGCCAGGCTCCAGCTACTAGAAACACTAGTAGGCCTATATAAAATTATATTTGCTCTCCTCGGTATTAATGTCGTTGAAAGGTTATAATGTTGGATGCTGTACGTGCAGGCCTCACGCCGACGTTTACGGGCGTTAGTTGGGCTTTTGCTCCTTCACATATTTTTACGCCGCTTCGGGCAGGTGCTCTTTCCGTACCGTTGGCGACGATTCCGGTCGATCCATATGATTTCACATCCTGCCGTTTTAGGTGTGGAGCAAGAGGTACCCTTAACCTTTCTGGTCGCAGATTAGCCTGGAATCCCCCAGATTATGTGGATTCTAACGGGGGTTCGTATTTTGTATTATCGCTTAGTAAAAATTCCAACCCGGAATATGGAGGACGGCCCCGGGCGTTTCGGTGGTTTTCGTCACCACTCTTGAGATCTACTTTCTTTCCCGCATTTCTATCTGCGCTTATTGATCGATATTTCATTTGTGATAAAGGCAGCCTGCGGGTCTCCTTGCAGATTATCGTTTACAGGCCTCGACCGAACGTTTTGGCCAGAGCAACCCCCAACCTTGTCCACTATGATGAAGTTGGTTGGTCAAGTATAACGATACTCCAGAAAGGGAATATCTCCGGCGGGGAGATGGTAATATTTAATCGTGAGGCTGCCGGTTGCGAGGCACCAAATCTCAGCCTTGATCAAAGAAAGGCGTTCTTTCCTATGGCGGATCCTCTAGATACGGTCATATTTAATGATGATCTGGTTGCACACTACGTCACCGAAATGACAGCAACCATATCGTCATCAAAGGCTATCAGAGCCGTTTTAATAGTGGATTACGAATGCTCAAGTGCTTGAATTTATGCCAGCAAATAGTATCTCCTGCGTTGAAGCGCTCTTTATGGTAGCGGTGGCAATCTGGTGCAATGCTTTTGAACGAGATTCCGCTTGGCGTTGCCACGTGGAACCCCTTCGTTCGCTCGGTAGCACAATCTCGTCAAAGCCTTCAATAAGATAAAGCGTCGCATGAACATCGTTGGTTTGCCGAACCTCGTATAGGGCAATTACGCCGCCAGAAAACAGACTATCCGTATCATGCCTATTTACTAGATATATTCTGAGGTTATTATGAATGCATTCGCGGGATATGCTAGGTGCAGCAGCATCTTCTAAATGTTTAAGAAAGGCGTGTATTCGTGGCATTGGTAAATCGTTTGGAACAATATATGTATATTTTTTGTTTCGATCTAGATTTTTGGCAACGGATTGAAGTAGATCGAATTCATCGATGTCTGGCCGTAAATCTTGGGTTATCAACCAAACGGCGGCGCACGATTCAGAGTCCTCAATAGCTCCCAGTTCGAGGCCGTACACATACTCGCCCTGAAAGATAACTTGGCCGTTTTCCTGCGCAATTTTTTGAACTGCTTGCAAACCAGCTACCAGCGACTCATACTGAAGTCTGAGGGAATTGTGATCGATGGCGACGTTTTTTACCCGCAGCAGCGTGGTGAATGCAATATTGTTTATCGTCTTTAGCGTTCGTACATGTGTCTCCGTTAGACTTTTTGTTTGTTGGGAGTGTAGTAATTGAGCGTTATCGTTTTGCAACGCGTTGGTAGACCTTAGTGCCGTTAGCTCAAACGTCATAGCTTGGCTATCGAGCTTAGATTTATAATAAATATATAGCGCCAAAATACCGGAAACGATGGCAAGAATATATCCAATGAGGTCTTTTATCTCTATGGTCATTGGGCACCTACAGAAGATTAGAGAGCAAAGTTGAAAAGTTTTCTACATCATTAGGTGTTATATTATACCCATCGATGGACAGTTGCGGGGCAACCTCCAGGTTCTTACGCTGCATCGTAAGGTCGTAAATGGCTCTCCGCCTGGACGGCACAAGGGAACATAAAATTTCTTTAAAGCATGGGTAATCCTTTGTGCTTAAAAATAGGCAATCGAGCCAATCGTGTATCGTCAATGGACCTACCCGATCCTTAAGCTTTCGTAGCATTACATGTTGATAGCTTTCGGCGCAGATGTCTGCGACAGTCAAGGTATAGGGTTCATACAGGGGGCCTGCTAAAATAATGTCTATTACTTGCCCTTGGCTCTCCAAACGATGGCTGGTCGCAGAGAGGGAAATAACGCCAATGTGCGGCGGATACGACATGAGTTGCGAGGAAAATAGATTGAATACCTGGGCGTTCCAGACGGAAAAATCGATGTCTTGAGGCAATCGGGGCCAACCTTGCATATAAAGTGCTGCACTGCCCGTTAGGGTGAGGTCGTCATCTCTGGATCGATAACTCATGCTCTCGTATAATGCATTTGTAAGGTCCGCCTTCAGAGCACTGATGTTCTTTGCGAACTGTACGCGTTGCTCTTGGTAAAATGCCATTTACCTGCTCTTTCGACCCATTGGGGTTTTGCATCGCTTTTGCGGAATCCCTGGCTTGGCAGCCTATTGAAGATGTGTCCGTTGTGATCATGTGGGGTTTGCGGTGGCGGCGACGATGAAGAGGGCGAAGTCGCCACGGCCGTCGGCGTCCGGGACAGCGAAGAGGGGGATCACCAGGATTTGCTCGTTGTGAACTAAGAACACCAGCACCCGGCCGTGGGCTGCGGCCTCCTTCGAGGTGCCGGCACCGATCAGCAGGCGCATCACGATGCCGAGGTTGTGGCCGGGGAGGTGAATCAGGTAGCGCTTATGGACGTTTTTCGCGGCCGCGCAGCCAGGTCCGGCGCATGCAGCCACGTTCGAGAGTGTGAGCAAACGAGCGCTCGACGATCTCGGCGAGTTTTCGCATCGCCGCCTTGCCAACGGCGGAGCGCAGCCTGTTGCGGTTGGTGTGGGACGGCGTCCTGCGCCTCGGTATCGCCATGCCCGCGTAGCAGCGACGAGCGCAGCGGCTCGGCGATCCGCGTTTTCCAGACGCTCCCGACGAGATCCTTCAGCACCGCGCGGGCGTGGCAGCCATTGTCGGCGACGAGTTCCGCGGGCTCGGCCGTCGTCGGCGTCCAATCGTCCTTTGCCAAGTTCGCCGCGGCCGCCTCCAGCGTGTCCGGCAACGTCGTCGTGTCGCCGCCGTCCGTCGGGTGAATCTCGGCCGCGATCACCGCGCCGGTGTCGAGATCGACGGCGTGTTCCGGCTTGTGGGCCAAGTGCGTGCTGCCTTCCTTCATCCTTACAATCTTCGCCTCGGGATCGGTCTTGCTCACTCAGTTCTTGTTGGACAACTTTTTGCTCTTGCGGGCTCGGTCCACGCGAATGAGATCGTCGGTGGACGGCGTCATGATCCCGCTCTGTGCGGCCATCTACTTCAGCATCTCCCGGTAGGTTTCGCCTGTTTCCCCGGCGCACGATCGTCCTACGCGCGGCATTCGCCTCCATGGTCGAGGCATCGGCGCCGACCCGGTCGCCGTTCACCAGGCCGTGCTCGGCGATCAGCGCCAGCACCCAGCCGAACACCGTCGCGTGAACCTCGGCGGGCAGGCGCGAGCTCGTCTTGGATAACCAGGAGTGGTCCGGCACCCGCTCGGTCGTCCGCAGACGCAGAACCTCCCGCTGCCACAGCGAGTCCGCACAGCACCATTCGATGACGCGTTCGGAGTCGATGCCTTCGAAGTAGCCGACCATGTGCATCCGGAAGTACCGGACGAGTGAAACCGTCGGCGCCCACATCTTCGCTGCGTAATACGGCTTGCACCTCGCATCCGCGAACGCTTCGAACCCGGCCTCGATCAGCACCCGCTGAAGCCGATCGTAGAAAACGTGGCCCGGTGAGCGCGGCATCTCCCGCCACGTCACCACCAGATCCCTTGCCGATTCCCCCTGTCGACCCCGTGCCATCCGCCCAATCCCCCGAGACCCCCGATCAACCCAGAGAGTCTGAAACAGCGCACTTCGTCAACGGGCTGTTGGGTTAAAATAACGAAGTTCTTACCACAGCAAGTTGGCCATGTCTGGCGTAACTGCTCACCGGCCTGGCATTTTTTGGTTGCGCGGGCGGACTGGATGTGAGTCAGGGTATGGCTGACTCCGCCGTTTCGGTACCGCCTCAGCGACCGGGAGAGGGATGCGCTGCTTGCGGAGCAGGCGGCGCTGAACGAGCGACTGGCGGCGGGCGTTACGCAACTTGAGGCGCTGTTGGCGAAGCCGAGGAAGACTTCGCAGAACAGCCACACACCGGCATCGCAAGACCGCAAGCCGGGCGTGCGTGGGGACAAGAAGCAAGACAAGCGGCGCAAGCCGTGGCTGAGACGCCCGGGCTCGGCACGGCCGCTGACCGACGTGCCGGACGAGCCGGTCAAACGGCTGGCCACGGCGTGCTCGCACTGCGCGGTGGACGTCTCGGGGCAGAGGCAGGCTTGCCGCCACCGCTATGATCACATCGACATCCCGCCGATGGCGCCAGTGGTCGCGCGTATCGAGCTGTTCCGCGGGCGTTGCGCCGCCTGCGGCCGCCGCTCCCGCGCCGCGGCGCGGGAAAACATGGTGCCGGGCAAGCGAGATCGCCGCTGAGGATCCACTCGTTTGCGCATCGCTTTGCCATAATAATCATGGCGTACAGCAGGCGGGTCTTCGCCTGCTTGCCCGCCGGCACCCGCAGCGTGACGCCGGACGCCAGCGACGGTAATCTGCCCCGTGCCGCCCTGCACGATCTCGACTCGGGCGCCGAGCGGGAAGGCGACCGCGGCGCCGCTCGACACGGTCACCGTGATCGCGGCGGCGTTGGCGCACTCGGCGAGCGGCGTGCGCCAGGGTGTAGCTGGTGCGGTGTGGAACGTCGGCGCCGGCGTTGCCGCAGGGCCGCGCCGTCGGCGGCCAACTTCTCCGCCGGCAGCACCTGCATCGGCAGCAGCCGGGCGGCGCTGGTCTGGTCGACGTTCTTCAGGTCCACCGCGATCGAGGTGATCTTCGAGGTGTTCAAGCACGTCTTGCACAGCGGCACGGCAACGGGCGGCGCCCTGGTCGCCGTCCTGCTCACGGTAATTAGCTGTCTGCTGACCGCGTTCGACGTGCCGAAGCATTGAGGGGGCGCGGGCCGCTGCGCCTAAGCAGGATTCCCCTGGGCGGTCCACACATGGCAGAATCTGGTGGAGTGGCCACTGGATGTAGAGGAAGTCATGGCGGGTCGTCCTCGTGTCGTGGCGACGGCGGAGCAGTGCGGGGAGTTGCGCCTGTTGGCCGGCTCGTCGGATCGGGAGGAGGCGGATCGGGCGCGGGCGATCTTGCTGTCGCTGCAGGGCCGGTCGAGCGTTCGCATCGGCGAGGCGTTCTCGGTCGCGCCGGACAGCGTGCGGTACTGGCGCTGGACGTTCGGCCGCGAAGGCGTGGCGGGTCTGCGCGCCCGAAAGGCGCCGGGGGGGCCGGAGCCGGTGAAGGCGCGGGCGGCGCTGTCGGTGGTCGCAGACGTGCTGGCGGACGACGTCGCCGCTCGGCCGAACTGGACGTTGCGACGCTTGCAGGACGAGATCGAGAGGCGATGCGGCCTGCGGATCTCCAAGTCACGGCTGAGCGTGGTGATGCGCAAAAACGGGGCTTCCGCTGGCGGCGGTCCCGGCACACGCTGAAGGGACGGCAGGACGCCGTCGCCGTCGACCGCTCCGGCCTGCGCCTTCGTCTGCTGAAGCAGCAGGCTCGCGCCGGCGACATCGTGCTCTTGTTCCGAGACGAATCCGAAGCTCTGACCCACCCTTATCTCGCCTACGCCTGGGCAAAGCGTGGCGCCGACCTGCGCGTCGAAGCGCCCGGCCAGGCACGCAAGGTGGCGATGGCGCGCTCGACGTCGCCGCCGGCACCCTCGTCGTCGAGACCAGCCGGACGAAACGAAGCAGCGACTTCATCGCTCTGCTGGCGCGGCTCGACGAGTTCTACGGCCCGATCCACACCAGCAAGGCGTCGCGCGCCGTGCTCGAGGCGCGGCCCTGGCTGCGCGTCGAGTGGCTGCCGAAGTACGCCCCCGAACAGAACGACATCGAACACGTCTGGCGCGACCTGAAGCGGCACTTCCTCGCCCATCGAACCTTCCGCGACCCGGACCATCTCGACCAAGCCATCCACAACGCGCTCAAAAACCTCAACAAGCATAGACAAACCAAAGCGTGAGCAGACCAGCGAATCGCTGCTTAGGCCCTGCAGGCGGCTCCTGCTGAATCTCCCGACGCACGTGCTCTCGAGCTCGTTTTCAGCACGCCCCCATCTGCGCCAGATCTGTGGGGGACCGAGGTCAGTTCGCGAGGCGTTTCGATCAGGTTTGAGGTGTGTTCCTGGACATGCTGTCCTGTATCATTGGCGATCATCGGCACGCCGATCTGTGAGCAGACCCCAGAGTTGTGGCGGCTGCGCATTTGCCTTTCCCGACGTCGAGTACGTCGAGCAACAGGGAGACGTTGCCGGCCACGCTCGCAGCGAGCGCGACAGCCGGCAGGTTCACGAATCGGGAAATCGGACCAACCCCCGCTTCGGTACGCCGATGTTGCGGCCGAGGCGGTGCGACGCTCGCCGGCTCGGTCGTCGTGCCACGACGGCCAGACAGGCACGGATCGGGCGCCGCATCATCGCGTCGCCCACCGGCTCACCCCTGGTCGAGTTCGCGCAGCGCCACGATTCGGCCGTCGTCGAGCGCTGCCTTGGCGCCGTTGAGGTCGTCGAACAGCTGCTGCCCCTTGCCTGCCTCGGCGCCGAACTCCGCTTCCAGTGCCGCCATGTCGGCCGGGCCGGAGGCGACATAGATCATCGCGTTCGCCGCCTCGACGACGCGGGCGAGCTTGGCCTTGCCGTCGAGGATAGAGCCGATCGCTTCGGCGGCGAGCTGGCCCATGGCGGTCGAGGCGTCAAAATGTACTCGTGCAGTCATGCTTCAGGTCTCCTGTGCGCGCCGGACGAGAGCGTCCAGCGGGTTGCGATCGAGAGCGTCGCGGAAGCGGCGGGCGCGCCGGGCGGCGCCGGCCTGGACGTAGCGGGCCGGGTCCGGCGCCGGCACCCAGGCGCTGCCGTTCCAGCGGTCGGCGCCGTTGCCGGGCGGGGTCTGAACCTCGATCGCACCGGACGGCGGCGGCGCGCCGTCGAACGAGCCGAGATAGGCACCGGTCGCGTCGACGTAGAACCGTTGCGTCATACCCAGGCCCTCACCACCAGTTTCCAGTTGGCGGCTGCGATGTTGACGGTACCGCCGGTGGTCTTGTTGGCGACGTAGGGCGAGCCGGACGAGAACCGGACGGTGATGTTCGTCAGGTCCGGCACCACCGACGTCGCGAAGTTGCCGGTCGCCGCCAGCAGCGGCGTATGGTCGCCGACGCTGTAGCCTTGCTCGGCTGTCTTGCAGACCAGATACGGGAAGTAGAATGTCGGCTCAACGCCGAGCCCGTGCGCAATCGTCAGCGAGCCGCCGAGCGTGATCGTCTGCTCGGTGCTCTCGAACCACTTCTGGAACGGCAACGGAGCGCCGCCGCGGTAGTAGCCGTTCTGCGCGTTGATCAGACCGGGGCCGGAATCGCTGGCGCTGCCGACGACGAGCCCCTGGCCGATGGTCACCCGCGTCGCCAACGCGCCGGCGACCATCGTCCGCAGTATCAGCGCCGTGTTCTCGGAGCCGTTCGTCGGGTCCAGCAGTTGCGCCACGATCTTGGCGGCGGTCCGCTGCACCCCGGTCGACGAGCGTGCCAACATCACCAGCGCGCCCAGCATGTCGTTCGCCGCCGGCGAGCCGGAGTTGCGGTCGAGGCTGAGCAGCGGCCCTTCGCCTGCGCCGGCGTCGGTCGAGCTGATGGTGCCCATGCCGCCCAGCTGCAGCCACACCGCCGCGCTGCTGGTCGGATCGGTGCAGACGAACCAGCGGTTGCCGACGACGTTGATCCACACCGAGCCGCGGACGTAGCCGTCGGCGGCGTCGTCGCCGGTGCCGGGATCGGTGGTCGCGCCGTAATTCTGCTCGATCGTCCAGCCGCTGTTGGCGCCGTTGCGGCGGTAGAGCAGCTTCGCCGTGTCGTTGCGCCAGCGCAGGAACGGGTACGCCGGCGACGGCGCGGTGTTGCCTTCGCACTCGGTCGCCAGCGCCTGCAGGTTGGTGTTCAGCGCGGTGCGCACCAGCAGGCCGGACTGGCCGCCGGCGACAGCGCCGAGGTCGCTCGCTTGCGTCATCACGATACCTCGTCGGCGTAGAGGGCGAGTTCGGTCACCCGCGGCGTGAAGGCGGGATCGTCTGTCGAGAGCCAGCACTCGATGCGGCCGACGGCACGTGCGGTGATCTCGCCGGCGTCGATGCGCATCGCCGGTCCCCAGGTCGGCGTGCCGGCCGGATCGTCGTCGGTCAGCTGCCCCCAGAGTTCGGCGTCGACCACGGCACCGGCACTGCCGTCGAAGTCCGCCCACTCGTCGACGCCACCGGCCCGGTCGTCGAAGCGGTCGGCCAGCGATGCCGCCTCGACCAGCATATGACTGGTGATCCGCATCGGCCGGACTGCACGGAAGTCCATGCCGGCGTCGAACTTGTAGACGCCCTCGGTCGCCACCAGCGGCCCGGCGACGTCCCACAGGCCGAGCGCGTCGGTGTCCGCCGCCGTGTCGAAGTCGCCGGTCGACAACTGCAGGACGCCGCCGGCGGCCTCGCAGTTGCTCTTCGCACCGGGGAAGTCCGGGTTCTCGCGCAGCTGGTCGACGGCGACGAACGCCAGCGCGCTCGCCTGCTTCGAGGTAATGCTGGCGACATCGACGCTCTCGCGGCCGTCGGCGTCGTAGACCCGCGCCATGTAGCTGCCGGGCTTCAGCGGCAGCCAGACCAAGGTCTGGTCGCCGGCGACGGCGTTGCCGATCGAGGTCGAGTTCGCCCAGCTGGCGCCGCTCAGCAGCGGCGAGTGGCGGAAGACGATCGAGCCGCCGATCTGCACGTCGAGATCAGGGGCCACGTCCCAGCGCAGTAGCGCCTGCCCGCCGGCGGCGGCGAGCGACAGGTTCTGCAGGCCGATCGGCGCCGCCTCGCGGCCGACGACCCAATAGCCGTTGACCTCGGTCAGCGGCGAAGCGGCGTAATCGGCATGCGTTCGCTGCAGCCGGAAGTCGTATGTCGAGCCGGAGCGCACGCCGATGATCGCGATCGACGTGTCGGTATGCTCCTGAACGGGCGCCGTCAGCCACCCGCCGTCGGTGCCGGTCAGTCGCATCAGCACATGGAAGTTGGTCTCGGCGACCGACGCCGGTGCCACGCCGAACAGCACCCGATCGACGAACGAGCGACTGGAGGTGCGCAACGCCACCGTCGCGTCGGAGATCATGCTCAGCACCACCGGCGCCGGCAGTCGCCAGCCGCTGCCGACGCCGCTGTCGTAGACCGGCATCGTCCCGGTCTCGGCTACGTGCACGCCCGGCGCTTCGGCGATCAGCGTCAGCACCGCCGAGAGGTCGGCACGCGGTTCGATGTCGCGCACCAGCACGCGCAAGGTCTCGCGGCCCAGCTCGCCGACGGCGACGAGGTCGCCTGGCGCCGGCGCGTCCGCCAGCAGCGGCGGCGTGGCGAAGCTCAACGTCGCGGCCTCGCCGACCACCGTCGCCAACGGGTAGAGGTCGATCCGCTGCGCGCCGCCGACGATGCGGCGCGCGCGCAGCGCGTAGGAGTGGCCGGCTTCGAACACCATCGCCGCGTCGAGGATGACGCCCAGCGCCAGCGTGCCGGCGAGGTTTGCCGTCACCGTCCGAACGCGCGCCGATCCCAGGCCGACGGCGATGACGTCGTGCTGCAGGGCGACCAGGTCGCCCCGTTCGCAGCACAGGTGCTCGAAGTCGACGGTGATCTTGTGCACCTCGCGGCGCAGCCGCTGCTGCGCCAGATGGAACCGACCTTCCTTCCACGCCTGATCGTGGTCGTCGATGCCGAGCCACTCGATGCGATGGATCCGCGTCGCGTTCGATGCGTCATAGCCGTCGTCGTAGACCACCAGCTCGTCGTCCATCTTCCATTCCCTGGCCGCGTTGACGAAGCCGATGCGGTAGCCGTGCGGCATCCGCGCGTGGCTCATCTCGCCCTGGTAGTCCCAGCTGTTGCGCGGGCTGAACATCCGGATCGGCGCCGTCTTCGGCTCGTCGATGACGACGGAGAACTTCAGATCGCGCAGGCTCGGGACGGCGTGGCCGATCAGCGCGATCTTCGAGAGCGCGTCCCACAGCGATCCTTTCGCCTCGATCACGCCGTTGAACTCGCGCGCCGCCGGCCGGGTCAGGCCGTCCCAATATGCGAGGCGGTCGAGGTCGATCTGCGCATCGGTCGCCGGCCGCTCGCGTGTCGGATGTTGCAGTGCATGCCGGCACAGCGCCGCCGGCTGCGACGTCGGCCGCCAGATCCAGGTGCCCGTCGCCGCGTCCCAGTCGCGGGCGATGGTCCGGGCGACGACGTTGAACTCGTCGAGGCTGCCGCTGAGCTGTCCTGACGCCTTGATGCGGATCGCCATCAGCGCCACGCCGGGGATCGGCAGCAGCGCGCCGGCATTGCTGGCGGTGAACGTCTTCAGTGCATACCAGGTGAAGTTGCCGAAGTTGCGCTGCTCGTCGAACGCGCCGCTGCTGGCGGTGACCCGCACGTCGTACTGGCCGTTGGGATCGGCCGCCCCGAATCCGGCGGTTTTCCAGCGGTGGCCCCAGTAGAGCGGCGTCTGCTGCATCCCCGAGATCACCGTCTGCAGCACCGTCGTCCAGGTGTCCGCGCCTCGCGGCGACTGCTCGATGCGGATACCGGCCTGATTGATCTTCGGCTTGCCCGGCGGCTGGTTCTGGATGTGCACCAGCCCGCGCTCGAAGACGATGTCGATCGCCGCTTCGTCGCACTTGATCTGCGTCGTCCGCACCGCCGGCCCGGAGGTCGAGACGGCGATCGACAACCCTTCCTCGTAGACGTCGGACGGGAACAGCGCGAAGCCCTTGCCCTGGTCGAGATCCCAGGCGTCGGCGCTGGCCGCCGGATAGAGGCCATTCCAGGTGATCGTCTGGCCCGCCTTGAACGCGACTTCGGCCACCGTGCCGGCGACGCTTACGGTCCAGCTGTCGCCGAATGCCGGCGTCGTCGGAAACGCGCCGGACGCAGCCGACCACGACCCCTTGTCGGTCAGCGACCAGTAGCCGCGGCGAAACTCGGTCTCGACGCCCAGGAAGTTGTCGAGCAGCGTTTCGCCGACGCGGATCTCCTCGATCTCGATCGGTCCATGCGAGATGGCGAACATCGCCCGCCAGTACATATCGCTGCCGACCTGCTCGCGGTACGGCAGCGCCGCGTACGGCGGCGTCAGCTTGAAGCGCCCCAGCAGGAACGGCAGTTTGCCCCAAGGGTCGGGCTGGTTGCGCGCGCCGGTGATGGCGTAGGTCGGCGAGCTGTTGCCGTAGTTCTTCGACACCTCGGGCACGGGCGCCGGCAGCAACGCATTCAGCGCCAGCGTGCCGGCGACCGACACCGCGGCGCCGGCCAGCGCGCCGGCCAGCCCGGCCATCGTCGCCCCCCACACCGGCGCCAGGGCGCCCGCGGTCAGCACGGTGGTGACGACGGCAACGACGGCGATCACCGCCATCAGCGCGATGCGAAGCGCGCCACCGCCGCCGCCCGGCAGCAGCCGGATCGACAGCAGCGCGCCCGGCTTCGGCCGCACCCGGTGCCAGTCGGCCCGGGCGATCATATGCTCGCCGATGCAGGCCAGCCCGTGCGCGCGCAGCAGTGGGTCCGGCTGGATGACCTCGACGATCTCGGCGATCGAGAGCCCGGCCGGCACGACGTAATCGACACGGCGGCCGTCGAACGGATGCGGGCACGCCGAGACCCGCAGCTCGCCGGGTCGGGTCGCGGTCGGGTGGTCAGCGGTCATCGTCGAGTTCCCGATGGCGCCAAAAGCCGGCGACTCGGCTGCGCACGGTCCAGGCGTTGCGGTAGTCGACCAGCAGTGCTGCGGTGGCGCGTTCGACGTGGATCAGCCATCCCGGAGCGACGACCAGGCCGGCGTGGATCGACATGAACTGCACGCCCCCCGGCATGCGCACCGGCTGCGTCAGCTCGACGACGTCGAACGCCCGTTCCGCCGGTGGGGCGATCCGTCGCCACGGCCCCTCGATCTTCTGTTGACCGGCCAGCCCGAGCACGCCCGCCAGATTGGCTTCGCTCGCGTAGGCCGTCGCCCAACACGGCAGATCGAGGCCGGCCTGTTCGGCGAGGATCAAACGGACCAGCCCCCAACAGTCGCAGCCGGTACGATCGCGGCCGAGATCGACGAACGGAATACCGACGTACTCGCCGGCCCACGCGGGCGGCTGGCTCATCTCAGGGCCACAGCCCCTTGAACCGCCCGTCGAAGGTGACGTAGGGGAACTCCTCCATCGCCATGTCGTCGACGGCCAGCCCGCCGGTGATGCTGCCGACGTCGATCTGCGAGGACGTCCACTCCAAACCGGCCCATTCGCGCTCGACGAAGTCGGGGTCGGCGCTGCGGACGATGCGGATGGTGAGCGACGGCGGCGTCGTCAGCCCTCGCAGCACTGCGACGATCTCCTGGCTGGTGTTGTCGATGCGCAGCTGCGCGCGCGGTGCCCGGCCTTCGGTGTCGTCCGGCAGGATCAGTTCGAACGGGAACGACTGATAGGCGTCGCCGCCGGAGATGGTGGCGACGCCGTCCGAGGTGAAGCGCAGCGGATCGTCCAGATCGGCGTGGTCGAGGATCAGCAGCACCAGCCAGGCGGTGCCGGTTTCTTGCGCCGAGAGTTCGGCGACGACGTCGGCGGAAAGGGTCACGGCAGCATCTCCATGACGAGGTTGAGCTTCCAGGCGAGGCCGCCGTCGATCGCCTCGTATGTCGGGGACTCGGCGATGCGAAACGAGCCGGCAACGCCCGAGACCGGATGCGTCCAGCCGAACGAAAGCGCCCGCCCCTTGATGTCGTCGTCGAGGAAAGCGCGGAAGGTCGTCAGCTGCGCCGGCGTCAGCCGGAACGCCATCTGCAGACGGGTGACACCCGCCGTCGCCCGGCGACGGGTCTTAGCCGGCCCGACGTCGGTCTGCGAGCGGACGACGAGGTTCGGCGGCGTCTCGGCGAAGCCGTCGCCGAGCGGCCGCTGGGGTAGCGTCGCGGGCCAGGCCGGCATCTCAGCGCGCCCGCACCGGGGTGGCGGCCTGCGCCAGAGCCCGGTTCAGCGTGCTGCCCGGCCGGGTCGCACGCGCGGCCATCGCGTGTTCGATTGCGTCGATCATCACGTCGATCCGCAGGTTGCCCTGGTCGTCCTTCTTTTCCTCGGTCGTCACCTTCGAGCCGTTGTTGTTGATGACGTTGACGGTGACCTGCGGGCCGGCGCCGATGACACCGAGGTTGCCGGCTTTCGTCCGCCGCAGCGGCATCACCGCCTCGGGCCCGGCCTCGCCCATCAGCCCAGTGCCGCCGTGCGCCATCGGAAACAGCGTCGGCCGATGGACGATGCCGCCGCGGGCGAACGGGACGACGTTGCCGGCGTCGAACACGGCACCGCGTGCGGCCAGCATGTAACTGGTGTCGATCGCGCCGCCCTCGCCGATGCCGGACGTCGTCAGGCCCTCGGCGCCGCCGCCGCCACCCAACAGCCCGGCGAGCAAGCCACCGAGGCTGCCGCCGGCGCTACCGCCGCCGGCCGCCGACGAGATCGCCCCGACCATCGCCGACATCGCCTGGCCGATGACGCCGACCAAGCCCTGCCCGGATTTGCTGAGATCGCCGGCGGCGCCGGACGCACCCAGTTCGCCGGCGGAATCGGCCAGCTGCTCGGCCGCGGCGGAGGTCTTGGCCGCCGCGTCGTCCGACGAACTGAACAGCCCGGAAAGCCAGTCGCCGATGCCGCCGGCGGATGGGGCACGGGCCTCCTTCGCCAATGCCGGGCCGGTCAGGTCGGCGAGCGTCATGCCCTGCACCCGCTCGAACTGCGTCTGCGTGACCGGCTCGCCGGTCGAGGCGAACAGGCCGCTCAATGTCGGGGCGATGCTGCCGGTCAGCGAAGCGAACGCGCCTTCCAGCGGCGTGGTGACGGTCTGGCGGATCAGGATCTTCTCGATGTCCTGCGCCAGCCCCTGCAGCACCTCGCTGAACTTCTTGCCGCCGGCGATCGCGTCCTCGAACGCCGAGGTGAACGACAGCCCGAGCTGGTTCGCCGCCTCGGTGACGTTCCTAGTCGAGAACAGATTGTCGTCCTGCGCCTTCGCCAGCGCCTTGATGTGCTCGGCATCGCCGGCCGCCGCCTGCTCGCGCATCGCCTGTTCGCGGGCGTAGCCGATCAGCGACCGCTGTTGTTCATAGGTGCCGCCGCCGGCTTCGATGTCGGCGATCTTCTGCTGCAGCTCTTCGGTCAGCGCCAGCGTCTGCCGACCGGTCGCCCGCAGGCCGGCGATGCGCTGGCTGGCGATGTCGTCGCCGATTTTCGCCAGCTGTTCCTGCAGCTCCTTGGCGGCCTCGGCGAGCGCCACGTTCTTGTCGTGGTCGATCTTTTCCAGCTGTTCGGCGAACGTTGCCTGGATCAGTTCCTTCGCTTCCGCCAGGCGGCCGGCGTCTTTGATCTCGGACTCGGCGGTTCGCACGTCTTGCTCATAGCGGGCGGCCAGCGCTTCCTCGACGTCGCCGGTCGCCTGCAGGTACGCTTGCTTCCACTTGGCGATCGCGGCGATCTCTTTCTCGACCTGCGCCGCCGCCTTGTCCGCCACCGCTCGCGCCTTCTGCGCCGCGTTGGGGTCGACCGGCGGCAAAATCGTCATCGGCGCCGGCGGCACGGCGGCGGGCGAGGCAGACGCCGTCGGCGGCTCGGCAGCAGCCGGGCCGGCTTCGAGACCGGTCGCCCGGCGCAACGTGCCGCGCATCGCCTCCAGGCTTGCCCAGGCTTTCGGATCGAGCACCTGCTCCCAGAAGTGATGGCCGGCCTCGGCGGTGCGCAGGAACCAACTCTCAGCGTCGAACAACGCCTGCTTCAGCTCCAGCATTGCCGTCTTGACCTGCACCGCTCCTTCGGCGCCGAGCTTGTCGAACTGTCGATTGAGCAACTCGCTGCGGTCGTTCAGATCACCCAGGGCCTTCGCCATCGGATCGAGCGCCTGGTCGTTGAAGTCGATCCCGGACTCGCGCAACGCCGCCAACGCCGGCACCAACCCCTTGCCGGCCCTGCCGACCAGATCCTGCACCTGCGACGACGTGATGTCGGTGTTCCTGGCAATCTCGACCAGCACCTGGCTGGCGTCGCCGCCGTGCTTCGCCAGGAACTCCATCGACACTCCCGCGGCCGCGAACTTCTGCTGCGCGTCGGCGCTGCCACCCGCGGCCTCGGCGATCGTCGCGCGCAGGTGTTCGAGCGCGCCGCGCGCTTCTTCGGCCGAACTGGCGTTGGCGGTGAAGACGTCCTCGATCGCCGACAGCGCGGTGGCGCTGGTGCCGATCCGTTCGCTGGCGTCCTTCAGTTCCGCGAACGTCCGTGCCGCCTTGTCGGCTTGCCGGATCGCCGCTCCGAATGCCACGACGACCGCGCCGATCCCGGCGGCGGCGAGCAAGCCGCGCGGCCCCAGCGTCTCCAGCACGTTGCCGACCGTTCCGGCCTGTCCGCTCAGTTCGCCGAACTTGCCCCTGAGTTCGTCCGACGCAGCACCCAGCGCCTTCAGCCCGGCCGACGGCGTCCGCCCGGCCGCTTCGATCCGCTTCAGCGCCTTCTCGCCGTCGGCGCCGAGCGCGCTAAGGCCCCGTTGAACCGCGTCGGCGTCTTTCAGGCTGAGGCGGACGATGACGTTCGACTGTGCCATTTGGTCGTTACCTCTGTCGTCACGGCTCGCTTTGCGTCCGTCGCATCGCCGCCAGCGCGCCGGCCTCGCCGTCGAGCAACAGGTATTCCAGCGCCTCGCTGTCGGCTTCCGCCGCCGACGGTCGCGCCATACATTCGGCCAGCTCCAGGCCCGCGATCGCCCCGTCCATGCCGGCCCGCCGCCACTGCCCGGCGCCTTCGGTCAGCAGCGCCCAGGCGATGGCCCCTTCGAGGCTTACGGGAGCGTGTTCGTCGTAGGGGCAGAGCCGTCCGTCCCACGAGTCTGGCCGTTGGCCAGCCCGAGGGCTGGCTCTGCCGCGTCGGCCGTCGGCACAGGCGGCGCCGCTGGCGCGGCAGTTGCCGCAGTAGCCGGCGCCGCCGCCGAAGTGCCATTCGGCGCGGCGCCGGATGCGTTTCCCTCGACGGCCAGTTCGGTGATGTCGCGCAGGTACTCGATCTCGAACCGCTCGGCGATCAACGGGTGGCCGCAGATCAGGGCATCGGCCGCCTCGGGCGTCAGCGGCGCCGGATCGCCGGCATCGTCGCCGACGCCGTCCCAGCCGGTGATCCCGTGCCGCGCCAGCGCCTGCAGCAGGAACTGGTCGCGCAGCCCGCGCATGCCGTCACGATCGTGCGGCGCGGGGACATCGAGAACCGAACCCCCGGCCGCGTCGATCAGACCGATCTCGGCGGCCAGTTCCCGCGCCCGGCGTTCGGCGGAATGGATCGCCGCCCGGTAGACGGCGAACGACAGCGGCTTCAGCGTGACGGTGACGCCGAAGCCGAGCGCGACGGTGCGCGACTCGCGTGGACGGCCGAGGCGGATCATGTGTAGCTCCCGACGTCGTTGACCAGGGTGACCTTCAGCATCGAGTCGGCGCTGGCGTCGAAGGCGGCGCGCCAGTCGTAGCCGGCCTCGACGCCGCCCGGGCCGGCGATGGAGTATTTGGGCTTCGGCAGGAAGACGCGCGCCATCTCGAACTTCAGCAGCGCGGTGCCGGCGGTGGTGAAGCCGTATTCGAGCACCAGCGGCGCGCCGGATGCGGCTTCCGCGACCAGCGTCGTACCGTCGAAGCGGACGGTCATCGAGCCGCTGCAGGCGGCGATGGTCGGGTCGGCGCCGTCGATCTTGCCGTCGGGGCGGATCGTCCGCACCCGCTCCAGCGTGTTGCTGAACAGGAACGAGCCGGCGGTGACGGCGGCGAGCTGCACACCGCCCTTCTTGATGTAGCCCAGCCCGCGCGAGAAGCGCCCGGGCGCGAAGGCGGTCAACGGCGTCGTGTCGATCGTCGAGCCCGTCGACGTCTCTCCCTGGGCGACCAGCGCCACCTTGCCGTTGGCGGGGCCCTCGGTTCCCAGGTCGAAGGCGAGGCTTTCCATCGTCACGCCGACATGGCGGAAGAACACCGGTGTCGTCAGCTTCGGGTGGCCGATCTCCAGCGTATACGTCGGGATTGTGTCGCCGCCGCTCTCCCAGACGTGGGTATAAGGACCGATGCCGGCCGTCGTCGGGTCGCCGAACAGTCCGGTTAGCCAGAAGCCGGTGCTTCGCTCGTCGAGCGGAATCTCGACGCTGCCTTCGTCCGTCACCAGTCCGCGGTAGGGGTCCTGGGCATTGCGGCCGTATCCCAGCAGCGGGTCGTCGGCGAGCGGGATCTCGGCGGATAAATCAGTCGACTTGAAGGCCAGCGGCTGGTAGCCGTTTGCCGGCGCGGTGCCGTAGATCGTCTCCCGGGCGGCCAGCAGCGAGCTGTCCGCCCCATAGGCGCGGGGCTTGGCCATCGGTTCCTTCCTTCCAGGGGGGTTGGGGCGGAGAATCGCCGGTGATCGTCTGCGTGCCCGTCGCTAACTCAACTGGCGATAGGGCAACGCTCGGCGTCGGCCGATGACGATGATGCGTCGCTCACGCCGCCCACCGCCTCGGCGCTCGCTTCATCCCGTTTGCGGACTCTGCGTGCCTCGGTCCGTAAGTCGGCTTTGGTAGGTAGACCAGCGCCACAGACTCAGGCAACATCTCCGAAAAATGGGTAGCTACAAGCATCGTCATGATACATGCCGCAGCGACAGATTCAGATATCCGTGTTGCTCTTCATGCAAAGCACCTGCGACGGGTGAAGAATAATCCGGGTACTATGGTAGTCGACGAATTAGGCTTGGCCCACGCCAGGACCCGCATCGATATAGCTGTTATCAACAGCTGCATCCATGGCTATGAAATCAAGAGCGCGAAGGACAGCCTTGACCGGCTTGCCAATCAAATCGAGCTATATCGCCAGACACTGCAGAAGTTGACGATTGTCGCATCATCGAAGCATGTTTCTGGCATCCTGGTCCATGCACCCGAATGGTGTGGCATCATCGAAGCACTGCAGGGACCGAAGGGCGGAATTGGTTTCAAGGTCGTGCGCACTACGTATGCTAATCCCGACATCAATCCCGTGATGATGGCACACCTTCTTTGGCGAACCGAGGTGATAGAACTTCTAGCGCGACTCGGCTATACGCCGAAGGAACTGCGAAGACCACGAAAACAGCTTTATTTGATGCTGTGCGAGACTTTAACCCTTCGGGAAATCACCGCCGCTATTCGGACCTCAATGGCGCAGCGCCAAGCATGGCGAGGTCGTCCAACACGTGCGTGATGTGGTGGTTAATTGCGACCTCCTTCCAGCGCGTTTGATTGCTTGGTCCTTCCTCTTGAACTGCGCATTTTGCGATGTAATCATCGCCGATTGAGTAGCCTCTGCCGCTGAACTTTCCTGACGCTACGATTGACGCGCAGTGACCGTACATTTGGTCGCGATTGTCGTTGAATGAGCCACCCTTCCGTACTTCCCAGGCGTCAGGCGTCGTGTACACAAGTTTACCTGCCGCCTTTATCATGCGCATATCCAGCGCCTTAAACTCTGGATGAACGATGGTGAAATCCCCGTAATTCGGCCGCCGCATACCGGTCGGCATCTTACCGATGAGCACGCGGTAAAAGAGCCAGTCATGGCGCGGGAGCTGGTCCGCGCCTTTTGCAACATCCTTTAAGGTCTCCGGGATCGCCGTTCCGATCAAGACGAAGTTCCTGAATACTTGAAGGTCCCCCAGCCGACGCAAGGCTGCAATCAGGGCGCCTGCGAAGGCAGCATACGGCTCGAAGTTCGGCGCCCCGAGATCGATGACCAAGTCAACTTCGTTGAGCGTCACACCAAGCGTCGACGCCAGGCTGTCGATACGCGCACGCGCATCGAGCTTCATCAGGTCTTCGAGACGGACCGCAATTGCTATGCCGCAGCCGTCGGTCGCCACGATCGTCTGCACGGACGTACCCATCGGAGGCGAAACGTCGAGCGGTACCGTCGGTATCGCACGTGCTTCAAAGACGCGCAGAGCATCAAAGACGTAGGCGAGAACATTCCGACCATCGTTCATGGGCTTGTCAGCGATACCCGGATGGACCCCGACCCACGCGGGACGCTGCCCCCACTTCGCGTTGAAGCGCTTGGCGAATGGATCGACATGCTCATGAACCGATTTCTTCGGTTGCCTTGTCTCGAAATCGAATTCAACCTCGGGAATAATGATGAAAGGGACAACGCGATCCTTGACGGCAGCCGCAAGGTGGGCAAGCGCCTGATACTCGCCTCGCCGCCACCGAAGAACTGGCACGTACATGTCTTCAGTCAAGATCAACGCCCGCCTCCTCAAGCTGCGAGTGCACCTGATCTTGACCGACCAGATTGTTCAGGATGGTATAGTTTCCGCGCTCCTTCCTGATGCGTCCGGCGATGATGCTGGGGTCGATCCCGATCGTGTCCGCATCAATCCTGACTGCCTCTTCGGAGAGAGCAAATCGGGACAGACACTGATCCCACAAGTCTTCCGGTATCAGCTTATCGAGCGCGAACTTGTCAGCTTGTGCCTCAATTGTGTCTGAATCGCTCGCGCCTTCTTCGTCAAAGAAGTCAAAGCGCAGTCCGTTGAACGAATGTAGGAAAATATGCCCAAGTTCGTGCATTAAGACGAACCAGAAATTGTCAAGGCGGTCGTACCTTAGCGTTAGACCGACGACCGGTGTTTCACCATCAGCAAGCATGGCGGCGCCATCAAGGTAAGACCCCGGCAAATGCCGCTCCACAATCAGTACGATGCCCTTTTTGGCAAGCAGATCGCGGGCGCGTTTCGGCCCGTCTTGCTGTTTTGTCAAACACGCTAGATCCGGCAGCCATCGATCGTCCAACTCGAACGCACCAAGGCTGCCTTCCCTAATCTTGCCCCGCGCCCGTTCCAAAACACGGGCCTGCCACGCGAGCAGAGCATATTCGTTCGGCACATTCCCACTTCGCATCTTCTTGCGATGGAAGGCCGTCGCGAATTCTGGCCCGGCTGCGTGTAGGAAGTACTCCTTGACCTTCTCTATAGCATTGCCCCCACGTGGAACGTCGAACCACTTACGCTTGATCATCTCCTTGTAGGGAAGCTGGCTCCAAACGATATCGTCGATATTTCTCCATGCGAACACCGATCCGCCGGCCTCTTTCAGCCCTTCGAAAGTTCCGGACGCCTTCACGCCCAGGGCGCGCGACACCTCAATCAGCCGCGCGAGGCTCGCTCCCATGTAGTCGGTTGCCTCGTAGCGCTGCACCTGCTGAGGCTTCATGCTTAGTTTCTCAGCAAGGTCCGTCTGGCTCATCCCCGAAGCGATCCGCGCCTGCACTAGCGCGCGCGGCAGTTCTTCGAGCGAGTAGGTCTTCGATAACGAGATTTGCCCCGATTTCAGGAGGTCGTATTCGGAAATCTCCGCTTCGATATCTGCGATCTGGCTCTTCAGTGCATCGATCTCCGCCTGCTTGAGCCAGGGCTGATCCGAGGCTCGGTCTCTTACGGCGGCCAGCGCTTCCTGCAACTTAGTCAGCTGCGTACTCGACACACCGTATTGTCTATCGCTATAGATCATAGCTACACCTTCCCGAAAGAAGCGGATCGACCAAAAGCGGAATAGAGACAATTCCTTTTTGTTTACCTGTGAAACGATCTAGTTGGAAAAAATCAACAAATGTTCGACCAACGTCCGTGCACAACATGGACGATGGAAAAAATTCGCCCTTGAACGCCGCCTTCTGCGCTGTGCGCCCATTTCCAAATTGGAGGAATACGGGATCAATTTTTGCAGGGTCGACGCCGACGGGGTCCCAGCATGCATCGAAGTCTCCCGGTCGCGGCTTCCCCGTCACGTAACTTCCATCGAGGTAAACGGTCAGACACCCAGCCGCACGCAAACGTCCGCATGCATCCACAAGCCCCCTGAACAATTCGCGCCGCCACGCATTTGTTGCGAACGCCGCCGCGACCTCATTAAGGGTCGCTTGGTGAATGCCAGGGGGCAGAACGGCCCATGGGGAGGCGCTCAGGGCGACAAGAGCAGGAATCATTGTTACAACATAAGTGTTGTAAGCGACCCACGTCAAGGCGAGCTAGTGGATCGACTCTAACGCTTGGTGCCCTCGCTTGACGGCGGCGATGATCTTGTCGGGGTCGGCGGTCCAGACGAAGGGTTTCGGGTGGTCGTTGGTTTCGGCGACGAAGCGGTTGATGGCGGTCTGCAGATCGACGATGGATCGGAAGACGCCGCGTTTGAGGCGGCGCCGGGTGAGTTTGGCGAAGAAGCCCTCGACGGCGTTGAGCCACGACGCCGAGGTGGGCGTGAAGTGGAAGACGAAGCGGGGATGCCGGGCCAGCCATTCCATGACCTTCGGATGCTTGTGGGTGGCGTAGTTGTCGAGGATGAGGTGAACGACCTTGCCGACCGGCACCCGGGCCTCGACGGCATTGAGGAAGCGGATGAACTCCTGATGCCGGTGGCGCTGCATGCAACGGCCGATGACCGTGCCTTCCAGGATGTTCAACGCCGCGAACAGCGTGGTGGTACCGTTGCGCTTGTAGTCATGGGTCATGGTGCCGGCGCGACCCTTCTTCATCGGCAAGCCGGGCTGGGTGCGGTCGAGCGCCTGGATCTGGCTCTTCTCGTCCACCGACAGCACGACCGCATGCGCCGGCGGATCGACGTAGAGGCCGACCACGTCCTTCAGCTTGTCGGCGAACTTCGGGTCGTTGGAGAGCTTGAACTGGCGCACCCGGTGTGGTGCCAAGCCGTGGCTGTGCCAGATGCGCTGCACCGAGGAAACGCTGATGCCGGTGGCCCCGGCCATCGCCGCCGCCGTCCAGTGGGTCGCCTCGCCGGGCGGATCGCCGACCGTCAGTTCGACGACGCGCGCGATCACCGCCTTGTCCAGGGGCGGCTTGCGCGACGGCCGGGTCTTGTCGCGCAGCAGACCATCGACGCCGGCCTGCATGAAGCGCTCCTGCCAGCGCCAGACCACCGACTTGCTCTTGCCGGTCTCCCGCATGATCGCGGCCGTGCCCAGCCCGTCGGCCGTCAGCAACACGATCCGCGCTCGCCATACCTGCTTCTGCGGGCTGTTCCGATCGGCGACGATCGCGGCCAATCGCCCGCGATCCTCGGCCCCAACGTCAACGACGATTCCCCTGCGCATCCCGCAAACTCGCACGAGCGACACACGTTGGGAATCCTCAAAGGGACTCGTGCGTTAGGACGCAACCACTAGTGTCGGAGTGAGGGAACTCGGATGTTCATGCCGGGATTTGAGGTGTTGGTGCGATAGACGCTCTTGCAGGTAGAGCGGACACGCTTGGAAGATCCTACCGAGTCCGCACCTGGCGAATAGCGTCGCAATTTCCGACATCCGTCTGTGCCATGGGCTGGCCGCTCCAGGCCATCGCGCTGGCCGCGAGTCTGTTTCGGCGCGCCCGGCCAACAGCCCCAGCCGAGGACGCTTCCGCCGAGCCTCCGGTCGCGTAGGCGCTTTCGTCGATTCAGTCGAGAGCATTCGCGGACTCGTATTCGAGGATAGCGCCCAGCAGCGCCGACTTGATCGCCGAGGCGCCGTCTCCGGCGATCATCTCGATGTCGTCGAGGTCCAGCGTGCACGACAGCACCGTGCCGCCGAGCGTCGTGTCGCTGCCGAGCGCCTGATCGACCGCCTGCAGCAGCTGGTCGAGTGCGGCGTCGGGATCGGCACCGGCCGCCTGCGCCTCGATGACGACGCGATGCATGATCCACCAGCGACGCACGCCCAGCGTCATCTGGCTGTCGATCCGCCCGCCGTCGCGAACGACGACGTGGCCGCCCTCGCCGATCACCGAGGGGATCACCTCGTTGCGGGCGACGGTGAAGGTGCCGACGCTGGCCAATTGCTCGACGATGGCGGCGATCGCCTGCTCGCGGATGCCGGTCATCGGCCGTACCGCCGCAGCACTGCCGAAGCATCGGCGGCCTGGTTGATCTCGCGCACCAGGATCTCCGGGAACTGGCCGGCCGCTCGGTCGACGGTCCCCTTCAGGTCGTAGCGCTGCCGCAGCGACACCTGCCGGACCAGGATGTGCGTCACCGTGATTTGACGGCCGCGCCGGATGACGATCACCATCCGCCCGCCACGCGCCGGGATCGCCGCCGGCTTCAGCCCGGCTGCGGCCATGTCGGCCGGGGTCATCGCTTGGC
>Ga0209573_1001765_pt1 | contig 31021 bp, 21 predicted proteins | sample TNRBio252014_DNA_FD_185870 | JGI IMG/M metagenome (GOLD analysis project Ga0209573, IMG submission 185870) | Wastewater treatment Type I Accumulibacter community from EBPR Bioreactor in Madison, WI, USA - TNR Reactor_6/25/2014_ DNA (SPAdes)... | ecosystem: Engineered > Bioreactor > EBPR >...
TATGGGTTGAATACGGGTTGAATACGGGTTGAATACGGGTTGAATACGGGTTGAATACGGGTTGAATACGGGTTGAATACGGGTTGAATACGGGTTGAATACGGGTTGTTTTCTACCTGTTTATGATCAGTTATGTAGCGAACTCCAAACATGTAGGTTGTTTTAATGGCCTAAAAATACTATAATTTTTTGAAAATCAAAAGCTTTCCATAGAAAAATATTTTTCATGGGTGGTGAAAATTTGAAAATTCGAAGATTCGAGGATTCTAAAACTAAGGTTCAGACAATAAGATCATTAGATCATTAGATCATCAGATCATCAAATAACCAGGTCATTAGATCATCAGATAATCAGATCATTAGATCATCAGATAACCAGATCATCAGATCATCATCTCACTCTGCAACATTCAACACACCCAGTACTTCCAGTTGCCCGCCTGGATTAAATTGGATTTGCCTGGCATTTGCAGTGAATGAGACAGGAACCACCGCATTAAACGGAGCAGAATTGATCTGAACCCGGTCGTTGATCGTAGGTACACGGTTGGCATCCCAGTTGGCCGGATCAAACCAATCACCGGACACTGCTCCGGTCCAGATCATGACCCCATCATCCAGACTGAAGGGTGTCAGACGAACATCAACCCAATTGTCCGTGCCTGCAGATTCAATGGCATAGACGACACCTTCGATCCAATAAGCATCTGCAACGCCCTGTGGCGCACTTAAGAGGTATTCCCGCATAATCGTCGGATCCCGGTTAACCACCCATCGCTCAACGGGCATGACCATTCCCATCATTTCAGAAGGAATACCAACTCCTTCATCACCCGTCCACCGTGTGAAATAACTTGCCTGTCTGACCCACCACAAAGGAAACCTTTCCATTCCTCCCTGATGCCTCGCCATCACTTCATTTAAAAGCTCATCCTGCAAAAACCGACCAATCTCCGGACTTAAATGCAGAAAAATAAACCCTCGGTAGATCCAGTTGTCTTTGCGGGTCTCATATTCCCTTGCATAAGGTGCATTCCATCCACTCAAACCATAATACGCCATGTAATCCACATCTTCCATATCGAGTCCGAGATTGAGATAATTGTCCAGATTTTCAGTAGCCAGTGTAACCTGAGATTGATCATCAAACATTTCTGCTAACCTCGCCATACCGATATGGGCACACATGGTTCCATAAAGATTACCCGGATCAACACGAGCACTTACTTTATTGTTGTAAAAGCTTTTGATGGTATTGTAATATGGTTCAACCGCTGAAGTATCACCTGTCCGATAGGTATACAACCAAAGGCTGTAAACATTTTGAATGGTAGGCCGATATAAACCGAAATCTGAGTTCAGCCCCCAGATCTCTTCAGGTGAATAAAACTCTCGTTTCAACCCGGCTGACGCAGATAATGGCGCTGAAGCCCAGGGTGTATGCACATTGTTTGCCAGCAGTCCTGCAACCATTGTTCTGATCGCATCCTGTTGACTTACAGTTAAATAAGGATATGCCAAAGCTACTGTATGCAACAATCTTCCGGGTTCCTGATACAGGAAATAATGATCATGCATGACGTCGGAGTACCTGCACGTGATCGGACGATATCCCAGACTTCCCGAATCTATGATCTTTTGGATTTCTTCCTGTAAAACCTCCGACAGATCTTCGTCGACCTGAAGGTCATTCTGTAAAGGATATTCCCAAAGGTAGGTTTGTGTTTCCGGTTGCCCGAAAATAACTACGGACCACAAATTGATACAAATGATCAATGAAATATATCTAATTTTTCGCATTTCAATTCATTCTGTGGTTTAATAATTTTCAATGGCCACAATGCCAAAATCTTCTACAATGATCACATAATTGCCCGCAATCGCAGGAGGTGTCCGATACATAAAAGGCTGTTGGGGTAAAATAAAAGGTGTTCCCAGGTAATGATTGTTTTGAACCTGATCCAAATAACATATATGAGATCCCGAAAAATTACCGCCGTCGTTGAACCGGATATCTGCCTGAACCATCTCCCAGACACTGGTATTCAGATTGATCACCTGAGTCCCCCTGAAATTCTGCCTCATCCATAAATATTCACCGCCGACACTGAGTCCGTATATATTGTCCGTCTCCAATAGCCACATACCGGATAGATGTCCGTTGTCCACAGGAATACGATTACCGTTTTCCTGATCAATTCCCGAAATATCCACAGTATAGGGTGTCCCGAATGCCGGTCCTGCGCCCGTCAGATAAGGATAGCGTGTTTTGAACCAGCGCAATACCCTGTTTTGGTTATCCACCACAACCGACGGTGGTGGTGTTCCGCAACCATCGACCGGACCGCTTCCGATCAGGAACATATTTCCCAGGTTCTGACCATCCAGGGCAAAAATATTTTGCCAGTCCGGTGATGCATAATTCCATTGCCCACCATTGCCCTCAAGCCATTCACGGATATTGCTTTCTTCCTCCTGTTGATCGTTTCCTGAAGCCAGTACATCATCCATGATATATTCACTACCGGCAATGGGTGTCGGACAACTGGTTACCCACAATTTTCCATTGAAATAGACCGGATGGCATTGCCTGAAACTCTGTCCACGAACCTGTTGTTCAGCTTCAATCGTTCCATTCAGCAAATTGATCGCATAAACCTTCATATCTTCTGCCGGAACATATACCAGCATTCCATAGGCTGCAATGCCTCCTGTAACAGGAAAATTGAGTTTCTGATCCCAGATCTTTGTGCCGGAAGAATTGATCCTGATCACTTTTCCCCTGTGATTGGCTATCACAACGGAATTCCCTATGACGCAGGGTGCGGCAGTGATGGCTCCTCCTGTATTATATTGCCATTGCAAAACGCCCGAAAGCGTATCAAATGCATAAATTGTTCCTTTGATCCCTCCAAAAACTACCAGGTTTTCAAAAATTGCTGCGCTGACGACTGTTCCGCCGGCAATATTCGCTTCCCACAACGTGGCTCCGTTATTCAACTGCAACGCATATGCTTTGCCTTCCATCGTACCAAAATATAGTCGTTCACCTTTTACAATGGCCTGAACAGCACCTGAAATGGTCTGCGCTGAAGTAGCAGGGATCGGGAATGAATATCCGTTCCTGGAGGTCAGATCATCTGGCCAACCGGTCTCGCTCAGCTGATTGCGCAATGTCAGCCCCGGATTGCACCAAATCCATCTGGCTCTGTACGGAGGTGGAATTGAAAGCGTGGTTCTGCCTGTCCGAGCAGCATCGCGTTGAAATTGCGGCCAATCATAAGCTATTGAAATTTGTGCACCGGCTTCTTCATTGAAAAATTTGAAAGCCAGATCTGTTGCCAGATCCGTGATCTGTAACTGATATGTTCCGGAATTGTTGATCACGATGGTATCGCTTTGGATGGCGGTGGTGTCTTCATTCCAGGAATTCCAGGTTTGTATCACCATCGGCCCCGGCGTCAAGCCGGAAACCGTGATCAATCCTGATTGTGGTGCCGGAGTACCATTTTCAAGGACATTTCTCCATGTATGATCGCGGTTTTGAACCCAAAAATGAGCTGCATTCCCCGAGTTTTGGATTTGACCCCAAACCCTAAGCTGTGAATTGGTGGAATTTGCATTGAGTTGCTGATATTGACCTGTTGTCAATGGAATATCTTTTATAAAATGGTGAAACCCGCGATATCTGTAATACAGGTCGTTGTTCCTGATATTGTCACTGTTCCAGATCAAAGACTGCATCCCGCCATGATTGATGTGCGCCCAGTTGAAATTGTGCAACCAAATACCTTCTGTATCCAATGCCAGCATCGGATCAGGCTCCTGACTGCCCGTCATATCCAGGTCAGTTTCACCCAAAATAACCGGTTTATTCCTCTGTGCATCTTCACCAACTGTGATTGAATAGGCATATACGGCTGCTGCTGCATCATTTTTAAGCGCTTCCCTGTCATACGCCTGACCGTCGATGGTGATATTTTCAATCCATCCTGTGGTCATAATGTAGGCATGTATATCCGCGTAATCAGCATCAGAAGAAGCCCAGTATGCCGGTTCCCAATTACTCCAGAAAGATGTGGAAACCATCTTTGGAAACGGACTGTTGGTGTTGATATATCCGGCAAGGCCATTGGTAAGGTCCATGTAAGAACCGGGTGCGCCTTCATTCACCAATTCCCAGGAATGAACAGCAGTTGCATAACCCCATCTGGCGATCAAATGACGCCAGTAATATTCGTAGAGTCTTCTTAACGGGCTGTTTTCCGGTTGATCAAAACTCCCGTTTGACGGGCTGACATAGCCATTTTCATCGATCTGATTGCAAATAAAATCGTTTTTCTCATGGACTACAATTTTGTAGTGTATTCCCTGTGAATTGGCTTTTTCAATTTTATAATCCGCTTCCCTGGATTTGATGGGATCGAGATAATGGTGTGTGTTTGCATTCCATTTGGATAAAATGTTTTGCTCCAGATCGCCACCCGGATTCACTTCCTGAATGGTCATCTGATCCACATAAGCTTCTCCGGTACAATTTTCAAGAACAAGATAAATATATTCAAAATTATTTTGAGAAACGCCTGTTGTCAGGGTTCCAACCTGGTACATCCAATTATTGTCTCCACGAAGGTAACCAGACAATGCGGTTCCGGTTCCGGGATTTATTACATCCGTTCCCAGCCAGCCACCGGTTTTGATGACCAAACCTCCGGTTCCCTGAATGTCAACCGTTTTTACGCGGGCGATGATCCGGTATGTCGTAGAAGGCATAGCGGGTATCGGCCCATCCCAAAATCCCCTGAAAATAGCCGGTGTGTTCTGGTTTTCAATGGCAGGAGAAGCGATACGCCAGGAAAACTGACCGTTGCCATATTTTTGTTGTGATGTGAGTAACGGTGGCGGCATATACCCATTGTTTTGCATGGGATGATGCGTGGCCCAGGATGACCAGGAATCAGAAAAAGGTGCGTTGGATGACAACCAAAATCTTCCAAAATTAAGGCCGTTTTCGGTCCAGTCTGCGATTTCCTGATCTGTTTCATCCGGATTTGAAACACCCGTACCATGTCCCATTGCGAAAAACGGCTGTCCGTTATCGTACTCAAAATACCGATCGTCATTTTCTGACACCCTGATAAACCCGGGATTGATCGAATCGGCAACTACGGTAAATGTTGGTCCGGTTAAAATTGTTTCACCTTCAACATCTCTGGCAATGATCCTGCTGGTCCAGGTGCCGGTATTTTTAAAAGCCATTCTGACATTCCATCTGAATTGCCCGTCCGGAACCAATTGGTCATTCATTCTCGTAGTTTCCATATGCAAAAATGCCGGTTGTATGAAAACCTGAGGACCATTGGTGAATTCCATGTCTACACTGATCCCGTGGCCTGTATTCAGGTTTGGCGGCATATCCTCATCAAAAGGGAAAAAGAGGTTTTGGGCAACAGTTTGAATGTCAAAAAATACATCGGTTCGTTCATATTGTTTCACCACATTTTTAGTGGTTTGTACAGAGGAAATCTGAGGTCCCGAATACTCCACGGGAACATAATTCACATTGATTTCATCAAGCACATAAGTGCCGTTGCCTTGTGAAGACTGAACCAGTATTTTATTCCATCCAATATCGAGCGAAATATATGGGATCAGAAACTGATCATTCACCACGGTGGTATAGCCGCTTTGCATGGTCCGGTTGTTGATCCAGAATACAACGCCTGTTCCATTTTGTCTGGTTCCCAACAAAAAAACAGAATCTGAAGTTGTTATGTATTGGGAACCGCCACCGGGTTGTGGTGAAGTAATTTGAATTTGGTGGTTGCCCGAACCTGCAGCCGCTATCTGTACGGAAGCTGTATCTTCATCACCGGAATCATCAATGACCGTGATGTTGATCGTATAATTTCCGGGAATCCGGTAAGTGTGTGAAAAAACAGAAGTATTATAATAAACTGCTCCATCGCCCATATCGATGATGTAATTTTCTATCGTACCGTCTACATCACTCGCAACGATTTCCCCATTCACCGGCAAAGGAACATTCCCTGACAACGGACTAATATTCACTGCACTGATCTCCGGCGGAACATTGACCACCGGCTCTTCAAACAGCATAACATCATCATAACTATAATCAGCTGTCCATCCGCTACCCCCAAAAAAACCGATCTGTACCCTGATCTGATTCGAAACAGGAACAAACGTAACGATTTCGTTGAACCATTCACCGACCGGCCTGTTTTGAGATGTCAAAAAATCAGAATTATACCATGTAGACCAGTTATATTCAATGGCAGAGAATCGGATACCACCCCAGTCATTGCCCGACATGGAATTGATCCTGATCCACGCGCTCAATTTATATGTTTTGCCTGCTTCCAGGTTGATGGGTGATTGGTCAATGCTGTTTCTTACCGTGAATTGTGCACAGTTATTCCCTTCGTAAGGATTATTCTCGCTAATGACAATTCCTGTTCCCCAGCCACTCCATGCATCCTGACCTGTTTCAAAATCTCCATTGTTGAGCATATTGGTGATCTGACCTCCTGAGTGGAAATAAAAACCGGTTAAAAACAGGATTATTCCTAAAATCTCTTTAAGTTTCATATATTTTGGGGTTTGAATAAGTCTGTAATGATTAAATCTTGATCAATACCTTTGAAAAATAAATTTGCATGCACAAAATATTTCAATACCAGGCTTAATATTTAAACTCAAATTTAGCCAAAAGCCAAACATGGTCTTTCACTAAATATATGCAAGAAAAATAAATTTGTTAAGATTTCTGTTGATTTTTTTTGCAATAATTGACTTTTTAATGTAAAAAATCTAAAATTTGCGACATAATGGATGATCATCATTAAACAAATTATTATTTCAGAAGTCTTAACATTAATAAATAAAAATTTGAATTTGGGCTTGACAAAACAAACTTTAAGGCCTTTTAATTTTAAATAAACCTGATAGATTTCTTTTTAAAATTTCAAGAAAAAAAATATTAAAACAAAAAAATTGACATATGAAAACAACTATCAATCTCTTGATTTTTACTGTAATTGCATTGTTTTTATTTCCAATTAAAGATGCTGACGCTCAACGCGGTCGTGGAAGAATGAAAGCAGAATGGGAAGAACTGGGTTCACGAATCGTTACAAAAGGAGCAGATCACGATGTGATCAACGTAACCAGACGCGATGGAACTTTTACGAAAGTACAGTTCAGGATCCTTAAATCCAGGGTTCATATCGATAAAATGACCATCTTTTTTGACAATGGAGATGTCCAGCATTTCCGTATTGATAAAAATTTTGGAGTAGGTGAATGGAGCCCGGTTTTGGATCTTCCAGGAAACAAAAGATTTATCGATAGAGTAACTTTCAACTACCACACCAAGTTTTTTGCCTCAGGAAAAGGAAAAATCGTCCTTTTCGGAAAATCCTGATTTGTTGATGATCTGATGCTATGATGATCTGATGATCTGATGATCTGATTCTAAAATGATCTAATTCTATGATGCTATAATTTAATAGATAGAACATCTGAACATCTGATCATTTGAACATCTGATCATTTGAATATCTGATCATTTGAACATCTGAACATCAGATCATCAGATCATTTGAACATCTGATCATTTGAATATCTGATCATTTGACGGATCATTTGATCATTTGAACTTTTTAAGCTTATCTTTACGGCCTTATTTTAAGGTGATTGGAGAATGGAATGATTTTTGGGTTATTCATTCTAATTCAGGAACGGTTTTTTGTTTTTCCGGATAGTATTTCCAATTTACTTCCTGATTCAATATTAAGCTTATGGGATTGATCGATCAATTGGTGGTTTTTAACAGCCTTTCAAGAAAAAAAGAAGTTTTCGAACCTCAGATTCCGGGTCAGGTAGGTATGTATGTCTGCGGACCAACGGTTTATAGTGATGTTCACCTGGGGAATGTCAGGACCTTCATTAGTTTTGATATCATTTACAGATATCTTCAACACCTGGGTTATAAAGTGCGTTATGTCAGAAACCTGACCGATGTAGGCCACCTGTTGGACGATGGTCAGGATAGGGTGTCTAAACGGGCACGGCTGGAGCAGATCGAACCTATGGAAATTGTCCAGAAGTACACCAACAGCTTTCACGATACGCTGAGACTTTTCAATACACTGCCTCCGGACATCGAACCTCGCGCAACCGGCCATCTGATCGAACAGATCGAAATGGTGCAGGAGATCATGGCCAATGGTTTTGCTTACGAAAGGAATGGTTCTGTCTATTTTGACACGGTAAAATTTCATGAGACCTTTAAGAATTATGGAGATTTGTCCGGCAGAAAGATAGAAGAACTTTTTTCCGAAACACGCGAAGATCTAAAAAATCAGGATGAAAAAAATCATCCTTCAGATTTTGCGATCTGGATGAAAGCCGCTGATGAACATATCATGAAATGGAATTCTCCCTGGTCAGTCGGTTTTCCGGGATGGCACCTCGAATGTTCCGTCATGAGCACCAAATACCTCGGTGAAACCTTTGATATCCATGGTGGTGGCAATGATCTGAAATTTCCGCATCACGAAAATGAAATCGCTCAAAATATCGGGGCAAAAGGAAAAGCTCCTGTAAAATACTGGCTGCATACGAATATGCTGTTGATGAACGGCAAAAAAATGTCCAAAAGCGATGGAAATACCATTTCTCCGGAAGAACTGATCTCCGGCAACAGTCCCCATGTGACCAAAGGTTACGATCCGATGGTGGTCAAATTTTTTATGCTGCAATCGCATTATCGCAGTACGTTGGACCTCACCGATGATGCTTTACAAGCTGCCGAAAAAGGATACTTTAAACTATCCGAAGGCCTCAAAGCATTGGAAAAACTAACAACCAATCAGGCTGATGAAGGCCAACTGGATCAGGAGATCAACGGCTTGCTGGATTTGATCACGGACGATATGAATGACGATTTCAACACGCCAAAAGCTATTTCAAGACTGTTTGATCTGACCAATTACATCAACAAACTGAAAGACGGACACCTTCCGGCTGATGCGGTGGGTACAGAATGTCTGCAACACATGAAACACGAATTTAAAGCCTTTTTCCTGAATATTTTTGGGCTAAGTCTGGATTCCGGCGCTGGTCAGGGAGATAACATCGTGGAAGGACTGATGGGGCTCGTCATAGCTATCAGGCAGAAAGCGCGCGAAAACAAAAATTGGGAAACATCAGACCAGATCAGGGATGGCCTGGACAACATAGGCATTCAACTCAAAGATGGTAAAGAAGGAACCGTTTGGTCTAAAAAATCCTGATACCATCTCAAATTTTGCTGATTTTACCGTTTTTTGAAAAACGTACAACATAATATGATACTGCTTTCGTTTCTTTGTGAAGTTGTTTAAATATTTATTGAATAAAAATGCTCATTATGTTCAATGTCAAAATGCTTTTTGTTATGTTGATTTTTGCTGTGGCTGTCATCGCCTGCAAAAACGATAAAAAAACTGCTGAACAAACCGAACCGGAAACAAAACCACAGCAAAGCGTGAAAATTCCGGCTTTTAACGGTGACAGCGCCTATGTTTTTGTGGAAAAACAACTTTCCTTCGGAACCCGTGTTCCCGGCACGCCAACTCATTTGGCTACCCAAAAATGGCTGGTTGAAAAATTGCGTTCCTATGGCGCTGAAGTAAGCCTTCAGCCTTTCAAAGCCAAAATATATACGGGAGCAGTCTGGGATGCTGCCAATATCATTGCTAAAATCAATCCGGATAAAGAAAACAGGGTCATCATTGCTGCTCATTACGATACCCGCTTCATCGCTGAAAAAGATCCGGATCCGGCAAAACAAAATAAACCCATCATGGGTGCTGATGACGGTGCCAGTGGGGTAGCCGTTATACTCGAACTTGCACGGATACTGCATGAAAATCCCATCGATCTCGGGATTGATCTGATTCTTTTCGATGCAGAAGACAATGGAGACAACAATAGTGACAACAGTTGGTGTCTCGGTGCTCAGCATTGGTCTCGTGAAGCAGTAAAAAGCAATTACAAAGCAGAATGGGGGATTCTTTTAGATCTGGTGGGTGCCAAAGGAGCTCGTTTTCCTAAGGAATATTTCTCTCAACAATATGCGAAGGAATTGCACAATAAAGTTTGGGATTTAGCCATCGGGATGGGATATGGCGATTTATTTGAAAATACCGCCCGCGGTGTAGTCAACGACGATCACTACCATGTAAATACCATTGCCAAAATTCCGATGATCGACATCATCAACATTCCCAATGAAAACGGATCATTCGGCCATTACCATCATACTCACCTGGATGACATAGGTATCATCGATAAGAATGTGCTGAGAAAAACCGGGCAGGTAGTTACAGCCGTATTGTACCGTACGTCTGATGGAAGTTTTTAAAGACTGGATTTTAATTTTCCTGAATGATTCAGTTTTTTTACATTTTCGTGCAATAAAATGTATAAAAATGGGCTTAAATCCCGTTTTTAATACGCTGATGCAAAAAACAATTGAAGACAGGGATTTGTTAAGACTTAAAATTTCCCTCTGGGTAAAAACATCAAAATGCTTAGGATTTATCTGATCAATATATTTTGCTTTGTTCTGATATCAACCATTTCGGCTCAGGAAGCCAATCTGGCAGCAAATTATTTTAAAGAAGGTGAATTCGAGAAAGCAGCTGCATTGTATGAAAAACTCTACAGACAGCACAATTACAACGATTATTATTTTACCCAGTTTTATAAAAGTCTGGTGAATCTGGGTGAATTCACTCGATGTGAGAAAGAGGTTGATGCGTTTTTGAAGGCAAAACCAAAGGAAATCCAACTTTTTGTGCATAAGGGGAATTTGTGTGAAGTGCAAGGTAAAGAAACTGATGCAAAAAAGTGGTATGATCATGCCCTCAGACAGCTAAGCGGTGACATCCGCCAGATCCAGATGGTGGCCAATGCTTTTATGGCTTACAATAAATTGGATTATGCTAAGGAAACCTATGAAAAAGGCATTCAACTGACAAAAGATGAAACTCAGTTTGCCAGCAATCTTGCAGAATTATACCGTCGCTCAGGTAAGCTGGATCAAATGGTAAAATACTACATTATTTTTGCCAAAAACAGCCCCAACAATCTCAAATATATCAAGCAGGTCATGCAACTGAATATGTCTGACAGCCTGTCCTTGATCCTGGAGAATAAATTGTATGAACAGGTTCAGTTGGAACCGGAAGAGGTTATTTATCCTGATTTGCTGGGTTGGCTTTTTGTTTATAAAAAGGAATATGCCAAAGCATTGAGACAATACATTGCCCTGGATAAGCGTATGGATGAAAACGGCACCAGGGTTTTTGAATTGGCGAATGCCGCCGAAAAAGACGAGGATTTCAGTACTGCTATTCGTGCTTACAGGTATCTGGCAGAAGAAAAACCAGGCAGCAACAGCTATAAAATCGAAGCAAAACGCAAAATGCTGTCTTGCATGAGACAACAGATCAATATTTCAGCGGATATTGAAGAAACTGAGCTCGTGGTTATTGATAGTGTCTATTCCGACGCTCTTCAAAAACTGGGTTTGAACAATAGCACGGCAGAATTATCCATTGAATACGCCAATTTTCTGGCATATTATAGAAATGATCTGCCTAATGCCATCACCATCCTTAAAGAGATCATCACGAGAAAAGACCTCAATGATCGTATTGTAGCAAAGGCAAAACTCGATCTGGGCGACCTGTACCTGATCTCGGGTGAGATCTGGGAAGGAAGCCTGCTGTTCAGCCAGGTGGACAAGGCTTTTCAGGAAGGTTTCCTGGGAGAGCTCGCCCGTTTCAAAAATGCCAGACTTTTTTATTACAACGGAGATTTTGAATGGGCAAAAATTCAGTTGGATGTGTTGAAAAGATCTACGTCCAAACTGATCTCCAATGATGCGATCGATATATCTGTTTTTATAGCAGAAAATACAGGCCTGGATTCCACCACTATTGCCCTTGGAATGTATGCTAAAGCTGAATTATTGTGTGTTCAGCACAAATACAAAGAAGCTTTTGCCACACTGGATTCCATCGGAATATTTTTTCCTGAACATGAATTGGAAGATGATGTATTTTATTTGAAAGCGAAGACTTATAGTGAGCTTAAAGAATTCAATACAGCAGTTCAGTACTACAATAAAATAATCGAAAGTCATGTGGAAGATATCCGCGGGGACAATGCTTTGTTTGAATTGGCTTCTCTTTACGAAACGATTCTGAATGAGCCGGAAAAAGCCAAAAAATTGTACGAAAAGCTTTTCATGGAGCATACCAACAGCACCTTCGCCATTGAAGCCCGGCAACGATACAGGAGTCTGACTGAACATTTAAAAACAGATGAACAAATGTCCAGAGAAGATAAATTTATGCGTGGCTTACATAATCCTTGATTTATCCTGTTTTGTCTCAAACAAACTCAGTGGTAAAAAAGCCTTCTGACACTGATTTTACCCCGCCCGGCATCCTTTTTTTGCCCTTCACCCATAAAATTGGATTTTACCCTCTTTCTATCGTAATTTTGTATCGAGTTGATGCCAAATCTGGCTGAATGATTTGTGAAATATCTTTTTTCATCATTTAAAAACGTGCAAAATGAAAAAATCTTTACTTTTCCTGACCATCCTGATCGCAAGCTTTACTTCTGTCTTTTGCCAGATTGAAGATGGTTGGAGTGAAGCGGGTAATGCTGCCTATAACAGCAGCCTGAATTCCATTGCTTTTACTTCAGATTTGAATGGATATGCTGTAGGTACCGGAGGTTCTTTCCTTAAAACAACAGATGGTGGCTTAACGTGGTCTGCATTTAATACGGGTTTTAATTTTAGTTACAGAAAAGTGGTATTCACAGACGAAATGACCGGTTATATTGTTGGCAATCTTAAACAATATGATGACGGGCGTATTTTGAAAACCACGGACGGAGGCAGTACCTGGTCTTTGTTGTACTCCAATGAAGAGGGTTTTAATAGTATATTTTTCGATCTGTCAGGATTTGGCGGCATTATTGGATATGAACGGTTTTATAAAACTTTGGACCATGGACAAAACTGGACTTTTGTTGAAATAGATGGTGCCTATGATATGTATGGTATGTTTTTCAAAAATCCAACTGAAGGATTTATTGCTGCCAACGGTGGCGCATTTAAAACCACTGATGGCGGACAGACCTGGATAAAATTTTTAGAAGGTACTTACAACGAAATCTTGTTTACCGATGCAAACACTGGGTATTTATCTTCCAATAATCATGCATATATTTATAAAACCACTGATGGCGGCAACAACTGGATTGGAACGAACTCAACCGGAATTAGTCTTTCAAACCACCTATATTTCAAGGATAATTTAAATGGTTTTGCCTGGTCAGACTCTGAAACTGCTCCCGGGAAAATAGCGAGGACAACCAATGGTGGCAATACATGGACACAAATTAACATTCCTTCTAAACTGCCCATGTTCAACATGACCGCAAAACCAAATGGAGAATTTTTTCTTTGCGGAGCCGGAGGAAATATCATCAAAAGTTCCAATGGCACAGCCTGGACAATTGCCAGTGAAGGATTATTCAAAGGCATGCTGCATGATATGTGTTTTGCTCCGGATAATACGATTTTTGCCTGTGGAGAAAATGGTACGATCGTCAAAAGCACCGATAATGCAAGCTCATGGACGAGGCTCAATTCAGGTACAACCGAAAAACTTTGGGGAATATCCTCCACACCTTCTGGTAATCTGTTTGCCTTAGGGGAAAATAAAACCGTGCTGAAATCAACCAATGGCGGAACTACCTGGACATCTTCAAACACAGGATTCGAAGTGAATCAGGGCAATCAGGGAGAGATCAGATTCCTGAATGACAATGTAGGATTTATCGCTTTTACAAATATTTACAAAACTACGAATGGCGGCAATACCTGGGTAAAAGTACTCGATACGCTGAATTCTTTAAGCATCAAACCAATCAACGAAAACATTATCTATGCTTCAGGTTGGAATGGTGTGTTCAAAAGTGAGGATGGTGGAAACACCTGGAGGAATATCAACAGCCAATACAAAATATTTTGGGGATTCGATTTTCTCGACGCTGAAAATGGCCTTGCAGCCTATCAGGATTATTATGCCTATAATACTTTAGATGGAGGTACAAACTGGACAAGGAAAAAATTGCAAGGCATGGAGCTGAGAGATGCTGCTATGGTTGACCTTCAAACGATGTATGTTGTTGGGAAAAACGGTACCATCGCTAAAACTTCTGATGGCACAGAAAACTGGGCGTTTGTCAACAGTAATACAACAAGACATCTGTGGGACATTTTCTTTGGCCCTGATGGAACCGGATATATACTTGGAGAAGATGGAATGATTCTCAGGAAACCTTTTGTACCAACGTTCAGTCTGACCTTTGACATTAAAGACAAAACCGGCCAACCTGTTCAGAATGCCATCGTTACATTAAATGGCTTCACCTATCCTGCCGGAACATATACATTCAATGGATTGCTTTCGGGAGACTATGAATACAAGATATCAGGTGAAAGTTATTGCGATTATGAAGGTTTTATTGTTTTGCTAACTGATCTGACAGAAAATGTGATATTGGATAATTGTTATAACCTGACTTTTATAGTTTCCAATATTTTCGATGTACCCATCGCAGGAGCTGAGGTCCATTTGGGAGAATCAATGACTCAAACCAATCAATCAGGGATAGCAAAGTTGAATTATCCGGCCGGCACAGCTGTTCCCTATCAAATATCCGCACCCACATTTTTATCCGTCAATGGTGAAACAGATATAACCCGGGATAGTAACTATGTTTTTAAACTTCATACAGATCTGAAACCGCCTTTGGCCAAAACAGCAACCGATGTTTCTTCCGGAGGCTTCAGGGCGAATTGGGAAAATGCAGACAATGCGCTATTTGCTTTGCTTTATGTTTCTGATGATAATTTTCAAAGTTATCTGACTGGTTATGATGGCGTTGAAGTGCATGATACAACTTATGAAGTGACCGGATTGACTGCAGAAACAAATTATGCCTACAAACTGAAATCTGTCAATGATGACGGTGAGTCTGATTTTTCGAATGTCATTACAGTTACTACCAAAACAACCGGTGTATCAAAGATGGAAAATGCTCCGGGTTTTAATGTTTTCCCTAACCCGGCTTCGGATATCATTTATTTAAAACTTAATAACACGCTTGAAACCGAAATCAGTATTTTTGATATGCAGGGGAAATGCCATATTAAAGTAACCGATCGTTTCGGCGATCAGTGGTCCGGTGATATAAGAAAATTGCCTCAGGGTGTTTATCAAATAAGGGTGTTGAACGCTAGCTCAATTAACAGCTGGTTGTTTGTTAAAAAATAGACAAATTACCTGTACTAAATCCTTGTTTTATCACTAATAATAAGGTACTTAATCAAAAGACCTCTCAAATAAGAGGTCTTTTGATTTTTCATTCAAAGTATACTCAATTTAGGTTTACTTTTTAGTCAATTTGATCATCGAATTTTGAGTTGGAGGATATTCAGCCCGGGCGAGTGTACCATTTGTCTCAATTTCAATATCCCCGTACAACTCAATAGAAGCAGGAGCTTTTTTTGATGTGCTGACAAAAGGTCCCCAATCAAGGTCAATGGAATGCCATGGGTCTGTCTGCGTTATATCACCTATCCGTATGGACATGATATTCATGGTCGTTTTTGCCAGAGTCATTTGGGTACTTTGCCAGTCTATTGTATTCACGCCGGGATCAGGATAATTATTTGCATTAAAACTAGTCAACCATTTCGTACCGTCTGCATCCCAGGTAAAAGTGCCGTCATAAAAATAACTTTTAATCACATTTCCCTGAATGGTGTCGGTTTGATAATGATTTGATCTGGTGAAAACGATTTTGATCTTTTTTCCTCCAAATGGCTGAACGCTGGTTGGAGTCGTTCCTTCCCAGGTGCCAACGAGCCAGTCTTCGTCCCAAATGAGGTCTGAGGGGTCATCCTGATCAATAACACATCCGGCAATAATTATGATAAATAAAAATCCAATCAGAATTTTGGTAAGAATTGAGATTTTAAAAAGACTTTCCATATATTATTATTTGATTCGATTCAGGTTTAGGATTTACTTCACATTATTTGCTGATCTATCCAATAAAAGGATATAGGTCCATACTTATCCATCCACAAAGCTATGCTATCTACAAGCTACTGTCAAGTGCCCGGGGTGATGATATTCAGGATTTTTTTGGTTTTCATTGCCTAATTTAAAAGATAAAACCGCAGTATTATTTTTAAATGACAAATCATGGGTTTAAAAGTATTTACAACCTATGGAAATAGGGATTAATCAGATTTGGTTAATATTAGGTGATCTAGGTATAAATAGGGAATAAAAGGTAACTATAGTTGCTATCTCAATAAAGTTACATCGCCCGTGTAGGTGTTTTCATGACCATCTATGAACAATACTTCCATCAGATACGTATAGACGCCTTCCATAGCATCCAATCCCCTAAAAGTACCATCCCAGCCCCGGTTTGCATCACTTTCCAAAATATTATTTGCCTCAAATACCTGATTACCCCAACGGTCAAAAACAATCAATCTTTTGATCAGATCGACCGATCCTGGGAAAACCGGTTCAAACCGATCGTTCAGATGATCTCCGTTGGGTGAAAATACATTGGGTAATGTCAGCCGGTAACGGTTGGTACGCACCATTACAAGAATTGAATCAGACACTGGACAACCATATTTATCTTCACCTGACAAAAAATAATAAGCTGTTCGTATGGGTGTATGATCATAAACGACCGGCTCGTCAGCCAACCAAACACTATTGGGCCCGAACCATTTGAATGTTGAGTATTCCGGATCCAAAGATATCGGGATAAGATCCACTTTCTCTCCCAGGTTCAGTTCGATGGTATCATTTAACACGATGCCTTTTCCATAGGGAATTTCCTCCAGGTTTACAGTCACCAGACTATCGCAACCATTGGCATTTACCAGGGTAACCAGGAATTCTCCTTCGATATTGGTTTTGAATTGATGATAACTCCAGGAATCTCCTTCACAGAATGTGTCATACAGGTCAGCATGGGTTTTTGGTAAGACATTCAGATCCAGCTGTATGATGGAATCACAGCCATCCTGGGCTTCGATCAGTCTTTCATAGAATCCGCTTTCGGTTAAAAGTTGCTGGCCGAATGCATAGTTTTCTCCTTCACATATTGCTGCCGAAATCGATTCATAATATGGTGGCAGGCGGAGCTGATAACTCTGGGAATAAAGGCAACCTGCGTCATTGGATAATATACATTGATACATGCCTTCGGAATCATTTTTCGGAGCGATAAATATATCCGGATTTGTTTCCCCGGGCAGGGCAATTCCGTCTTTATACCATTGATAAGTCACGCCATCTCTGTGTTCAAGCGTAAGTGTCACCCCATCCTCGCAAATCCTTCCTTCAATCCTGTCAAAAGGAACACCAAATACGGCGCTTTCTGCCAGAACGAGACGATCCAGATAAAAATACGGATCATAGGTATAAAATGGATTGGCTGAACATCCGGGACCTAAAATAATCACAGACCAAGGTTCTGTTGCCACAAATTCAAAGACCACATTCACCCACTCATTGGATCCGCTGACTCTTTTTTCATCAATCACTTTATATGCTGAGGTGTTGGCCGGGCATCCTATGGTATTGCTTGTCCCGCCAAAAGGTAAGTCTGCACAACGAGTTGACCCAAAAATCGCGATATTCAAAGAAGTGCTGCCAACCACATTATTTCGAAATCCAACAAAAAAATCCAAACGATATTTAGTTCCGGGGACCATCGGACTTGTCAGACAGGCTCCTGTATATTCCTTATAATTTGAACCAATTTGAGCTTGACCATCCCGAAAACCAACTCCGCCTTCACCATGTGGGAAAGGCAACGGCGGAACAGCTCCTATGTTGGAATTGCCAAGATATCCTCCACAGGTATGGACATAATCTGTGGTAGGTGCGGAAGCCTGTATCCATGCCACAGCACAATCCAACCGCGCATTTCTTGTAGGACAACAGGTTCTTTCTTCAAAAGACGGATTGGGTATCAGAGAGGAGGGCAATAATTGATTACAAATACAATCAGGATCATTCAAATCGATCATGCCATCCTGATCGTCGTCAAAAGCATTGTTACAAATCTCCTGTGCCTGAAGAGCAAAATCCAGAAACAAAAATAAAATCAGCAGTATAATAATTTGTCGAAGCATGATAATTTGTAAATGAAGATTTCCAGGTCTGAAATCCTCTCATTCATAACGTATCAAAGGTAAATTTGTATATTGGTTTTTCAAATATTTACCTATATTATAGTCAGTCAATACAAGGAAAATATTGGCAGTGTTCAAGGGTGGTTGAATGACTGACTGGTTGAGTTCTTGTATGTTTGAGTTCTTGTATGGTTTTTCGATATTCATTCATTCACCAATTCAAAAACTCAGCAATTCAACAAATCAACGATTCAACAAATCAGCAACTCAACAATTCATTACTCCTGGTTCTGCATAATGATCTCATTAACTCTTTCTACGGTAAGACAGGTTATATCTGCCAGAAATTCGATTGAAGCCCCTTTTTGGTGTCCTTTGAGTATGATCTCAACTTTATTTTGCTCTATCCCTTTTTCGATTCCCTTTTGCATCCCTTTTTCGATCCCTTTCTCGATCCCTTTCTCAACACCAATTTGTTCTATCATTTCATATGTGGTCATAAGTTCAGACTTTTTATGTTTTGGAATTGATTTTACTAAGTTCATTAAATCTTCTCTTTTCAATTGGAGAAGAGGTGAGTTTTTGAGTGGTTTAATGGTTTTCTGATAATTCAATCATTCTGTAAATCAACAATTTATACGCGGGTGCGAGGTTGCTTTAAAACGTCCAATTTTTGAAAGGCAATTATTTTTTAAGTATTATATCCATTTCGAGCTGCTCGCATATTTTCCTGCATGTAAAGGTATTTAGTTCATTGTGTCTTGGAACTACAGATTTCCGGTTGTTTTTTGGATTTAAAAATAAGGAATGTTTGTTGCCTTCCCTAAGCAATATGCAATCATTTTGGGCTAGATGTTTTAAAAATGCTATCCGCTTCATATAGCTCTTGTAAGCGATAAAAAAGGTTTTATAATAGCCTCAGGGGACTCAGCAGAATTGGAAAGCGTTTCGGCTTCCAGAAATAATTGCAAAGCGTCAAATAGATTTTCTTCAGCCTCAGCAATCGTTTCTCCCTGTGTGACCACTCCGCCTAATTCCTGAATATAAGCCGTATAACCGTATTCTCCTTTGACATAAACAGCTGTTAAACCAATATCTTTCATTGCATAAAATTATTAAATAAACGACCGTAAATCAATGTAAAGGTAGAACATAATTGGTTTTTCCAGAAGAAATATCTATAAATCCGTTTTACAGTGGTTCAGTTATTGTGTGGTTGAATGGTTTTCCGATAATTCATTCATTCACCAATTCAAAAACTGAGCAATTCAACATATCAACGATTCAACAAATCAGCAACTCAACAACTCATTACTCCTGGTTTTGCGAAATGATCTCATTAACTCTTTCTATGGTAAGACCGGTTATGTCTGCCAGAAATTCGATTGAAGCGCCTTTTTGGTAGCCTTTAAGTATGATCTCAACTTTATTTTGTTCGATCCCTTTCTCAATTCCCTTTTCGATACCCTTTTCAATCCCTTTTTCAATGCCTTTTTCAATGCCTTTTTCGATACCCCGCTGTTCTGCTATTTCAAAAGTAGTCATGATTTCAGTTTTTATTTGTTCAGGAAATCTTGCTATTAGTATGATCAACTCTTCTTTCGTAATACTTGTAATGTCAAACAGGTAAACAATTATCGAATTGGAAAAGTTCCTTTTTCGATGCCTGACGGAATCAAATTTCGACATGATCTTTTCCAGTTTTTCAAACAACGCTTTATCCATCCGGAATTTTTGGATATACAAAGCTGACAGCAAAAATATATTCTCTATGTCATCCAGTTCCGTCTCTGATTTCCTGACCAGATCAACAAATATAGTGGTAAAATCAGGAATAAATTTATTCAACTCGTCTGAAAGCCCTTCGATCAACTGTAAAAGTGGACGGTATTGCCATTCCTGTTCACCATGATAAAACAGCAAAGGAATCACCGGATATAGTGTACTTTCTCCCGATTTTAACTGTGCCAGATAGGCTTTTGTCAGATAGTTCAAAATCTGTATTGCAGCATACTTATTCGGATAACTCTTATGTTCGATTAGTACAGAAAGGTGCAAATCTGCCTTTTTTGAATCCTTCATCCTGCACCTGAATACCGAATCCGCAAAAATCTCCTGCAGTTCGTCGTCGAGAAAACTATTGCTTTGCATTACCAGACTATCATAATCAATCAGCGCAGAGACTTTTGCCGGCAAAAACTGCTTCAGAAAATCAATGGCTATATCCTTTTCAGCCATCATAGCCTTAAAGAACTTATCGTGAGGATTGTAGAGTGATTTTTCCATAGGACAAAAATAGAGAAAATCGGGAAAAGGGAAAAGTTTTTAATCAAAATGTACTTTGAGTCAGTTTCCGGAATATCGGCAAAGCATTAAACAGATTCTATTCAGCTATGAAATATTTTCTTGATCAATAATCACTCCTCATAATTCCAGAATTCAAGCCGTATTTACTTTCCTCCTTTGACATAAACAGCTGTTGTAGTATTATCGCTAATATTTTTAAAGAAAAGCTACCTAAATCATTTGTAGGCTGTAAAATGATTCTTTTTGAAAAAATATCTATACACTAAAAATCCCGGAATCACAAAGTCAGAAAAATTAACAATTGTAAAACACAATTATTCATCTATTTTCAGTCAAAGTGTACCAACTATTCAAATTATAATTGATCATCTTTTTTGAAACCATTATTTGAGACACGACCACTTTCACCATGTTGTAATTATACGTTCCCATAAAATTTCCTCTCAAAATAAATTGCCCCGTTTCCCAAAAAAATGTAACTTTACCCGATCATCTGAATCACCTGCACAGGCTGGTGATTATGATGTATTTATCTAATCCTTTTAACATTTTTTTTATGCAACAGGGAATTTTTCACTACATCAACGCAGGGAAAAATGCCGCTGAATGGCACAAAAGACATATCGGGCAGATGAAGAAGCTTCGGTTCGATACGATCGCTGTTCACGGCATTTACTCAATGCAGGAAGCGCTGGACTATAACCAGGGATCCACTATTGAACCGATTTATATGTCCGCATCTCAGGCTTACAGAGATTCTGACGAAATGGAAGCCGCCCTCTCTTACCAAATACCCACCTGGTGTTACAGCAGAATTGGCAATCCAACCATGTACTACCTCGAAGGAGTGCTGGCATTGCTGGAAACTTACGGATCTGATGTCGAAGCCAGCTGCTGCGCCACCGCTTCAGGTATGGCTGCCATTACCAGCGCCTGCGAACCTTTCCTGGCTGTTGATCCGGAAAATCCCGGTCAAAAATTGAATTTTGTCGCGACAGCTCAGGTATACGGTGGTACCTTCCAGAATTTTGCGGTACGCAAAGATCAGGAAAGAAATATCGAATGGAGAAAAGTCATCCATTCCAACAATATTGAAGAATGGGAAAGTCTGATCGACGATAATACCCGCTTTTTATACGGCGAAATGCCGAGCAATCCAGGTCAAGCCTTCTTCGACATGGAAGCTGTGGCCAAATTGGCCGAAAAACACAATATTCCGCTCATCATTGACGCCACCATTGCCACACCGGCATTAATGAGGCCTCTGGCATGGGGAGCAGATATCGTGGTTCAATCTGTCACCAAAACACTTACCTCAAGTGGTTTTGGCATCGGCGGAGCCTTGATCGCACGTAAAAATCTCCGTACCAAACTCAACAACCCGCCAATGGTTGCAGATTTTGGTTCCTATATCAAAGCATTGCCCAACAGAGATCTGGGGCCAAATATCTCCCCGATGAATGCTGTTCTGGCACTCAACGACATACGGACTTTGCGTTCTAAAATAGATTTCATGAGCCGTTCTGCATTGAAAGTGGCAAAATTCCTGGCTGACCATCCTCACATCGAGCAGGTGGATTATCTCGGACTGGAATCACATCCGCTTCATCAGGTGGCTAAAAAATATATGGTTCTTGTTGACTCAGAACATGATGATCTGTACAACGGACCTGTCAATCGTTATGGTCACCTGTTGTCGTTCAGGGTCAAAGGTGGCGCTCAGGCAGCAAGGGATGTTTTTGACGGATTCCAGCGGATCTACAGGGCAACGGACCTGGGCAGGATCAAGTCCATCGCGACGATCCCGGCTATTTCGACACACCAGCAACAGGGAGAAGAAGGCAGAAAGATCTCCGATATTCCACCAAATCTCATTCGTCTGAATGTAGGTGGGGAACATCCGGATGACATCATCGCTGACCTCAACCAGGCATTGGCCGTTCTGGATGGTCAAAAAATCGAATTTACTTCTCCTGATTACAGTGCAGGAGGCGCTTCTTCTGCCAGATTGAGAAAATAATTGCATGATGCGCTATTAAAATATTCAGTGCCCGTATGTCAAAATACCGGCACTGTTTGTTTTTAAACGATTTATACAAGTCAAAATATTTTAAAAATGTCAAATTCAATACTTTACTATTCAACCAATTATAAAGCAGAAAAACAAACATTCAGCCAGGCTTTGCTCAAAGGACTTGCACCGGATAAAGGTTTATTTATGCCTGAGACCATCCCGCAATTGTCCGCTGAAGAGATCCTTGCCTTTTCAAATATGGAATACTATCAGATCGCCGGGGAGGTTATCCGTAAGTTTTTGAAAGGTGAGATCGGCGATGATGAATTGAAGGAACTGGTAAAAGACGCCTATGACTTTGATATGCCACTGGAAAAAGTGTACGAACAAAAGTATGTCATGCGCCTGGATCAGGGCCCGACTGCTTCTTTCAAGGATTTTGCCGCCAGGATGATGGGCCGGCTGATGCAGTATTACCTCAAAAAGGAAAATAAAAAAATGCTCATCCTGACGGCTACTTCAGGTGACACCGGCAGCGCCATTGCCAATGCATTTTACGGGCTGGACAATATAAAAGTGGTCGTCCTCTTCCCCGAAAAGGAAGTGACCAACCGGCAGCGAAAACAAATGACCACCCTGGGAAAAAACGTTCAGATCATCTCAGTGGACGGAAAGTTCGACGATTGCCAGGCTTTGGTCAAGGAAGCGTTTTCTGACCCGGATTTGAATTATCTGGATCTTTCTTCTGCCAATTCCATCAATATCGGACGGTTAATTCCACAGATCGTATACTATTTCTGGGCTTTTGCCAAACTTCGCAAGGGCAACCCTGATGACAAGATCACTTTTGCCGTTCCGTCAGGCAATTTTGGAGACATGATGGGCGCTGTTTTTGCTGTTCACATGGGCTTACCTGTGGAAAAACTGGTGATCGCCACGAACAGCAATGATGAATTTCCGAAATATCTGGAAACCGGCCATTACAAGACCATTGTTCCATCGGTCAATTGCATCTCCAGCGCTATGAATGTCGGACATCCGAGCAATATTGCCCGATTGATCACCCTTTATGGAGGAAAAATGGATGAAAAAGGCAATATTTACGAACCTGCAGACCTGGAAAAACTTCGCAAAGACCTGTTTGGCGTCAGTATCACAGATGAGCAAACCCGTCAAACCATCAAATATGCCTATGAAAAATATAACTGCCTGCTGGAACCTCACGGGTCGGTAGGATGGTCGGGGCTAATGCATTACCTTGAAAAACATCCGGAAAAAGATTTGCCTGAGGCTCTTTTTGTATCGCTGGAAACCGCACATCCGGCTAAATTCCCGGAAGAGATCAACCGGATACTGAACATTGATCCGCTTCTTCCTCCGAGCCTTGAAAATCTCGATGGAAAACCTGAGTTTGTGGATACCATAGCGTTGAATTATCCTGCATTTAAGCAATATCTGATGGATAAGTATTGAGCAGTTAATTTACAATTCCGGATAATTACAGCTATATTTTTATATTAATTTTACTGCAAAACCATGCTTTTTGCTGAATTCCTTTATTTTTTTTATTTTTTGTGCATTTTTTAAAAACTTAAATTTCTTTCCTTTGTTAGACCTCACAACAGGAACAATTTTTTCAAATCATCATTAAAATTAAAAACAATATGGCTTTTAAATTAGCAGATCTTCCTTATGCGTATGACGCATTGACTCCATATATCGACGCAAGAACAATGGAGATCCATCACACCAAACACCATGCAGCTTACACCAACAATCTGAATGCTGCCATCGATGGCACCGAATGGGCTGACATGTCCATCCTGGATATTTTCAAAAATGTATCCAAAGCTTCTCCTGCTATCCGTAACAATGGTGGTGGATTCTACAACCACAACCTGTTTTGGGAAAACATGGCCCCCAATGCGCTGACTGAGCCTTCTGAACAAATGAACATTCACAAAGCCATTATGCGTGATTTTGGTTCTTTTGAGAATTTCAAAAAGGAATTTTCAGCAGCAGCAGCTACCCGTTTTGGTTCAGGTTGGGCATGGTTGTGCGTAGATAATTCAGACAAATTGTTCATCACCTCAACACCCAATCAGGACAATCCACTGATGAACATCGCTGATAAAAAAGGTACTCCTGTACTGGCTCTGGATGTTTGGGAGCATGCATATTACCTGCATTACCAAAACAGAAGACCTGACTACATCGAGGCTTTCTTCAATGTGATCAACTGGCACGAAGTGACCAAAAGATACAATGATGCCAATGAAGGTGCATCGAAATTCTGATAAAACGATTTATTCCTTCCTTTAACCAGAAAGGAAATCTACATCCCGGATCATTTTCCTTTAAAAAAGCTTAAAAAACTATGGAAAATTTTCCGGGTTGTTTTTTTATATTTAATTGATCATCAATATTTTAGTATTTGATCTCTTTAAACTTTAATTCACCTTATATCATTTCTCAGAATGAATAAAAACCCTTAGTTTTTTAAATTTGATTTTATGGCCTTGCGGATTATGGAAGTATGCTTCGAAGGTCAATGGTCCAGTATTATTTTTTATAGCAGGAACTGTGATATATTCATAGAAATAATTCTTTTTGAGCTTGATCTCGCTACTGTTGCTATATAAAATCCTGTTTGTTTCATCTTTAATTTCTATGACTAAATCCAGATCTGTCTTTCTGGTATTCATTTGAAAATCTATTTCGACAAACAAATCTTTTTTTGGTACAGGAAAAGCATTTACTAAAAAATTTTTTTCTTGCGAAAATTCCATGCTTTCCCTTATATTGATTGTCTTGAGATTTTCGTGTTTTACAGACTCAAAAAACAGACTGTCTGAAATAATCTTATCCTGCAAACTTACGTAGGCATTCGTCTTTTTAAAAACATTCAGTTTTTCCTTTAAAAGAAATTTTTTTTCCTTATTCTGTGAAGGCTTCAACACCATGTCATCCGTGACCTGAAATATCCGGTTGCCGTTTAAAAAATAACCATCCAGATAAAAGTCTATCATCTCTCTGTTATTGTTCATGAAAGCAAAATACCTTTCTTCTTTATTGAAAAGATTTGAACCTAACGCAGCCGTTTTATCCGGGACATTAGAGATATATGGTCCAAGAAAGGCTAAAAGTGTTTCATAAAAATCCAGGTGGCTGACATAATGCTTAAATTCCGCAGGTTGTTTCAGTTTATCTCCAAAAATAATCAGTGGCACATGAAACCTTTTAATAGAATTTTTAACCGGAATCTCGCTCATGGCATGATCTCCTGTCAGAACGAAAACCGTGTTTTCATACCCTGGTTTTTTTCGGTAATCTTCGATGAATTTCCCTATGGCGTCATCGAAAAACAGTATAGATTTGAAAAATTTTTTATATGTTTTGAAAAATTCTCTGTCTTCACGGGATTTTAAACTGTTAACGATGGCTTCAAATTTATCATCATAGTATTTTTCATCCTTTATCACAAATGGAGCGTGCATGGAACCTGTAAAAAATATACTCAGATAGGGTTTTTGCGGGAAAGTGTCGATGACTTCGAAGGATTGATCAAACAGATTTTTATCATGAAAACCCCAAAAGAATTTTTCTGTTCCAACAAGCGATTTTTCAAATTTTTCAGAATAGTTCCTTTTATCGAAAATGAGATCAATGTGATTGAATTTAAAAAAACGCTCTTTCTGGTGAAACCAGGCTATCTGACCATAAAAATAAGCTGTGTGATAGCCGTTGGCTTTTAACAGCGGAATCAATGATACATGTCTCGGATATTGCTCAAGGATGGTAAAACCTATTTCCCCATAAGGTAAACTTCCCATCAGCGAAGGCACCACTGCAAATGATCTTTCACCAAGGGAAAAACATCGGTTCCAATATAAACCCTGATCTTTGATTTTATTCAGTTGGGGCATCAAATCAGCCCCTCTGTAGGTATGAAGAAAGTCATCGCTCAGGCCTTCTACTATCAGGACTACAATATTGGGTGCCTTTTCAAATGGATTGAAACAGGTTCCCAGGTGGTTTGTAGTATCCATTAGATGTAGCAAAGGATATTCAGCAGTCAGATACAACTTGCTTTTATCCAGGTTTCGAAACGAGACCGCATCAGTCTCTTCATAATGCTCGCCCCGATCTTTGGGCGTCATGACATAAATGACAGATTTTGCAAAAAGATGCAGTGATTTGCTTGCACTGAAACGATTAAAACTAACCACATACACCAGCTGAATGACCAACGTCATCAATAAAAAAGATATGGTAAATTTTCGGGTCTGAAAAAAAGGATGAATATCAATTTTTTTTGAAAATATGCGCAACACAGTCAACAATACAGAAATAAGCATGACCGGGATGAGTAGGGCAAAATAACTGATGCCCGAACTCCTCATCGTAAAAAAAGATTCATCTATCGATGTGTTCCACAGAAAAAAATCCAACACTTCCAACTGATAAAGGAAATAGATCAGTATGGGTACATGAAGCAAGGCAAAAAAGCCTATTCCGTTGAGAAATAGTGTATCTACCCAGTTGTCGTTACGATTTTTCAGGAAAATATACAGGGGAATCAGAAAGATCAGGAGAGCATTGATCGTGAATATGTCATAGATCAATCCAAAAAATTCTGACAGAATCAAATGCTCCTGTTTATTAAAAACCACCAGAATATACAATGTCTCAAATACCCTGAACAAGCTAATGATGAGAGCGTTAATAAGCATTAACCTGACAAAATCGGGTGGTAATTCAAGTTTATTCCAGAATTTTAGTATTGTTTTCATCATAGGGATGCCATACTTTTAATTATTCTTAAAACATAAAATATGGGTACCTTTCCATACAAAGTTAAGATAATATTATGTACAAAAGATATTTTTAACAAATTTTTAATATAGCATCCTGGTAACCTGGATCTTTAATTATCCTGATATTCAGATCCTTTTCCTATTTTTTTTCAATCTTCCCTTAGGAAGAAGATTTTCCGGTATGAGTGTGATTTTTATCAATTCTCTGCGAATAATGTCAGAAAATGATTGAATGACGGTTTATGATAGCGGGTGGCTTAAGAAATTTCTGAAAAAATGATCTTCTGATTTTAATTGATGCATCTTCGAACGTCAAAATACAAGGTCAGATAACATCATCAAGAACAAATGAAATGATATGCATGATAATCAAGAACAGAAACAACTATTTGAAAGAATTTCCATACAAAACAAGGGTATCCTTTTTAAAATTGCCCGAATCTATTGTCCACAAGAAGATGACAGGCAGGATCTTATACAGGAAATGCTTATCCGCATATGGCTATCCTTGCCCAGGTACAATCCTCAATTCACACTATCCACATGGATTTACAGGGTATGTCTGAACACGGCTATTTCTTACTATAGAAAAAATTCAAGGAGAATTATTAAAACCCAGGTTTTGGATCGGCAAATCCTGGAAATTAATGAATTCATACCTGATGGCACATTGATTGAACAGATTGACCGGTTGTTCCAGCTGATCAATCAATTGAAAGAAATCGATAAAGCGGTCATCTTCCTTTATCTGGAAGAAAAATCGCATCGGGAAATTGCTGAAATTCTTGGTTTGTCGGAGACAAACATTGGCACTAAAATAATGCGAATTAAAAAACAACTGAAAAGTCTTTTTTATGAACAATAAAACAATCATTATGGAAAAATCAAATACGATAAAAGTGTGGCAAATGTATCAGACTCAGTTGGATACCTTACTGGCTATAGATAAGCAGCGATTGGAAGACATCAGCAGAATAAAGGTCTTTCATATGCTAACCTCGATGAGACCGGCGAAATATTTCGCTCTCCTGACGGGTTTAGTCTGGGTTATCGGCGGTGTTTTTTTACTGAGTAACTTATATATCTACGCTTTTGATCAGGTTTCAAAGTTTTTCTTTTTCTCTTTTGCTGCGCAATTATTCATCACCGCTATTGCCATTTTGATCTATGTTGTTCAATTGGTTTTGCTGTATAATCTTGACGTCACAGAACCAATTTATTCAACCCAAAAAAAATTGGCAAAACTGAGAAAGTCTACCATATGGGTGACACGAATTCTTTTTCTACAGTTACCTTTCTGGTTCAGTTTTCATTTGTCTGATACTGTTTTAAGCACTGGCAATCTTCCATATCTTCTGCTGAATGGCATCCTGATCATACTTTTTACATTCGCTTCTGTCTGGTTGTTTATCAATATTCGCTTTGAAAACCGCCATAAAAAATGGTTCAGGCTTATTTTTGCAGGAATTGAATGGACGCCTATAGACAAATCAGAGGAGTTGCTGTGGCAGTTGGATGATCCTAATGACAAATCAAATAAGATTTGTGAATAATGGGTTCCTTGATTTTTTAAATTTGCTTCTATGAGTCTACTTCGAAAAGTCCAATTTGTTGATTTTCAATCGTTTTTTTGCACAACATACTGACGTCACAGATCAGCACAAGACATATTTTAAACGTTTGAAAACCAACAAATTAAAAGTCCACTTTTAGGCTTGCACTGAGAGAAAACGTCAATGGGAATTTAGGGGCAAAGTCTTTGCGGAGATAACTTTAATATTAAATTTATCTTAATAATAATTTTAATTGGAGATTTTGCTTCATCAGGTTTTATGCTATCTTGCAAAATGATTGATCTGATTTCATTTTTTTGGATATAACACCGCCACTTTTCTTTAATTAAATCTTTTGGGAATGACCTTTGCCAAAACAGAGAAACAACGTTGGGAGAAAATCAAAACTCAGGGTAGATTTAAATTTGGCCTGAAATATGGAATCCTCATTGGTTTATTGAACTACATCATAATTAATCTGGAAGATCTGTCTGAAATTTCTTTTTTTGAAGCCTACTTCACCTCGAAAAAACTTTTATTGCTTTTCTTCCTGATTGTATTTAATTCAGTAGTATTTGGAGGATTACAATGGTGGCTCATGGAAAAAGGCGTTGAAAAAGAATCGAAAAATAAGTTATAACAATCTGTATTTCTAACATTTATATAATATGACTCCGTTAAAAAAGACGTTAACTGTTTTATTGTTCTTTGTTGTTTATTTGAATTCAGTTCAAATTTTTGCCCAGGAATCGACTTCAACCAAATGGCGAATTTCCGCCGGATTCGGGCAATATTCTGCCAAAATCGGATTACCTGATTTCACCGCCATCCATCCGGGATTCGTGCTCGGCGCATCTTATCAGTATAACAAAAACATCCGACATCAGTTGAGGCAACAAATGAATTTAACCGGCATCTATCATGCACATTTTCAAACTGCCATCCAATTATATACTGAATTACAATACGAATGGCATTTCAATGACCGGATCTTCCTGGCTCCATTGGGTTTTGGCGGTGGTTATCTGGCTTCTTTTGCGGATATGCAGGGTTTTGAATGGGATGGTACACAATATGTGAACGAATCTTTCCCCTTGCGCAATAATTTTCTGGTTTCTCTTGGTCCCACATTGGGGTTTAAACCTTCATGGTCCAGGGCAGGCTATCCAGTATCACTTATATTCGGTTACCGAATGCAGATTCAGGGCATCATTGTTCAAACCACTGTCCCGATGGTCGTGTACAGCAGTTGGCAACTGAGTGCTGCCATATCGTTTTAATCATTCTTAAGACCATTGATCAAACTATTCAAAAAGAAGCTGTTATGAAAAAAATAATCTTTCTTGGTATGCTAATATTAAGCTTAGTGGCATGCAGAAAAAACCTGATCCAAACCTCAGAAAGTTGTTCACCGGATACCCGTTTTACAGTAAACGCACAGCATCCCAAGGCAGAAAAAATTGTTGCGCTACTGGACAGTTATATCGCTAAAGGAATTCCTGGCATGACCGTGTTGATCCATGACGCCAAAGGATTCTGGATAGGGAGCCGAGGATATGCCGATCTGGAAGCAGGCGTGCCCATGCAACCTTGCCACATCAACAAACTGGGCAGTATCACCAAAATGATGATGGGTACGGTCATTTGGAAATTGGTAGAGGAAGGTAAACTGGATATCTATGCACCGATCAGCACCTACATTCCGGAAGTTGCAGAAAAAATTACCAATGGAGCAGATATCACCGTTGCCATGTTATTGAATCACACCAGTGGCATTTACGACATTGCAAGGGATCTTGGGTATAACCTGGGTGTGGTGAACGATTTTACGAAACAATGGACTTCCGAAGAGATCCTGGTTTATGTTGCCGGAAAACCTGCCACGAATTTACCCGGAGAAGCAGTGAATTATTCTAATTCCAATACCATGCTGGAGGGATTGATCATTGAAAAAATTACAGGAAAACCGCATGGCCAAATGCTGGAAGAAAGG